>ERZ772973.29-NODE-29-length-113619-cov-171.528_pt1 | contig 113619 bp, 81 predicted proteins | sample MGYA00580672_ERZ772973 | MGnify/ENA primary metagenome ERZ772973 (study PRJEB29015, sample SAMEA2737938) | human oral metagenome | biome: human oral; feature: human-associated habitat; material: dental | place: China | collected 2152 ...
TGGGCAAGCGCACCGCCGCGGCCGCCTTCCGTGTGGCCACCCAGCTGGTCGACGAGAAGCTCATTACTGCCGACGAGGCCCTCACCCGCGTCACCGGCGAGCAGCTTACCCAGCTCATGTTCCCCCAATTCGCCGACGTCGGGGACCGCGACCTGCTCACCCGCGCCATGCCGGCCTCCCCGGGCGCGGCCGTCGGTCACATCGTTTTCGACAATTCCGAGGCCATCGCGCGTTCGCAGGCCGGCGAGCCGGTTATCCTCGTGCGCCGTGAGACCAATCCCGACGATCTGCCCGGCATGGTCGCGGCCACCGGCGTGCTCACCTCCCGCGGGGGCAAGACCTCGCACGCCGCCGTCGTCGCCCGAGGCATGGGCAAGACCTGCGTGTGCGGCGCGGACGCCCTCGAGGTGGACGCCGAGGCCAGGACCGTGCGCGTCGCCGGACGCGAGGAGGTGCTCACCTCCGAGGCGATCATCGCCATCGACGGGCAGACGGGCGAGGTCTTCCTCGGCGAGGTCCCCGTCGTCGACTCCCCGGTCATGACCTACCTGCGCCGCGGCCTGGAGACGGCTCTGGACTACGCCGGGGACGTCGACACCCGCGAACTCGTCACCAGCGTGGACCGCCTCATGCGTCATGCGGACGAGGTCGGGCGTCTCCGGGTGCGGGCCAACGCCGACACCCCCGACGACGCCCGCCACGCCCTCCACCGCGGGGCCAGGGGCGTGGGCCTGTGCCGCACCGAGCACATGTTTCTCGGTGAGCGCAAGAAGTTCGTGCAGAACCTCATCCTCGCCGCCGACGACGCCGAACGGGAGGACGCTCTGGCGGCCCTGCTGCCCCTGCAGAAGGGCGACTTCGTCCAGATGCTCGCCACGATGGATGGCAGGCCCATGACGGTGCGCCTCATCGACCCGCCGCTGCACGAGTTTCTGCCGGACCTGACCGAGCTGAGCGTCAAGGTGGCTCTCGACCGCGAGCGCGGCGTCCTCGACAGCGCCGATGAGACGCTGCTCACCATCGTGCGCAAGAGTCACGAGGCCAACCCGATGCTCGGCCTGCGCGGCGTGCGCCTGCTGCTGATCATGCCGGGCCTCATCGAACTGCAGGTGAGGGCCATTGCCGAGGCCGCCGTCGAGCGCCTCGCGGCCGGCGGCGACCCCCATCCGGAGATCATGGTTCCGCTCATCGGCTCGGTTCGGGAGATGCAGATCGCCCGTGAGCGCGTCGAGGCCGTCCTCCGCGAGGTCTCGGCGGATTCCGGCTACGCGCTCGACTTCCCGATCGGGTGCATGATCGAGCTGCCGCGCGCCGCGCTGACCGCCGACCACATTGCCGAGGAGGCCGACTTCTTCTCCTTCGGCACCAACGATCTGACTCAGACCACGTGGGGCTTCTCCCGCGACGACGTTGAGTCCTCCTTCGTGGGTCGGTACATCGAGGGGGGCATTTTCGGGACCTCGCCGTTCGAGTCCATTGACGCCGACGGTGTGGGCGGCATGGTGCGTCTGGGTATCGAGGGCGGGCGCTCGACCAGACCGGGCATGACGATGGGCGTGTGCGGCGAGCACGGCGGCGATCCGGAGTCCATCGACTTCTTCCACCGGGCCGGGCTCGACTACGTGTCCTGCTCGCCGTTCCGTGTTCCGGTCGCCCGGTTGGAGGCCGGTCGCGCCGCGGTGGCGTTCCCGGGGACGGCTTCCGGAGTGAAGTGACGCCGGTACTGGCGGGCCGGGCTTCGCATTCGGCTCGCTGAGTCGGGCGGGCCGGACTTCGCATCCGGCCCGCCCGCTGCTGTCACCGTCCCGCCCGTCTTCGACCGGGCCTGCCGGGAATTCCGCTTCCACCCCGGCGTCATCGTCACCGATGAGCTCGATCGCGTCATCCCACGCATTCCCGAGGCGATCGCCGAACCCGGCCGAGCTCGTCGGGGCGTCGCCTCATGGGCCGTCGCCGGGCGCTTCTCGCAGAGCGCAGTGCCGCCCGGTCCGGCCAACGGGGCGGGTGATGCGGCGAGCGCGGATGCCCGCTCTCGCAACGACCTCGCCCGATGCGTCGAACGGACCGGGGAGCGCTCGTCTCTCGCGCGCCCCGCCGTCGCCGTCTGCTAGCACGTCTCGCCCCGGAATCCGTGGTGCCGCACCGGTGGCGAGCATGAGAGGATGGCCGGACGGATGGCGTCACCGCCCGGGGCCGCCGTTACGACCGAGTTGATCGAGATGATCCAGAGAGGCACGTTATGGCGCTGTTCGAGCTGACCGGCAACCGACTCGAGGCCACGGCCCTGGGGGAGCCCGCCGACGCTTCACAGCGAACCACCGTGCTGGGGGCCGTGCACGGCCAGCTCGTGGAGGTCCTGCGGCGTCCCGTCTTCCCCGTCGTCTGGGAGCGCGAGGGCGAGGTCGACGTGCTTACCGCCCTTGACGCCGCCTGCCAGGTGATGTGCGTTGAACTGCTCGATCACCTCGACGGCGCCGCGCTCGTGTCGGCGATGGCGCGCACCGCTGCCGCCGCGCAGAGCGGATGGGGGGATCTCGCCTCCCACTACCCGGGCGGCAGCACCGTCTTCCGGGAGGACTGGGAGGAGTTCCGCGAGACGGTCCCCGTCGGCGTCGGTCCGGGACCGCGACTGACTCTCATCGCCATGAGCGTCGACGACGACGTCCGCGCCGCTCTGGCCCTACTATGCGCGGGTATCGATGTGCACGAGGCTCAGGTGCGCACCACGGAGGAGGGGCGCACGCTGGTCGCGCTGGACCCGGTGCGCCACGACGCCCTGGACCCCCTGGGCGGCTCCGGCGCAGTCCTCGTGGCCCGGAATTCGCGCGCGAATCTCGGCCTCGGAGGGACGAGGAGGAATGACGAGGACGAGCGGGGCCCGGTCGCGGACAGGACGAATCCCGCCACCGTTCCGGTGCCGAGCGTGAGGCGGACGACCCGGACATCGCACTCGAGCAGGAAGGAGCACGCATCTCAGACCGGCGGCGCGCCCGCCGTCGCTGCGCAGACGGGCGGCGTGCGCACCGGCGGGGCCGGTGGCAGAGTCGAGGCGGCCCGTGCTCGCGCCGCGGGGCCGCGCGTCGACCGGTCCCGGGCCGGCGGGTCGGCCACCGCCGTCGCCGAATCGGAGACCACCGGTGCGATCGCCACCGCGAGTCCCGACGATGTGACTGCGCCCAGCGCGCGCCTGACGAGAACGCCGGACACCGACGCCGACCGCAACCACCGCGCCACCGCTCCGGTCCTCGGGGCGCAGCCGACCGTGCCCTCCGGCGGCCAGTCGGCGGCCGTGCTGGCCTCCGTCGCCGCCCGGATCGACACCCCGGTCACCCTCGTGTGGCAGCGGATGCGGCGCGGCATCCACCATGAGGCGGTGCTCAGCGCCGACGGCATCATCACTCTGTCCAACGGAATGCGTTTCCGCGACCCTTCCGCCGCGGCCAACGCCGCGCAGCACACCCAGGACATGGACGGGTGGCGCGTGTGGCGCATCGGTGCACAGGGACCCGCACTGCGCGATTTCATCGAGGATTGAGACGGGGTTGTTCCTGTCCTAATAGCGGTGAACGCTATGACAGTATTTTCTCGAGGAGATGTTACGACGATGAACGCGAAAGATCTTCCACCAACCGATCTGCTGTACAACGATGATCCTTATGCGGCTGAGTGCGAAGCCTCGGTTATCGCCGCGAGTGGTGACGATCTGGTTCTCGATAGAACCGTATTCTATCCCGAGGGCGGGGGTCAGGCGGCTGATTCGGGAACATTGAACGGCATCCCGGTACATCGACTCGAACGCGTGACCATCTCAGAGAGATCGACGCCCGAGGGGATACCCATCCCCCTGGAGTCGACCGTAGTTCATACGATACCCGATCACGGTCTCGTTGCTGGCGATCGGGCTCATCTTGTGCTCGATTGGGAGAGAAGATATGCCAATATGAAGATGCACACGGCCGCGCATCTGCTGTTCGCGGCGACCAGGGAGTTCCTTGAGGAGGAAGGACAATCCGCCGTTACTAAAGGGTGCCAGATCGAGGGTGCGTCGGCTCGCTTCGACTTCAGGGCGGACATCGGGACTGAAGCGATCGCCGGTATTGAGCGTCGAGTACGAGAATTGGCGCAGTCAGGACTCGAGGCGCACGTGGAGAGCGCTGACAACGGGTTGCGGACGTGGCACTTGGGAGAGATCGAGATCCCCTGCGGCGGGACTCACGTGCGGAGCATGACCGAGCTCGATGGTGAACCGCATGTGAAGCGCAGGCGCAAAGGAGCGGGATTGACCCGGCTTTACATCGCGCTCACCTGATTGCGGCCGGACGGTCCTCGGGGCGATATCAGACGTCCGGGACGATCCCTAGACGCCGGCCGAGCCAGTCCATCTGGTCCGCCATCGCCACCGACCACGTCGCCCAGGTGTGCCCGCCGGCGTACTCCCGCTGTGAGACACTCATCCCCGCCTGCGTCGTAGCGTCCACCAGCACGGGCACGACGGGCCTGTACTGCTTATCATCGCGCCCCACGGAGACGATCCCGGATACACCCGAATACCGCCCCGGGGGCGCGGACGCCATGATCGTCAGCGGATCGTTGGCCTCGTAGGACGCGCGGTCACCGTCGAAACCGACATTGATCGTCCGCTGCTCGGAGCCCAGGCTCGGATGCTCCTCCGCGCTCATCGCCAGAAAGTTCCGGTACACCTCCGGGGACCGCGCGGCCACCTGCAGCGCGCAGGTCCCGCCGTTGGACAGCCCCGCCACCGCCCAGTGCTCCGGGTCGAGGTCCACCTGCAGGTTCTGGCGGATCCAGTCCGGGACGTCGCGCTCCAAGTAGGTCGCCACCCTTCCCCCGCGCACGGTGTCCGAGCACAGAGGATTGCGGTAAGGACTGCCGAGCAGGTCGGCGACCACGACCACCGGCGCCAGGCCGTCGTGGGCAGCGGCGTAGGCGTCCATGGTGTCCTTCAGACCGCCCAACTCGAACCAGTCCGAGGGGCTTCCCGGCTGCCCGGTGAGCGCGACGACCACCGGCAGGGCCGGCCGCTCCTGGGTCAGATAAGCCGGCGGCAGGTAGATGACGGCGTCCCGGGGACTGAAACCCCTGGTGCCCGACTGATCGCCCGCGGGGATCGGTGCCGTGACGACCTGTCCGCGCGGAGGCATGTCATCGGGGGCGACCCACGTCGTCGACAGCGCCCCCTCCCCGCGCTGGGGCGCCTTGGCGTGGGGCGCCGCGGTGGGCAGCGCGGCCAGCGGCGTCGTCGCCACACCGAGGCCGAGAACGGCAGCCAGGGAGGGGAAGGCGGCGAAGAAGGCGTTGATGGCCAGCAGCGCCGCCGCCACCACCGCGACGACGCTCGCACCCGAGCCCGAGGCCCGCACCAGCCGCCGCTTCCAGGTTCGCACGCGCTCGCGGTCGGCCTCGGCGCTGCCGCCCAGCAGCACCTGGGCCACGACGAAAGCGGCCAGGCCCACCCACATCCACACCAGCGGGCCGATGCCGTCGGCCACCGGTCGCCAGACGACATCCACCGCGAGCCAGCAGCCCGCGCCGAGCGCAAGCCCGGCGGCGGGGGCCGCCAGCTGCCGCGGACGGGGCAGGTGCCGGGTCCGCGTCACCCACAGGACGGCTGCGAGGATCACGACGAGGGCCAGGCACGCACCGCCCATCCACGGCTGAAGCAGTCGTACCGAGCGCAGCGCCCCGGTCGCCGACTCAGTCATGGGTCACGAGCACCTGCGCGAAGCGCGCGGTCTGGGCCGGAGTCAGATCGGGCACGTAGGCATGGGCGATGGCCACCCCGACCGCGGGTAGATCCACGACGTCGGGCACGGCCAGGTACATGGGGACCTTGCGCGGTTTGAACTTGCGTTTGAAGGAGTGCAGGGAGGCGAAGCCGTAGGCCGGTTCGAGCAGCGAGGCGAGCAGATCGAGCAGCGGGTCGAAGCGCGAGGCGCCCACGTCGTCGACGCCGTCCCCGGTCAGGTCCCCGGAGATCCCCGATCGGGCCAGCGGGGCCCCCGACAGCGACATCACCTCGAGACCCTCCCCCTGAGCGTCCTGGGCGGCCCGGGCGATGAGGTACTCGATCGCCGGACGCCAGCCGCCCTCCCGACGCCGCATGAGATCCAGAGTCAGCCCGATCACCTCGCCGTCGCGGTGCACCGGCATCCAGGAGGTGACGGCGTGGACGGTGCCGCCCTCGTCGACGGCGAGCAGCAGGCGCGTGTCGTCGTCGTCGATCTCCCGCAAACCGCCGAGCGTGAAACCCATCTCGGGTAGAGCCTTCTCCCCGACCCACGCCTGCGAGATGGCGCGGATCTGGTCGCGGCGGCCCTCCGGGGCGGTGCGCCAGGTCGTCCATTCCGCCGTGATGCCCTCGCGACGCGCGTGATTGAGGGCGGTGCGCACATCCTGGAAGACCTTGCCCTTGAAAGCGAGCCCGGGCAGGTCGATGACGGCCTCCTCGGCGACCTGCAGGACCGTCCAGCCGTGCTCGCGAGCGACGAGCATCGTGGGCTCGTGCACGGAGTACAGCGCCGGCACGAGCCCGGCCTCGTGCGCGAAGGCGGTGAACCCCTCGACGGCCTCCTTGGTCTCCTCGGGACTGGCGGCGGCCGGGTCGCCCAGGGTCAGGGCGACACCGGAGCCGGCCCGGTAGGCGAAGCCGGTGCGCTTGTCGTCCGCGATCCAGGCGTCATTGCCGGGCCAGGTGAGCATCCAGCCCAGGGTGCCGGCTCCGCGCGCCCGGACAAGAGCGACGAGGTCCTCATGGTTGACGCTGGGAGTGATCGCGGGCTTGGTCATGGCCACCCACGCGCACACGATGGCGGAGACCCAGGCGAAGGTGGGGAAGAACCAGGTGGCGAGGCAGGCGAGCGGACCATGGGGTCGCAGGGTGGGGGCGAGCAGACCTTCGGCGGAGGTCGGCAGAAGCCTGACGAGGAAATCGGTGATCAGCACCGAAGGCGTCGCCTCGGGCTCGAAGTCGTGGGCGACGATTGTCCCCAGCACGACGCTGGCCGCGGCGCAGGCGAACGCGGTGATCGTCCAGGTCAGGATGGCTTTGCGCACGACCCCTGGGCGGGTGTGCAGTCTCAGGTGGTCGCGGTTCCACACGACCAGCAGCACGATGCCCGCGTTGAGCATGAGAGGCAGGGCCATATGGTTCGAGATGTTCCAGGAGCTCGGCGGGCTGGAAACGGTCGGCGGCTCGGTGCCGTCCAGGGTGAATTCGGCATTGACCGACAGGACCGAGCATATGGCGAGGAAGAGCTGAAGGAGGATCGTGCCCACGGCGGCGGTGCGGCGCCCGCGGCGCAGCCCGTCCGCCAGGGCCAGCTGGAGCAGAAGCGGCATGAGGCTCAGGCCGAGGGCACCGGTGACGGGGTGGACGACCTCCCGTTCGGGGAACACGCCGTAGCGGGCGCTGGCGAGCGGGCCGAAGGCCGCCCGTGAAACGGCCGCCAGTGCCAGCATGAGCGACCAGCAGGCGACGACGAGCGCCAGGAGATTGCGGGACGTCCTGCGCGTGCGTGATAGCCGAGCGGAGGAGACGGACCCGCGCCAGGTGATCATTCCCACGAACAGGCCTGTGGTGGCGGCGCCCAGGCGGGCGAGGGCGCCGGGCGTTCCGGTCACCGCGGTCTCGACGAGGAGGAACCCGAGCACGAGCACACGAGTGCGGCGGCACCACAGATGATTCATCAGCGCTGTCGACGCCATGACGGGGCCGAGGAGGAGGAGTGGGATTCCCGAGATCGGGTGGCGGGTCATGGCGTGCCCCCACCCGGGTGCGACGGCGGTGATGAGCGGGTGAGCGACCAGGGCGGCGCCGATGCCGACGGCGTGGGATACGAAGGCGGAGATGAGGAAGGAACGCGAGCCGATGAATCGCTCGATGGCGATGCCGACGGTGAGCAGAACAACGACGCCGACGAAGGGACTTAGGTGGATAGTGCCGGTCCAGGCGGTCAGCAGGGACCACAGACGCATGGGATGGGCGGGCTCGGCGGCCAAGGGATTCTTCGGCAACCGCAGAGGCGAGGTGCGGTGGATGACGGCGAGCGCCACGGTGCTCAGGAGAAGGAGCCCGGCGAGGGCCGTGCAGACCCGCCCCTTGCGCAGCCAGGCGTGGGTGGTTCTGGCGCTGGCGGTCATGCGCGGTGACAGGTGCGCCGTGATGCGGGCGGTGTGCGGTGCGGCCTGGGACGACATGTGCATATCATGACTGACGCGGCGTGCCCCAACCTCCATCTGGCGGAGGAGGAGTGCGCGTCCTGATCCTGTCTCGGGCGGGGCGCGGCGGGCGAACGGTCGGATGCCGCCGTTCGGTCCTCCTCCCCGCCCGACGGCTCAGCGCAGGACGTAGCCGCCGAGCCAGCGACGCAGGGCCGCGAAGACCTGCTCGCGCACGGGCGGGGCGGACAACGTCAGATCGTGCACGCCGCCGTCGAAGCGCGCCACCGTCACCAGGGCGCCCAGGCCGATGGCGCGGCGGGCTGTTGCGTCGGCGTCGACGATCGTGTCGGCGCGCCGCGAGTGGGGCGTCCACGTGAGCGCCAGGTGACTGCGCGCCGAGCCCATCGACAGGATCGGGCAGCGGATGTCAAGGCCAGCGGCCACGCGCGCCTGCCCGGCCAGGATGGCCCGCAGCCAGCCGGGGCGGATCGGCGCGCAGGGCCGGGGCGACCATTCGGGCACGATGTCCCAGCCGGTGATGTAGGGGTCATCCGCCCAGGCGGGGTCGGGAAGCTCGCCGTCCCGCTCCAGCCACCCGTCGGTGACGCGGAAGAGCGCCTCGGGGTCGTGGCTCGGGAGGGGGATCGACATGCGCGGATCGCGCCGCGCCAGCGTCCGCACGACCGGCTCGCCGACCATGCGCACCGGTTCGGCCCCCTGATTCTCCAGCCATGCCGAGTTGAGCACGAGCGCGGCCAGGGCACCGGGATGGCGGTCGGCCCACAGGCAGCCGATGAGACCGCCGGTGGAGTGCCCGAGCAGGACGACGTCGCCGTCCCAGCCGTGCTCGGAGCGGATGACGGCCAGGGCCAGGCCGATCTCCTCGTCGTAGTCGGTCAGTGAGGTGATCCACCCGAGCATCTGTCCCTCGCGCAGGGAGCGTCCGTGGCGGCGCAGGTCCAGGGCGTAGAAGGCCCCGCCCAGGCGTGAAATCTCCCGGGCCAGGTGGGTTTGGAAGAAGTAGTCGTTCCAGCCGTGCAGGTACAGCGCGGCGAAGGTCGGGGTGGTGGGGGTGCCGGTCAGGGCCTGCGGGTCGGACGCGGGCATGTGCCGCACGAGAGTGGCAACGGCGTCGTCGTCCTCCTCGTCGGGCAGCAGTGGCAGGGTGCGCGCCTCGAAGCCGGGCCCCAGCAGGTCGGGTCCCCAGGCGTCCACCGGTGGCGCGCTCATGCGTCGGCCCGTGCTCCGTTCTCCGGGCCGTCCAGGAAGGAGCGCAGGATCGCGTTCATCTGCTCGGCCTCGATGAGGAAGCCGTCATGACCGTGCAGGGAGTGGACGGTCTCGCGGCGGGCTCCGGGGATGGCCTGGGCGAGCTCGGCGGCCTGGGCGGCCGGGAAGAGACGATCGGAATCGATGTCGATGACGAGGGCGCGGGCCGTGACCGCGTCCAGCGCGGCCGGGATGCCGCCGCGGCCGCTACCGACGTCGTGGACCATCATCGAATGGTTGACGATGAGGTAGGTGTTGGCGTCGAAGCGGGCCAGCAACTTGCCGGCGTGGTAGTCGAGGTAGGACTCGATCTGGTAGCGCCCGCCCACGGCCGGGTCCTCCTGCCCCTGGTGGGCCCGGCCGAAGCGGGCGTCGAGTTCGGCGGCGGAGCGGTACGTCGTATGGGCCAGGGCGCGTGCCAGCCCCAGGCCCCGCACGGGGCCGATGGGGTGGGAGTAGTAGTCGCCGTCGAAGAAGAAGGGGTCTCCGACGATGGCGAGCTCCTGGAGGTGGCACCAGGCGAGCTGGTCAGCGGTGGTGGAGGCACCGGTGGCCACGAGAGCCAGGTTGCGCACCCGTTCGGGGTGGGACACGGCCCATTCGATGGCGCGGTGCCCGCCCAGGCTGGCGCCGATGACCAGGTGGAAGGTCCCGATGCCCAGGGCGTCGGCCAGACGGGTCTCGGCTTCGACGGCGTCGCGTGTGGTCAGCCACGGGAAGCGCGAGCCCCAGGGTCGGCCGTCGGGGGCGGTGGAGGAGGGACCGGTCGAGCCCTGGCAGCCGCCGAGGATGTTGGCGGCCACGACGTAGTAGCGGTCGGTGTCGATGGCCCGGCCGGGGCCGACCACGGCGTTCCACCAGCCGGCGGCGGGGTGGCCGGGGCCGGCTTCGCCGGTCACGTGGGAGTCGCCGGTTAGCGCGTGCAGAACGAGGACGGCGTTGTCCCGCTCCGGGGTGAGCGCGCCCCAGGTCTCGAAGGCCAGGTGCGTATCGGGTAGGACCTCGCCGGATTCCAGGGGAAGATCGCCGATCTCCACGAAGCGGCGATTGCCGGGTTCATCGCCGGGGCGCCAGGCACCGGTGGGGGAGCCCGCTTTGCGGTCGACGAGCTTGAGGGCCGCGGTGCCGACGCCGGGGGCGGGGGAGGACGGGGCCGAGGTCATGACACTATCGTATGAGCGTCTCGGTGCCCGGCGCTCGTTCGCCGCGGCCCGCGGAGGGCCGGCGGCGAGGCGCTCACCAGCTCTCGCGGGCGCGCCGGGCCGAGCGCTGAGCGCGGACCGTCTCGCAGGCGACGGCCATGACGCACAGCCCTGCTCCGCAGGCGAGCATGATCCACCAGCCGCACCGCGCCGCCGTGGTGAAGGGCTCACCGGCGCCGATGCCGGCGTTGAGGCAGGCTCCGAGCACGGCCACGCCCAGGGCCTGGCCCACCTGGCGGGAGGTCGACGCCGTCGCCCCCGCGACCCCGGCGCGCTCGGGCGGCATGGCCGAGACGGCCGTGTTCGAGATGGGCGTGTTGATCAGCCCCATGGAGGCCCCCACGCACATGCCGGCGATGACGAACAGGGTCAGCGGTGACGTCGGCCCCAGGAGGGTCAGCAGCAGGATCGAGCCGACCGTCAAGCTCGCCGCCCCGGCGAGCATGGGTGTACGAGCGCCCGTGCGCCCGACGAGCCAGCCGGACACCGGCGCGGCGCAGGCGCTCGACAGGGCCATCGGCAGGGTGAGCAGTCCGGCGCGCAGGGGCCCCAGTCCCCGGGCGTCCTGGAGGTAGAGGGTGGCCACGAACATGAATCCCGCGTAGGCGATGAAGAGCGCCAGCGCCATGAGGGTCGCCAGGCTGAAGGGCGCCGAGCGGAAGAAGCGCAACTCGATCATGGGGTCGTTCGCGCGTCGCTCGGTGCCGATGAAGGCGGCGCCGGCCAGCAGTGCCACAGCGAAGGAGGTGAGGATGCCCGGGGCGGTGAAGGATGTCTCGCCGCCCTCGATGATGGCCAGGCTCAGGGCCGCCAGGGTGAGCACGGCCAGCAGCTGGCCGGGCGCGTCCGCCCCGCGGTGTGCCCGGGCGCGCGACTCGGGCACGACGGCCAGCACCGCGGGTACGGTGACGGCCAGGACCGGCAGGTTGATCCAGAACACCGCCCGCCAGTCGACGGCGTCGACGAGGGCGCCGCCCACGATCGGGCCCAGCGCCATGCCGACGCCGACGACCGCGCCCCATACACCGATGGCCTGGGCCCGCTCGCGCGGGTCGGTGAAGGTGTTGGTGATGATGGACAGGGCGACGGGGGCGAGCATGGAACCGCCGATCGCCTGGAGGGCGCGCATGGCGATGAGCATGAGCGGGTTGATCGATATCGAGCACAGGGCCGATCCCAGCCCGAAGATCAGCAGCCCGGAGACGAAGACGCGACGGCGGCCGGCGCGGTCGGCCAGCGCTCCGGAGAACATGAGGAGGGAGGCCAGGACCAGCAGATAGGAGTCGACGATCCACTGGAGTTCACCGGTGGTGGCGCGCAGGTCGCGGGCGACCGAGGGCAGGGCGAGGTTGACACCGGTGGAGTCTATTTGGGCGACGAGCATGGCGACCGTGCAGGCGGCGAGGATCGCCACGCGGCGGCGCCGGGACACAGGGGGTGAGTGCAGGACGGAGGGGCGCGACTGCCGGGGGTGGTTCCCGGGGGCGCCGGCGCGGCTGGTCACCCCGCGAGGGTAGCAAGGGGCGTGCGGGCGGGCTTCAGCCGGCGAGCGCCGCCAGGCCCCGCTCGAGGTCGGCGATGATGTCGTCGACGTGCTCGATGCCGATGCTCAGACGCACGGTGCCGGCGCTGATGCCGGCCCTGGCCAGACCGGCGTCGTCGAGCTGGGAGTGGGTCGTGGTGGCCGGATGGACGCACAGCGAGCGGACATCGCCGATATTGGCGAGGTTGGAGAACAGACTCAGGGCGTCGATGAAGGCGGCCCCCGCCTCACGCCCGCCGACCAGGTCGAAGGCGAAGACGGATCCCGCGCCGCGGGGGCAGTACGTGCGGTGGAGGTCGTAGTACGGGCTGGAGGGCAGGCCGGAATAGCGCACCTCGGCCACCTCCGGGCGATCGACCAACCACCGGGCCACCGCCAGGGCGTTGTCGACGTGGCGCTCCATGCGCAGCGAGAGCGTCTCCACGCCCTGGGCGATGAGGAAGGCGCCCAGCGGGGAGGCGGCGAAGCCGAGATCGCGCTGGCCCTGGGCGTGGGCCTTGAGGATGAAGGCCATGTTGGCGCCCATCGCGCCGCCGACGCCCATGTCGCGGGCGTAGACGAGGTCGTTGTAGGAGGGGTCGGGGGTGTTGAAGTCGGGGAAGCGCTCGGCGGCCGCGGCGTAGTCGAAGTTCCCCGAGTCGACGACGACGCCGGCCACCGACGAGCCGTGCCCGCCCAGGAACTTCGTGGCCGACTCGACGACGATGTCCGCACCCCACTCGATGGGGCGGGTCAGGTAGGGCGATGCCGTGGTGTTGTCGACGACGAGCGGGATGCCGAGCCGGTGCGCGGCTTCGGCGATGGGGGCGATGTCGAGGATGTCGCCCTTGGGGTTGGGGATCGATTCGCCGAAGAAGCAAATGGTGTGTTCGTCGGCGGCCGCGCTCCAGGCGGCCGGGTCGCCCGGGTCTTCGACGAAACGGGTCGTGATGCCGAGCTTGGGCAGGGTGCGGGTCAGGAGGTTGACGGAGCCGCCGTAGAGGGAGGGGGAGGAGACGATGCTGCTGCCCGCTCCGCCGAGGGTGAGGAAGGTCAGGGTCTCGGCGGCGAGCCCGGAGGCGACCAGATGCGCGCCGACGCCGCCTTCGAGGGAGGCGATGCGGGAGGCGACGATCTGGTTGGTGGGGTTGTCCAGGCGCGTGTAGATCGGGCCGAGCGATGCCAGGGCGAAGCGGTCGGCGGCTTCCGCGGCGTCGGGGAAGACGAAGGAGGTCGACTGGTAGATCGGGATGGCTCGCGCGCCGGTGACGGCGTCGGGGGTGTGCCCCGCCTGGACCTGTTTGGTCTCGAAGTGCCAGCCGTCCGGGTTCGCGGCGGTGGGAGGGGCGGGGTTGCCGGTGGACATGCGGCGCTCCTTCGCGTGGACGACGGTGTGCAGCGACACCGTAGCCCGTGCGGCCCGCTTCGACACCTTCTCGTCCACGAGCGGGGCTGCACGACTGGAGTCTATGGTGAAGATCACTGTGACGTGGGCGTGGCGCGCTTCCGCGGAATTGTGGCAAGCGCGAGGAGGCCGAGGCGTATGTGATTGTTGTGAATCGTGTTGTTTGTGTTTCTTCTTGAGGTTGGTGCGGCTAGTGTTCTCACTGAAACCGGGGGCGCGTCCGTCAAGGTGACGCGCCGCGACATGATGGAGAACTTGTGAGTCTTACCCATCGCACGCGAGGATCGCGCGGTGCCGTGCGCCTCACTGGGCGGACCAGTAGGCGCCTGAGTGCAGCACTGGCCACCCTGACCCTGGCTGTGGCCCTTGCGCCGGCCGCGGCTCCCATCGCCCTCGCCGACGACGTGACGCAGAACGACATCGATCGGTCCAAGGCGTCCGAGAACGCGACGTCGGTCTCGATCGCCGATCTGGAGAGCCAGGTCGCTCAGCTCAACGTCGACCTCAGGACCGCCCAGGTCAACGCCGCATCGGCCAACGAGGACTACCTCCTGGCGGTCCACGACCTCGACACCGCGACCGCGGAGGCCGAGACGGCTCAGCAGAACGCCGAGACGGCGGCCGCTGATGTGTCCTCCGCTCGTGAGGATCTGGGCGCTGTCGTTTCTCAGACGTATGAGGAGGGCAGCACAGGGCCGGTCGACTCCCTGACTCCGTATTTGACCAGCGAGTCGCTGTCCGACCTCACGGACAACGACGTCGCTCTGGAGCGCGCCGGCGGCGACACCGATGCCCGCGTCCAGAACGTCGAGGCGCTTCAGGCCACGGCCGACAACGCGCGGTCGCTGGCCGACCAAAAGGTCGAGGATAAGCAGACCGTGGCCGCGCAGGCCCAGACCGCCAAAGACGATGCCTCTTCTAAGGTCACATCCGCGCAGGACGCCGTCACGACCGCCGAGGCCAAGCGCACCAGTCTCATTGCGCAGCTGGCCGAGCAGCGCAACACCACCGTCGCACTGGAGACCCAGCGCCAGGACCAGATAGAGGCCGATCGCAAGGCCCGCGAGGAAACCGCCGCCAGGTCGGCCGCCAAGGCCAAGGCCGATGCCGCGGCGTCCGCCTCCACGACTCCAACGGCCGAACCGACGGCTTCTGCTGAGCCGTCCGCCGGGCCCACGGGCTCTGCTGAGCCGACCACTGGGCCCACGGCTTCCGCCGAGCCGTCCGCCGAGCCCACGGGCTCTGCCGAGCCGACCACTGGGCCCACGGCTTCCGCTGAGCCGTCCGCCGAGCCCACGGCTTCCGCCGAGCCGACGGCCGAACCGACCGCTACCGAGGAGGAGTCGGCTCCTGCTGAGGACCCCGCCCCCGACGAGGCCGAGGACCCCGCCCCCGAGGAGGAGGCTCCCGCCGAAGAGCCCGCCCCCGACGAGGCTGAAGAGCCCGCCCCCGAGGAGGAGGCCCCCGCTGAAGAGCCCGCCCCCGAGGAGGAAGCTCCCGCCGCCGAAGAGCCCGCCCCCGACTACGGCGCGGGCGCGGACGTGGCTATCACCACTGCCGAGAGCTACCTCGGTGTGCCCTACGTGTGGGCGGGCGAGTCCTACGACGGTGTCGACTGCTCGGGCCTGACGATGCTCGCCTACGCGTCGGCCGGGGTCGAACTCACCCACTCCTCGCGCGTGCAGTACGGCGAGGGCCTGCAGGTCCCCCTGGAGGAGGCTCAGGCCGGCGACCTCGTCTTCTGGTCCTCCGACGGCAGCCAGGAGGGCATCTATCACGTCGCCATTTACTTGGGCGACGATCAGATCATCGAGGCCCCGACCTTCGGCGTGCCCGTTCGGATCACCTCGATGCGTTACGCGGACGTCATGCCCGACGCCGTGCGCCCCTGACCGGCTCGTGCCGGGCGGGTCAGACGTGTCCCCGACCTTCGCAACGAGGTCGGGGACACGTGCCGTCAGGTGGGGTGCAGGGCGCTGCGTGTTCTGCGCACGCCGGCGGCGGGCGACGGGACGAGCGGGCGCCGCCCACCGGGGCGCCCCGATACGGGGTCAGTGCCTCTCGCGGGCGGCGCGCTCGGCCCCGCGCTCGTAGGAGCGGCGAATCTCCTCCTCGGCCTCCTCGCGGCCGACCCAGTGGGCGCCCTCGACGCTCTTGCCCGGCTCGAGGTCCTTGTAGACCTCGAAGAAGTGCTGGATCTCCAGGCGGTGGAACTCGCTGACGTCCTCGATATCCGTGCGCCATGAGGCGCGCTGGTCGGCCGACGGCACGCACAGAACCTTGTCGTCACCGCCCTTCTCATCGCGCATGCGGAACATCCCCAGGGCGCGGCAGCGGATGAGGCAGCCCGGGAAAGTGGGTTCCTCCAGCAGCACGAGCGCGTCGAGCGGATCCCCGTCCTCGCCGAGCGTGCCCTCGATGAAGCCGTAGTCGTCCGGGTAGCGCGTCGAGGTGAACAGCATGCGGTCGAGCATGATGCGGCCCGTGGTGTGATCCACCTCGTACTTGTTGCGGTTCCCCTTGGGGATCTCGATCGTGACGTCGAACTCCACGGGTCTCTCCTTCACATCTCATCCTTGCGGCGACGGCCGTGCCGATGGCACTAGTGTGGCCCACGACGGCGCATCCAGCGGGACATCGTACGGCCCGGCTCTTCATGACAGGGTCCCGACTCTTGCCGCGGGCCGTCACCCCGTCAGGCCGACTCACCGGAGGAGATGTGCGTAAGGTTCACACGGCGGCGCTCACCGTCGCCACGCTCGTCGTCGCAGGCGCCTACTACGGCCTCGCAGATTCCCTCGACATCGTTCCGGGGCCGCTGACCGCCGCGTCGCAGTCCTACGAGACGCAGCCCTACCCGACGCCGTCGATCCCACCCGACGGGCAGGACGCGCCGTCGGGACTCGACCCCGACGCCCCCGCGCCCACCGCAACGTCCCTATCCTCCCTGGCGAACGCCCTCGCCTCGGACTCCCAGGTCGGCGGTGCCACCACTGCCGTCACTGTGATCGACGTCGCCACCGGCGAGACTCTGCTCGACACGAGCAGCACCCCTCTGACCCCGGCGTCGTCCAACAAGATTCTCACCGCCTCGGCGGCGCTCTCCCTGCTCGGGCCCGAGCACGCCCTGACCACCAAGGCTGTCGTGTCGGGCGGCACCGTCACCCTGGTCGGCGGCGGTGATGTCCTGCTGGCGGCCGACGCCGGTGACCCGGACGCCACCGTGGGGCACGCGGGCCTGGGCGATCTCGCCCGCTCCACCGCGCAAGCCCTGCAGGCCCGGGGAGTCACCAGCGTCAACGTCGCCCTGGACGACACTCTGTTCACCGGCCCCAGCTGGAATAGCAGCTGGGAGGGCGGCAACGAGGCGTGGGTCGCGCAGATCCAGCCGATCATGCTCGACGTGACCGCCCACTCCCACACCGGCGGCTACCCGGCCGACCCCGCCATGGAGGCGGCCCAGACCTTCTCCGACCAGCTCGCGTCCGCCGGCGTCACGGTGAGCGGAGACGTGAGCCGGAGCGCCGCACCCTCCGACGCCACAGAGCTCGCCTCCGTCGCCTCCGCACCGCTGGCCGACGTCCTGTCCGTCTCCCTGAAGGCCTCCGACAACACCATGACCGAGGTCGAGGGGCGCATGGTGGCCGTCGCCGCCGGGCAGGAGGCCAGCTTCGAAGGGGCGACCAAGGCCGTCCTGGCCCAGTTGACGGCGGACGGCTTCCAGACCGGCGGCGTCACCATGGTCGACTGCTCCGGGCTGGCGACGGCGGACAGGGTTCCCAGCAGCCTGCTCGCTCAGATCATCGCCCACTCCGCGGGATCCGACGGCGGCTCCGCCGGCAGGACGCTGCTGGCCGACCTGCCCGTCGGCGGCCTGGACGGGACCCTGGAAGAGCGGTTCGTCGGCGTCGCGGGAGCGGGCACCGTGCGCGCTAAGACCGGTTCCCTGGACACCGCCGCCTCCCTGACCGGAACCGTTGTGACCGCGGACGGCCGTCAGGTGGCCTTCGCCGTCATCGTCGACGGTTTCGAGGGGGGCGGTCTGACCTCGGCGCGCACGGCCATCGACGACGACGTCATCGTCCCCCTGGCGGGCTGCGGCTGCAGCGGCTGAGGGGCCCGGTCTCCTGTCCTGAGCATCATCCTCCCGCCGTGAGGCGGGAGGATGATGGACGTCAGTTGACCCGCCAGAACTTGTACGTCCCCTCGTGGAAGCAGACGTTGCGCGAGCTCCATGAGCCCCGGTGCACCAGCTCCTGGTTGAGCGGAGTACCGAAGTTCGAGTCGACGACGGTCGCCGTGTCGGGCGAACCACCGCTCGTCATGATCGCGGTGTGCATCTGGCTGTACGCACCGGACGGGTCGTACCACTGGCAGATGTCTCCGGCGGCGACCGTCTGCCAGGTCTGCTCGGTGCACCAGCCGGCCCAGGCGGCCTGGTAGCCGGCCGGGTCGTTACCCAGGAAGATGCGGGGACCTCCCGCCGCGGCGATCATGTTCTCGGCGAAGACCGCGCACTGGTCGCCCCAGGAGCCGTCGGCGTACTGGGAGGCCGCCGCCACGATCCCCGCATTGAAGCGACCACCACCCGTAGTGGTGTCGCCCGTGCCCTCGGGAGAGGATTCCTGGCCGACCATGTGGAAGGTGCCGTTGGGGGCGTCGTCGGTGCTGAAGAGGGTGGTGTCGTGGTGGCTGGCGTCCTGGTAGGCGGAGGTGGCGGTGGCTGCGTGGACTTCGACTGTGCCGTTGGGGGTGTTGGCGGTTTTGATGAAGTAGAGGTCTTGGCCGACCATGTGGAAGGTGCCGTTGGGGGCGTCGTCGGTGCTGAAGAGGGTGGTGTCGTGGTGGCTGGCGTCCTGGTAGGCGGAGGTGGCGGTGGCTGCGTGGACTTCGACTGTGCCGTTGGGGGTGTTGGCGGTTTTGATGAAGTAGAGGTCTTGGCCGACCATGTGGAAGGTGCCGTTGGGGGCGTCGTCGGTGCTGAAGAGGGTGGTGTCGTGGTGGCTGGCGTCCTGGTAGGCGGAGGTGGCGGTGGCTGCGTGGACTTCGACTGTGCCGTTGGGGGTGTTGGCGGTTTTGATGAAGTAGAGGTCCTGGCCGTCGCCTTCGGCCAGGGCGGTGGGAATCGCGGAGGGGACCAGGACGGGGCCCGCGGCGTACGCCAGAAGCCCGCAGCCCGCTGCGGTGATGAGTGAACGCCTGGAGATAAGGAACTGAGACGGCATGCGCCGACCTCCTAATTGGGAATTGTTCAGGATCGTGAGAGCGTGCGACGACGCACGGGGGTGATGTGCGCCGAGCTTACTCGATGGATGCTTGGGATGCCTCCCGAGGCGACGCGTCGTCCTGGGAGGCATCCCGAACGTGTCGGCGAGCCCCGCGCGAGATGCTGCGAGTCGTCAACCGCCGCCGTGCCACGGGCCGCCATAGTCTGATTCCCGTGAGCCCGAATCCAGCCTCCGCACCGACCGCCGCCGATCTCGTCGACTGGGACGCCGCTGCGCGACTGGCGCGCATCGCCACGCCGGCGGGCCCGCATGTGCCGGACGCCATCCGGCGCGCCAGCGTCGCTCTGCTGCGCCGCAGCGTTGACGATGCCCTGCCCTGGGCGGGCCGCATCACCGGCCTGCCCGGCCCCGCCCGCAGCGCCGCGCTGAACGCCGAGATCCTCGTGGTTGACCGCGCCGGTCTCATGACCGCCTCGGCCGCCTGGCTACGCGGGCTCACCGGCGCCCTGCCCATGCCCGATGCCGGCCCCGCCTCGCGCGCGCTGGCCACCGGCCAGGTCGGCGTCGCCCTGGGCTACCTGTCGACGCGGGTCCTCGGCCAGGTCCTGCCCCGCCTCGACGACCCCGCCGGCGGGGACGTCACCCGGCCCGACGCGCGGCTGCTGCTCGTGGCCCCCAATGTTCTGGCCTTCCAGCGGCGCTTCGACCTCGACGTCCTCGACCTGCCCGCCTGGGTCGCACTCCACGAGGCCGTGCACCTGGTCCAGCTGAGCGCCGCGCCCTGGCTCGCGCAGTGGCTGACCGATCGGATGCGCCTGGTCATCGGCGCCCTGGTCGCCGCCGTTCGCAACGCCGATGCCGGGCGCACTGAGCCGGATGAGCAGTCGGACGAGCAGGACGAGCAGCCGGACGGTCCGCCGCTCGGCGACCTCCTGACAGCTCCGGGGCGCGAGCACCTGACGCGCCTGGTCGCACTGCTGACTCTTCTGGAGGGGCACGCCGATGCGGTCCTCGACGCCGTCGAGCCCGGCCGCATGCCCTCGGTCCATCGCCTGCGCGCCGTCCTGTCGCGCACGCCGCGCTCCTACGGCCGCGGGCTGAGCGCCGGTCCCGGAGCGCTGCTGGGTCGACTCATCGGCTTGGACGCCAAGGAGACCCAGTACGCCGACGGCGCCGCCTTCGCCCGGGCCGTCATCGCACGGGTCGGTCATAAGGGGCTCAACACGGTGTGGGCCGCGCCGGATAACCTGCCGCTTCCCGACGAGATCGCCCGCCCCGAGCAGTGGATCGAGCGCCTCGGACTGTGACCGACCGTGAGGGGCGGGGCCGGTGACGCTATGGCAGGCTTGGCGATGCCGCTAACCGCTCACGCACACGGAGGAGCACGCATGGACGCTGCGGACATGGGAGCCGACCTCGCGCAGATTCTCATTACCGAGGAGCAGATCGCTCAGCGTCTGGACGAGATGGCCGCTCGGATCGATGCTGACTACGAGGGGCGCGACCTGCTGCTGGTCGGCGTGCTCAAGGGAGCGGTCTACGTCATGGCGGACCTGTCGCGGCGCCTGCACCGCAGCGCGCCCATGGACTGGATGGCCGTGTCCTCCTACGGCTCGGGGACCAAATCGTCCGGCGTGGTGCGCATCCTCAAGGACCTCGACGCCGATCTCACCGACCGCCACGTCCTCATCGTGGAGGACATCATCGACTCCGGGCTGACGTTGTCGTGGTTGGCGGGGAATCTGTCGAGCCGGGGGGCCGCCGGGGTGGAGATCGCCGCGCTTCTGCGCAAGCCGGAGGCCGCCAAAGTGGAGGTCGACGTTAAGTACGTCGGCTTTGACATCCCCACCGAGTTCGTCGTGGGCTATGGGCTGGACTACGCCGAGCAGTACCGCAACCTGCCCTTCATCGGAACGCTGCGCCCCGAGGCGTACAGCGGCTGAGAGGGCGAAGACCGGCGTCGGCGGACGTCGGGATCCGTCCCAGAAGGACGAGGAGCACGACGGCGAGGTGCCAGTGAGGCGTAGGGCACTGTGATGCCACGGTAACCTCGGGTACAGTAACCATCGTATGTGGCTTCAGTGTCATGTCTGTCGACGTGATATGTGTAAGGCTACATCCCCCCCACCCCGACGTTCCCGTCGTACCCCGAAGGACACCCCTGACCGCAAAGGAGAGGCTTCATGATCCGTCATCGTGCTTCTCTCGCTGCGGTTCTGGTCGCCCTCATGCTTGCCTTCCTGCCCGCGCAGGCGGTCCTCGCGGCCGAGGGCGACTCCGACGGGACGGGTCCGCACTACTACGCGTCCGATCCCGATTCTCCGGACGGGGGGCGGGATGCGGACTCCGGCCCGGTGGATCCCGGTGGGCATGGGCAGTCCTCCGCGCCCGAGGCGCCGGGGACCGACCCCGGGGACCCGAACCCCGTCCAACCGGACCCGGTGGATCCGAACCCCGTCCAGCCGAATCCGGTGAACCCGAACCCCGTCCAGCCGAATCCGGCACTGCCGACCGCGGCACCCCCCACTGCGCCCGCCCCCGAGCCATCGGCCTCGGCGTCGATGCCGGCGCCCACGGACGCAGCCGCATCCGAGCCGACCACTTCCTCGGCGTCCTCGGACCCGACGTCGCTCGTCCCTCTCCCTTCCGCCCCCGGCTCCCCCGGAGCCCCCGCGTCGGGCGCGTACGGCACGAGCAGTGCGTCCGCCGGCGCCGACGACACCGCTGACGGGGCCGAGCGGTCCGCCGCGGCGAGCACCGCCATCGCGGCCGCCGGAGAGTCCCCGCCCCGCACCATCGGCGGCCTGCTGGCCTTCACCGGCGCGGGCGCCGCTCTCGTTCTGGCGGCGCTGATCCTCCTGGTCATCGGTCTGCTCATGCTGTGGCGCACCAAGGTCGACGAGCGCGCGAGCCTGTGACCCCTCGGGCCGCGGGGCTCTGGAGCCCGGCCCGGGGTCCGCGCGCCCGTTGCGCCGCCGCAGCCGGTCCGGCCGCGACTTCAGCGCGCCCGTTCTCCTCCCACGATCGGTGCTCGGTCCTCCTGCATTCCTCCTCCCGTCGGTGCGCCCCGGCTCCGAGCGCAATCGTTATCGTTTCGTGATCTGAGGTAGACTGCTGCGGCGCACCGCCCCATGCGCCGCCCATGCGGCAGAGCCGACTGCGGTCTCCGCCGTCCTGCCATTGAAGAGAAGAGTCGCCGTGACCACTCGTCGTGTTCCCGCCGCCACCGGGATGACAACTCTGGCGCTGATACTGGCGCTCGGTGCCCCGGCCATCGCCCAGGAGACCGGCGCCCCCTCGGCGTCGGGCACCCCTGAGGCGGGCGCGCAGTTCGGCACCGTCGACGAGCTCATGGCGGCCACCGGTCTCGATGGAACGGTGGGCACTCGTGGTTACGCCGCAGCCGGCGACGGCGCCGGAATGACCTACTTCGTCCAGCCCTCGAACGCGTCGGGCCCTCTGGGGGACCTCGCCGTGCCCACGGCCGACGGCGAGTGGGCCGTGCCGACCGGTTTCGCCGCGCAGCCGTCCACCCGGCCCGAGGCGGCCGCCGTCGAGAACGAGATCGCCCGGGCGATGACCTTCGCGAACGCCGGCAGCAGCCTCGTACAGGACGCGGATCGCCCCTCGCCTCTGGAGACCGACGAGATCGTCCGCTCCACCCAGACCGGCCCCTACCCGATCACGTCCTCCTCCCTGGTGGCCATGATCCTCAAGGGCTGGGACTACACGCACACCACGTACGCCGCCGATGCGAACACGTGCGCCGGCACTTGGGTCGACTTCGGTCGGACTCCCGATTCCGAACTGCGGCACGCCCACGAGCTCGCGCGCTGGTTCTACGTCAACGGCGACCTGTGGCTCGCCGCCGACAATGCCGCCGACAACGCCGGCGGCGGGTACCAGCGCGGCGACATCCTCTTCTTCTCCCGGCAGTCCCCGGAGGGCTCGGGCACCACCGGCGACGACTTCGCCAACGTCTACGACACGGCGATCTACCTGGGGGACGGGAAGGTTATCCATTCCCGGGGAGCCGGTGCGGGCGTCGTCGTCGAATCGCTGCCCGAATCCCTCAGACGAGACCTGTCCCTGATTGCGCGTCCCCAGTGGCGCAGCGCCCCAGTGGCGACGGGCTGGCCCTCGGCGTTGTCCGCCGGGCCCGCCGCCTCCGAGACGCCGACCGCCGGTGCCCCCGGGGCGACCGCGACGGATCCCGCGTCGGCACGAGCCGGGGAGACCGCGGCGCCGTCCTCGGCACCCGGTTCGAGGAACTCGGCCGTCGTGGTCGATGACCGCGACCCCGGGGCGGGAGCCTCCACCGCCTCCGACGACGTCATCGTCGCGGCGAACGGCTCCGCGGGCCATCGTCGGAGCGGGCTTCTGGCCTCCACCGGCGCGGGCTGCGGGCTCATCCTGCTCATGGCCGTTCTTCTGGGGGCCGGGATGCTGCTGAAGGCGCGCCGCCGCTCCGGTGAGCGCGAGGCCTGAGACGGCGGTCCGAGCGGTCTGCACGCCGGTCGCGAACGGTGACGGTCCTCGCGGCGGAAAACGGGGCCTTTCGGCTAACGTCGGGGGGTCGGACTCGCGAAAGGGACCAACGTCGATGAGAATACCCGGTCAGACCGGACAGAACCGCCCGAGCACCCGGCCCGCGAAGAAGGGCGACAAGGGCGGCTCCAAGCATGGGGACAAGAACCGCCGCAACATGCTCGGAAATCCCCTGCTGTGGGTCGCGCCCTTCATCCTGATCGTGCTTCTGGTGTGGGCGGTGGTGTCGGGGCTGGGCGGCTACCGCTCGATCGACACCTCCGAGGGTCTGGCGATCCTCAGGGACAACCCCTCGACCGTCAAATCCGTCACCGTTGTCGACGGCAACCAGCGCGTCGAGCTCGACCTGACCGAGGATTACACCTCCACGCCCTCCGAGGCCGGTGAAACCGGAAAACCCATGGGCAAGAAGGTCCAGTTCAACTACACCGAGGCCCAGAAGCATCAGGTCGACGACCTCGTCCAGGCGGCCGACCCGTCGGGCGGCTTCGACTCCGTCGTCCCGACGACGAGCTGGTGGTCCTCCATGCTCCAGCTGCTGCTGCCGATGGCCGTCTTCCTGGGAATCATGTGGTGGTTGCTGGGGCGGATGAGCGGAGGCCGCGGCGGGGCCATGGGTTTCGGACGGTCCAAGGCGAAGGTGGGCTCCAAGGAGATGCCCGACGTCACCTTCGACGATGTCGCCGGCGAGGACGAGGCGGTCGAGGAGCTGGAGGAGATCCGCGAGTTCCTCTCCGAACCCGAGAAGTTCCAGGCCGTGGGCGCCAAGATCCCCAAAGGCGTCCTGCTGTACGGCCCGCCCGGGACCGGGAAGACCCTGCTCGCCAAGGCAGTCGCCGGCGAGGCCGGCGTGCCCTTCTTCTCCATGTCCGGCTCGGAATTCGTCGAGATGTTCGTCGGAGTGGGCGCCTCGCGCGTGCGCGACCTGTTCGAGCAGGCCAAGGAGAACTCGCCGGCCATCATCTTCGTCGACGAGATCGACGCCGTTGGCCGCCACCGCGGGTCCGGCATGGGCGGCGGGCACGATGAGCGCGAGCAGACCCTCAACCAGCTGCTCGTCGAGATGGACGGCTTCGATGCCAACACCAACGTTATCCTCATCGCCGCCACCAACCGCCCCGACGTCCTGGATCCCGCCCTCCTGCGGCCCGGCCGTTTCGACAGGCAGGTCAGCGTCGAGGCCCCCGATATGGCTGGACGCGCCGCCATCCTGCGCGTGCACGCCAAGGGCAAACCGATGACCCGCGACGTCGACCTCGACCTGGTGGCCAAGCGCACGCCCGGCTTCACCGGCGCCGACCTGGCCAATGTCCTCAACGAGGCGGCCCTGCTCACCGCTCGCTCCAACGCCCAGCTCATCGACAACCGCGCCCTGGACGAGGCCATCGACCGCGTTATCGCCGGCCCCCAGAAGCGCACCCGTGTCATGAACGATCATGAGAAGGCCGTCACCGCCTATCACGAGGCGGGTCACGCCCTGTGCGCGGCGGCCGGCGCTTACTCCGACCCGGTCACCAAGGTGACCATTCTGCCGCGCGGCAAGGCGCTGGGATACACGATGGTCATGCCCAGCGACGACAAGTACTCCACCACCCGCAATGAGCTGCTCGATCAGCTCGTGTACGCCATGGGCGGGCGGGCCGCCGAGGAGCTCGTCTTCCGCGACCCGACCACCGGCGCCTCCAACGACATCGAGAAGGCCACGGGCACCGCTCGCAAGATGGTCACCGATTTCGGCATGACGCGCACGGTCGGCTCCGTCAAGCTCGGTACCACTGAGAACGAGACGGTGCTGGGGCTGTCCGCCACCAACCGCGATTTCTCCGAGTCGGTGGCCGCTCAGGTCGACGCCGAGGTCCGCGCCCTCATGGACGACGCCCACCGCGAGGCCTGGGAGATCCTGACCCGCAACCGGCATGTCCTGGAGGACCTGGCCAGCCAGCTGCTGGAGAAGGAGACCCTGCTGGAGAAGGACCTGGAGCGCATCTTCTCCTCCGTCGTCAAACAGCCCGAGCGCCCGCTGTGGAGGGCCGACGACACCCTCGTCGTGGAGGAGGCCGTCTCCGCCTCCGACTTCCCCGCGGCGGCCGGGGCCCTGACCCACGGTGATGACGATGGCGGGGACGGCGCCGGCCAGGACCCGCAATCGTGACCTACGACGTCGACGGCGTGCGCCGGGCGGTGCGCGACCTGCTGGTCGCGGTGGGCGAGGACCCCGATCGGGACGGCCTGCGCGAGACGCCGGAGCGGATGGCCCGCGCCTATGCGGAGATGTTCGCCGGGCTCGACGAGGACCCGGGCGCGCATGTCGAGAGGGTCTTCGACGTCGGGCACTCCGAGATGGTGCTCGTGCGCGACATCCCCCTGTATTCGGTGTGCGAGCACCATCTCCTGCCCTTCCACGGGAGTGCGCACGTGGCCTACATCCCCGGCGAGGACGGGCGGGTGACCGGATTGAGCAAGGTGGCGCGCCTCGTCGACGGTTACGCCCGCCGTCCTCAGGTGCAGGAGCGGCTGACGGCGCAGGTGGCCGACGCCATGGTCGAGCGCCTGGGCTGCAAGGGCGTGCTCGTCGTGGTGGAGGCCGAGCACCTGTGCATGTCCATGCGCGGGGTGCACAAGCCGGGAACCAACACGGTCACATCCGCTGTGCGCGGCATCATGCGGGCTGCCGCCACTCGCAGCGAGGCCATGAGCCTCATCCTCGGCCGGCGGTCGTGAGACGACCGGGCCCGCCGGCTGGCTCCGCCCTGGGGTCTGTCGGCTCCGCCTCATCACCGGCTCCGCCGGTGGCGTCGTCCGTCTCGGCCTCGGCCTGAACGCCCGCTTCGATCGGACGGGAATACCTCGGGGTCGTGCTGGGTTGACGCTCGAACGGGGCCGGCCCGCGACCCCGGTGACTGCATCCGAGGAGACGCATGGCCCGCATCCTGTTCATCATGACCGGCTCCGACCACTGGACGCTCAACGACGGCACGACGACGCCCACCGGCTACTGGGCCGAGGAGGCGATCGTCCCGCTCCAGGCCTTCGAGGCGGCGAGCCACGAGGTCGTGGTCGCCACGCCGGGCGGGATCAAGAGCCCGCTCGATCCCGCCTCGCTGCGCGTCGAGGACGGGGATCACTACCGCCGGATCGACGCCGCCAGCCCCGCGCTCAACCATCCGGTGCCCCTCGACTCGGTCAGCGCCGCGGACTTCGATGCCGTTTACGTCCCCGGCGGGCACGGTCCCATGGAGGACCTCGCCGTCGACGCCGTCAGCGGAGCCCTGCTGACGGCTTTCCGCGACGCGGCTAAGCCCGTCGGCGCCGTCTGCCACGGCCCGGCCGCTCTCCTGGCGGCCACGCGCGCGGACGGGACGAACACCTTCGCCGGCAGCACCATCACCTGTTTCACCAACGAGGAGGAGACCCTGGCCGGCTCGGCTCCCCGGGCTCCCTGGCTTCTGCAGACCCGGCTGGAGGAGGCCGGGGTCGCCGTGCGGACGGCGGCGCCTTTCGACGACCACCTCGAGACCGATGGGGACCTCATCACCGGTCAGAACCCGGCGTCCTCGGCGTCCTTCGCTGCGGCGCTCATCCAGCGGCTGGGCTGAGACGGGCCCGCGGCGTTCGGTCGCTCAGCCGGTCACCCGGTCGTCAACGGCGCCGAGAGGACCGCGGTGAACCCGTCGGCGCTGCGCGGCGGTGAGGATCCCGCCCTCGCCTGTCTCGTCGTCCACCGGGAGGCCGAGGCAGGCGCCTGACGGGTCGTCGAGCAGGGCGTCGGACATTGTCGGCGCTGTCGGCGCCCTCCCCGTACTCTCAGGCGAAGGCCGAGGCCGTCGCCGGTGCTGCCGGTGCTATGGTGGCCCCGGTTTGCTGGCCCGCCGTCGTCCCGGGCAGCTCCACCGGGTTCGGCGCCCTGCGCGAGGCCGGACCGACCGTCCGCAAGGCGGGGCCGATCTCGATGAAACGGCTTGAGCTCTTTCGCCTCGCCGCTCCCAAGGATTCAGGTGCGCACCGTTACCCTGGGACGGTGACTGACGTCCTGCCCCCCGCACCGGCACCGCTGCCGACGACGCTCGCCGAGGCCTCCGAGGCCGGACGCACCCTCATCATGGGCATCATCAACGTCACCCCCGACTCCTTCTCCGACGGCGGCCGCTGGGACACCACGGACCTCGCCGTCGCCCACGGTCGCCAGTTGCGCGCCCAGGGCGCCGATCTCCTCGACGTCGGCGGCGAGTCCACCCGCCCCGGCGCCGCCCGCATCACCCCCGCGACCGAGCAGGAGCGCATCATCCCCGTCGTGCGCGCGCTCGCCGCGTCCGGAGCCGTCGTATCCGTCGACACCGTCCACGCCGCCACCGCCGAGGCCGCCGTCGGCGCCGGCGCCGTCATCGTCAACGACGTCTCCGGGGGCCTGGCCGACCCCGCCATGCACCGGGTGGTCGCCGACACCGGCGTCGTCTACATCTGCCAGCACTGGCGCGGCGACCCGGGGACCATGGACCGTCTGACCGACTACAGCGCTCTCGGCGGCGTCGTGGACGGCGTCGAGACCGAGCTGCGCGAGCGCCTGGACGAACTCGACGCCGCGGGCGCCGGCCTCCGGCAGGTCGTCATCGACCCCGGCCTCGGCTTCGCCAAGACCCATGCGCAGTCCTGGCGGCTCCTGGCCGCCACCGAGCGCCTGCGCGTCGATCTGGGGCTGCCGGTCCTCATCGGCTCCTCGCGCAAGCGCTTCCTCGCCGCCGCCGTCCCCGGCTCCGCCGCGGCCGACCCGATCGCCCGGGACGCCGCTACCGCCGCCACGACCGCCCTGGCCGCCCTCGCCGGGGCCTGGGCCGTGAGAGTCCATGAGGTCCCGGCCAACCGGGACGCCGTCCGAACCGCCTCCCTCTGGAAGGAACACCGATGAGCACCACCACACCCGACCGGATCCGCCTGTCGGGCCTGTCCGCCCGCGGGTATCACGGCGTCCTCCCCTTCGAACGCGCCGAGGGGCAGCTCTTCACCGTCGACGTCACTCTCGACCTCGGTGAGCGCGGCACCGCGGTCGCCTCCGTCACCGATGAGGCCAAGGATGCCACCGACTACTCGGCGGTGGCCAGGGCGGTGGTGGCCGTCATCGAGGGCGAACCGGTGGGCCTTATCGAGACTCTCGCCGCCCGCGTCAGCGAGGCCGTGCTTGCCTTCCCGCGCGTGAGTGCCGTCGAGGTCACCGTCCACAAGCCGCAGGCGCCCCTGGACGTGGCTTTCGACGACGTGTCGGTGACGATCCGCCGCGCCGGCGAGGACGCCGCGCCGTCCGTCGGGCGGGCGCAGGCCGCCGCGCCCGCCGAGGACGCCGCCGCGGCCGCAGCGGGTCTGGCCGTCCCGGCGGCCTCGGCCCTCGACGGGCCGGAAGCCGGCGAGGACCGATCGGCCCCGGCTGCCGCGGCGAGCCCCGCCCCCGCCGAATCGTGGACGGGGGCGCAGGCCGGTGCCACGCCCGACGCCGCTGCGCCGCCCCAGATGCCGGCCCAGCCGCCGGTCGACGTCCTGACCCAGCACCCGGCGGAGCCCGTCGGCCTCGTGATCGCCCTGGGCGGCAACGTCGGCGGGGTCGTCCCCGCCCTGCGCGCCGCGGTGCGCACCCTGCGGGAGACCGACGGCATCACCGTCACCACCGTCGCGCCGCTGGCTCGCACGGCCGCCGTCGTCGAGCCCGGCAGCCCCGAGCAGCCCGACTACCTCAACACCGTCGTTCTCGCGCAGACCACCCTCTCGCCCCGCGAAGTCCTCGCCGTCTGCCAGGGCCTGGAGGCCGACGCCGGGCGGGTGCGCACCGAGCCCAAGGGCCCGCGCACCCTGGACGCCGACATCATCACCTACGGCGGCGTCACCTCCGACGCCGCCGACCTGACTCTGCCGCACCCGAACGCGGCGCGACGCGCCTTCGTCCTGGCCCCCTGGGCGCAGGCCGACCCCTTCGCCGAGATCGGCGACCAGTACGTCGCCTCCCTCGTCGAGTCCGCCCCCGATCGTGAGGGCGTGCGCTGGCTCGCCCTCGACTGGCTCGACTCCGACCACCTGCCCGCGCTGCCCACCGGCCAGTACGTGGCGCCGCCCGAGGCCGGCGAGGACCAGCCCGATCAGCCGACCGGCGCCGGCGCCTCCGAACCCGGCGGGCTCGACGGAGCCGCGGGTGCCCCGGCCGACGAGGGACTCCCCGCCGACGCCGGGCCGGGCGACCCGTCCGCCGGGAACGGGCAGCGCCCGGCCGGACCGGTGGCCGGCGCCGGTCAGACGCCCGTCGCCTCAGAGCCCGATCGTGAGTCCGGACAGGAGCCGACGACCCACCAGCAGACGGGCGCGCCCCCGGCCGGCTCCGCCCCGCACGCCTCCTCCGCGCCCCGGACCGGGACGCAGGGCGAGCCCTGGTCTTCGCCCCTGGAGTGGAATGACGTCATCGGCAGGAACGGACAGGGCCGCTGATGTTCCGCACGCGCTGGACCACGGTCCTCGCGTGCTTCATCACGCCCGCGGTTCTCACGTGGGTCGTCTCCGACCTCTCGCTGCGTCATCGCGGCTGGGTCACGTCGCTGACGCCCTGGGGCGCCGGCGTGGCACTGGTGATCGCCGTCGTCGTGCTCTTCGCCGGGCTCGCCGTGCGGCGTCTGCGCGCCCACGAGCCCACATGGATCACGCCCACCGGCGCGGCCACCACCGCCGTGGCCGCACAGGCCTCGGCGATCGTCGGAGCTCTCGTCGGAGGGATCTACGGCGGGGGACTGACCACTGCGCTACTCGCCCCGCCCTCGCCCGCCATGTCCTCCCTGGCGTGGTCCGCGGGCGCCTGCCTGGCCTCGTGCGCCCTGTGGTGCGGCATCGGTCTGCTCGTCGAGCGCTGGTGCGCCATCGACGCCGACGACGATGACGACCATGACGGGCACGGTTCGGGGACCTCATCCGTGCCCGACGGCAGCGCCCCCGCCTGAGCGGTCCCGCCCGGCCGTGTGAGACGATCGACGGTATGACTGAGCCCCCCACCCGCAGCGCGCGCTCCGGGCGTCCCGGTCGGCTCGACGTCGGCATCATCTCGGCCGGACGCGTCGGCGCCGTCCTGGGCAGCGCTCTGCGTGCCGTCGACCACCGGATCGTCGGCGTGCACGCCGTCTCCGAGGCCTCCCGCGAACGCGCCGAAATGCTTCTGCCCGCAGTCCCCGTGCTCGACGTCGAGGAGATCGTCCGTCGGGCCGAGCTCGTCGTACTCGCCGTGCCCGACGACGCCCTGGCCCCCCTCGTCACGGGTCTGGCCGACCTGAACGCCTGGCGGACCGGACAGCTGGTCGTCCACACCTCCGGCCGTTACGGCACCGGGATCCTCGAGCCCGCCCGGCGCTCCGGCGCGATCCCCATCGCCCTCCATCCGGCGATGACCTTCTCCGGGTGGTCCGTCGACCTCGCCCGCCTCGTCGGCTGCCCCATGGCGGTGACCGCGCCCCCCGCCTTCGTGCCGGTCGGTCAGGCCCTCGCCGTCGAGCTCGGCGGCGAGCCCTTCGATCTCGCCGAGAAGGCGCGCCCCGCCTATCACGCGGCCCTCGCCCATGGAGCCAACCACCTCCTCACCCTCGTCGGCCAGGCCGAGCGGGTGCTCGAAGCCTCCGGCGTGGCCGATGCCGCCGCCACTCTCGGCCCGCTGCTGACCGCCGCGTTGGACCGCGCTCTGACCGAGGATACCGATGCCGCCCTGACCGGGCCGGTCGCCCGCGGCGACGCCGGAACCGTCCGTTCCCACCTCGAGGCCCTCGGCGCGCTGCGCGACGGGGAGGGTCGGCCCCTGAACGACGTCGTCGACACCTACCGGGCGCTGGCCGAGGCCACGCTCGCGCGCCGTGAGGCCACCGGGCGCCTGACCGGCGACCGGGCCGAGGCGGTGCGCACGGCGCTCACGCCCGACGAGCGCCCCCGGTGAGCGCGTCGGCCCGGCGCGGCGTCGTCGGACGCGGGGCTAGCGTGGGCTCATGACGCCGCCGACCCCGCCCGACCCCGTTGGCCGCGACCGCCTCCCCCCGCCCTCCCCCCGCCGGGTGGGCACGCGGGTGGACCTGGCTCGCAGCCGCGCTGAGCTCGCCGCGGCCCTCGCCGAGGACGACGCCGGGGCGCTGCGCGCCGCGGTCATGACCATGGGGGCGCTCCACCAGGGGCATCTCGACCTGGTGGCCGAGGCGGCCCGCCGGGTCGGACCCGAGGGCGTCATCGTCGTCACCATCTTCGTCAACCCCCTCCAGTTCGCCGCGGGGGAGGACCTGGACGCCTACCCGCGAACCCTGGCCGCCGACCTCGAGGCTCTGGCCGCGGCTGTGCGCGCCCCGGACGGGGACGGGCTCGTCATCGGGCGGCTCGTCGTCTTCGCCCCCGCCCCCGAGGCCGTCTACCCGCACGGCGAGCCGCAGGTCCGTCTCGCCCCCGGGCCGATTGCCACCGTCCTGGAGGGAGCCGCCCGCCCCACCCACTTCGCCGGCGTCCTGCAGGTGGTGCTCACCCTCATGCACCTCATCGGCCCGCGGTGGGCGCTGTTCGGCCGCAAGGACGCCCAACAACTGGCCATCGTGCGCGCCATGGTCCGCGACCTGGCGGTGCCGGTCGAGATCGTGCCGGTCGATATCCGCCGCGAGGAGGACGGCCTGGCCATGAGCTCGCGCAACGCCTACCTGACGTCGGAGGAGCGCGAGCAGGCGCTCGCCCTCTCCCGCGCGCTCGCGGCCGGGCGGGAGGCGGCGCGCGCCGGCGCGGACGGCGCCGGGCTCAGGGCCGCGGCGCTGGAGGTGCTGGAGGCCGCGCCGGGCGTCGAGGTCGACTACGCGGCGGTCGTCGACCCGGACAGCTTCGTCGACTTGGCCGGTGCGGGGCTCGGCCTGCCCAGCACCGGGCGGGAGGGCGGCGGAAACGCGCGAACCGCCGGCCCGGTTCTGCTGGCGGTGGCGGCGAGGGTCGGCGCCACCCGGCTCATCGACAATGCGCTCATCGAGCTGCGCCGGCCGAGCCCGGGCGCACGACCCGGCGCCGGGACCGCGACTCCGCCGGGGCTGCGCCTGGACGGGTAGGACGGGCCTGTCGTGTCGGTCACCTTCGATCCCATGGGGCGGGTCCGACCCCTTAGCCTGGTCGGCGATGACCATGCGCCTGCGAACGATGATGACCTCCAAGATCCACCGCGCCACCGTGACTCAGGCCGACCTTGACTACGTCGGCTCCATCACGGTGGACGCCGACCTCCTCGACGCCGCCGACCTCCTGCCCGGTGAGCGCGTCGACATCTGCGATTGCACCACCGGCAGTCGCCTGTCCACCTACGTCATCCCGGGCGAGCGCGGCGCCGGGCGGATCTGCGTCAACGGCGCCGCCGCGCACCTGGTGCGTCCCGGCGATGTCGTCATCCTCATCGGCTACTGCCAGCTCGACGACGACACCGCACGCACCTATCTGCCGCACGTCGTCTTCGTCGACGAGCGCAACCGCATCGCGGAGCGGGGAGTCGAGCCCGGGCAGGTGCCGGCCGACTCCGACGTCGCCCGCCTCCAGGGTCTGCGCCCCTCGGGCCTGACCCTCGCCGAGGCGCGCATCTGAGAGTCCTCGGGCGCGTTGCCGGCCGCGTGGTCGGCGTCTTCCGCCCGGCGGGAGCGGAGAACGGGAGGCCGCTAGACTCGCGCGCGTGACTGACGACGCGCCCCAGCAGAACGCCCTTCCCGACTCCGACGCCGCTCAGGCCGCCTCCGCGGCTCCGGAGAGGGGCCGGTCGAGGCGGACGAGGCAGGACCCGGGTCCCGGAGAGCAGTTCGACGTCCGCGCCGCCAAGCGCGAGCGCCTGCGCGCCGAGGGTTGGGACCCCTACCCCGTTCAGCTGCCCATCACCACGACCATCGCCGCCGTGCGCGAGCGCTACGGCCATCTCAGGGCCGGCGAGGAGACGCGGGACGTCGTGGGTCTGGCCGGGCGCGTGGTCTTCCTGCGCAGCTCCGGCAGGCTCTGCTTCGCTACCCTCGCCGACGGCGCCGGCACCACCCTTCAGGCCATGCTGTCGGCCAAGTCCCTGCCCGGGATCGGTCATACGTCCCTGGCCGCCTTCAAGACCGACGTCGACCTGGGCGACCACCTCTTCGTGCGCGGCCGCGTCATCGCCTCGCGCCGCGGCGAGCTGAGCGTCTTCGCCGAGACCGGCCTGGTCGACGGCGCCGATCCGGCGGCTCTGGCAGAGCTGGGAGACGACGCCGTCGCCGCTCCGGCCTGGCGCATCGCCTCCAAGGCGCTGCGCCCGATCCCCAAAACGTGGACCAACGAGGCCGGCGAATCGGTGACGCTGAGCGAGGACAATCGGGTGCGTCACCGCGAGCTCGACCTGCTGACCCGTCCGGCCGCCCGTGACATGGTACGCACCCGAGCCGCGGTCGTGCGCTCCCTGCGGGAGAACTTCCACCGTCGCGACTACCTCGAACTGGAGACGCCGATGCTCCAGGTCATCCACGGCGGAGCCGCAGCGAGACCGTTCGTGACTCACATGAACGCCTACGACATGGACCTCTACCTGCGCATCGCCACGGAGATCTACCTCAAACGGGCCGTGGTCGGAGGTGTGGACCGCGTCTTCGAGATCAACCGCAACTTCCGCAACGAAGGCGCCGACTCCTCCCACTCGCCGGAGTTCTCGGCTCTGGAGGCCTACGAGGCCTATTCCGACTACAACGGCATGGCCGACCTGACGCGCGACCTGATCCAGCGGGCGGCTCGAGACGCCTTCGGCCTGGCCGAGGGCGAGGAGATCGTGACCCTGGCCGACGGCACCGACTACGACCTGTCGGGGCGGTGGGACAGGATCGACCTGTACACCTCCGTCTCCGAGGCGGTCGGGGAGGAGATCACGGTGGATACCCCGCGCGAGCGTCTCATCGCCATCGCCGGGGGGCTGGACCTGGAGGTGGACGATTACGCGGTGGCGGGCAAGATCGTCGAGGACATTTTCGAGGCCACGGTGGGAGACGGGCTGTGGTCGCCGACCTTCGTCTACGACTTCCCCGAGGACACCTCGCCGCTGACTCGTAACCACCGCTCCCGGCCGGGTCTGACGGAGAAGTGGGACCTGTACGTGCGCGGTATGGAGACGGCCACGGCCTACTCCGAGCTGGCCGACCCGGTCATCCAGCGCCAGCGCTTCCAGGCCCAGGCGCTGGCGGCGGCCCAGGGCGACCCCGAGGCCATGGTCCTGGATGAGGACTTCCTGACCGCCATGGAGCAGGGCTTTCCGCCGTGCGGCGGCATGGGCATGGGCGTCGACCGCTTGCTCATGGCCCTGACCGGTCAGGGCATTCGCGAAACCATCACCTTCCCGCTGGTGCGGCGCTCTTGACGAGACGCGGCGGGGAGCTCGTCGGCCCGGCGCTCCCGGTTCCCTGACGCGTCAGGCGGTCGCACCCTCACCGCGGGAGCGGGCCTCGTAGACCTGCAGCATCTCCGCGGCTTCGTCGAGGAGCTCATCGACCGCGTCCTGGTCGTAGCCCTCGTGAAAGGGTCTGGTGGCCTGGAACTTCTGGTTGATCACGTCATTGGACGTCAGTGCACGGGATGTGCCGGTGCCGGACTCCCAGGCGCGCAGGGTCGCGGTGAGCGTGTCCATGAAAGCGTCGACTTCCTCCCTCCGGTACCCCTCGAATTTCGTCGACGGGAAGATCGTGCGGGAGAGGTGGTCGGCCGTCACCGCGGGCGACGGTTCCGCCGCCTGGGCGGGTCCCGTGCCGGGTGCGGCGGGGCTGACGTCGATGCCGTTGCGAGCCTCGTAGTCCGCCAGCGTCGTCACGACTTCGTCGAGGAAGGCGTCGACCGAGCCCATGTCATAGCCGCGGAATCCGCTGGTCAGAATCCCCGCCTCCCTCACGTCCCTCGACGTCAGGGGCGCGGAGGACGCGTCGGCCCACTGGCGACTGCCGAACTCGGTGCCCTGCTCCCACGCGCGCAGTGCCGAGACGATCTGGGCCGTCAGGGCGTCGACCCCTCTGCGCGAGTACCCTTCCTTGAATCCCGATGACGCGAAGGTCATGGCTGCGGCCGCATCAGAGGTCAGAGTCATCTCGTTTCCTGTTCTTCGTTGTTTCTTGAGCGGGGGAGGGAGGAGAGCGGAGCCGACGGGGCGGGGAAGAAGGGGCCGGGCGGGAAGTCGGTCGACGGGAGCCGGTTCCCGGGGCGCCGGGTCGCGCCTGCCTACCCTAGACCGTTCCAATGCGCTCAGACGTCGGCCATCTGGCGCTGCGCCCAGGGGGCGACCGCGAACAGGAGGACGGCGGCGACGAGCGTGACCGCGCCCAGGCCGAAGTAGTACGTCGAGTCGGCGATGCCCGCCGTCCGCGAGATGACGAAACCGGCGATGCCCTGACCGGTGGCGGTCGTCAACAGCCACAGCGCCATCGCCTGAGAGGCGAAGCTCTTGGGCGCCAGCGCCGAGGTCGTGGACAGGCCCACTGGCGACAGGAACAATTCACTGATGGTGAGAATCACGAAAGTTACGCCCAGGAACCACCACGGCGCCAGATCGTCCCCGCCCGTCCAGGTCTGAAAACCGTAGCCGATGAGAATCGCGGTCAACCCGATAATGAACACCGAGATCGCGAATTTCATGATGGTGGAGGGGAATCTGCCCGCCCGCCAGGTGAAGAAGCAGCTGACCAGCGGAGCCAGGACGACGATCGCTCCCGGATTGACCGCCTGATAGGTCTCCGGGCTGATGGCCCACCCGAAGAAGGGGACGTGGGCATCGGTGTTGTCCTTGGCGAAGGTCGCCATCTTCCCGGCGGCCTGCTCGGAGATCATGAAGAACAGCACCGCGCCGATCCACAGCGGGATGTAGGCGCGCAGGTGGACGCGCTCGCGGTGGGTGACCTTCGAGGAGCGGAACATGATGGTGAAGTAGGCGATCGCCGCCGCCGCCGGGACGATCAGCATCGTGGTGGAGATGGCCGAGAGCAGATCGCCGGTGATTCCCCGAAATGCCGCCAGCAGCATCCCCGCGCCCACCAGGACCGTGAACGAGCCGATGATCAGCCGGCGGCGCTCGTCGCCCACGAGGGGGCTGGGCACGGTGAAGGCGAATGCCGAGAGCCTGTGCCTACCGTGGATGAAGGCCGCGAGGGCCAGAGCCATGCCGACGGCGGCCGCGGAGAAGCCGGCGTGGTATCCGTGGTGCCACCGCAGCCAGCCGGTGACCAGGGGCGAGACGAGGGAACCGATGTTGATCGACATGTAGAACATCTGGAAACCGGTGTCGCGACGCGGATCTCCCTTGTCGTACAGTCCGCCCACGATCGTCGACAGGTTCGGCTTGATGAAGCCGGTGCCGATGGCGACCAGGACGATGCCCAGCCAGGAGAAGGCGTTCACGGGGATCGACAGGCACAGGTGACCGGCCATGATGACGACGCCCCCGTAGAGGGTCGATGGCCAGGGGCCGATGACGCGGTCGGCGAAGATGCCTCCGGGGATCGCCAGTAGATACACGGCCGCGCTGTAGGAGGCCAGGACGACCTGGCCGCTGTTCTCGCTTAGGCCCAGACCCCCGTTGGCCGCGGTGTCGGTGATGAAGTACAGCAGGATGGCGCGCATCCCGTAGTAGGAGAAGCGCTCCCACAGCTCGACGTTGAGCATCCACGGCAGGCCCTGGGGATGGCCGAACATCCCGCGGTCCTCCACTGACGGCGTGGTGCGCAGCGTGCGAGGTCTCCAGCGGCTCGCAATCATGTGCTCGGGGCGGGTTCGGTCCTCGACGGACGTCGGGGAAGCTGGCATGAGAACTCTCCCTCTCTGCGGGCGCGGTGCCGAGCCGGACCACGGTTATGGCTCACATCACAGCTGGCTGGCCCAGCTTATCGTGCCCGGGCGCCCCGGGTGCGCCATCGGGCCGGAAGACCTTCGACGTTCGGGACGGGTTCTCGGTGGGACGGGCCTCAGCGCGAGAGGGTGTCGGCGGCAGCCTTGACCTGGCTGCGCACCGGCATCAGACGTGTGAGCTGAGTGACGTGGCGCGGCTCGAGTTCCCCGATGCTGGATACTCCGAGGAGTTTCATCGTACGGACGATCTCCTCGTGCAGGATCTCGATCGCCCGGTCCACCCCGGCGCGCCCGCCGGCCATGAGGCCGTAGAGGTAAGCGCGGCCGATGACCGAGAACGTCGCGCCCAGCGCGGTGGCGGCTACGATATCGGCGCCGTTCATGATGCCGGTGTCGATCATGATGGTGGCGTGGGAACCGACGTCGCGCACGAGTTCGGGGAGGAGCCTGAACGGCACCGGTGCGCGGTCGAGCTGACGACCGCCGTGATTGGACAGAAGGATCCCGTCCACGCCCAGGTCGAGCAGCCGTTTGGCGTCCGGGATGTTCTGGACCCCCTTGATGACGATCTTCCCGCTCCACATGGAGCGGATGACCTCGAGATCCTCGTAGCTGATCGTCGGGTCCATGGCGGAGTCGAGCAGCTGGCCGACCGTACCGCCGGTGGTCCTCAGCGAGGCGAATTCGAGCTTCGGGGTGGTCAGGAAGTCGAACCACCACCACGGGCGCGGGATCGCGTTGAGGACCGTCCCGGCGGTGATCTGCGGCGGGATGGAGAAACCGTTGCGCTTGTCGCGCAGGCGGGCTCCGGCCACCGGGGTGTCGACTGTGAACATGAGAGTGTCGAAGCCGGCCTTCTCGGCCCGCTCGACCAGCCCGTAGGAGATCTCCCGCTGGCGCATGACGTAGAGCTGGAACCAGTTGCGCCCGTACGGATTCGCGGCCTTGACGTCCTCGATGGAGGCGGTGCCCAGCGTGGACAGCGTGAACGGGATGCCGGCGGCGCCCGCGGCCCCGGCTCCGGCGATCTCCCCCTCGGTCTGCATGAGGCGGGTGAAGCCGGTGGGGGCGATGCCGAAGGGCATGGCCGAGCGGCCGCCGAGGATGTCGCAGGAGGTGTCGACGTCGATCGCCGGGTGCAGGATGTCGGGGTGGAATTCGACGTCGCGGAAGGCCTGGCGGGCGCGGCGCAGAGAGATCTCGCCCTCGGCGGCGCCGTCGGTGTAGTCGAAGGCGGCGGCGGGCGTGCGGCGCTTGGCGATGGCGCGCAGGTCCCAGATGGTCAGGGCCGACTGGAGCCGGCGGTGCCTCCCGTTCAGATCCGGCTTCTTGAAGTGAAGAAGATCGAAGATCTCGTACGGGTTCGGGATCTGGCGCTTGACCATGGTGTAAAGGCCTCCTCGATGAGCGACATGACAGCGCGGCCGCAACGACGGGGCGGTTCTGCGGCCCCCGCATCGTCGGCCCCGCAAGAATAGAGAGACGAACGACCTATACGCAAGAGTCGAGTAACGTATTTATGTGTGATCGGTATGCGAGCGGCGCGTCGGCGAGGCCGCGCCCGGGCCGCCTGACCGGGCGCTTCGGCCTCGCCGGCCGGTCAGCCGATGCCGTCGGCGCGGTTGCCGGGCACGGCGACCGAGCCGATGTGCTCGGCGACGGTCGCCTCGCACTGCGCGCGTCCGACGAGTCGGCACCCCTGGGCCGTCCACCGCCTCATCTGCGCCGGTTCCTCATGGGTCAGGCGCAGACCCCGGGGCACCAGGACGCGGATGGGTTTGCGGCGCTCGGCCAGGTCCCGGCGCAGCCGGAACCACCACGTCTGGACCCGGGGCCGCCTGAGCGCGAGCGCGTCGGCCAGCACGTTCGCCCGCCGGCACCGCTCCACGAGCTCGCCGGCGAAGAGGCCCTCGGCCGCGAAGGCGGGGGCGGCGCCGATGTCGAGAGTCGTCCAGTTGACGGTCGCGTTGTCGGGAATCGAGTACACGGGCACCTTCGCGGACCCTTCGGCGCACAGCTGCACGATCGTATCCATGGCGCGGTCGGCGTCCCAGGAGGCGGGATGATCCCAGTCGATCCGGGCCATCGCCTCGGTGCGGGTGCTGCCCTCGTCCCCGGAGAAGGTGCCGTCCAGGAGCGGCATGCCGGGCTCGTCGCCGTCGCGGTAGAAGTCGTCGAGCCTGAGCCGGTGCGCTCCGACACGGCGCAGAAGGGAGGTTTTGCCCGAACCCGACGGCCCGGTCAGCAGGATGACTTGCGCGCACATGGTGTCTCATCCTCCCATGGCGCCCGGCCGCCGATCGACTCGGCTCAGCCCTCGGTCACGAGTGCGCGCATGCGAGAACGAGACCCCTGAGAGCGCAGTGCCGCGAGCTCCTCGAGGTAGGTGGTGCGGAAGCGCTCGTTGCCCGCCAGATCGCCGAAGATCTCCGTGTTGGAGATGAACGCGGTCTCGTCCCCGGCCTCCTGCCGCTCGGCCAGGGGGCGCAGGTCGTCGACCCGGGGGATCCGTTCCCCGTTCTCATCCGTGCCGAGCACACCCAGCGACCAGGCGGCGCACATGGCGGCGCCCAGCCGGATCGACCCGCCGACGGTGAGGTTGTCGCGCACGGTGGGCACGACGAACTTGGGCATGCCGCTGGGGCCGAAGAAGGCCAGCCGTTCCAGAGTGTCGGCGATGGCGGCGTTGGTGAAGCGCTCGAAGAGCGTGTCGACGTACTCCGTCAGGTCGATGCCGGGCACCGGCAGCAGACGCGGCAGCGCCTCGCGCTCCAGGTAGGCCCGCACCCAGGTGGAGATGTCGGCGTCGGCGGCGGCCTCGTGCCCGTAGGTCATGCCGAGCAGACGGCCCCAGTGCGCCAGCCCCTGGTGGGAGGCGTTGAGCAGACGCAGCTTCATCAATTCGTAGGGCACGACGTCGTCGACCATCTGCACCCCGACTCTCTCGTACGGCGGGCGGCCCGCCGGGAAGTCGTCCTCGAGCACCCACTGGGCGAAGGGCTCGCACACGACCGGCCATGCGTCGACGATGCCCAGCTCGCGGCGGAGCTCGTCGATGTCCCGCGGCGTGGTGACCGGCGTGATCCGATCGACCATGCAGTTGGGGAAGGAGACGTGCTCGTCGATCCACGCGGCCAGCTCCGGGTCGGCCAGACGCGCCTGGCCCACGACGGCGGTGCGGGCGACCGCGCCGTTGCCGGGCAGGTTGTCGCAGCTCATGACCGTGAAGGGGATGGTGCCCGCCTCGCGGCGGCGGCGCAGCGCCTCGACGATGTAGCCGAAGGCCGTGGTGGGCTCATGCGGGCGGACGGCGTCGTGACGGGTGCCGTCCGACTCGGTGCGGAAGGCGCCGGTCGCGTCGTCGATGTTGTAGCCGCCCTCGGTCACCGTCAGGGAGACGATCCGCGTGGCGGGCTCGGCCATGAGGCGCAGGACGGCCTGGGGGTCGTCGGGGGCGAAGAGATAGTCGTGGATCGAGCCGATGACGGTGGACTCGTGGTGCCCGTCGGAGTGCTTGAGGGTCAGCGTGTAGGTGTGGTCCTGGGAGGCGAGTGCATCGCGCATGCGGGCGTCGCCCGGCAGAAGGCCGACTCCGCAGATGCCCCAGTCCAGACAGGTGCTCGGAGCGCCGGACCCTGTGCTGTCCGGGGCGCCGGACCCTGTGCTGTCCGGATCGTCGGACCCTGTGCTGTCCGGGGCGCCGGACCCGAGGCCCTCCCGCATGAGGCGGTCGATGTACATGGCCTGGTGGGCGCGGTGGAAGCCGCCGACGCCGATGTGAACGATCCCGGTCGTGATCGCGGAGCGATCGTAGGCGGGGGCGAGAGTGCTGAGGTCGGGGGTGGTGGGCATGATCGAGGTTCCTTTCTGATGTGTCTTCTGCGGTCGGCCGGTGGTGCGAGTCGAAGGACCGAAGGGGCCCTGGAATTGGAAGGGTTCTGGGGCCGGGGGCCTCGGGTGGTCAGGCATGGGTGGGTGCTGCGGGCGCCGTCTCATCGTCGGAGATGGCGGGAGCGGTGTCGAGCACCCGGGCATTGCCCGGAAGCTTGAGGGCGAAGCAGAGGAAGAAGGAGATGACGTACAGACCGGCGAGCGCCATCGCGACGGCGACGTACCCGGAGGCGGTGTCCTCCTTGCCGAGGAGCGCGGAGACGACGGCGGGGCCCACGAAGGCGCCCAGTCCGGCGCCGAGGTTGAGGATCGCCAGCGCGTTGCCGGTCTCCCCGTGCGCGTGGGCGGTGATCAACGGCGTGGTGGGCACGTGCGCGCTCAGACCGATGCCGACGGCCGAAATGCCCAGGGCGATGAGGAAGAAGTTCGGACCCGCGATGAGGGGGATGACGTAGATGTAGACCAGGGTGATCGCCGTGATCGGGGTGGCCGCCCACTGCAGGGTGTTGCGCCAGCCGATGCGGTCGCCCATGACGCCCCAGAAGACGTCCCCGATGATGGCGACGAACCCGAAGATCGAGAATTCGAGGATCGCCCGGGACTCCGGCATTGCGAAGACCTTGTTCAGGTAGACGACGTAGTAGGCCTGCATGCCGTACTGGCCGGACAGGTTGATGATCTTGACGATCCCGTTGATGGAGACCTTCGGGTAGCGCCACAGGACGGAGACGGCCGAGCCGACCGACTCCAGGACCGACCGGTTCCGGGTCAGGACCGACGATGGGTGGAGGCGTAGGAAGAGCATGCCGGCCGCTCCGCCGACGGCGGCCAGCGCCCACCCGGCCCACAGGGTCGGGACGTGGCCGAGGACGGGCAGGGCGAGGCTGGACAGGTAGGAGCCGAGCAGCTGCATGCCCAGGGAGAAGGCGAACCAGAACCACCCGGAGACCGAGGACTGGCGGGCCGGGGGCGTCACCATCATGGTCCAGGTGAGGAACCCGTAGGCGAACATGGGGTAGCCGAAGCCGCGCATCCCGTAGAAGAGCAGGAGGAGCCACATGGTGCGGCTGGGCAGGCCGACGGCGATGAACAGGGCGTCGAAGACCAGGAACGAGACCAGGCCGATGAGCATGACCTTGCGGCAGCCCATGGCATCGCACAGCGCGCCGGACAGGAAGGCGGCGATCGCGACGACGACGCCGTAGGAGGTGGCGATCGAGGAGGCCTGCGAGACGGTGAAGCCGACGTCGGCGCTGGACAGGTAGTTGGTGATCCATACGCCCTCGATGCCGTCTCCGATGACGAAGACGATGACGGCGAGGAAGCCGACGGTGAGGTCGGTGGGGAAGCCGGTGCGTTGCACGGCGGCTATGAAGCGGTTGGAACTGGGCATCGGAGGACCTTCGTTGGTGGGTGACGGCGTTGTCGCGGCCCCGAGGACCGTTGATTCGAGTCTGCGGTCGCGGCTCGGCCTGTGAGACGACCGGTTTCGACCGATGCGTGACCGGTGCTCGTTCGTCGGGGCGTGCGTCGTCGCCGCGATTTGGCGCCCGTCATGCGCTCCTCGCCGGTGAGGGCGCCTGGAGCGTGCCGGCGCGCGCCCCGTCGCAAGCGGTCACCGACGGATGGTCGCACCGACCGTTCGGGCCCGATCGGGTGCCCGTTCGAGCGCGCCGGCACCGCGGGGGTGCGCGGGGGTGGGCTGGTCGAGGAGGCGTGCGGCCCGGCTCAGACCCGTTCGATGACGGCGCCGAGCTCGGTCAGGCGTCTGGCGGTGGAGGACCGCAGCTCGCGGCCGGTGATGACGCGTTCGAGTTGGCGGACGTGCCCGAAGCGGGCGAAGGTCGAGTGGCCGAACTTCGTATGGCTGCCGACGAAGACGGCGCGGTGAGCGGTCGCCAGGACCGTCTCCTTGACCTCTGCGACCGAGGCGTGCGGCGTCGTCAGCCAGCCCTCCTCGTTCACGCCGTTCGCCCCGATGACGGCGAGGTCCGGCTCCATCTCCCGCAGCATGCGGGTGGCCCAGCGCTCCACCGCCGCCAGTGTGATGGGGCGGATCCTGCCGCCGATGACGACGACCTGCGTTCGGGGTCTCTCCGCGAGCTCGATGGCGGTGGGCAGGCAGGCGGTCACGATGGTCAGATCGCGGTCGGTGGGCAGGGCGCGGCCGACGAGGAGCGGATGGAAGCCCTCATCGAGGAAAATGGTCTCCGCGGTGTCCAGGTGCTCCACGGCCGCCCGGGCGATGCGCTCCTTCTCGTCGACGAGGTGGGAGACGCGGAACTCGCGGCTCGACTCGAAGGAGCCCGAGTCGGCGGCGGCGACCCGCCCGTAGGAGCGCCGGATTCGTCCGGTGGACTCCAGCAGGCGCAGGTCGCGGCGGATGGTCTCGATGGAGACTCCGAAGAGGCGGGGCAGGTCGGCGACCGAGGTGCTGCCCTGAGTCCGCAGGTGGGAGACGAGAGCCTCCCGGCGCTCCTTCGCATCCGATGCGGGGCGGGTGCGCTTGGCTCCGGGGCGCTTCGACGCGGGGGCGGCCGGGGGCGAGGGCTGCGTAGGGACCATATGTCGATTCTGACGCCGCCCGTGGCTCCGCGTACGGAGTTCGAGCGTCCCGCCCTCCTTCACCCATCGGTCCGGAACTGGACCGATCTCAGCGAAAGAAGGGGACGGCTCGCGGCGCTCAGTGCGCGATGACGACGCCGAGGTTGCGCGGGCCGTGGACTCCCTGGACGCGCACCAGCTCGATGTCGGCGGTCGCACTCGGGCCCGCGATCCATGTCATGGGGCGGGTGGGGTGCTCGCCGAGCACGTCCACCGCCTGCGGCACGGTCGGCATGATCGCCTCGCGCTCCAGAATGCACACGTGCCTGTCCGGCACCAGGGTGATCGCCCGGCGCCCCTGGTCGGGCTCGCCGTCGAGCACGATGGTGCCCGAGATGGAGATGCCGACCCGCGAGCAGGTGACGACGGCGTCGACGTGATCCAGGTCGAGAGTCGCGATCGGCTGCTGGGGGGAGTCCTCGATGAGCTCGCGTCCGGAGCGGGCGGCGGCCCGCCTGTACGCCTCGGGCAGCCCGCTCGGCACGACGACGCGCCCCGCCCCTCCCAGCAGCTCGTCGATCGCCTCGGCGATGCCGGCGTCGTCGGACTCGGTGCGCACGACGGCGTCGTAGTCCTCGAGCTTGTCCACCATGTCCGCCACGACCGGCTCGGAGCCGGGGGCGTGTTCTCCGACGCGGATGTAGTCGCGCGGGATCGGGCGGGCCGGGCCGCGCTGGGACCGGGCGAGTGCCTCGCGGGCGCGCGCCAGGATGGCGCTGCGCGCATCCATCACTTCTCCTCCTCGCGCTCGGACCTGCCGTCGGAGCGGCGGGCGGGCGGCTCCGACGATGCCGATGACGCCGGTGACGCCGATGACGCGGCCGCGCCCGGGTGCGTGCGCTCCCACCACTGGCGGAAGTTCTCGCGCGGCGCCTCGGGGATGTCCCGAGCCCCGGTCCACATGGACGCCGGGAAGGGCAGCGCACCGATCCGCCCATCGCGCCCGACGAGCCGAGACATCTTGACGGCCCTCTCGGCCAGGCCCCACAGGCGGCCGCTGCTCATGGGCGCCCGGGTGGCATTCATCGCCACGTCCCACATGTCCGGCAGCGTCGTGCGCTTGGCGTCGACGCTGCGGGCCCGCAGGTGGATGAGGATCGTGGGGATATCGATGGCCACCGGGCACGCCTCCCCGCAGGCCCCGCACAGTGAGGAGGCGAAGGGCAGGGTGTGCACCGGGTCGTCGTCGGCCAGCCCCTGGGTGAGTTGGGGCGTGATGATCGCGCCGATGGGGCCGGGGTAGACCGAGCCGTAGGCGTGTCCGCCGGTGTGCTGGTAGACGGGGCAGATGTTCATGCAGGCTCCGCAGCGGATGCAGTGGAGGGCCTCTCGGCCGATCGGATCCGCCAGGGTCTTGGTGCGTCCGTTGTCCATGAGGATGAGGTGGAACTCCTGCGGGCCGTCGCCCGGGGTCACACCCGTCCACATGGAGGTGTAGGGGTTCATCCGCTCGCCGGTGGCCGAGCGCGGCAGCAGCTGGGAGAAGATCTCGATGTCCTGGAAGCGGGGGACGAGCTTCTCGATGCCCATGAGAGTGATGAGCGTGTCCGGCAGAGTCAGGCACATGCGGCCGTTGCCCTCGGATTCGAAGATCGAGACCGTGCCGGTCTCGGCCACGCCCATGTTCGTGCCCGAGACCGCCAGGGGAGCGTGCAGGAACTTCTTACGCAGGTGGGCACGGGCCGCCCCGGCCAGCTCGACCGGGTCGTCGGACAGGTCCGGCGGGGCGTCGCCCATGCGGTCCAGGAAGATGCCGCGCACCTCGGAGCGGTTGCGGTGGATGGCCGGCACCACGATGTGGGAGGGCATGTCGTCGGCGAGCTGGACGATCATCTCCGCCAGGTCGGTCTCATGGGCGGTGATGCCCTCGGCCTTCAAGTGCTCGTTGAGATTGGTCTCCTGGGTGGCCATCGATTTGATCTTGACGACGTCGTCGACCCCCTTGGACTTGATGATCGAGGTCACGATGCGATTGGCCTCGGCGGCGTCGCGCGCCCAGTGGACGACGCCGCCGCGCGCGGTGACGTTGGCCTCGAACTGCTCGAGGAGCTCGGGCAGGCGGCTCATCGCCTCGTTCTTGACGGCGCTGGCCGAGCGGCGCAGATCCTCCCAGTCCGGCATCTCCTCCACACGGGTGGCCCGCTTCGTGCGGATGGTGCGCGTGGCATGGCCCAGGTTGCGGCGCAGCTGGGTGTTCTGGAGGGTCCTGTGCGCGGCGGCCGGGAAGGTCTCGCCCCACCGCAGGGGGTGCTCCGGGATATCGACGGTGGTGCGCCACCCGCCGGTGTGGCCCGCACCGGCGTCGGAACCGGCGTCGGAGTGGTCCGCCGTCCTCGGGCCGGCCGGCATACCCAGGAAGGTCCTGCGGGTCATCGGACCCTCGCCTCCTCGGCCGCGGGAGCGAAGGACACGTTGCCCTCGAAGGGCCGGTCCTCGGTGGAGGCGAGGATCTCCGCCAGGTGCATGATCCGGATCCCCGAGTTGAGGCGGGACAGGCCGCCGCCGACGTGCATGAGGCAGGAGTAGTCGCCCATGCACAGCACCTCCGCCCGGGTCGACATGACATTGGCGGCCTTGTCCGCCAGCATGGATGTGGAGGTCTCGTGGTTCTTCATGGCGAAGGTGCCGCCGAACCCGCAGCACACCTCCGCGTCGGGCAGGGGCGTCAGGTCGATGCCGTCGACGGCCTTCAGAAGCCGGTAGGGGCGGTCCCCGACCCTGGCGATGCGCAGCGAGTGGCAGGTCGGATGGTAGGTGACCCGGTGGGGGAAGTGGGCGCCCACATCGGTCAGGCCCAGGACGTCGACGAGCAGTTCGGAGAGCTCGTAGGTCTTGGCGGCGACCTCCTTGGAACGGCGCGCCAGTGCGTCATCGCCCACGTGCTCGGCCACGAGCGCCTGCTCGTGGCGGGTCGCCCCCGCGCAGGAGCCCGACGGCACGACGACGGCGTCCCATTCGCCGTCCAGAACCGGCTCGAAGGTCCTGACGTGGTTGCGGATGAGGGAGGCCGCCTGCGTGAAGTACCCGGTATTCGCGTGCATCTGGCCGCAGCAGACTTGGTTCTGGGGGAAGACGACCTCATGGCCGAGTCTCTCCAGGATGGTGACGGTCGCCTGCGGCGCCTGCGGGAACATCGAATCTCCGATGCAGGTCGCGAAGAGTGCGATGCGCACGGATGGACCTTTCGTCGGCGTCATTGTCTCAATGCTCACCGTAGACGCGCGTGGTGTACCGCGTGGACGGATGCGTCCGAGGGGGCGGGGCGGGGATGCGGGAGTGGTGCCGTTCCGGGGGAAGACGAGGATCGTCCGATGGTCGGGCAGCGGGGCGGAAGCGCTCGCCGCAGCGGCCCGTCGTTCCGGTTTGCGCAAGCGGCGCCTGCGATTATGACGCAGTGCCGTCACGAGCGTCGGGGCCCGGCGGGCTCGGACCGCTCGAGCCGCGGCGCGGGATGAATCGGCGCGGTCGCTCCCCGGGTGAGCCGGGTCGGACCGCCTACCCGCAGTCCCAGGTGTAGAACACCCGCGAGAAGTCCGCTCGGCTCAGGTTCTCGGACGGGATGAGGAAGACGCCCACGCCGCAGTCGCCCCAGCAGAGGGGGGCGTCGGCTATCGAGCCGAGCTGCAGGAGGAGCTGGTCGAAGTCGGTGCCGCCGTCCTCGCGCAGCCGCGGATCCTGCTGCGTGAAGCCGGGGTAGCCGCCGAGCCGGTGCCCTGAGGCGTCGAGCATGCCCCGGATATCGCGCATGTAGTCGTCGTAGGGCATCACGTTGAGATCCGCCGCCCTCGCCAACGGCTCATCGGGGAAACAGGTGTTCCAGGTCCGTACGAAGAGCGGCTCGAAGTCGTAGCCGGCCGGAGACGGAGCGTCGTGGATGATCCTGAAGCCCGGTCGCAGCGCAGTGACATCATCCCAGTGATCGATCTCAATCGGAGGCTGCGAGCAGTCGGGGTGGTAGAGCGCCTCCACCTCGGCGCGGGGGCGCGAGGCCAGCGAGGTCCCGCCGTCGGGGAAGAAGCGCACGCGGAAAATCTTCTGGGCGGTCGGGCTGAAGTCGGGATCGCCCATGCCGTAGGCGCCGTCGTCCTCCGTGCACTCCAGCCACACCTGCAGGATGCCGGCCGGGGGGAACACGCTGTTGGCGGGCAGCTGGGTCAGGTTGACCTGGGCGAGGAGGGTCAGCTGCTCCCCGCGCCAGTCGCGCGGGATCTCCTCACCGTCGGGCAGGAAGGGCGGGCCGAAGACGGAGGAGTCGGTGACGTCCGGCGACGCGTCCCGCTCCAGGTCGACGGCGATCGCCTTCCGGCCGTAGACCTCCCGGATCCGGGAGACGACCCGCTCGATCCTGGCCAGCGCGGGATCCCCGGCCTGCCGTGCGCTGCGCGTCATCGCTGCTCCTTCGTCGATGCCCCAGAGTGCGCGCCGCACGGGCAGGACGACCAAGGCGCTCGCCCGAGGTGGTCCGCGCCGCCGACGGCGCGGACGTTCGGAGCCGGCCGCGGTGGAACGGCTCCGCGGGAGTCAGGAGACCATGAGTGGGCCGAACCAGCCCTGCGATGCGGCGAAGATCAGGCAGCACAGGACTACCAGCAGGCCGATCGAATAGGGGGCCGCCCTCTTGAGGATTTCGGCGTCCATCCCCTCCGCGTCGACGGCGGTCGCCGCGATCGCGAGGTTCTGCGGGGAGACGATCTTGCCCAGGCCGCCGCCGATCGTGTTGGCCGCCAGAAGGATCCGCGGGTCGAGGCCCGCGCCGGCCGCCGCTGTCGACTGAAGGTTGGCGAACAGGGCGCCGGCGCTCGTGGCCGATCCCGCCACGGCCGTGCCGATCCATCCCAGGATGGGGGACAGGAAGGCGAAAGCGGCTCCGGTGGTCGCCAGGGCGGCGCCGACGGCCGTGGTCTGGCCGGAGAAGTTCATGACGTAGGCCAGGGCCATCACCATGGCGATGGTCAGGATCGACATGCGCAGCGTGTGGACGGTCCTGGGCAGGACGGCGAACATGGCGCGCACGCTCGTGGGATACCGGCCGCCGGAGGACCGGACCCCGTAGAGCACCGCGATGATGATCGCCGTCAGGAAGATCCACGTGCCCGGGTTGGACAGCGTCTGCAGGGTGTAGACCGCCGAGGACGCCGGCTCGCCCCTGTCGGTGAGCAGGCCGCCGTAGACACCGGGCCACCGGATCTTGGCGTCCGTGCTCGCCAGCAGGGCCGCCAGGTCTCCCCCGGCCTTCCACAGCTTGGTGATCGCGATGATGACCACGACGAGGACGTAGGGCGCCAGCGCCATGACGACGCGTTCGCGATCGGGTCGGTCGGCCTCGTCGACCGCGGTGCGGTCCTCCTCCGGCGTCGTCGGCGTCCACACCCTCAGGAAGAGGTAGCAGGCGGTCAGGCCCAGCAGGGAGCCGACGACGGCCGTCAGCTCGTAGGAGACGCCCGGGGTGACGACGTGGCCGACGCCCGCCGCCGCTCCGGCCACGAGCGCGAGCGGCCACAGCTGACGCACGCCGCGCACCCCGTCGAGGATGACGAGCAAGAGCAACGGGACGAGCAGGCAGATGATCCACGTCAGGCGGCCCATGTCCCGGGCGACGGCGACGGACTCGGCGCCGCCGAGCTTGGCCGCCGTCGTCACCGGGATGGCCATGGCGCCGAAGCCGACGTTGATGGCGTTGCCCACGATCGTGGTGATGGCCGCCTTGACCGGCGGCAGCCCCAGCGTGACGAGCATAGCGCCGGTGATCGCCACGGGCGCCCCGAAACCGGCCAGACCCTCCAGCAGACCGCAGAAGCAGAAGGCGACGATGAGGGCCTGCGCCCGCTGATCGCCTCTGCCGATCGTGTTGAATACGGCCTTGAGGTCCCGACTGCGCCCGGAGGTCTCGGTCAGGTTGTACAGCCACACCGCCGCGACGATGATGTAGATGATCGGGACGAAGCCCATGGCCAGCCCCTGGGCGGCGGACATGGCCGTCATCCCCACCGGCATGCGGAAGGCGACCACCGCGATAGCCGCCGAGATCGCCAGGGAGATGATCGCGCACCAGTGGGTGGCGACCTTGAAGGCGCCCATGAGGATGAAGAAGACGATCAGGGGCGCCAGGCCCACGACCGCGGTGAGGAGCACGTTGCCGCCCACCGCCGTCGTCGACGGGGTGAAGGACGCCGGCGCTGGGCCGAGGAGCGGGAGGGCGTCGGATGGCATGTCGAAGGGCATGATGACTCTGACTCCGGTGTCGGGGGGCGGGGCGGGCCCAATCGCGGGGCGGGGGCACCGGTGCCGGGCCTGCGCGCACGACGGGAACGCCCCGATCATGCCATGCCCGCCCGGGTGGCGTAGAGGAAAGCAGGAGATGTGTCTTGGGACATGAGTCCCAGAAGCGGCGATCGCGGGAGGCTCTTCGCGCGGTCGATGGTTCCGGCCCGACCATTCGCTCGGCGAGGTCGTCCTCCTGGCCGACGTGCGCGCGGGCGCCCCGGACCGCCGACGCGTCGGGTCGGCGGTCCGACGCCTCCGCGGGCCCGGCCGGTCCGTCAGGCGGACACGGCCCGGAGAGGCTGCGCCGGCGCTGCGCGAAGGCCGCCGCGGTCCTCACCGCCGCCCGGACTCAGGGCGTCGCGGCGGTGCTCACCGGGCCGGGCGAGGTCGGCGAGCGCTGGAGGTCGGCGGGGGCGACGTCGTCGGCCAGGGCGACGACCTCGCCGATCAGGGGGGCGACCTGCGCCGGGGGAGCGCCCCACACGCGCATGAGGAGGTCCACGGGCACCGTGGGCAGCCCCGCCTTGCGCAGGACGACCACGGCGCAGGGTCTGAGGGTCGACCCCATCTCCCCACCCTCGGCGAGCGCCCAGTAGCCGGCCGTGCTGAGGTTGGGGCGCACACGGTGCGGCTCGGCGCCCGGCAGGTTCTCATCCAGCAGGCCGAGCTGAGTGGCGTGGCGGCCCTCCTTGGAGCCGTCGTCATGGACGACGACCAGGCTCAGATCGACGGCGAACAGCCCCCGCTCGCCGTCCCCGACGTGCAGCAGCCGCGCCAGAGGGGAGCGGCGCTCGATGCGTCTGAGCGCGATGAGGAGATCCTCCAGGCTGGCGCGCCGCCGCGGGTCCCCTCCGGCCGGACCATAGGTGCGGCGACGCGCCTCGGCGCGCTCCCAGCCCGGCGGGGGGAACTCGGGCACCACGATCCACGCCGAGGCCTTCGGGGTGACGGCGATCTGCATCCTTCAGTCTCCTTGTGGACTTCTTGTGCGACACGCGTGCCGCGCTGGTCGAGACGGTCTCAAAGACGGTCGACGGACAGTCGGCACTTGTAGGATTCACCATTCTATGCTGTGGCTGTGCCAGTAACCGTGCCCGTCCCCGCCTCGCCCGTGCAGCGCCTCCTCGCCGGCGGGATCGATGTCCTGCTCGTGACCGGGGTCTCGTGCTTCCTGCCGGTGTCCGCGGCCGGCAGGGTCCTGTGCGCGGGGCTCGTCCTGGTCGTGCTCGTCGCGGCGCAGGCCGTCACGGGCGCCGGCCCCGGCGGCGCCGTGGTGGGCATGCGTCTGCACCGGGTCTCGCACGACAGCGGCCCGCCCGGGGCGGCGGCCGTGGGACGCGCGGGCCTGATGGCGATGGCGGGTGCGGCGACCCTGGGGATCGCGCCCCTGATCATGGTCATGCGCGCGGATGCGACCGGCATGCGGCGCACCTGGTTCGACCGGATCTCGGGGACGGTGCTGGTCTCCCGGCGCTCGCAGACGGTCTACACCCTGGTCATCGGAGGGCGCTCCGTGCTGGTGGACGCCGCGGTGCTCCTGGGCCGGGCCCCTGAGCGCGGGCCCGGCCGCGAGGGGGTGCGCCTGGTCTCGGTTCCCTCCGACGACGCCACGGTCTCCAAGACGCATGCGCTGCTCGAACCCACCCCCGAGGGGCTGGCCGTGACCGATCTCGGCTCCACGAACGGGACCTACCTGGTCGATTTCCGCGGCAGCCATGAGCTGGCCCCCGGACTGGCCGAGACAGTGCCCCGGGGTGGGGCTATATACTTCGGCGAGGCCGAGTGCCGCGTCCGGTGAGACGGGAACAGGGTCCCAGACCGAGTCGGCGAGGAGCCGGCGAGCGGCTGCCGGGCCCGTCCGGGACAGCCGCGGGGCTGTCGCTCGGTCGCCGTATCCCATCCCGATCCCCGATCCACCCCGTCCCACTGCAGTCACCGATCCACCGCAATCCACCGTCAGTCACCACAGAGCCGCCCCGAACCCGCTGGGTGAGTCGCGAAGGAGGAGACCGTGTCCGAGCACGGCGTCGCACGCTGGAACCGTTGGGCCGAGGGGAGCTGGACGAGCGTCGTCGCACCGCACGGCGTCCTTCTGCTGCCCCCCGGCCTGTCCGAGGAAGTGGTCACCGGCCTGTGGGAGGAGATGCGCTCCTCCCGGGCCAGTCTGACGGCGGTCCTGGATCAGCTGGTCGTGGGGGCCGGCGGGCGCCTGGCGGACATCCCGGACTTCGCCCTGGTCGTGGCCGTTCCCGACGGCGTGCACGTGGCCGCCCGCGGGGAGGTCGGTCTGGAGATCGACGGCGAGTCCGTCGACGCCCGCCGGGTCGCCACGTGGCGGGAGATCTTCCTGTCCGGCTCCCCGACGATCATCCTGCGCGCGCCCGAGCGGACCGGCTCGGTCCTGCGCCCCGCGGCCGACGCCGTCCTGGCGGCCTCCGCCGTCTTCGTGGGGGACACGATGACGGACGCCGCTCCCGCCCAGCACGAGGAGCTCCCCGCCCCGGAGGAACCCGGACCCTCCTCCTACACTTCGTCGTTCACCGCTGCGCCGGGCCCGGTGGATGACGCCCCCGGCGGGGGCGACGCCTCCTACGCGCCGGTCGCGTCCGCAGCCCCGGTCGCCTCGGCGTCCGCGCCCGCCGCGGCGCCGGCCCCGGTGGATGAGGCGACCGGCGCCGCTCCGCTCGGCTGGCAGCGCGAGGCCGCTCCCGGGGGCCTGGCCTCGGCCGGATCGCAGTCCTTCGCGCCCGCCGCGGGGCGCACGCTCCTCGCCGAGCGCGAGGCCCCCGCCGTGAGCGCCTCCGACGCCTCCGAGGTCGTCGAGATGACCGAGGCGGACGAGCAGCTCGTCTCCGAGGCTCCCGACATCGACGTCGATGACGTGCCGGTGGACGGTTCGGAGGTCGTCGAGATGACCGATGCCGAGTGGTCCGAACCCGTCGACTCCGACTCCGTGCCCCTCGAGCCCGGCCGGTCCGCCGAGCCTGCTCAGTCCGCCGAGCCCGTGGGGTCTGCCCAGTCCGCCGAGCCCGCCATCTCCTCGGACGACCCCGCCGAGGCCGACGAGGCCCGGGAGGCGGATGGCCCCGTCGCGCAGGACGACCCGGCCTCCGTCCCGGGCGTCTCCGTCCAGGACGAGATGGCGTCCGACGATCGGCCCGGGCTCGGCTCCGCGCTCGACGACGAGGCCGAGATGGCCGCGCTGACGGGATCGGGCCGCCCGCTCCCGGGAGACCACGACGGCTGGACGAGGGCCGCCCTGCCCGAGAACCTAGTCGATGACCTCGGCCCGCTGGTCACCCCGGGGAGCGTGCCGTTCAGCTCGGTGAGTGCGCCGTCGGCCCCCGGGAGCACAACCTCCGCCCAGGAGCAGGAGTCCTCGACCGACACCCCGCTGTCCATCGCCGTGGTCGTCGAGGAGCCCGAGGAGCCGGTGTCGGGCCGCCAGGCCCTGTCGGTGCTCTGCCCCGAGGGCCACGCCAACCCGACCAACTACGTGCGCTGCCGCACCTGCGGCGCGGAGCTGTCCCAGCCCGCCCGCATGATCACCTGCCCGCCCCTGGGTCGTCTGCGCATTCCCTCCGGGCAGGCCATCCCCCTCGACCGACCGGTGCTGGTCGGTCGCCGTCCCACGCCGGAGGACGTGGCTCAGCTGAAGGACGAGGAACCGACCCTGGTCACGCTGCCCAGCCCCGAGCGACTCGTCTCCCGCAACCACGTGCTCATCGAACTCGACGAATGGTCCGTCCTCGCGCGCAACCTCTCCGCGGGCAACGGCACCATGCTCATGCGCGACGGCGCCGCCCCCCAGAAGCTCCCCAGCGCCGACTCCGTCGTGCTGCGCACCGGTGACATCCTCGATCTCGGCGACGACCAGTCGCTCGTGCTCGAGGATCTTCCGTGAGCGGAGATACCAGCGCCGCCCACCCCGAGATTCCCGGGTACACCTACCTGCACGAGCTCGGGGCGGGCGGCTATTCGCGCGTTCACCTCTACGAGCAGCACATGCCCCGCCGCGAGGTGGCGGTCAAGGTCATGGACACCGACGTCGCCGGCAGCTCGGCCTCCCGCTTCGAGTCCGAGGCCAATCTCATGGCGAAGGTCTCCTCCCACCCGGCGATCCTGTCCGTCTACGGCGCCGGCGTCTCCGCCGACGGGCGGCCCTTCATCGTCATGGAGTACTGCCCGCCCCCGCAGCTGGAGATGCGGCTGCGGCAGAAGGCGCTGTCCATCCCCGAGACGCTGGATACGGCCATCCGCATCGCCGGCGCCGTCGAGACGGCCCACCGAGCGGGCATCATCCATCGTGACATCAAACCTGCGAATATCCTGTTCACCGTCTACCGGCGGCCCGTTCTGGCCGACTTCGGGATTTCGGCGATGAGCGGTCCGCGGCGGGCCTCGGACGGCAGCGAGCTGCGCGGCATGAGTGTGCCCTGGGCGCCGCCCGAGCAGCTCATCGGGTCCCGCAACGCCGAGCCGACCACTGACGTCTACTCTCTGGCCGCCACCGTCTACGCGATGCTCACCGGGCACAGCCCCTTCGAGACGCCCGGGGCTTCGGAGGGCGTCTACGAATTGGCGCGGCGCATCGTTAAGGACGCCGTGCCGCCGCTGGGGCGGCCCGATGTGCCCCCCTCCCTCGGGCGGGTGCTCACGGTCGCCTTGGAGAAGGATCCCGCCCGCCGCTACCCGACGATGCTGTCCTTCGCACGGGCTCTCCAGCAGATCCAGGCCGAGCTCGAGCTGCCCACCACCGCTGTCGACCTGTACGACGACGGGCAGGACGAGGACGCCGGCCGGCCGGCTCTCGACGTCGACGACCCCGAGGCGACCCGCCTGGGCGTGTTCTCCCGCGTCGAGGAGCCCGTCGTCGTGCCCGCTGGGCCCCGAACGACCGATGACGCGGAGCCGGAGGCGGGCGCCGAGGACCATCGCTCCCGGGTTCCCGCCCGCCTTATCGGCGCGGCGGCCGTCGCGGTCCTGGCCACCGTGGTCGCGGGCGCCGTGATCGCCTCACGGTCCATGGACGAGGCCCGCCCGGCGTCGTCCTTCGCGACGCTGGCTCCGGCGCGCTCGGACCCCCTGGGCGCCACGGTCCCCGAACCGCGCGACCTCGAGGGCGCCCTCGGCGCGGACGGACGGGTCACCTTCACATGGGAGGTTCCCGAGGACGGGTGGACCGGCACCTACCTCTACCGCGGCGATATCGCTGGTGAGGACGATGAAACCCTCGAGCCGACGGGGAGTACGAGCGCATCGCTGCCCGCCCAGTCGGGCTCCACCTGCATCGAGGTCTTCAGCGTGCGCCAGGACGGCAAGATCTCGGCGGCGAGCCGCACCTGCGTACCGACCCCCTGACCGGCCCCGACCGGCCGGACCGCCCAGCCGCTCAGTCAGTCCTCCACCCGGAAGGCGGCACTGCCCAGGACGATCGTGGCGCCGGTGGGCACGGGAACCGGCTCATCGGGCTTAGCCGTGGTCACGGAGCCGTCCTCCTCCTCGACCCGGGTGCCGTTGGTCGAGTGCAGGTCGGTGATCCACAATCCGCCCGGCACGGGCGCCAATGCCGCGTGCGTCTTGGAGATGGATCGATTCGCGTCGCCCAGGGCCACGCAGGTGGCGTCGCGGTACTCGGAGATGTTATCGGGGTCGCGGCCCACGACGGTGGTCGAGTCCAGCACGATCGGGGTGCCACCGGTCAGCGGCATCAGTCGGCTCGCGCGCGGATCCTCGGTGTGACGGTGCCGGCCCCGAGCGGCCGCGGGGGAGGAGGCGGAGATCACCGGCGGGGCGACCGGGACGGAGTCCGTACTGATGAGCTCGGGTGATGACGCGGACGAGTGGGACGACGCGCGCCGGCCGCGCGTCCGGGGGACGGAGGGCGTGGGCTCGTACGACGGGGACACGGTGACGGGCTCCTCGGTTGATGGTGGATGGGGGGATGATGCGGATGCGGTCAGTGGTGAGGTGACCACGGTCTCATGCGGCGACGGTGACGACACGCCGCCGGGGACGGACCTGATGGTCTCCGTCGTCACGGCGAGGGGCTCGGCCGCAGCGGATGCCAGAGGAGCCTCGTCCCCGGTGGGCGTGTCGAGGTGGGTCGGCACGGACGACCAGGGCACCGAGTCGATAATGGCACGGTCGGCGCTGGGAGGGGGAGCCACCATGCTCGTCGTGTCGACCGTGTTGCCGATGTCCGAGGCGGTGGAATCGTTTGGGGCGAGGAAGAACGTGTTCTCGGGGAAGACGCGGTCTCGCCCGGTCGTCCGAGGAGCCGCGTGCTGGGGCCCCTGATGCGACAGCACCTGACGCCGGGGCACCTGCCGTCTGGGGGACTGCCTCCGAGGGGTCTGATGGCCCTGGTGCTCGGGCCGCTGATCGGAACGGGACCGCGTCGTCACCGCCATCATCCCGGACATGCGGTCGTGCCAGCCCTGCCCGTTCGGGTCGGCGGCCGACGAGCGCATGAAGGCGACCGCTCCCAGGCACGCCGTGGAGATCATCGCGAAGAACAGCAGATCGGCATGGACGAACAGGCGCGTCATGGGCGGACCGCCGGTGGAGGCGTCCACGAGGCGCACCCCCATGAGCCGGCCGCCGGGGCTCCAGCCGGTGCGGGCCAAGACCAGCTCGCGGGGGGCCGCGATGACGACGGTCGCCGCGCCCCACACGAGAAGATCCTTGGAGAGGACTGCGGTCAGCAGGAGGACGAGACCGGCCCAGAGCACGCCGCCGCTGACGAGATCGATCACCCCGGCGATGATGCGATCGCGCACCGCGGCGGGCGGGGGAACGGCCTCGCGGGGCGACGGCGTCGAGGTCACTGGCGCTTCCTCCTGGATGCGGGACGATTCGCGAATCGTCGGAATGAGCGGGATCGGGATCTGCCCGAGCGCCGCAGGGAGCGCGGCGACAGGCGTGCGACAAGGCGTCGCGGTCGGGAGCGCTCCGAACCCATGGCGGGGACCATGACGTCGGCCGATTCCCAGATTGTGCCCACAGCGTACGACGATGGCACGCCTTGACCGAAGACCTGCGCGTCGACTGCTGCCGCGAAGCGGCCCAGATCGGCGGTCGGGAAGGCCGGCGCGAGACTCGAAGCGGCCTCGCGCCGGGTGGCGCGCGGCGGCGCGAGGCGTCCGAAGTCGCGCGCCCGATCCACGACCTCGTCCCAGGCGCCGAGCACGCCGGCCACCCCGCTGCGCCGTCGGCGCACCCGCCGACGCAGCGCCTTGGCCGCCAGCACCGCCGCGATCGGCAGCAGCACGGCCCCCAGCCCGCCGGCCACGGCCAGGACGAGAGCGGCGCTGCGGTGCCGGCTGTCATCGTCGGAGTCGTTGCGGTCCTCATCCTCGTAGGTCGGCGGTAGCTCGGCCGGGTCCTGCAGGGGCAGAGGGGGCTGAAGCACCTGGGGCTCGGGGTTGGAGACCTTCTCGGTCGTCTGCTGCTGGGGCACCTGGTCGCGGTCGGGGACGACGTCGACGGCGATCCACCCCACCGAGCGGAAGGGGACCTCCACCCAGGCGCTGACGTCCTGGCCGGTGACGTTGGAGGCGTCGCCGTCCATGGCGGGCTCGAAGCCCATGACGACGCGGGCCGGGATCCCCAGCGAGCGGCACATGAGCATCATGAGCACCGGGTACTGCTCGTCGTCCCCGACCAGCGCCCCGGCCTCCACCATCGCCGTCAGACGGGCCGCGCCGTGCCCGGGCTGGGAGGGGCTCTTGGTGCCGTCGGAGTAGTAGCCGGTGCGCAGCGCCTGCTGGAGGATGCGGATCTGGGCCAGGGGCTCGGAGGTCGAACCGACCAGCGTCGTGGCCAGGGTCTGCACGGAGGGCGGCACGTCCTCGACCGGTCCCAGGGCGACATCGTCGACGCCGAGCTCGGTCAGTCGCGTGTCCGAGGCCGTCGGCGGAGCGTCGACCTGCTCGGTCAGGACGTCGCCGTCGGTCAGGCCGGCGGTGGCGATACCGGTGGCGGAGAAGGCGTCGTAGTACAGGCTCTGCGAGACCGCGTCCGCCCTCGGACCCGAGACCTCCAGCCCGAGGGAGTCGGAGACCGTGGGCACCCACGGGAAGGTATAGCCGTCGATGCGCACGCTCGTCTCGTGCGAGAACTCCGAGCGGGTCCCCCCGGAGGCGGCCAGCGGGGTGTCGCGGCCGACGCGTTGGAAGCGGGCGGCCCCGGACGTGGGCGTGCCGATGCGGGCCGACAGCCCGTCGTAGGAGTCCAGGGCCGCCAGGCGGATGCGGGTGGAGTCGTCGGCCCCGGAGGCGGTCATCAAAGTGGTCGACGCCAGGTCCGTCTCCAGGGTCCGTACGAGGGACAGCGGCGTGGCGTACTGAGTCAGATCCAGAGGCGGCTCGAACAGGTCTCGCAGCACGGTCCGCTCGCGGGGGACCGTCGGGGCGGCCAGGGCGACGACCGCGCCGGTGACCGTCAGGAGTGCGAGCACCCGCGCCAGCCCGCGCCGCGAGCCCCGTCCCACGCCGGCGTCCCCCGACTCCAGCGCCTCGGCGACGCGTTCGCGCCGACCGCGCTGGGCCGTCAGCGCCCACAGCAGAAGCACTCCGGTCATCAGGACCGCGCCCACCCCAGTGGGCGCCAGGGTGGTGCCATCGCCCCAGGCGATGGCCAGGGCCGCCTGGGCCAGCACCGTCGTGCCGGCGACCAGGACGCGGCCCGACAGGGCTGCCCGGCCGGCCACGACCCCGCCGGCCATGCCCACCAGCCACGGCAGCACCGTCATGGCGGGGAAGGACGTCAGCGGCACCGGCAGGGTCAGGGCGTCGCGCCACACCGTCACCGTGGCCGCCAGCACCGCGCGCACCGCCTGCCGGCCGCTGCCGGTGTCCGGCAGCACCCACGGGGCCAGGCCCGCATGGACCAGCGCGGCCAGGGCCAGCGCGGGGGCCGGCCCCTGGCGGGTGCCGGTGCACACCAGGGCGACGACGGTTCCGGCCCCGACCCCGCCGGCGGCCGCCATCGCCCCGACGGGGGATCCGAAGGGCGGCACGAACAGGACTGCGGCGACGAGCTCCAGAATGACGACGAGCCCTAAGTCGACCCACCGCGCGGGCGGCAGCTCCCGCAGGCCGGCGGTGCTCCGGCCTCCCCGCCCGGCGGGGGCGCTCACGACGCCCTCCTCATGATGCGGGGAAGGGACTCGACCCGGTCCAGGTCGTAGGCGGTCAGTCCGGCCGGCCCGCCCACCGAGCGGCGACCCGCGGCGTTCGAACCGCAGCGCAGAGCCAGGGCGAGCGCGTCCAACGGCGCGAGGGTGCGCACGCGCGCCAGCGTCCGCTCCTGACAACGCTGACCGGTGACCAGGATGACGACGGAGGCCTCCGGATGCCGGGCGCAGGCCCGGCTGGCCAGATCGTCGCAGCCCTGTTCGGCGGTCGGTGTCACCAGGCACGAGGCGTCGAGGAGCCGAAGCCCGGTGGTCACCGGCAGCTCCTCCTTCTGAGTCGCCAGGGCGATCTCGCGGCCGTCGCCGACGGCGGCCAGCGCCAGGGAGCAGGCCACCGACACCCCCGTCTCGAAGTCCTCCTCCACCTCGTAGTCGTCGATGAGGCAGTCCAGAAGGATCAGGAGGCTGGAACGGTGCGTCTCCTCGAACTGGCGGACCATGAGGCGGCCGATGCGGGCAGTGGTGCGCCAGTGGACGTTGCGGCGGTCGTCGCCGGGCACGTAGTCGCGCAGGGCGTGGAACGAGACGTCGGAGCTGGACAGCTCCTGGGTGACGGCCCCCTCCACGTCGCGCATGAGGCCGTGCATAGTGGAGCCCGCGCGAACGGTGCGCGGATGGATGTGGACGAGCTGGGCCCGGGTGCGCTCGCGCTCGCGGCGCAGCAGCCCGACGGGATCGGCGGACACCGAGACGACGGGGCCGACGGTGACGACGCCGCGACGAGCGGTGGGCAGGACGAAGCCGCGCTCGTGGACGGCGGCCGGCCGCAGGGTGGGGACGGCGAAGACGGCAGTGCCGGGGCCGACCGGCATCTCCATGCGGGCCGGCAGAAGCGGATGGGAGGTGGGGTTGAGCACGGAGAGGTGGATGATCGCTTCGTCGCCGACCGTCACCCGCGGCTCGAGGAGTTCGTGATGGACGCGGTGGGCTCCGCGCGGCAGGAGCCACAGCCATGAGGTGCCCGCGATGACGGCGAGCACGGCGGCCGCGGCCCGCGCCTCCTGCCAGCCCAGGCGGAGCGCGGCCAGGCCGGTGGCGACCAGGAGCGCCAGGCAGGCCCATCCAGTGGGGGTGACGATACCCAGGGCGCGGCCCGAGGCCGGGACCCCGTTGATAATGCGCCGCAGTGGGATCGACCCGTGCCACGCGGGTGCGATGCCGCGCCGGCGGGCGCGCCCGCGCTCCGTGCGCGGCGGTGCTGGCGTGGCGTCAGGGATGGTCATGCGGCGTGTTCCGGGTTCTAGAGTCGGGTGGTGGGCGCGGGCGTCTCCTCCAGGGCGCGGGTGATGACCCCGCGGGCGGTGGCGCCGGAGAACTCAGCATCGGGATCCATGACCAGGCGGTGGGCCCAGACGGTCTCGGCGAGATCCTTGACGTCGTCGGGCAGGACGTAGGCGCGTCCCTGGGAGGCCGCCCACACTCGGACAGTGCGGGTCATGACGATGGCCCCGCGGGTGGACACGCCCAGGCGCGTGTCGGGGGACTCGCGGGTGGCCTCGACCAGGGCGCCGATGTAGTCCAGCACCGAGTCGTCCACGTGATTGCCGGCGGCCAGGTCCGCCATCTGGGCGACCGCCGAGGCGGTGATGACGGTGCTCAGCGACGTCGAGCGGTCCGGATTGGCCGAGCCGGCGAGAATTCGGGTCAGGGCCGCCCGGTCCGGGTAGCCGATGGTCGTCTTCATCAGGAAACGGTCCAACTGGGCTTCGGGCAGGCGGTAGGTGCCCGCCTGCTCGATCGGATTCTGGGTGGCGATGACCATGAAGGGGCGTCCGGTCTCGTGGCGTACACCGTCCACGGTGACCGTGGACTCCTCCATGACCTCCAGCAGGGCGGACTGGGTCTTGGGGCTCGCGCGGTTGATCTCGTCGGCCAGGACGACGGAGGCGAAGACGGGGCCGGGATGGAAGGTCCACTCGCCGGTCTTCTGATCGAAGATCGTCACGCCGGTGATGTCGCTGGGCAGCAGGTCGGGGGTGAACTGGACGCGCGAATGGGTCCCCTGGACGGTGGCGGCCAGGGCGCGGGCCAGGGCGGTCTTGCCGGTGCCGGGTGCGTCCTCCAGGAGGAGATGACCCTCGGCGAGCATGGTCGTCAGCGCCAGGCGTACGACGTCCCGCTTGCCCAGGAGGGCCTGACCGACGTTGTCGACGATGCGCGCGAAGGTGTCGGCGAACCAGGCCGCGTTATCCTGCGTGAGGGCCATGAGCGAAGGGGCCTCCTAGAAAGTCGGATGTGTGGACGCGGCAAGAGAGGGTACACGATCTACTGCTGAGTGCAGGTGACCCCCAGATCGGGGTTCGGGCTCCGGTGCGGGAACACGTGCCGGGCCCCGCCCCCGCTGTTGACGGTGAACGTCCCGGTGTAGGACTTGAGATCCCCGTCCTGACGGTCCCGGTACTGGTAGGAGCACGAGACGTTGCTGTTCGGGTTGAAGCCCGAGACGTCCAGGACGATTCTCCAGCACCAGCCGCGGAAGAAGCCGGTCTCCTGGTAATCCTGCTCGGAGCAGGCGGCCTCCGGGGTATTCGTCGTGATCTGAAAGCTCCTTTCAGTGCCGATGTCCACCCCGTTCGCCGTGGCCGAGTCGCAGGACCAGCCCGAGGAGCCGGCGTCGTTGAAGGCGCGCACGCACCAGGTGGCCCTCTCGCCCGGGCCGACGTCGTAGAGGGGGCCCGTGCCCCCCGCGGGCACCGACGTGGCGCCGTCCCCGGCGGCGGAATTCGCCTGCTGATAGGACACGGGACGCCCGCCGGTGTCCGCCGGCGTGAAGGAGCAGCTCACACTGGTTCCGGAGGGGGAGCAGGTCACCGACGGCGTTCCGGGAGGCCCGTAGGGAGTGGCGGAGTTGCCGGTCACCGATGCCGAAACCGATCCGTCGGACGCGACGGTGCGGGCGTACACGGTGTACTCCGTGCCGTTCCTCAGACCGGTGAGGGTCGTGCCGGAGGTCCACCCCCTGCCGACGGAGTACTGCACGTCCAGGTCGTTGGCGTTCCAGCCATTGCCGGCCACCGCAGTGGCGGGCGTGGCGATCTCGAGCGTGCCCGAGGCGCCGTAGGCCGCGATGACGGGCACGGAGGGCGCGGGCGGGGCGCCGGTGACCTGGACGTCCGCCGACGGCGATGTCGCGGAGCTGCCGCCCTGGGAGGCGGTGACGGTGACACTGTAGGAACCGGGACTCAGGGGAACGAAGGCGGAGGAGCCCGAGCCCGCTCCGACTGAGGTCGTGGCGTCACCCGAGACGTTGACGGTGTAGATCACGCCCGACCCCGCTCCGGCCGAATTCCAGGAGACGGTGACCCCGCCGCTCTCCTGCCTCACCGACGGCCTGCCGGGAGGGCTCCACGGCCCGGCCGCGTTCGACATCGCCCACTGCGAGGCGCCCGAGGAGGCCAGGACGGCGCGGACCGCGGCCACGTAACTGCCCGGGCTCACGGAGAAGGAGGCGGAGGTCCCCGCCGTCGTCTGCGTCTGGCCGTCGGAGAGCTCCACCTCGTAGGCGACGTCCCAGCCGCCGGCGCTCACGGGCGCCCACGAGGCGGTCACCTGCCCCTGGCCGCCGGCGAGAGTGACGCCCGTGGGTGCGGAGGGCGTGACCGACAGTGCCCTCGGCGCCGATGCGGCCGAGGGCGCCGAACTGCCCGCGGCGTTGGTCGCCACCACCTGGAAGGAGTAGCTGCCGCCGGCGCTCAGACCGGAGGCCAGGCACGGCGAGCCCGTGCAGGTCCACGAGCCGGCGCCGTCGACTTCGGTGACCGTGTAGGAGGTGACCGGCGCCCCGTGGTCGGCGCCCGGCGACCAGGTCACCGTCATGGCGCTCGAGCCCTGCGGCTCCGCGCTCACCCCGACCGGGGCCTCCGGGACGCCCGCGACCGTCACCGTCACGGTTCCGCTGACGCCGCGGGCGGCGCTGCCGGTGGCGTCCAGCACGCCGTAGCCCACGACGAGGCGCCCGGTGAAGCCCGCGGCGGGGCTGATGGTCAGCGTCGTGCCCGACGTCGTCACGGTGCCCTGACCGGAGGTGACGCTCGGCTCCCCGGACAGCGTGATGGGCTTGTCGGGGAAGGGGTTGGTGACCAAGGAGGCCACGTCCACCGTCACCGGCGAGCCGTCCGAGACCAGCATCACCGGCGTCGTCGTCATGAGGGGCTTGGTCGAGTCGACCACCCGCAGCGGGATCTCGGCGCTGACCGGAGGGTTCGTCCCGTCGTCGACGGCGACCGTCGTGCTGCCCGTCGTGCCGATGGAGGCGTCATCGGCCGCCTTGACCGACAGGATCGAGCCGGACAGGTCCGCATCGAAGCCGGCCGACGGTGAGCTGGCTGAGAAGCTGAGCCGGTCGCCGTCGGCGTCTTTGGTCATGGCGGCCAGGTCGGCGGTGACGGCGCCCTCGCCGGGCGCCACCGAGATCTGCGTCGGGGTCAGCACGGGGGCGGTGTTCGTCGAGGACTCCACGAGAACCGGCAGCGTCAGCGTCGAGCTCAGGGCGTCGTCACCGGTGCCGTCGGCCACCGTGAGCGTCACCGAGGTCTGCCCGGTGAAGCCCGTCGTCGGCGTCAGGGACAGCGCGCCGCCGTTGCCTCCGACGGCGGCCGCCTCCAGACCGGTGCCCGTACGCAGAGCGGAGGGGTCCGTGACGCTCAGCGACGTGCCGGCGCGCGAGAGGATGAAGGACGACAGGTCCACGTCGCTGGTGCGGTCGGGCGGGATGCGCACCGGCACGGCGGAGGAGTTCAGCCGCGGCCGCAGCTCGGAGCGTGCCGGCACGACGACCACGGCATGGCCCGTCAGCCCGTCGACGTCCGTGACGGTGTACAGCACGAACTGCCTCTGGTCGCCCACCGTCGCCCGGATCGACTGGCCGTCGATCACCTGGGCGCTTGGGTCGTCGGTGGTCAGGGTCAGATCCCAGGGCGAGCCGTCCGCGTCGGAGTCATTGTCCAGGACCGGGACGGTGACCGAACCGTCGGCCTCCACCTTGTCCACGGTCACGTAGTCGTCCACGCCGACCGGGCTGGCCTGGGGAGCGTCGGCCCTCACGTCGACCGTCAGCGTGCCGGTGTCGGTGCCGCCGCGGGAGTCGGAGACGATGTAGCGCACCGTGCGCACGCCCTCGGTGGCGGGCAGGTTCAGGATGACGCGGTTGGAGCGCACCGACACCCCCAGGGCGTCGTCGTCGCAGACGGGTGTGCCCTCCAGGACCAGGTTGTCCCCGTCGGCGTCCAGGTCGTTGGACAGGACGTCCACGGCCACCGTGCGGCCCGGTTTGGCCACGACCGTGTCGTCGGTGGCGGTCGGGGCCGTGTTGGTCGCCGACGTCGGCGCCACGCCGACGCGCACCGTGGCGCTCGCCTGCGCGCCGAAGCGGTCCTGGACGGTGTAGGTGAACGTGTCCGTGCCCGTTGTGCCGTCGGTGGGCGTGTAGGTCAGCCAAGTGCTGTCCACCTGCACGGTGCCGCCCGTCGGAGGCTGGTTGAGGCCCACCAGACTCACCGAGTCGCCGTCGGGATCGATACCGTCCATCGGCACGGTGATGTTGACCGGCGAACCGGCCACCGTGCTCGCCTCCAGGCTCTGCGGGCTGGGGGCGGTGTTGGCGGCGTCGTCGCGATCGCGCACCTCGACGTCGAGCCGGCCGGTGGCGGTCTGACCCAGCGTGTCGGTGGCGGTGTAGGTCAGCGTCGTACGCCCCGGAACGTCGCCGGCCTTGATGCGCACGCTGTCCTCGGAGACCCAGGCCGTGCCGAGCGCGTCTCCGGCGGTGCCCAGCTCATCGGACAGGGACAGCGCCAGACCCGACGGCGAGGTGTCGTTGTTGAGCACGGGCACGGTGACGACGTCGCCCACTCGCACCACGGCCGTGTCGGCCGCCGTGACCGGCACCTGGGCCTCGCCCGAGGTGATGGGGACGACCGAGACCCGCCCGGTCGCCGTCGAGGCGCCGTTGGAGACCGTGTACTCCAGGTCCACGCTCTGGGGCAGGTTCCCCGCCGAGGTGATCTCCAGCAGCGAGTGGTCGACGACCGTGACCGTCACGCCCGAATCGGCCGGGGTCGAGGCCGACTGGAGTACGAGGATGCCTCCGGAGGGGTCGAAGTCGTTGCTCAGCGGGGCGATGGTCACCGACCCGCCCTCGCGCAGCAGAGCGGTGTCATTCTCGGGCACCGGCGGCACCGAGGAGTCGGAAGCGGCGACGACGTCGACGCGCACGATCCCCTTGGCCACCGCCGCGCCGGCCGTGACGTCGTAGCCCAGGTAGTAGGTTCCCGCCGCCTCGGCGGTGAACGTGACGGTCCCCGCCTGGCGGTTGATCTCGGCGGTGGTGCCGGCGGGCGGGTCGTCCAGACCGGCCAGGCTCAGCGGTTCGCCACTGGGGGAGGTGTCGTTGTCCAGGGGGGAGAAGAGCGCCTGCGTGCCGGCGACGACCTGAACGTGGTCGGCGTTGGCGATCGGCTCGGCCGCCTCGGCGGGCTGGACGTCCACGTCGACCGTTCCCGCGGTCGTCTCGCGCCCGTCGGAGACGACCACCGTCAGCGGACGGGTGCCGGGCGCGCCCGTCAGGTCGCGCACGGCGACCGTGCCCTCGTTCGTCGTGCGCACATCCATGCCCTCGCCCTGGGCGGAGACCAGGTAGAGGGTGTCGCCGTCGGGGTCCTGCCAGGCGCTCAGCACACCGGCAGAGGCGGAGGCCGAGCCCGAGACCACGATCTTCGGGGTCGTGATCTGCTCGGGCGCGGTGTTGACGTCCCAGGGGTGCACGTCGACGGTGGCCACGGCCGAGTCGCTCAGGCCCCGCCCGTCGTCGGCCGTGTAGGGCACCGTGATGGTGCCGGCGGCGTCGTCGGCGACTTCCATGCGCAGGGCCAGGCCCTCCTGGGCCTGATCCACCCGGGCGTTCGCGGCCCCCTCGCCGGGAATGGCGGTGAGCACGTCGCCGTCCTGGTCGGAGTCGTTGGCCAGTACCGGTAGGACGGTGGAGCGGCCGGGGCGGACCCCGAAGGAGTCGTCGACGGCCTCGGGCGCGTGGTTCTCCTCGGTGCGCTCGGGCAGGGTCTGGGATTCGGTGGTCTGCGCCGAGTCGTCCTTGTCATCCGCCGTCTCGTCGGTCTGCGAGGTCACGTCCGTCCAGTTCTCGACCAGGACGAGCTCGTCGTCGGGCAGCCATACGGTGCCCTCGGCGATGTCGTTGAGGACGATGGCGTCCCGGTTGACGCGGAAGACCGGGGCGGCGGACGAGGCGAGCCTGTCGTCGTGACGGGTCTCGACGGCCCCTGCGCACTGGCGTACGAACTGGCCCGACCCCGACCAGGCGGAGTACGCGCACTCGCCCAGGCGCACCGGGGCGGCGGCCACGCCGTCGACCGGTTCGCCATCCTCGCTCGCCGGCAGACTCGTGGAGCCCGAGCCGTCCAGGTTCACGGACATCAGATGCGTGCGGGAGGCCACCAGGACGGTGTCGGAGGCGGGGCCCGGCTGCTGGAGGGTCAGCCCGGCCTCGCCCAGGTCGAGGGTCCTGCCGCCGGGCAGGTGGAGCACGCCCGTGCCGCGCTCCAGGACGATGGTGTCCCCGCCGACGGCGGTCACGGCGACGTCGGTTCCCGCAGTCAGCGAGGCCGATTCGCTGTCGGCCTCTGCCCAGCCGGCGCCGCGCACCGGAACGGTCGTGATCGTGTCGGTCTTGGGGGACACGGCGTGGACGGATCCGTCCGTCCCGGCGACCGCCACGACGTCGGGCTGGTTCTCGATCAGCGCGGGCGCCGAGGACAGCGAGCCGACGGCGTCGACCGAGGAGGCCCGCACGGTCCCTTCAGCCGGGTCCGCGGCGATGACCCGGTCGGCGCCCTGGGAGACGGCGGCGCCGCTGGTCAGCGGCGTGCCGGTGGACAGGGAGACGGTCGTGGGGTCCACTGCGGAGACGGTGGAGGAGGCCGTGTCCGGGACCAGGACGTGGTCGGCGCTCTGGGTGACGTCGAAGTTGGCCGAGGTAGTGCGGATGGCGCCGTCGACCTGGCGGGAGGGGTAGTTCAGGCGCGCTACGAGGTGCTGGGAGGTGCTGGTGACCCACACGCCGCCGTCGTCGAGTTCGACGTCGGCCTGCGAGGCGCCCTCGTGCAGCCAGGCGGCGGCGGCCAGGGCCGCGAGCATGAGAGCCGCGGCGGCCGTGGAGACCCGGCGCCGGGTCGTGCGCGTCCCGCGGGCCGCACGGGTGCGGGGGCGTCGCGGGGAGGGCAGGGGCACGGCCCTCACCTCTTGTCCGGCACGGGGGTGCGCGCGGCGACCTCCTGAGCGAGCACTCGGCGCAGCATCGTCGAGGAGGTGGTGGGGGTGTAGGGCAGATAGACGACCCGCGCCCCCACCTCGGCGATCTGCGACTCCAGCGCGCGGCCTTTGCCGGTGCCCTCCCAGTCGGTGCCCTTGAACAGGACGTCGAAGGGGGAACGGCGCCAGGCCAGGCGCTTGTCCTGGTCGAGATCCGGCACGACGGCGTCGACCATCCGCAGTGCGCCCACGAGCGCCATGCGCTCGGCGTGGGGCACGATGGGGCGACGGCCCTTCATGCGCTCCAAGGAGTCGTCGGTGGCGACGCCGACGACGAGGCGGTCGCACCGGGCGGCCGCCGACGTGAGAATGTTGAGGTGTCCGATGTGGAGCATGTCGAAGCCACCGGGCACGTAGCCGGTGAGCATCAGTAGGCTCCCCGTCCCCCGACGACGGCTTTCAGCGTGCCCGCGAGAATCTCCACATCGAGATGTCCGCCACGGTTCTCCACGTAGTGGCGGTCCAAGGCCACCGTGGAGTCCCAGGATAGGTCCGAGCGCCCCGAGATCTGCCACAGGCCGGTCAGACCCGGCTTGACCAGGAGGCGGCGCCGGGCCTCGGCGTCGTACTCGGCCACCTCATGGGGCAGAGCCGGCCTGGGACCGACCAGGCTCATGTCCCCGCGTACGACGTTGATGAGTTGGGGCAGCTCGTCCAGCGAGGTGCGGCGCAGCACACGGCCCACCCGGGTGATGCGGGGGTCCTGCCGGTCCTTGAACAGGACCTTGTTGCCGGCGTCCCCGCCGGCGGCGACGACGGCCGCGCGGCGCGCGTCGGCGTCGACGTACATGGAGCGCAGTTTGACCATGGTGAACGGCCTGCCCCTCTCGCCCACGCGGGTCTGGGTGTAGAAGGCGGGCCCGGGGGAGTCCAGGCGGACCGCGGCCGCGGCGATGAGGAGGATCGGGCCGGCGAGGGTGAGGAGGAGAGCGCCGACGAGGCGGTCGACGACGTCCTTGCTCACCAGCCGCACCCGGCGCAGTCTGACGTCGATCAGGCCGCTCCAGCCGTGGGTCACCGGCAGTCCGCGCATGCGGCCGGGGACCACGTCCTGCAGTCCGGGGGCGACGACGAGGCGGGCGGGGGTCGCCTCCAGAGCGCGCATGACCGAGACCAGTGAGTCCGGCGTGACCCCGCCGAGGGTCATGACGACGTCGATGTGCTCGGAGTGGACCGTGTGGCGGATCGAGTCGACGTCGCCCAGGGGTGCGGCCGAGGGCGAGCGACCGGTGGTGGCCGACAGGTAGCCGACGACGAGGAAGCCGTCACCGGGGTGGCGGTGCAGCTGGCGCAGGATGACCTCGGCCCCGGTGCCCATGACGATCAGGGTGCGGCGCAGTCCGTGGCCGTCCATGCGGCAGCGGCGCAGCCAGGCGCTCTCGACGACGCGGCTGGCGATGGCCAGGGCGGCCTGGACGACCAGCGGCACGAGGATGGAGGTCGGCGTCGTGGCGGGCGAAAGCGCCTGCACCAGGATGATGGCCAGCGGAGCGGCCACCACGGCGGCGGCCAGCACGTGGCCCCAGCCGGAGCGGGCCTGGTCGATGACGTCGACTCGCAGCGCCCCGAGGGCCCACGAGAGCAGCATCATGATCATGCCGTCCGCGGCGGCCGTGAGGATCCCGCCGACGCCGTCGGCCGTGCGCAGTGCCGTGGGCAGCATGACGGCGGCCAGGTCCCCCAGGACGAGCCAGGTGAGCAGGTCGCGGCGCATGACCGGCCAGGAGGTGAAGGTCGGCGAGTCCAGCGAGGGCAGGGAGCCGCGCGCGCCCGCCCGCAGCGAGCGCCTCGTCGTGACGAGGCGCCGTGTGGGCTGAGGCGGGATTGTGGGCGTCAAGGCTTCTCCGTGAAGGCGTTGTGGCCGATGATCGGCGTGCTGTTCGTGCTGAATGCTGTTGTGCTGCTTGTACTGCTCTGTCGTGTCCGTCGTGCGCGTGCTGTCTGTTCTGCTGCTGTGTCTCTGTCGTCCGTCCGCCGTCGGTGGGAGCCCGTGAGTGCCCTCCCGGGCCCGCGGGCGTCCTTCGCGTCTCCGCCGGGGACGGTTGTTCTGGCAATGCTACCGTGACCCTGCCGGTGGTCGTGACGCCCGTGAGAGGAGTCACCAGCTTATCCGTTCGTTAGCCTTCACCCCCACACTACCGCTTCTCGAGGAGACCTGTTCATGACTCGGACCCGCTCGGCACCCTCTCCGGGGTCCTCCTCAGGGTCGTGGGCGCCGGTGCGCCGCGCGGCGATGGCCAAGGTCGTCGTCATGGGGGCGGCCGGGGTGTTCGGACTCATCAATACCCGGCTCATCATCGGCCACTTCGGGTCCGACGCCTACGCCCAGTACGGGTTGCTCGCCACCTTCCCCAGCCTCATGCCCTTCACGGATCTAGGCATCGGTGCCGTCATCCTCAACGCGGTGGCGGGGTCGAGCGATCTTCATCACGATGCGGTCGTGCGACGGGTCCTGACCACCGCCATCCGAGTGCTCCTCAGCTTCGCGTTGATCATCGCCACCGTTGGGGTCGTTCTCGGACTGCTGGGCCTGTGGCCCTCGCTGCTGGGCGCCAAGCTCATGGACGGCGGCGGGGTGACTGCGACCCTGTGCCTGCTGGTGTACGCCGCCGCCCTGCCGCTGAGCGTCGGGCAGCGGGTGGTCGTGGGGATGGGGCGCTCGGCCACGCAGGTCATCAGCCAGGGGATCGTCTCCCCGGCCCTGACCTGCATGCTGCTGCTCGCCGTCGTCACCCGTCTGGAGGCCGGCAACAGCGTGCCGGTGATGTCCTACGTGGCCAACACGTTCGTCTCGATCATCTGCATAGTCGTGGCCTGGCGGGCCACCGGGCCCCTGCTGGGCGAGGCGCTGCGCGACGTGCCCCGGCTGCGGCGGGCGCGCGGGGTCAAGATCATCGACACCGCGGCCCCCTCGCTTCTGCAGTCCCTGGTCATCCCCATCGCCTTCCAGACCGACCGCCTGCTCCTGTCCCACCGCGGGGTCGGCCAGGCCCTGGCGCAGTACCAGCTCGCCCAGCAGTTGTTCGGCCTGCTCACCCAGACGGTCGCTGTGACGGGCATAGCGATGTGGCCCCACTTCGCTAAGGCGCGCGCCCAGGGGCGGATCGAATCCCCCTTCCGGGCGGCCGGCGCTTTCGCCGGCCTGGGCGCGGGCCTGGGCCTCGCTCTGCTTGTGGTCACGCCGTGGGTCACGCCGTTCCTGTCCGACGGGAAGTTCGAGCTGCCGATGACGCTGCTGGTCGCCAACGTCGCCAACGTCGTCGTCGAGGCCGCCAAGCAGCCGCTGGGCATGTACATGACCGACCCGCGGGGGCTGCGCGCCCAGGTGGTGCCGGTGCTCGTCGTCGTGGTGATGAACCTGGCGCTGTCCTGGGTGCTCATCCCGCCTCTGGGGGCGGCGGGGCCGCTCATCGGCTCCGTGGTCTCCGTCATCGTGTGCCAGCTCGTGCCTTACTCGCTGTGGGTGGCCCGCGACCTGCGTCGCCTCCGCGGCCGAGAGGGAGGAGACGGCGGCCGGGGGCCGGCGGGCCCCGGAGCCGCGCCGGACGGGGGCGGCTGCGGGCCCGCACGGGCCGCCGGGCGTAGTGTCGGGGTCGCCGGGGAGCGGAACGACGAACCCGAGCGGGCCCCCGCCGGTCCGCGCGTCGTCGAGCCGACCGTCCCAGTCTCGGCGGCCCCGTCCGTCGGCGATGCCGAGCCCGCGCCCGCACCGATGCACCCGACACGACCGGAGAGATGATGCCCGCATCCAGCCCCCCCGCCCGCCCTCGCGTCTCGGACTCCGTGCGCGCGCTGTCCGCGGCGCAGAAGTCCAACGCGGGCGCCCCGCTCTACTCGCGCATCATCAACCGTCCCGTCGGGCGGGTGCTGGCCGCGCTCGCCCATCGCGTCGGCCTGACGCCCGACCAGGTGACGGGTCTGTCGGCCTGCTGCACCTATCTGGGGATCGTGCTCATCGCCGTCTGGGCGCCCTCGGCGTGGGCCGCAGTTCTCACCTCCCTGCTGCTCATGCTCGGCTACGCCCTCGACTCGGCCGACGGCCAGCTCGCCCGGCTGCGCCACGGCGGCTCCGCAGCGGGGGAGTGGCTCGATCATGTCGCCGACGTCATCAAGCTCTCCACCATCCACGCGGCGATCGCCATCAGCCTCTTCCGCTTCTGCATGGACGCCCTGCCGACGGCGGCGCTGCTCGTGCCGCTGGCCTTCGGGGCGGTGCAGAGCATCCACTTCTTCAGCTACATCCTCACCTACCAGCTGCGCTACCACGGCGGCACGCCGCTGGCCCGAGACGAGGGCAGGCCCGGACTGGCCAAATCGGTGCTCTCCGTGCCGACCGATTACGGGCTCATGTGCTTCGTCCTCATGCTGCGCTTCGCGCCCGTGGCGTTCGTGTGGGTCTACGGCGTCATGCTGGTCGGCTACGCCGTCTACGTCGTCCTGGCGCTGCCCAAGTGGTATCTCGAGTTGCGCGACGCCTGAGCGCCTTCGGGCTCACGCGTCGGCCAGCATGCCGTCGACGACCTCGGCCATGGCCGCCCGGTACCGCTCGACCCCGAAGCGCTCGGCGGCCTCCTGCCGGCCAGCGCGGGCCAGGGAGCGGGCTCGCGGGGGGTCGGCCGCCAGGCTGAGCAGCGCGTCGGCGAGCGTCCGCGGCGAGCCGGGCTCCACCAGCAGCCCGGTGACCCCGTCGGTGACGACCTCGGCCAGCCCCTGCACCCGGGAGGCGACCAGCGGTCGGGCGGCGTGCATGGCCTCGACCGCCGTGTTGCCGAAGGGCTCGACTCGGGAGGGAACGACGACGGCGTCGGCCTCGTCGAGCACCGGCCAGGTCGGGTGCACGTAGCCGAGCAGCTCCACGTGCCCGGCCAGGTCGGGCCGCTCGGCGCGTTCGCGCAGCTCGGCCTCGTACCACTCATAGCCGGGGAAGACCGTGCCGCACACGCTCAGCGAGGCGTTCAGCCCGTCGGCGCGCAGGTGCCCCAGCGCATCCAGGGCGACGTCGACCCCCTTGCGCGGGGAGAGCCTGCCCACCATGGCGACGCGGAAGGTGGCGTGCGGGGTGCGCTCGCGCAGCGGCGTCGGCTCGGTCTGCGGGCCCGGAACGCCGTTGTGAACCACTCGGGTGCGCCGCTCCAGCAGCGGCTGGGCGCGCACGAGGGCGTCGCGGGCGGCCCGGGAGTTGACCACGACGCGGGAGGCGGCCAGCAGCGGGGCGTTGAGCCCGGCGCGCACCAGCAGGTTCTGGGTGTCCTCGGCCTCGTGGACGTGCGCGAGCACCGGCACCCCGGCGGCACGCCCCGCGGGAGCCCACCACGGCAGGGTCACGGTGTTGACCAGCAGGAGGTCAGCGCCGTCGGCCCTGATCAGGGAGCGCAGCCGGGCGATCTCCCCGATGGCCCGCGCCGCCAGCCCGGCCAGTGAGCGGGGACTCAGCAGGGACTTGCGCAGCACGGTGAAGGGCACGACCGCCACCCGCGCCCCGAGGGCCTCCAGTTCGGGGACGAGCGGCCCGCTCGCGGGCAGGGCCGTGTTGACCCGGTGGCCGGCGTCGATCAGAGCCCGGATCGTCTCCAGCAGTTGACGGTCGGAGCCGTAGAGGTCGGGGGAGGGATGGGCTACCAGAATGGTTCTCGTCCGCCCGTTCATGCTCTCACTCCTGCGCGCCTGCCGCTGGGCCGGTGCCGGGACGGGCCCTGTGCAGCCAGGCGCCGGGCCAGTGCCTCGTAGCGGTCGGCGACCTCGTCCCAGTCGTAGAGGCGGGCGCGCTCTCGGCTGCGCCGGCCCCGCTCGATCTGGGCATCGGGGTCGGCCTCCGCGGAGGCGACCAGGGCGGCGACGTCGTCCGCGTCCGTCCAGTAGCGGCCGGCCCCGCCTAGGACCTCCCGGTTGAAGGATACGTCGAAGGCGTCGACGGCGGCTCCCGAGCCGAGGGCGCGCAGCAGCGAGGGATTCGTGCCGCCCACGGAGTGCCCGTGGTAGTAGACGAGAGCCCCGGTGTAGAGCTGGTCGAGCAGTTCCTGGTCCCACACCCCGCCCAGGAGGCGTACGCGGGCGTCGGCCAGTGAGGCGATCCGGCGGGTGTACTCGTCGGCGTAGGGGGCGGAGCCGACGACGACCAGAGGGAGGCGGGCCGGTGAGCGCGTGTAGCCGTCGACGATGACGTCGACGTGATTCTCGATCTCGAAGCGCGCCACCACCAAGTGGTATTCGCGCGCGCTCACGTCGAGCTCGCCCAGGCGGTCGGTGAGCGCCGCCACCTGCGGGGCGCCGTAGGCGATGAGCTCGGTGGGGGCCGAGAACTCCTGGGCGTAGTAGTCGGCGATGCCCCGGGCGTCGGCGATCAGGGCGTCGGAGAAGCGCACGGCGGCGGCCTCCGCCGCCCGGTAGTAGCGCTGACCGGTCGGGCCCCATTTGCCTCGCTTCCACTCCAGGCCGTCCACATGCGTGGCTACGGGGATCCGGGCGGCGCGCAGGGCGGGCAGGAAGAGGGAGTTTGCGGAGTTGAACACGAAGGCGACATCGGGGTGGATTCGGCTCAGCAGGTGGGTGATCGAGGCCCCGGTGTGGGACAGGGTCTCCAGACTGCGGCGCCGCATGGCGGGCAGCTCGACCACGCGCATGCCCCGGTACGTGCGGGGCAGGGGGGTGGAGGCATCGGGGTTGCGGGAGTAGACGAGCACGCGATGACCCCGGTCGGCCAGGCGGCGACCGACCTCCTCGATCGCGGTCTCGAAACCGCCGTAGCGAGCGGGCACGCCGCGCGTCCCGATCATCGCGATCCTCAGACTCTGGGGGTTGGGGGCGGTCACGATGCACCTTCCGGGATGGGCGACGGTCGGGGTGGCGCTGTCAGGCTATCGCGCGGAGGAGATCCGGGGGCCTCACGACCGCGTTCCGGCGTACCCCGGTTGCGCTGCGCGCGGGCGCCCGGGGGCCTATCCTGCGTCAGTGACCAGACCCACGCGCCTCGCCGCTCTTTTCCTCCTCCCCGCTGCGCTGCTCGCGGGTTGCTCCCACTCGGGCACGCCTGCGGCCGATGAGACCGCCGACGCGGAGGAGTCCGTGAACTCACCCGAACCCGTCGCGGGGACTCCGGATCCGACTGTCGTGCCTGATGTCACGGCGGCCCCCGCTCCGACGTCCACCGCCTCGGATCCGGCGGACGAGCAGACGGACGCGTCCGGCGAGCCGGAGGCGGACGACCAGCTCACCCCCCAGGGGCTCGATCAGCCCGCGGGTCTGGACGACGGTCTCGCCGTGCAGATCGGGGCGCTGCGGGCGACCGATCTGACGGCCGGTCCCGGCGAGATCGGGGGCGCGGGCATCATTGTTCCAGTGACTGTGGGAAATAACACAAATGAAGAGATGTCTCTGTCGGGTCTTGTGGTGAACGTCTCCTACGGAGCCGACGGCGTTCCCGCCTCCCCCGTCGAGTCCGCCTCCGACGCGCTACCTGCCTCGTTGTCGCCCGGGCAGGCGATTGTCGTTGAGTACGCCTTCGTCGTCCCCGTCGACGAGCGGGGATCGGTCAGTGTCACCGTCGACCCGGGCGCCGACTCGCGGGCCGCTGTCTTCCAGGGGGAGGCCCCGACTTCCTGACTGCGCTCCGACGATCGTCGGACGCCACGCCGTCCATAAGTTCCACGCATACGGTCTCGATGATGTAACGTCTCCTCCATCCCGCGTCGCCCCCTACTACCTGGTGGAGGGCGACGCTTCCCAATAAGTACGCCCGCCGAACCCAGGTGGGCGTCGTAACTCGGACGGAGCCGCATCGTGCGTCGCCACTTGCCCTTGTCGCTACCAGCGTTCTTTTTGAGCATCTTTCTGCTCGTCGCCGGTCTGATTCCGGTAACGAGCGCCCGTGCCGATGATGCGGCGGCGGCTGATCCGCAGACGGTATCGGCCGACGCCCTGCCCACCGCCCAGATCAACGGCGTGGTGTGGGATCAGGCTGTCGTCGGCAACACGGTCTACGTCGCCGGGAGCTTCACGTCAGCCCGCCCCGCCGGCTCGGCGGCCGGCGAGAACGAGCAGTCCCGCTCCAATCTCATGGCCTATGACCTGACCACCGGCGATCTGCTGAGTTGGGCGCCGTCGGCCAATGGGGATGTGAACTCCATCGAGGCCTCTGCCGACGGCTCGACCCTGTACGTCGGAGGGAGCTTCACTCAGCTCAACGGCGCCAACGCCTACCGTGTCGGCGCTATTTCCGCGGCCGATGGCTCCAGCCGTTCACTGGGCCTGAAGACCAATGCCACGGTCAAGGCTGTGGCCCTCTCCGCCGACGGCTCGACTCTCTACATCGGCGGCTCCTTCACCGAGGCCAACTCGGCGGCCCGCTACCGCGTCGCCGCGTTCAACCTGAAGACGAACAAGCTGACGGACTTCGCGCCCCACGTCGACAACTTCTCGGTTCGGGCACTCACCGCCTCCCCGGACGGCAACGGTGTGGCGATCGGCGGCGCTTTCACGTCGGTCGACTCCTCGGACAACCCCGGCTACGGCTTGGCGATCCTGGAGAATGACGGCTCTTTGCGCAACAACGAGATCAACACGGTGGTGCGCAATGCCGACACCTACGGGGCCATCATGAGCCTGCGCTCCGACTCGAAGGGGGGCCTGTACGGCGTGGGGTTCTCCCAGTCGAGCCGTCAGGCCAATATCGAGGGGATGTTCCGGGCGGACTGGACCACCGGCAAGCTCTCCTTCCTGGCGGACTGTCACGGGGATTCCTATGACGTCCTGCCGGCCGGCGACGTCGTCTACGTCGCCAGCCACACCCACGACTGCTCCAACATCGGCGGGTTCCCGAACTCCACGACGGAGTACCACCACGGCGTCGCCTTCACGAACTACGCCACCGGGACGGTGGGCCCCAACACGGCTCGCTACTACGCCGACCACCAGGGCGAGCCGGCTCCCACCAACCTCAACTTCTACCCGGCCTTCACCACGGGTACGTACACCGGGGTGAATCAGGCCACGTGGACCGTTGAGGGCAATAGCGACTACGTCGCCTACGGCGGCGAGTTCACGGCCGTCAACGGCACCAGCCAGCAGGGTCTGGTGCGTTTCGCCCGTCGCGACATCGCTCCCAACAAGATGGGTCCGGAGAACAAGGGCGGTGCGTACAAGGTGACCGCCGACTCCGTCGACTCCGGTGTCGTGACGCTGTCCTTCCAGGCCAACTGGGATCGTGACGACAAGACCCTGACCTACAAGGTCTACCGCGACACCACCGACTCCCAGCCGGTGTCGACCCAGACGGTCACGGCGGGCTTCTGGGAGCTGCCTCAGCTCACCGCCACCGACACCGTCGATCCCGGCACCAGCCACAGGTATCGGGTCGTTGTGGAGGACAAGTGGGGAGCCTCGACCTACTCGGATTGGGTGAGCGTCACGGCGGCTGGACAGCTGGGTGACAAGGCTCCGCAGCAGAACCAGGATGGCCAGCAGGCTCAGGGCGACCAGGCTCAGGATGGCCAGCAGCAGGACCAGGCTCAGGCTCAGCAGGGTCAGGCTGGCCAGCAGCAGGACCAGGGCCAGGCTCAGCCGGGCCAGGGCGACCAGGCTCAGGCTGGCCAGCAGGCTCAGGGCGACCAGGCTCAGGCTGGCCAGCAGCAGGGCCAGGGTCAGGCTCAGCCGGGCCAGGGCGACCAGGCCCAGGCTGGCCAGCAGGCTCAGGGCGACCAAGCTCAGGATGGCCAGCAGCAGGACCAGGCTCAGGCTCAGCAGGGTCAGGGTCAGGCTGGCCAGCAGCAGGGCCAGGGTCAGGCTCAGCCGGGCCAGGGCGACCAGGCCCAGGGCTGGGGCGATCAGAAGGCGGCCGAGGATCAGCAGGCCCAGGAGGACCAGCAGCAGAAGAAGGATGATCAGCAGGCCCAGGACGCCCAGCAGCAGAAGCCGGCCGTGAAGGCGGACGACGTCGCGGCGGGTCAGGCCATCTTTGAGGACTCCTTCGACCGCAGCACTACCGCGGGCTGGGGAACGGCCTCCACCGGCGGTGACTGGACTGTGGACTGGGGCCGCAATGCCTATTCCACCCTCGATTCCAAGGGCCGCGTTGCCCTCGCGGGCGCGCGCTCGTCCACGTCGATCCACTCCCCGGTCATCGACTCGACGGCCACCGAGTCCCAGGTCGACCTGTCCATGGACGCCCTGGCGGGCGGCAACGGGGCGTACATCACCTACGTCGGTCGCCAGACCGACTCGGGTCGCTACCAGACGGAGTTCCGTGTCGCCTCCGACGGGACTGTGACCATGACGGTGGCCAAGCGGGTCGACGGCACCGAGACCGTTCTCGGGACGGCTCCCGTGGGCACGTACAAGCCGGGCGAGGCCCTGCACCTGCGCCTCGCTCTGGACGGCGCCAATGCTTCCGCGTCGCAGATCAATGCGTCGACAGCCGTGCGCGCCCGCGCCTGGATCGGCGACACCGAGCCCAGCGCCTGGCAGGTGGACACGACCGATGACGACGCCGCTCTGGCGGCGCCCGGCTCAGTCGGCCTGATGACCTACGTGTCGGCCTCGGCCGGCGGCGAGACGGTCAACCTCGACGTCGACTCCGTGAAGGTCAACCGCCTGCACTGATCGCACTGGTCTCGCCAGTCCAGCAGATCGCATGAGATGGATCGCGCCGGAGCCCGCAACGGGCTCCGGCGCGATCCATCTCAGCGCCGTTCCGTCGCGCGAGATGCGTTGGGTGACCCCGGCCCGGGGCCGCCCCCGCCCGCGAATTCCGGGCCGGGATCTCAACGGGTCAGCGGCACTCCCTCGGCGGGCGGATCGCCGTGCTGACAGCGGCGCAGGAGCCGCAACCCGTCGCGAGTGCCGGCCCACGTCGCCCGCAGGGAGGAACGCGAGCCGAGCAGCTGGCGCCGTCCGCCGCGCAGGACGATCTCCCGGGCGGCTGCCGCTGACGTTGCGGCCCAGCGGCGCTGCTCGCTCCGCCCCAGTCGGAGGGCCGCGTACAGCAGCCGATTGCGCGCGTTGTAGTAGTAGTAGGTATCGGATTTGGCCCGGCCGGTGCCGGTGCCGTCCTGCGTACCGCCCTCATCGTGGACGGCGATCGCGTCGCGCACGAGCATGAGAGCCCCGCCGGCGTCGAGCACGCGGGCGCAGAAGTCGACGTCCTCCCAGTACAGGAAGTAGCGTTCGTCGAAGCCGCCGGTGGCCTCCAGCAGCCTCGTGGACAGCGCCAGGCAGGCGCCCGACAGCCACGGGCGGGTGCCGCCCGGCGGAATGGGGCGGGTCGAGCGCGGCGAGCGCATGGAGCCGTCCGCCAGACACACGACGGTGCGATCCGCCACAATCCGCCCCTCGGAGTTGGTCAGTACAGGAGCCACCAGGGTCAGCGGCTCGGCGCGTACCCGGCTGACGAGCCGGATGAGACTCTCCCGGGAGATGATCGCGTCGGGGTTGAGCAGAAGGAGGATCTCGGCGCCCTCGGTGCGCGCCCGCGCCGCGCCCAGGTTCATCCCGCCTCCGAAGCCCGTGTTGGTCTCCGGAAGCTCGACGAGCCAGCCGTGCTCGTCTGCCAGGGCGATCGTGGCCTCTCGCATCTCGGGGGTCGAGAAGCTGTCGACCACGACGATGCGAGCCTCGGGCACCTCCTGGGAGATCTGCGCCAGGTTGCTCTTCAGGAGTTCCGGTGAGCCGTAGCTGACGACGATGACGGCGGTGCGTTCCAGCAGACGGGAGGTCTCTCCGCCCGTTGCCGGTGTGGTGCTCGTGTGGTCACTGCCCATGACGGCCTCTTCCTGCAGTTACGGTCCCCGAGGTGGCTGGGACTGCGGCGCCCTGGAATAGTACCGTCGGGGCCCGACACGTATATTCGGAAGGGGAGGACGCGATGAGCGAGCAGCACGAGTCCGATGGCGTCGTCGGGCGGCGGGGGTCGGCGCCCGTGCCTCGCGGCCGGGCCGACACGCCCGACGCTCCGCACCTGACCGTGGCGGTACTCACCTATCGTCGCAACGCCTACCTCGCCGAGCTCCTGCCCGTTCTCCTGACTCAGGTCGACGGAGTCCGCGAGCGGGTCCGCCCCCGCGTCCTCGTCGTCGACAACGACCCGAGGGCGGGGGCGGCCGAGGTCGTGAGCGGTGCGGTCGGCGAACCGGGGAGGATCAGCCCGTCCTATGTCCATGAGGCGGAGCCCGGCATCGTCGCCGGCCGCAATCGCGCGCTGGCCGAGTGCGCGGATGAGGATCTGCTGGTCTTCATCGACGACGACGAGATGCCCCGCTCCGGCTGGCTGGCCGCCTTGCTGGCCGCCTGGCGCGAGCACGGATGTGCGGCGGTGACCGGCCCCACCCCGCCCGCCTATGAGAAGGTGCCCGACGACTGGGTGACGGCCAGTGGCGCCTTCGACTCCTGGCAGGCCGATGACGGCGCTCGCGTGACCAGTGCTGACACCGGCAACCTGCTGCTGGATCTGGCCGTCGTGCGCGGCCTAGGATTGCGCTTCGACCCCCGCTACGGGCTGACTGGAGGCGAGGACTCCCTGTTCACTCGCAGCCTGTCGCTGGCCGGGGCGACTATCCGATTCGCGACCGGTGCCGTCGTCGACAAGCGGGTGGCGCCGGAGCGGGCCACCCGCGACTGGGTGCTGCGCCGTTCCTTCCGGGCGGGCTCCTCCTGGGCGCGCGTGCGCGTGGACACCAGCACGGGTTCGCGTCTGCCGGCGCGGCTGGGTTACGCCGCCAAGGGCCTGGCCCGGGCCGGACGCGACGCGGTGCGCGCCCAGGCGGCCCGCGGCCGCGGCGACACGGCCGCCCGCGCCGTCCATGAGGTGTCCTGCCGAGGAGGGCTGGGCATGGTCGTGGGGGCCTTCGGCGGGAGGGTCCTGGAGTACGGACGGAGCGCCTCGTGAGGGCGCCGGAGGGGCCGGGCGGGGGTGCGCGGGCAGCGACCGGGGTGACCATCGCGATTCCGACCTACCGGCGCCCCGATGCCGTCGTGCGCGCCGTGCGCGGCGCCCTGAGCCAGGCGACCGAGGTGTCGCGGGCGGGGCGGCGGGCCGGTGCGCCGGGTCCGGACGGCGATGGCGGCGGTCGGACCCACCCCGCGGCCGGCCGTGCCGGCCACGACGACCGCAGTGACATCGACGTGCTCGTCATCGACAACGACCCGGCGGCCTGCGCCGCTCCGGCCGTGCGCGCGCTGCGCACCCAGACGCCCGACGGGGTGGGGCTGCGCTACGTCGTCGAGGAGCGCCCCGGTGTGGCGGCGGTGCGCAACCGGGCTCTGGACGAGGCCGCCGGACGCGCTCTGCTGGTCTTCATCGACGACGACGAGGATCCCGCTCCCGGATGGCTCGCGGCGCTGCTGGAGACCTTCGCCGCGACGACTCCCGCCGCCGTCGCGGGGCCCGTCGTCCCGGTCTACGAGGTCGAGCCCGACGCCTGGGTGCGTGCGGGAGCCTTCTTCGAGCGGCGCACGTGGCCCACTGGAACGGCGCGGCCCGTGGCGGCCACCAACAACCTTCTGCTCGATCTCGACTTCGTGCGGGCCCACGGTCTGCGCTTCGACGAGGCTTTCGGCGCCACGGGCGGGGAGGACACGCTGTTCACCCGGCGGATCGTGGCGGCGGGGGGCGTCATCCGGTGGTGCGACGGCGCGCGGGTGCGCGACCACGTGCCCGTCGACCGCCTGCACCGGTCCTGGATCCTGCAGCGTCAGCGCTCGCACGCGGCGACCGCTGTGCGCGTCGGGCTGGCCCTGGCGGGCCCGGGGGCCCACGCCGTCAAGCGCGTCAGAGCGCTGAGCGGCGGTCTCGCTCGCGTGCTGGTGGGTTCGGTGCGCATCGGCGTCGGCGCGCTCGGCGGGTCGCCGGTGCACCGGGCGCGGGGGGCGCGGCTGGTGGCCCGAGGGCGGGGGATGGCGGCGGCCTCTGTCGGGCGCGGGGTGCACTCGGAGTACGGCAGGTCGCAGTGAGCGCCGCCGGATCGTGCCCGGTCTCAACGCGACCGGCCGGGTACGGCCCGACCGGTCGCGGCGGAGGGTAGCCCCGCGGCCGCGACGAGCACCAGGTAGGACGGCAGTACGGACAGCGGGCCCACTGCCGCGTTCATGAGCACGAACAGCACCGTGAACAGCAGCCATGAGCGCAGGCGCGGTGTGCCCAGGTTCTCCCATAGGGCGCGCAGCGCCAGCCAGATCATGTAGGCCACCAGGGCGGCGCCGGGCAGCGACAGGGCGATCCAGGCGTCCACGAGCCCGGAGTGCAATTCGAAACCGTGTCCGAACATGTAGTTGCGGACGTAGCCGTTGTCCGGGTTGTAGTTCAGCGAGGCCATCCCCTGCATGGCGGTGCTCACGTCCTCGTAGCGGGGCTGCACCCCGGCGCCGTAGCCCCACGGCCGGTGGGTTATCAGGGCCCAGGAGGCGCCCAGTTCGGGGCGCGCCGCCAGGACCAGGTTGGTGGTGCCGTGCGCCTGGGCGCTTGTGCGCTGCTGGGCGTCCTGCCCCAGGTAGCCGGCCAGGGACGCGGCCACGATCACGACCACCGCCGCGCTCGCCAGCCCCGCCAGCAGCAGAATCTGGTGAGTGCGCAGACGCCCCGGCGACGGCTCGACGACGGTGAGCCCGGCGGAGACGATCTGCCAGATCAGGAGCGCCACGATGAGCATGAGCATGCCGGTGGTGGCGCGGGAGTCGTGGATTAGGTACAGGACGCCCAGCACCGTCGCCGCGACCAGCTGGGTGCCGCGCCCGTAGCGCTGCACCCCCGCCAGCACCACGATGCACACGGCGGCGCCCAGGCCGAATTTCCACGGGTTGTCCGAGGAGCGCAGGAGGTGGAGGTTGCTCAGAATCATGCCCGCGCCCAGGGCGGCGGCGGCCCGCTCCAGTCCGAGGCGCTCGCGACTCCAGACGATGGCGGCGACGGCGGCCGGCATGCCCGCGGCCATGAGCAGCTGGGTGCGCTGGGCGGACGGGGTCACCTTGAAGTAGTCGCCCACCCCGAGGGAGAGCGCCAGACCGGTCGCGACGGCCAGGCCGCTCAGGACGAGGAGGAGCGAGAAGCGACGTGACCTGCGCACGGCTGTCCAGGTCATCGGCAGGGCCACGAGCGCCATGCAGTCGCCCAGGACGATCCCCCCGGCGAGCTCGGTGCGCCAGCCCACGAGCACGAGCAGGGCCGCGGCCAGGGGCGGCTCCCACGCCCAGCGCGGGTCGGCGCTCTCCGCTGCGACTTCCTCGGCCTCCACCAGCTCCGGATCGCCCGGGCCGCTGGACGCCGAAGCCCGGACGGTGACGGCCGTGGTGATGGCGGTGATGGCTCCGGCGGGGGAGTGGGGGCGGCCGGTCACGTCCGTCGTGACGCGGTCGGCGAATCCCCCGAACCGGTCGGGTTGAAGTCCAGCGGCGTGGCCCGGGTCTCGCCGCGCGGGGCGGATGGCCTGTAGGACGGCGGCGGGCCCATGACGGATCTGGAGGATCGGCGGGGGTCCCCGGTGCTCGCGTAGCTCGGCGCGCGCCCGACCTCCTTGTTCCCGACCCCCGCGTAGGTGGCGGTTCCCCCGGCCCGGGCCGGCTCCGGGACCTCGGCGTCCTCTCCGACGCCGTCCGGTGCGGAGCCCCCGCGGCCGATGAGCAGGGCGGTCACGACGCCCAGGACCGCGCCGACGATCGCCCCGATGAGGGCGTAGCGGGTGTGGGACGGCCCCGAGGGCGAGGTCGGCAACGAGGCGGCGTCGACGTCGGTCAGCGTCAGAGTGACGTCCTCCTGCTGCTGGACCGACATGTCACCGACGACATTGCGCAGGGCGGAGACCTCGGCCTGCGCAATGGCCTGCGCCTCCTGCGGGGACGATCCTCGCGCCGTCACCTCGACGATGAGGCTGTTCGTCTTGTTCGACAGCTCCACGGCGCCGGTGATCTTGTCCCGGTCGATCCCGGTGGACGCGGCGACCTGATCCACGACCGACCGGGATGTGCCGATCTCCACCACTGTGGGCATGATGGTCGTCGAAGAGGAGGAGATCGAGCGCGTTCCGCCCCCGCCGTCGGCCGCCACCAGGGCGCTCGTGTGGGAGGTGTAGACCGGCGTGCTCACCAGTGCGACGACGAACCCGATGATGGCGCCCACGACGATGTGCGCCAGTGCGAGCAGCGCGTGCCGACGCAGGGCTCCCACAATCTGGTCCGGCTCCATGCTGTGTCTCCTCGCCCTCGGCAGCTGGTCCGTCCCGGTCTCGCGTGAGCGCCTGCCGCATCGTCTCGATGGTGATCAGTCGCCCGGGACGAATACCCGGGACGAATGAGAGGCTACTCGACGACGTCCTCGTCCACCCACTCCAGGGTGCGTGTCACAGCCTTCCGCCAGTTGCGGAAGAGGCGCTCGCGCTCGTCATCGGCCATGGCGGGCTCCCAGCGGCGGCCCTCGGCCCAGTTGTCGACGACGTCGCGCGTGCCCGACCAGAAGCCCACCGCAATGCCCGCGGCATAGGCGGCGCCCAGCGCCGTCGTCTCGCTCACGTGCGGACGCACCACCGGCACGCCGATCTGATCGGCCTGGAACTGCATGAGCAGCTCGTCACGGGTCATGCCGCCGTCCACCTTAAGCTCCCGCAGGACGGTGCCCGAGGCCGCCGCGTCCAGGTTCATGGCCTGAAGCACCTCGCGGGTCTGGAAGGCGGTGGACTCCTCCACGGCGCGGGCGATGTGCCCCTTGTTGACATAGCGCGTCAGTCCCACCAGGGCACCGCGCGCGTCGGGGCGCCAGTACGGGGCGAAGAGCCCGGAGAAGGCGGGCACGAAGTAGGCTCCGCCGTTGTCGTCCACCGTGCGCGCCAGCGCCTGGACGTCCCGGGACTCGGCGATGATGCCCAGGTTGTCCCGCAACCACTGCACGAGCGAGCCGGCCACGGCGATCGAGCCCTCCAGGGCGTAGACCGGATCCTCGCCCTCGATCTGGTAGCACACGGTCGTCAGCAGACCGTTGGTGCTGCGCACCGGCGTCGTGCCGGTATTCATGAGCATGAAGCAGCCGGTGCCGTAGGTGTTCTTCGTCTGGCCCACCTCGAAGCAGGCCTGGCCGAAGGTCGCCGCCTGCTGGTCGCCCAGAATGCCGGCGATGGGGGTGTCGATGAGCAGGCCGTTCTTCCGCCCGTACCCGAAGACGCCCACGCTCGGCCTGATCCGGGGCAGCATGGAGACGGGGATCCCCATGTCGGCGCAGATCTCCTCGTTCCAGTCCAGGGTGTCGATGTTCATCAGCATCGTGCGACTGGCATTGGTGACATCGGTGGCGTGGACGCCGCCGTCGACCCCGCCGGTGAGGTTCCACAGGACCCAGGTGTCCATCGTGCCCGCCAGCAGGTCGCCGGCCTCGGCCCGCTCGCGGGCGCCCTCGACGTTCTCCAGCACCCAGGCGATCTTGGGGCCGGCGAAGTAGGTGGCCAGGCCCAGACCCACCCGGTCCTTGTAGCGGTCGTAGTCGGCGTCGCCCGCAGTGTCCGTGGCGGCGGCCGCCAGGCGGTCGCAGATCCTCTGGGTGCGGGTGTCCTGCCAGACGATGACGTTGTGGACGGGCTCGCCGGTGGTGCGGTCCCATACGACGGCGCTCTCGCGCTGGTTGGTGATGCCCACCGAGGCGATCTCGTGGCGGTTGACCTCGGCGGAGGCCAGAACGCCGGCGACGACGTCGCGCACGTTGCGCCAGATCTCCACGGCGTCGTGCTCGACCCACCCGGCGCGCGGGAAGATCTGCTCGTGCTCCTTCTGCTCGACCGCGACGATCTCGCCGTCGTGATTGAACAGGATGGCGCGGGAGGAGGTCGTGCCCTGGTCGATGGCCAGGACGTACCTCTGGTCGTCGTGCTCGGCGTCCTTCTTGCTCTTGCTGGTGTTCTTCTCGGTCACGAGGAGTCCTTTCGCGTCGTTGCGGATTGCGGTGCGCCGCCGGGGGACGGCGCGGGTGAATGCGGATGAGCGGTTGATGACGGGCCGGTCATGCCGACCGTATCGGTCGATTCGGCCGTGCCGGCCCGTCCGCTCAGTAGAGCCCGGCCATGCGGGGGACGAGCAGGCCCGCCGCGACCGCGCCGAGCAGGGGCCCGACGACGGGGACCCAGGCGTAGGTCCAGTCGGAGGAACCCTTGCCCTTGATCGGCAGGAGGGCGTGGGCGATGCGGGGACCCAGGTCGCGGGCGGGGTTGATGGCGTAGCCGGTGGGCCCGCCCAGGCTCAGGCCGATGGCGACGATGACGAGGGCGACGGCGAGCGGGCCGAGCTGAGAGGGGGACTTGCCATTGATGAGCACCCAGGTGATGAGGGCGAACGTGCCGATCGCCTCGGTGACGACGTTCCAGCCGTAGGAGCGGATCCCCGGGGTGGTGGAGAAGCAGCCGAGCTTGTCCGCGGCGGGGGCCTCGGCGTCGAAGTGCCGCTTGTACGCCAGCCATGCGCCGACGGCCCCGACGATCCCACCGAGCATCTGCGCCACGATGTAGACGACGACGTTGACCGCTGTTGCGCTCACACCGGGCGCGAGGTCCTTGCCGGCCACGGCCAGGCCGACCGTCACCGCCGGATTGAGGTGCCCGCCGGTGGCGTAGGCGGCGTACACGCCCATGAACACCGCCAGGCCCCATCCGAAGGCGATGACGATCCAGCCCGAGGCCTTCGCCTTGGACCGCGGCAGGGTCACGGCGGCGCACACGCCGGCGCCGAAGAGGATGAGAATGGCGGTTCCGAAGAATTCGGACAGGAAGATCTGTCCCGTGGTGAGGGGCATCGTGGATCTCTTTCTCTACAGGTCTGCACAGGTTCTCGGCGCGGCTGTCCGCGCGGTCGGCGGCTCGGCCATCCACGCAGAGCCGTGCGGCGGACGGGGGGATGAGGGCGCGGCGGCCCGCGTCCTCGCGCTTCGGGGACGGGGCGGGTCGGACGGCCGCGGTCGCCTCACACGCGGCGGCTGAGGCGGGCGACGGCGTCGGCGTCCGTGGTCTCGGCCTCAGCCGCCCCGATCTCGGCGACCCGCCGGGCGTAGGCCGCCCGCTCGGCCTCGACGTCGGCCCGGGACCAGCCCAGCAGGGGGGCCATCACCTCGGCGATCTCGCCGGTGGCGGCCAGACCCCGGTCTCGGCGCTCGATGTCGAGGCGCACACGGCGCAGCAGGACGTCGTCGATGTGGGCGGCGCCCTCGTGAGTGACGGCCCAGGCGACTTCGGCGCGCAGGAAGGCGGGGGCGGCCGCCAGGGGGCGGGCCAGGTCGGGGTCGTCGTCGATGGTCGCCAGCAGCGCCGGGACCTCGTCCCCGTACCGGTCGAGCAGGTGGGTGACCCGGGCCAGGGTCCAGCCGCGCTCGCGGGCGATGTCGCCGGCGTGCGCGGCCAGGGCGCGGTACCGGGCCGCGCCCACGAGGGGGAGATCGGCCGTCGTGCACGGGTGAGCGTGGGCGAGGCCCTCGCCCAGGGCGTGGTCGACGGCGTCTCGGGCCATGACCCGGTAGGTGGTCAGTTTCCCTCCGGCGATGGCGGTCAGTCCCGGGGCGACGCGAGTGACCGTGTGCTCGCGGGAGACCCTCGTGCTGGAGGCCTGCTCCGGGCTGCGGCCGGGCTTGAGCCGAGGCTGGAGCAGGGGCCGCAGGCCCGCGTAGACTCCGATGATGTCATCGCGCGTGATGGGGCGGGAGAGCACCTCATTGGCGTGGTTGAGGACGTAGTCGATGTCGGCGGCGGTGGCCACCGGCTTGTCGACGTCCTCGGACCAGGGGGTGTCAGTGGTTCCGATGACCCAGTAGCGGGGCCAGGGGATGATGAACAGGACCGACTTCTCGGTGCGCAGGAAGATTCCCGTCTCGGCGTCGATCGTCTCCTTGGGGACGACGATGTGGATGCCCTTGGAGGCCAGCACCTTCAGACCTCCGGCGTCGGTGGCCAGGTCCTGGGTGGCCTCCGTCCACACGCCGGTGGCGTTGATGGTGCGCTCGGCACGGACCTCGTGGACGGCGCCGGTCTCGAGATCGGTGATGGCGGCGCCGCCCACGTGGCCGCGGGCGTCGGTGAGGAAGCCGGTGACCCGCGTGCGGTTGGCAGCCAGGGCGCCCAGGCCGACGGCAGTGCGCACGAGGTCGATGACGAGGCGGGCGTCGTCGACGCGGGCGTCGTAGAAGCGGATGGATCCGGCGAGCCCGGTCGTCTGAAGAGCCGGGGCGAGCGCGCGCGTGCCCTTGCGCCCCAGGTGCTTCTGAACCGGGACGGTGCGGTGTCCGCGGGAGCTGGCCAGGGCGAGAGCGTCGTACATGCCCACCCCGATGGCCGAGTAGGAGCGCTCGTAGGCGTGTTTGAGCGGCCATAGGAAGGGCTGAGCCTTGACCAGGTGCGGGGCCGTCGTCGTCAGTAGGCGCCCGCGCTCGGCGAGGGCCTCGTGGACCAGGGCGAAGTCGAGCTGGTAGAGGTAGCGCAGGCCGCCGTGAACGAGCTTGGAGGACCACGAGGATGTGCCCGAGGCCCAGTCGCCCATCTCGACCAGACCGGTGCGCAGGCCACGGGCGGCGGCGTCCAGGGCGATGCCCGCCCCGGTGATGCCACCGCCGACGACGAGGACGTCGAGTCCCTCCCCGCCGCTCATCGCCTCCAGGGCGGCGGTGCGCTGCTCGCGGGTGAGGGCGGTGTTCTCCGGGGTGGTCTGCCTGCGCATAAGAGCTCCTTCGCTGGTCTGCGTGTGGACCGGCTCTCCGTTCGAGCGGGACCGGTCCGGCTGCGCGGCCGTCGCACGGCGGATGCGGCGGCCCCGGCCGAATGAATTCATGTCCCCAGGATCGCGGGCTCATGAGACGATGGGCAAAGCAGATGCACGAAAGTGCACACATGGCAGAGAGGTCGGGAGATGATGCTCACATGGTCCGCGGGGGCTCGGCGGGACCAGGAGGCGCGGGAGGGGCGGCGCGTCTACGAGGCCGCCTCCATGTACTACGTCCAGGGCGAGACGATGGACGTCATCGCCCGCCACCTGCGCTGCTCGCGTTCGACGGTCTCCCGCCTGCTCGCCCGCGCCCGTTCCGAGGGCGTCGTGCGCATCGAACTGGCCGAACCCGGTGGGGCGGGCGGTCTCGAAACGCGCTTCGAGACCGAGCTCGGCGTGCGAGTGCACGTCGTGCCCGTGCGCGAGGGCACGACCGAGATCCACCGTCTTCAGCAGGTGGCGGCGGTGGCCGCCGCGCGTGTCGTGGAGTCGGCGGCCGACCTGGCGCGGGCCGGCGCATCCGGGGCCGGCGGGCCCGTCATCGGCGTGGCCTGGGGTACGACGATGAGCGAGGTGGCGGCGGCGCTGCCGAACCGTCGGATCCCGGGACTGACGATCGTTCAGCTCAACGGCGCATCCGACCCCGTGCACGAAGGGCCGTCGGCCGGGCGGATGCTCTCCCGGATGGGCGCCGCCCTGGGGGCGCGCACGATCGGATTCCCCGTACCGGCCTTCTTCGACCGGGCCGACACCCGACGGGCGATGTGGTTGGAGCACTCAGTCAAGCGCGTCCTGTCGGTAGCGGGGACGGCGCGCCTGGCCGTTTTCGGCGTGGGGACCCTGGAGACCGGCTCGGGTGCCCTGCCCAGTCAGGTCTACGCGGGCGGGCACCTGAGTCGGGCCGACCTCGCCGTCGCCCGGCGCGAGGGCGTCGTCGGGGATGTGTGCACCGTCCTGCTGCGCGACGACGGCACCTGGAGTGACATCGACCTCAATGCCCGTGCCACTGGTCCGACCCCCGGCCGTCTGGCGCGCATCCCGCGCAGACTGTGCGTCGTGGCCGGGACGGGCAAGGCCCGCGCCTGTCTTGCGGCCCTGCGCGCACGGGCGGCCACGGACCTCGTCGTCGACGACGCCACCGCCCGTGCGGTACTGGCCCTGTCGCAGCGGAAGGAGAATCTATGAGTTCTATGAGTGCGACGACCCATGCCCGCGACGAGCGCCCCACCGGTGCGGGCGCTTCCGGATGGCGCACCGTCCTGCGTCCCGCCCGGCCGGCCGACGCCCGGGCCGTCGCCGAACTGGTTCGTCCCTACTCCGAACGCCGCATCCTCATCGCCAAGGATCTCATCGCCTACTTCGAGGACATCCAGGAGTTCACCGTCGCCGAGAGCGCTGGGGCACCGGACGGCCCGGGCAGCGAGGACGTCGGCACCCTCATCGGCTGCGGCGCCCTGCACGTCATGTGGGACGACATCGCCGAAGTGCGCACACTGGCCGTCCGCAAGGACTATCTGCACCGGGGCGTGGGCAGCGCGATTCTGACCGAGTTGCTCGAGCGCGCTCGCACGCTGGGCCTGCGGCGCGTCTTCTGCCTGACCTTCGAGGTCGACTTCTTCGCCGCGCACGGCTTCCACCCGATCTGGGGCACGCCGGTGGGCATGGACACCTTCGCCGAAATGGTGCGCAGCCACGACGACGGCGTCGCCGAGTTCCTCGACCTGGCGAGGGTCAAGCCCAACACTCTGGGGAATACGCGCATGCTCATCGAGTTGTGAGGGCCGTAACGGGCTGTGCCGTGCTGCTCAGCGCGTGCCCAGTGCATGGCTCCGTGGCTGCTCGGTGCAGTTCCCACGCTCCGTGCTGTGCTGGTCCATGCCGCTCGTGCAGTGGCTCGTGCGGCGGCCTCGCCCTCCGCATGGGTTGTCCTCCCCATCCGTCGCCCACGTCGGCCGGTCCGCAGGCCGGCCGGCGCCTTCGCGAGGGGCGCTTTTTACTGCAATGCCGCGGTACGACACGTCTCCTATAAGATCTGGGTATAAGAGCGGGAGCGATTCATGCCTCCGCGGCGGGTGTTGTGCGGGGGAGGGGTTTGTGTAGAGTCCGCAACGTGTTCCCGGCATCCTGTGATCGTTCTGTAACCCCTGGTGGGCGTCCACCGCGTGTCAATCGCGCCGGCCGTCTCGCCCGTAGCGGCGGTCCGGGGGTGTTGGGCTATGAGTGAGAACTCGTTGGTGGCTCAGCGGAAGGACTCGACGTCATTCTGGGCGGGTACCGGTCTGGGCGAGGATATTTCCGATCTCTCGGAGTCCATTGGTCAGGGCTCCTGGGTTCAGGGCACGCTGGCCGGTGTCGGGATGGTTTCCGATGCCGTCTCTTTGGTTTTCAATCCGGTGGCCAGTGCTGTCGGTTGGGTGGCCGGCTGGATTATTGACCATCTTCCGGTTCTGCGCGAGATGCTCGAGAAGTTGACCGGGGACGCCGATGCCGTGCGTGCCGGCTCTCAGACCTGGGGCAATATTTCCACCCATCTCACGGAGCAGTCCACCGGTCTGCGCACCACGATCAATCGCGATATGGCCGACCAGGTTGGTGAGGCCGCCGATGCGTGGCGCTCCCATGGGGAGGATCTTGCTTGTGCCCTGGATTCCATGGGCGGTCTGGCGAAGGGCATTTCCAACGGTCTGGGCGTGGCTGGTTTCATAGTCCAGTTCGTTCACGATATGGTGCGCGACGCCATTGCCGAAGCCATCGGCATATTCGCCCAGTCGGTGCTGGAGGAGGTCTTCACACTGGGGCTGGCGACTCCTGTGGTTGCTACCCAGATCAGCACCTGGGCCGCCAGCAAGGTGACGAAGATTACTCATCGCGTGAAGGACCTCATTTCCTCTTTCGAGCGCCTGTCCAGGCTTCTGAATAAGATCGCTCCATTGGCGAGTAGGATCAAGTCCGCACTCAACAAGCTTGATGAGATCCCCGCCGACGCCGGTCATCGCGTCGGCCGGTGGATCAATGAGCACACCGGGCGGGCGTCGCGGACCACCACGACCGCGGCTCACGTGCCGGGTGGCCGCGCCGCCGGCAGTGCCGCCAGCGGTGCTGGCTCCACCGGGCATGGGGCCGGCGGCGCCGCCGGCGGTGCGGGGTCTGGCGGGCATAGTGCCGGTACGAGCTCCGGGGGATCCGCTGGTAGTGGTAGCGGCGGACATGGCGCCAGTGGCGCGTCGAGCCACGGCAGTGGCGGCAGTGGTGGGCACGGCGCCGCTGAGGGTGGCGGATCGGCCGGCCATGCCGGTGGCGAGTCGGCCGGCGCCACGACCGGCAGTGCCGGCGATGGGGCCGGTCGTACGGGGTCCGCCGGTTCTCACACCAGGGCCGATACGAGCGGTGCGGGTTCCGAGGGGTCCGCCGGCGGCGGTGGCGGGCACCGCACCGGTAGTGAGGCCGGTGATGCGGGGTCTGGTGAGCGTGGCGCCGGTACGGGCTCCTCCGAGAGTGGCGCCGGTACGGGCTCCTCCGGTTCCGCGGGTACCTACCGCGGTTTGGACCCCACCAAGGGTCCTGTTGACGACGTTCCCTCCTCGTCTGCTCCTTCAGGGCACTCCGCCACTGGAACGGGCGGGGCCAGAGACTTCAACACCTACCACGGCCTGGATCCCGTCACCGGCGAGACCCACCAGCCGGTTCATGCTGGTGCGGCGGTGGCGGAGGCCCCGCAGCCTGCTCATGCTGGTGCGGCGGTGGCGGAGGCCCCGCAGCCTGCTCATGCCATGGCGGCTACCGACGGCGCTCACGCCGCTGATGCGCACACCAGCGTCACGTCGACTGGTGGCGGTCACGGTGTCGACGCGACGTCTATGAGCAGTGGGTCTCACGCCGACGGCGCTGGGACGCATGCTGCAGGCGATGCCGGCACACCGTCGACTGGCGGCCATGCCAGCACCACGCCCGCCGGCGGTGAGGCTCATGCTGCTGGAGGCGATGTCTCCGCTGGCGGTACGCACGGTCACGGCGAAGCCGCAGGCGCTACGCCGGCTGGTGGTGGGGCTCATGCTGCTGGGGATGCTGCGCCTGGTGGCACTCATGCGAACGATGCTGGTGCGTCTCATGCCGATGGCGTTGGGGGCACTACGTCTCACAGCCGGGGTGCGGACGCCTCCGGTTCCGGCACGTCTCATGCCGATGGTGCTGGTGCGTCGCCATCTTCGGCTAGTGGCCATCATGCTGATGCGCCGGCCAGTGGTGGGGCCCATGCTGCTGGGGATGCTGCGCCTGGTGGCACTCATGCGGACGGTGCTGGTGCGCCGTCGACGGGTAGTCACCACACGGGGGCGGCGAGCGACACCCCCACCACCGGTGCGCACGGGCACGCCGGCGCCAGCAGTGCTACGCCCGCCGGAGGCGGAGCCCACGCTGCCGGAGGCAACACTCCCACTAGCAGCGGTGGGCACCATGCCGACGCCCCGGACGCCACCTCACACCACGGGCAGGGCGGCGACGCATCTGCTTCAAAGCCGCATGAGGGTGCCGATTCAGCCGGAGGCAGGACGGAGCCGGACACTCATGTGCCGGATAAGCCGGCCGATGGCAACGGCTCGCACTCCGGTGACGGGTCGGGTCACGACGGCGGTGACGGTCACGGTGGTGGCGGTGACGGTCACGGCGGTGACGGCGGTGACCACTCCGGCAGCTCCGATCATGACTCGCACTCTGGTGATGGGACGGGGCATAGCGACGGGACGCACTCCGGTGACGGGACAGGTCACGGTGGTGGCGGGGACTCCGGGCATACACCACCTGATACTCCCATTGATCCTGACAAGATTCCGAAGCCGCCGCCGGATTCTGGGCACTCCGCCTACAGTGATCCAGCAGTACAAGCATGGGCGCAGGATACCGCGAGCGCCACAGGAATGACGCCCGAGGGCGCCATTGGTGTTTACGACTACACCACAAACGACGGTTACACCACCATGAACCCAGCGTTGCGCGATGCACCCGGCACGCCGATTCCTGATGACGTGCAGGCTCGGATCGACAATACATTGTCAGGAATGGATCAGCTGCCCGATGTATCCGCTACGACTTACCGAGGAACAAATGTTCCAGACGATGTCTACGCTCAACTCGTGAAGGGTAACGACTATGTGGACAAAGCCTTCATGAGTTCTTCGTTGGAACCAACTGTTGCCGATAGTTTCAAGGGCAGTTCGCATAATGCGGTGGTATTTGAGATTGAAGGGCGCAGTGGAGTCGACATATCCAAGCTGTCGGCCTATGGTGGTGAGGCAGAGATTCTATTCAAGCCCGGCACTGAGTTCAATATCGAAAATGTTTTTTCGGGTAGTGATGGTATTTTGCGAGTGAAGCTGGTGGAGAAGTGAGTGTGTTTGATATTGTGGGTGCTGATGGTGTGCGTCGGCCATTTACTGGTGATATTAGGGATCTGGATCGGCCCACCCATGGTCGTCTGCGCATTAACCAGGCTGAGGCCACTCGCCTGGGTCTGGGGGAGATTCCCGAGGATTTGGAGGATCGGCGCTGGTGGCGTCACCGGTATCCCGTCCGTTCTGAGGACGGCGGCCTTGACAGCGAGATTCTCACCAGTGAGGAGAGAGAAGAGCGATGGCAGGAGGAGAAGCGGCGCAGCCGGTTACGCTGGGAGCATATGCGTTACAGTGTGCCTGAAGGGTCGACGCGTCCTCGTCACGGGCCGGCGATCGTGCCCCGTTGGGCCGATGACCCGGTTTCTCTCAGACCTGTTACGCCAACAAGTTACAGTTTCCGGTTGCGGCGCGGTTTCCGGACGTTCGTGATTCGCGGGAGCGGGCGGCAAGAACGGGAAGAGGCGTGGATTGTCGGCCTGTTCCACCTCACGCACCCTGATGGGCCCACCACCTTCGTCGTCGAGTACGCCGGTCGTGCCTGGGCCACCGCCCGTGCTGATGAGCGTCCCTGGCCCACCAAACTGAACACCTTGTTCGACAGTTCGCCCACTCCCTGGCTGCCGGTCCGTGCCCAATCTCTGGAAGCCGTGCCGACCGATCCGGCTCGGCCTCTCGAGCCGCCGACCGCCGCCCCCTTCCCGGCGCAGATCGCGAGTGAGAACATTATCCGAGAGGGCGGAAAACTCGCCCCCTACAGTCCCCATCCGCCGGAGGCCTACACATGAGCGACAACCACACACCAAGCCCTCAGGAACGTTTCAACAATGCCGTCGAAGGCTTGCGCCGTCTGCCCGCCACCGGTGCCGTCACCTTCCGCGGAGTCACCAGCTCAGGCAACCAGAAGCCCGGAGTTATCGTCACTCAGAACATCACGGCGACCAGTCGCGACCTGTCCGTCGCCTCCGTCGGGTTGACCAGCCCGGGCATCGCCGTCGTCGTCGCTCACACCGGCCGTGACCTCGCGCCTATCTCCGCCGTCCCTGAGGCCCAGGAAATCGCTCTGCTGCCGGGCACCGTGCTGTACACGGGACGCTTCATCCACGCCGCCGGACGTGACGTCGAGCTTATCGAGCAACTCACCCCTGACGATGGCGGCCAGGACCAGTGGGCCAGCCACCTCACCGCACAGGCAATCGCCCAACTCACTGACGCCGTCGCCAAAGCCGTCATCAATGCCCAAGGGCGCCCCTGCCCGATCGACCCCGACTATTGCCAGCGCTTCACAGTCCCACTGGCCTGACCATCGGCGGCCTTAATGGGGTCGACTGTTGATACGGACGAGCCGACCGGCTCGATGAATCCACGACACTTTCCGAACAGGTAGAGGGGTGAGTTGATGTGAATACGTCGAGGATGTCTGCTGAGGAGATTCTTGATGGGGTGCAGGCGGCGTTGGTTGAGTGGCTTCCTGAATCCGATGGTGTGCGTGTGGATATGACGGCCGTTGGAATGGGGCTTTATGGGGAGAGGGATACGACTCTTACCATGCTGGATGGGGTTGTGAAGCGGATCCGTCCGCCCAGGAGTTCGTGGTTCGTTGTTGGTGATTTGCGTCGGGCGATGGTTGAGCCGGGTCGGGGTGCGTGGACGTGGGCTCATTTGTGGATGGAGGTTGATGAGCTCGTTCTGCATACCGAGTTCGATTGGGATCGCCGGCCGGAGTTTTCGGGCGAGTCTCTCACTGACTACACGTGTCTTGACGAGATTGAGCGTTATCCGCGTGAGGCTGAGCATATCCCTGAGTGGTTCGCTCAGGCTGTTGAGCGGGCTCGGACGACTCCGCCTCCGCCTCCTCCGCCGCCCGACATCAATGCGGGTGCGCGGGATGCCATCACCGAGCAGGAGCGCGACGCCCGCAACCGCAAGCGGGACTAGGGTCGCCGCTTGACTTAGACCGGCACTGAGTCCCTGTCGTAGGACGCGTATGTGTGAACAGATGGGAGATGAGTTGATGTGAATACGTCGAGGATGTCTGCTGAGGAGATTCTTGATGGGGTGCAGGCGGCGTTGGTTGAGTGGCTTCCTGAATCCGATGGTGTGCGTGTGGATATGACGGCCGTTGGAATGGGGCTTTATGGGGAGAGGGATACGACTCTTACCATGCTGGATGGGGTTGTGAAGCGGATCCGTCCGCCCAGGAGTTCGTGGTTCGTTGTTGGTGATTTGCGTCGGGCGATGGTTGAGCCGGGTCGGGGTGCGTGGACGTGGGCTCATTTGTGGATGGAGGTTGATGAGCTCGTTCTGCGCACCGAGTTCGATTGGGATCGCCGGCCGGAGTTTTCGACTGCTGGTTCTCCGACTGATTACACGTGTCTTGACGAGCTTGAGCGTTATCCGCGTGAGGCTGAGCACACCCCTGAGTGGCTCGCTCAGGCCGTTGAGCGTGCTCGGACGACACCGCCCCCGCCTCCGCCTCCCGACATCAATGCGGGTGCGCGGAATGCCATCACCGAGCAGGAACGCGACGCCCGCAACCGCCGCAATCGCGACCACGACTAGAACCGACTACTCAAGCCCCTTCCGAGCCGCTGATCACTAGTCGGGCCAGCCGCCACCTGCTGACTCTTGAGGCTCAAATCATCCTGAACATGGGAAATGATAACGATGCCGGGAGCGGCCACAACCGCCCCCGGCACCGCGCCACGTTTTAGTTCAGGTCGCCGGACAAGCGACAAGTCAGATCACCATGTATCGGACTCCTCAACCCACTCCCTGATCGCGCCAATGGTGGCGCGTGAGCCCGCTTCGCCGCTCGGTCCCGGGTCACCGGGCAGAAGCCGTTCGGGCTCGTCGAAGACCGGCACGTCGTACGTACCCCGGGCCCGCTTCCGGCGGCGTCGGGACCCATTGGCGCCACCACTGCCGGGGGCGCCGCCCATCGGGCGCCCGCCCATGCCTCCGGCCCCCCGACCAGCGGCTCCCGCAGCGGAGGATCCGGCCCCCGAGCCCTGGGACGACCCCGCAGCGCCCGCCGCCGATGCGCCGACGCCGGTGGTGCCGTTGACGCCGAGGGCGGACGAAGCTGATCCGGCGTTGGCGAGGCCCGCTGCTCCGGAGGCGGCCTGCGCCGTCGTGTAGGCGGACGCGGACCCCATCGCGGCGCCCGTAGCACGAGTGATACCGGCAAGACCGGCCAACCCCGCCAGGAGACCGCCGGCGCCTTTGAGGCCGGAGCCCGCCCCCTTGCCGCGGGATTTTCTGGCCAGGAACGCGCTGCCTGTGGTTCCGGCGATGATGGGGGTGGCCGAGGCGCTCGAGGTGTTGCTGACGAAGCCGTTGCGGATCAGCCCGTCCAGCGTGCCCGCACTGTGGCCGTTCATCGCGGAGCCGTAGTGGCCCGTGGCGTCGGTGATGCCCGAAACGCTGCCGGCGGCCTGCGCGCCGGGGGTGATGAGACCGGCGGGTGAGCCCGAACCGCCTGAGGACCCGTCGTACGACGCCGTCGCCCCGCTCCCGTCCGCCGACGACGCCCCGTAACCGCCCGCTGCGGCGGTGCCGCCCGCGTAGCCCGCTGCGGCGGTGCCGCCCGCGTAGCCCGTCGCGCCCCCCGAACCGGACGCGCCCGCGTAGCCTCCTGCTGACGCCTCTGCGGACGCGCCCGCACCGCCTCCTGCGGACGCCCCTGCGGACGCGCCGTCCCCACCGGCGTCGCCGTTCAACGTGGTGGTGGGCAGAGGGGTTTGGTCCACCGCACGGTTGGGGTCGAAGGCCGGCCGTGTGAAGTCCAGGACGTTCAGACCGATGGTGGTCGTCGTCAGCGTTGCGTCCATCGGCGTGATGGCCTCGCTCGCAGCGCTCTCGCGCTGCGCCTCCACCACGGGATCCGGGTCGACGTCGGTCTGGTACTCCACGCGCAGCGGAGCGCCCTGATGCACCTGGTCGCCCGTGGTCGCCGGCAGGGCGTCGAACTTCGGCTTGGCGGTGCGCATGGCATCGCGAGCCTCAGTGCGCTGCGAATGGACCGACGCCACGAGGCCGTGCCACTTGCGCACCTCCGCCTGCAACTGGGCCAGAGCCTGGGTGACGGCGTCCTGGGTCTCGCCCGTCAGAGCCGGCGACTTGGCGATGAGTCGGATGGAGTCATCGCAGGAGACCAACTCGGAGCGGATCTTGTCCAGATTCGTGTCGTCGGTGTGGTCGTCGAGCGACAGGGCGTTGATCTTCTTGAGTTCGTCGACGGTGAGGCCCATGGTGCGTCCTTGGGGTCAGTGCTTGCGGGGGTGGTCACGGATGGGACGGCGGAATGCCGGCGGCCGGTCGGCGGTCAGTGCGAAGGGGTCGGCCGGGGACCCGACGGGCTCGCGGTCGGGGTGCCGGGTTCGGCTCCGGAGGGCGAGGCCGAGGGCGTCGGGGTGCCGGGTTCGGCTCCGGAGGGCGAGGCCGAGGGCGCGGGTGATGAGGACGACGGCGCGGTGCAGACTCCGGCAGGGTCCTCTCCCGGGATGGGTGCGGGCGCGGAGAAGGCGATGGGGGTGCGATGCGACTTCCAATCCCGTAGGAGCCCTTCGGCCTCAGCCGCGGTGTCCCGATCACCCTGCTCGAAGGCGGTGACCGCCTTGTCGTAGTTCGTCTTGAGCGCGTCGATGTCCGCCTTGGTCGCCGTAATGCAGGCCTTGAGCTGCTCCAGTGCCCGGGTGTAGGCGTCCTTGCACGTGACTGCCTCGATGTGGTCGCTCCACGTCGTGGTCGTCTGGTTGACGGTGACGTCGTCGATGGTCGTGGCCGCAGGGTCCGCATGAGCTGAAGCCGTGGCCATCTCCGAGGAGTTGGAGGACGCCTGATCATAGTCGACGGATGTCTGATTGCCTGCCATCATGCTTCCTTCTCGAAGGGATCGCGGGAGAACTGCGCTTACTCTAACGAAGGGCGGCGGCGGTGGGAACTATGGGACGCGACATGCCGGATGGGGAGAAGAGCCCGGACCGTCCCCGGCCCGGTCGGACCCGCGCCGGATCGGATCCTGCTGAGTCCCGGCGGAACCCGAAGCGATCGTCTAACCTGGTCCGCACAACCGCGAGGAGGTTCAGAGGAGGTTCAATGGCGCAGGAGCCCCAGCAGTACGGATCCTACGATCCTCGTGCGGTCCGCACGGGTCGGCCTTACGACGTCGGGTACGGCGGGTACGGGATGATGCCACCGGCTGCGCCGGGCCCGCTCCCTCCGGTCCCTCCGGAGGCGACCTACGCGCCCGGAAGACCGATCCCCCTGACTCAGGAGCGCATCACGCTGACCATCTACTCGACCCTCTCCTCGGCGGTCCTGCCGCTGGTCGGCGGAGGCTTCGGGCTCGTGAGCCTCTACGGCGTCGTGTGGAACCTCGTGAGCAACGACGACGGGGCGAGCATCGTCAACGCCATCATCCTGGCGATCGTCGCGATTTTCTCCATACCGGCCGCCGCCTTCATGCTCTCAATACGCACCGTGCTGGACGCCACGGGCATTCATGAGCGCGCCATCGGCAGAGAGCAGAGCTTCCCCTGGCCCGCCTCGCGCACCGGGTTGTACGTCCGGATCGCCCTGGGAACCGGTGGTGCGAAAGCGGTCACCAACCGCGCCTTCGCCTGCGTCGTCCTCCCCGACGGCCGCGACCTGGAACTGACGGGCCTGTCATGGACGGGGCCCTGGGTTCCCGCGCTCGAGGCCAAGGGCGTGGCCGAGTGCAACCGCATCTGGCAGTGGGCCGTCGCGCGTGGCTACACCCATGAGACGCACGAGTACGTGGCGCTCGCGGAGACGCTGGGCGTCCATCAGGCGGTGCGCGAGAGCCAGGAGCGGCGTTTCGGCCTGCGATGACCGGTGGTGGTGCTCCCGGGAGCACCACCACCGCGTCGTGGGGCCTCAGAGGCCCGATCAGTGGTCCGAACCGTACTGCCTCGCCTGGCTCGCCGCTTCGGTGTCGGTCGTCTCGAAGGACGAGGCCACCTGGCGCACGCTCGAGGCGCCCGTTCCGATTCGCTCGGACACCGTGGACACGCCCGAGTCGAACCCGGTTTTGGCGATCTCGTAGGGCGGCAGGAACAGGGGGGAGCACAGAACGCCGAAGGGAAGCCCCGCCATCGCCGCCTGCGATGCCGACGTCACCTCCCCCAACCCGTCCTTGATCTGATCCACATGCGAGGCGTGCGTGCGCCACACCTCAGGGGAAACCTCAAGATCCGCCATCAGCGACCTCCTCGATTGAAACCGATCATGCCGTTCTGCCCGATGCCGGAACCATGCGGACTCCGGTCGCGGGTGTTCGCTGTGTTCGCCGCGTTCGCCGTGCCATTCGTCCGCGGGCTGTAGGCCTGTCGCATCCGTTGAGCCAGATCCGACTCCTCCCCCCAGGCCTCCGAGGCCAGGCGCGACGCCTTCGCGCCGGCCCGCGAGCGGGCCTTGTCGACGCACTCCAGAATCGTCGTCGCCAGGTCGGCGGGGTAGAGGTCCATCGCCTCCCGCGTGAGCTTGAGGTCCACCAGTCGGCCCCCGGCGTCGACGGCGACGGTGACGGTGCGGTCGCTCGCCGTCTCCGTCTCGCGGATCGCCTCGACCTCCCTGGACACGCGTTGCGCCTTCTCCGCCTGCTCCTGCGACTGGCGTAACCAGCCGTCCACCTGCTCCCGCGCGCGTTGAGCGGCGAGTTCGAACTCATCGGGCATGGGGTTCTCCCTTCTTCGTCGTATGCGCGTTCGCGCGGCGAGGGGCTTGCGATGCGACCAGCGCCAGAGTCAGGAGCGTCGCGCCGCCGAGGCCGACTGTACCCGCCAGGCGCTGGCGCCGCTGCGGGCCGGGATCCGGCTGCGGCTGCGCGGCGAACGCGGGGGCGACGGTCTCGGCGGCGCGGGTCCCGCGCGGATTCTGCGGTCCCAGGGCGGTTCCGTCGTTGATGAATGTGAGTGCCGAATACGGAGCGATCGTGCCCCAGCCCACTGTCGGGCTCCACTCGGCCGGCGTCGTGCGCAGCGCCGTCACCATCAGCCGGTAGGCCCAGTCCGCCGGTGCCTCATCCGGATGGTCGGCCGCGACCAGAGCGGCTACGGCTCCCGCGTACCCGGTTGCCAGGGCCGAGGACGGCGACTCCTGGGCGACGACGCAGTCGCCGTCGTCGAGGAAGGCGGTCGGGGCCGACTGCGCCGGGACCGCGAGATCAATGTCGTCATTGCGGACGGCTGCGCCCGACGCCGACCCCTGGGAGTCCAGGGCCGTCACGCCCAGAACGCCGTCATAGGCGGCCGGGAAGCGCTCCGTGCTCTCGTCGTCCGCCTCCTGGGTTCGGGTCTGGGACTGCTGGCGGTCGCCCGCGCTGGCGACGATGAGCGCGCCGGAGTCGATCGCCTGCTCCGTCGCCGTCCGCAGGGCGGGGGAGTCCTCGGTCAGCGCCTGGGGGACGACGATGACCTGCGCCCCGTGGTCGGCCGCCCAGCCGATGCCCGCCGCGGTCCGCTCCGCCGTGGGCGCGGTCCCCGCTCTGGATCCCGCTCCCGCCGTCGGCCCCGCTCCCGCGCCGGTCGTCTCATTCGCCGTGCTGGCGAACACCCGCACGGGCATGAGCTCGACGCCGTCAGCCAGGCCGACCAGGCCCGACCCCGGCACGGTGCGCGCACCGATGGCCCCGGCGACCGCCGTGCCCTGGCCGCTGGCGTCAGCGGCGCCGTCGGCGCGAGCCTTGCCGGTCAGGTCGACGCCCGTGGTCAGGGCCCCCTCGAAGTGGGGGTTGTCCCCCGCGATCCCGGAATCGACGACGGCGACGGTCACGTCCTCTCCCCGGGTGATCGACCACGCCCGCTCCATCCCGATTTGGGAGATGACCGGCGGGGCCGAGGCGATAAGCGCCGTGCGGCCCTCCTCGCAGCTGGAGATCGCGGCGTCGTGCGACGGCTCGGGCTCGGGGGTCGGTGTCGGCTCCGCGGTCGGCGTCGACCCCGGGGTCGGTGTCGGCTCGGGCTCGGGGGTCGGTGTCGGCTCCGCGGTCGGTGTCGGCTCCGCGGTCGGCTCCGGCTCAGCCGGGGCCGCGTCCGTCGGCTCGGGCTGCCCGGTCGGCTCCGGGGCCGCGGTCGGGATCACGTCGGCGTCGCCCTGCGCGGGGGGCGGGGTCTCATCGGCCCGAGCGGCGAGGGGGCCCGTCAGGGTGGAGCAGACCGCCAGCACCATCAGCACCGTCAGCGCTGTCAGCACCGTCAGCGCTGACGATGCGGCCAGCGCCCGCGGTGCCCGGAGGGTCCGGCGCAGGCGCCGTCGTACTCGGTGCGCTCTCACTGCTCGCTGACCCCCTCCCAGACGGCCTGCGTGGACAGTTCGGGCCCCGTGGGGAACAGGGCGAGCCAGGCGGCCGGTACGGCGGCGACATGACTCTCCTCGTAGCCCAGCCGTGCGAGAGTATCGCTCAGCTCGCCGCCCAGACCCCACGCTCGGCCCGCATCCGTGATGAGGAACACCGGTCCGAGGCTGCCGCCGGCGGACGAGCGCACGAGCGCGCCGGCGCCGCCGGTCACCTTCACACCTCCCGACTCGATCTGATCGGCCGAGGCCAGGGTGGTCTTGGCCGTGCCCGAGGAGGTGGACTCGCCGAGGACGGCGCACACGCTCGTGCCCGACGCGGCGCCCTGGTCCAGGGTGGAGGGCCAGTCCTCCGGCGCGGCGGTCGTCGTCGTGACCTGGGTGAGGTCGGAAACGCTGACGTCCTGGACGGGCGCCGCCGCGCCCCCGCCCAGCCTGTACAGCGCCAGTGAGACGTCGCTGAGGGCGCCCAGGCTCGAGTCGGCCTGGACGATGTAGTGCCGCTGACCGCCCGCCGAGTCGGTCACCGACAGCAGCATTCCCGCGACCGGGTTCTTGATCGTCGAGGACAGGCCGGTCACCGGTGTTCCGGCGTCGGGGACGGTGAGGCTCTGGAGCGTGCTGCCCGGTGTGAACAGCGAGAGCCACGTGGCGTCGGCCTCGGTGATGGGCTCGGAGTCGAGCCCGAGGGCGAGGAGGACCGAGCCGAGGTTGTCCGCGGGCAGTTCGTGGCTGACGCCGTCGGCCACCAGGTAGGTCCGGCCGTCGACCGACACCAGGGCGTGCTGAATGGTGCTCAGGCCCTTCGGGGATGCGCCGACGCCGACGGCCGTCTGCCCCGCGGAGGTCGAGCAGGCTGTCCACCCGTGCGCCGTCAGGGAACCGGTCGCGGGCAGCTGCTCGGGCGCGTCCTCGATCCCCACCCGGGAGCCGCGCTCGATCCCGTCCAGGACCGAGGACTTCAGGGTCGTCTGCCGGAACTTGCCCGACTCGGCGAGCAGCCGCGCGCTGGCCAGGTTCGTCACGGGGCGCAGACGGCCGTCGACGGTGATGTAGCGGGTTCCCTCGCCCTTGACGACGATGAGGGTGTTGTTCTGCCAGTCCGAGGGCAGGGAGCCGACGAACATGCCGGAGATCCAGGAGGCCAGGGCGATCACCAGGGTCAGGACGATGCCCCCGATGAGGGGAGGGGTGATGCGCCGCGGCTCGAGCTCACGACCCCCCGGGGCGCCCGCCACGAAGGCCGTGACCAGTCGGCGCCGATTGAAGCGCTGCGCGTCGAGAATGTCCTTGTTGGAGGCCATTGCCGTGCTCCTACAGCGTTCCGCAGACGACGGCGGCCAGGGGCAGGATCGTCAGCAGGACGATGATCTCCAGGGCGTCGGCCGCGCGCGCCAGGCGGGGCCGGTAGCTCGGGCCGAGCACGTTGAGCAGGAGGACGACCACGCCGGTGACGCCGACGACCCCGGTGGCCGGCATCAGCAGGTCGGTGCGGGAGACGATGACCGTGATGACCAGGGCCGCCAGCATCGCCATGCCCCCGGCGATACCGGCGGCCACGTCCGCTTGGGAGCGCGCCGCCCGTGTGCCGAGCAGGCAGGCCGCCGCGATGGCGGCGATCAGGCCCGCTCCGCTGTAGCCGACGGAGGTCAGCGTCGGGACGCAGGCGAGGACGATCAACGCGCAGGCGATGCGCGCCGACAGGACCAGGCCGTGCGCATCGAGCACCCGGGCCGTCAGCGTGGGCGTCACCTCGGTGCCCGGTTCCAGGACCGGCTTGTCGGTCCGATCGGGCAGTGAGATGTCTATCGGGACCGAGGCCAGGGCCAGCCACGGCGCGAGCAGGGAGATGATGGCGGCGCCCGCGGCGGCGACGGCGAGCACGCTGGTCAGCGGACGGCCGAGGAACTCGACGCCCGCCCCCGTCAGAGCCAGGGCCGAGGCGATGAGCAGGGGGCCCGAGATCAGCCACCGGTCCTCGCCCAGCAGGGGCAGGCACGCCAGGACGACGGCGGCGAGGGCGCCGCCGGCCGCGATCATCCGCATGCCGGTCGGCGGCCCGTCGAAGGCGGTGTGGGCGGCGACCGCGCAGAGCGCCCCGGCGGTCATGACCAGCGGCCAGGCGCCTTCGCCGCGCAGGCGCGAGATCACGAAGGCGGCCAGGACGAGCAGGCAGCCGCACACCAGCGCGCACACGGGGGTGACGATCTGGCCGGGGCCCTGTCGCAGCAGGAGCAGTCCGGCCACGAGGAACAGCAGGCAGGTGGAGGCCACGGACATCGACAGCGAGTCCTCCCGGCTCCAGGCGACCTGCTTCGTCTCGACCGCCGTGGCGACGGCCTCGACGAGGTCGTCGTAGCGCGCCTCGGCCTGGGTGCTGCGCACCTCGAGCGTGAGCAGGGCGCCCGCCCTCACGCCCTGCTCGTCGACCGGCCGCGAGTCGCTCAGGGGCTTGCCGTCCTCGGTGACGAGCATGAGGCCGTACACGGCGGACTCCTCGTCCAGAGCGCCCAGGCGCGCCGCCACGGCGGGGAGGATCTCCGCGAGCGGGAGCGAGGACGGCAGTGCGACGTCCGTCGGGATGTTGCGGTGCCTGATGGTGACCGGGATGAGATCGGCCACTCCTCGGCGGGTGCTCGTCGTAAGGGGCACAGCGCTCTCCTGGTTCTCTCCTGGTTCCAGGGACGTTCCAGGGACGGGAACGTGAACGTGGCAGTGATCGCCGACGCGTCGGGCGGGCGCGCCGCGTGGAGCCGGGTGGCTCCGCGGACCATCCTGGCACGTCGGACCCGCCCGCGTCCCGCTCTGCTCCTCTCCCGTGAGTCTCGACACCCGACGGCGCCCGGCAGCGCTCGGCGGATGCGGGGATCGCGGCGAGCGATGGGAGGTACTACCCATAAGGTGCTTCACCGGAAGACTCGCACCGGGGCGGAGACATTGGGTAGGTTTGAGCCCGCTCAGGAGCAGCCGGGAGAGCCGGGAGGTGGGCGGCGCTTCCCCACGAGCATCCAGTTGTCCCCCCACCCTCAGGAAGAGAGACCATGGCACAGAATCTCGCCGCAGGCAGCGGCGTACTCACCAATGCGGCTAACGTCGTCGCCAACCACCGTCAGCAGCAGCAGTCGATCATCACCGGCGTCGAGAGCACCGTCCAGACGCTCGCGCCGGGGTGGAAGGGCTCGGGCGGCACGGCGTTCGCCACCGCCGCCAACCAGTGGATCCAGGACGCCAAGAACATCGTCGCCGTTCTGGACAGGTTCGAGTCCTCTTTGCGCGGGACCGAGAGCACCTACCAGAGCACCGAGGCGGACGTGGCCGCCGGGGCGCAGAAGATCGGCGGCGCCTCGCAGGGCTATCACGGCATGATGTCCTGACCGGACCGTCCACTCCCGATTAAAATACGCCGAAGCCGAGAACCGAGAATAAGGAGAATCGATCATGTCCGAAGACATGCTGGTGGACTACGGATCAATGTCGAACGCCTCGAGTGAGCTCGCTCGTGCCTCGCAGGCCATTTCCTCGGACCTGGAATCCATGGACGGGGAGCTCAAGCCCACCCAGTCCGAGTGGACCGGTGAGGCTCAGACCCAGTACCTGACCGCCAAGGCCGAGTGGTCGCAGTCGCTCACGGATATGAACCAGCTGCTCGCGCAGATGGGCACCCACGTGGACACCTCGTCCGGCAACTACAACACCGCCGACAGGCAGGGCGCCGCGAGCTTCGGCGCCTGAGTCGCGGCCGCCACCGCAGACGCGGGCGGGTCTTCCACACCGATGTGTGGAAGACCCGCCCGCGTCTGCGGTGGCGTCGGAGCCGTCGTCTCCGCCCGCGAGTGGGGGAGCGCGGATGCGGTGGCCCGGCTGGGGACTGCCGAAAGGTCGTCCCCGCCTGCGGACGGGGGAGCGGGGCTTCGCTGCTGGCGGGTCGCTGGATTCCGCGTCGTCCCCGCCTGCGGACGGGGGAGCGCGGCTCGTCGGCGCTGCGGATTCCTCCGGCCCCGCCGTCAGGCGCTCCTCTCCACGGTGATGCTCTCATCCGCGAGCAGAAGGACCGCGCCCGGAACGATGGCGGTGCGCCACTGAGGCCCGAGTCGGATCCGCTGCCCCGTGGGGTGCACCATGACGGTGCCGTTGGCCGAGTTCAGATCCTCGGCCCACACCTGCCGGTCGTCGAAGCCGATGCGCAGGTGGGAGCGCGAGAGCGCACTCGACGAGGAGTCCAGCGCGACGAGCTGGATGTCCCCGGGATCGGCCGGCCGCGGCGCCCGGCCGATGACGCACTGGCCCTCCAGGGGGACGCGCCGGCCCGAACCTGTGATGAGGACGATGTCGGAACGGTCGGATCGTCGGGCGATGCGCGTGTCCTCCCGCGGGGGCGCCCCCGGACCCGCCTGCTCCGTCGGCGCGGTCGCATGGGGACCGCCGGGCTCGGCGGCCCCGCTCCCCGGCCCCGCCGAGGCTCCTGCCGCGGGTTCGCCGGCGAGAGCCGGCGGTGGAGTCTCGGAGGGGCTCCACGGTGATGAGGGTGATGAGGCTGCCGGGGAGGCCGGCGCGCGGTGGGACGTGGCCCTGCGCCTTCTGCGCGTCGATGCCTTCGGCGTCGTCTCGTCCGGCGTTCCGACGCGCACCCGCCGTCCGGAGGAGGGGGCGCTCGGCGATGCGGGTGAGACGGTCGGCACAGGGCGGGCGGGCGGCGGAGGGATCTCCTGCGCGGCGGGGGCCGCGCGCCCGGTCGGCACGGGGTCGGCGGGCGCTATCGGCCCGGAGGCGGGCGAGGCGGCGGCGCGCCCGGAGGCGGGCGGGATCGGCTGCCCCGAGTCGAGAGAGTCGCTCGCGCTCGTTTCGGAGCGCATGGCGGGTGCGCCGCCGGTGACGTCATGTCGAGGCGAGTCGCCCGCGCCCGTCTCGGAGCGCGTGCGCGGGTCGGGCGTCGCAGGTCCGAGGATCCCCTCGCGTGCAATGGGGGCGGATCGGACGGCGGGCTCCGGAGCTGAAGAGGCCGGCGGCGCGGATGCAAGTGCGCCCGGAGCCGGCCCGGGAGGGGAGTCCTCGCCCCCGATGCCCGGCGTCGGGGGCGAGGAGGGAGCGCCCGTCGGCATCGAGGACGGGACGGCTGACGAGGCCTGCGGGGACACGGACACGGGGCGCTCCGCCCTTCCGCTCGCGGGGGTGCGCGGGTGCGCGGACCATGCGGTATTCCCGGCATCGCTGGAACCGGGGCCCCGACGGGGTCGATCCGCCCGGGACGACCGACGGCCCGTTCGGGTCCGGCAGCGCGTCAGCGTGTCGACGAACCCGGCCTCCCCGCTGCCCGCCGGGATCAGCGGTGTCAGGGCGACGCGGGCCGCCGCGCGGCCGAGTCCGGGGGTGGTCGAGCCCTCGGCGGTGACGACGCGCGCTCCGATCGCGGCCAGTCCCGGGGTCCTGCCGGTGCACGCCAGGACGATGATGACCAGCGCGAGGAGCTCGACGGCGGAGATGACGGCGAGCGGGGTCCATCCTCTGAGCAGGCCGAGCGCGGCGGGCGGGACGAGAAGGATCGCCAGGTCGATGGCGGCGGCGCCGATCAGCTCGGGCCTCGTCGGACGCCGTTGGCGCACGCCGGCGCCACCTCCGGCGCTTCCGGTGACGCTGGGGGCCTCGGTTGTGCTGATTGTGTCGTGGAGTCGAGTGCTCACAGCTGCCTCATGAAGTCGATGATTCCGGCGGCGACCACTGCCGAGGGGAGCGCCAGGAAACCTGCGAGAGACCCCAGAATGTCTCCGAAACGGCCCCACCACGCCGATGGGCGACCGCCCAGTCGTGTGAACATGATGACGACGGATACGAGCCCGGCCCCCGCCGCGATTCCGATGAGCAGGGTGAACGTCGCCGTCCCGGGCTGGGAGCCCGAGCTCAGAATCGAGACGATGGCGGCGGCGCCCACCGCCAGCCGCGGCAGAACGCGTTCGGTGTGCGAACGCGCCGTGCGCGGGTGGAGCAGCAGGAGCGCCGTCACGAGAATCAGCTCGACGCGGGCGCCCCATGCGGACGGTCCGCTGCCCAGGGCCACCGCCACCGCAGCCGGTGAGCACGCCACCACGACGACGGCGATCACCGCTCCGGTGGCCACCGACATCGACTCCGCCTGATCCAGCGTGCGCGAGATCCGGGCGCCGGTCACCCTCGCCGGCGGTTCAACGGTCGGCACCCGCACGCCCCTGCTGCCCGCGCGCTGCTCCGATAAGTCGAGCAGCTGCTGGTCGGGAACCGAGGAGAGCGACACGGCGGGCACGAGCGTGATGAAGAGGGCGCCGAGCGCCAGGCTGATGACGACCACCGAAGTCCGGGGGACATCGAGGACGAGGATCGCCGTGGCCAGGGCGGCCACGGTCGTCCACGCGAGGGCGCCCGTCGCGGCGCACGCGGATCGCAGTCGCAGCCACAGGGCCAGAGAGGCGGCGCCCGCCCCCCATGCGCTCAGCAGCGTCGTCGTCGCGACCGGCTCGAGGGCGTCCGCCGGCACCAGCAGGGCCCCCGTCGCGGCGCCCAGCAGCGGCAGCGGCAGGATCGTGGACGCCTCCTGCACGGGAGTGAGCCGGTTGTTCGCCAGGATCGCCCGGGCCGCCAGGAGCGCGGCGGCCAGACCAGCGGCCCCCGCGCGCGCCGGCAACGGCAGGCGCGCCTCCCCGACGGTCAGCGCCGAGTACCACCCCAGCGCCAGGAGCAGGCAGGCCACCAGCACGACGGCGGCCGCATCGAGAGCGGGCCGCACGGGGCGGGAGGCGGAGCGGATGGCCAGGCGATCGGCCGCGTGCCTGCCGGTGACCCTGCCGCCCACGAGCAGCACGGTGCCGCTCCCGAGGTCCTGGCCGATGAGGGAATTCAACGGGGCGGGCGCCCCCGTGGTGGTCGATACCCGAACGTCGTCCGGGACCGCTGCGCCCGTCCGCGCCTCCAGGAGCGCGCGCACCGGGGTTCCCGCTGCGACGGCGACATCGGTCCGCCCGCCGTCGTCGATGAGGGTGACGCGTACGTTCGCCACATTCATGCGGATTCTCGCTTCTCATGTGTTAAGGGTCGTTCGCGGGGGTCCTTGCACGGGTGCTCGACGTGGAGGCGTACCGGACTGCACGAGTACTCTAGAGGCACCGACTATTCTGCGACCCCGCGCGAGTGTCGTCCATGAGAATCGGGCCGCCCTTCAGCCGGCGAGTCCGCCGCTGACGAATCGGAAGGTTTCGGGCCGCCCTATGAGCGACAACCAGGTGAGCACCTCAGACGCCCCCGAGCGCCCGTCGGGGACTATCGATGTCAAGGCGCCGCCGGACGCCGTCGTCGCTCAGGACGCGTCGAACGTCCTGGCCACGGTGCTGCCGCTGACCGGCTCCATGGGCGTCATGGTGTTCATGGCCATCTCGAACTCCAACGGCACCCGTACCCTCCTGATGGGCGGCGGCATGGTGATCGCCATGCTGTCCATGGTCGGAGTCAACATCTATCGTCAGGTGCATCAGCATCGTGAGAGTGTCAAGGATCAGCGGCGCGAGTACCTCGCCTATCTGTCCGAGCTGCGGGACTCGGTGCGCACGGTGGCCGGTCAGCAGCGGCGTCACGCGGTGCACGTCCTGCCCGAGCCGGAGGCGCTGCCCTATTTCGTCCAGGACGGCAGACGGGTGTGGGAGCGCACTCCCGGCGACGACCAGGTGCTCGTGCGGCTGGGGCGTTCGACCCAGCCTCTGTGCGTGGAGCTGGTCCCGGAGAAGCTCGACGCGCTGGCCAAGCCCGACCCCGTGTGCCTGTCCGCCATGTCGCGATTCGTGGTCACCCACCGCGACGTCGACGGTCTGCCGCTGGGGACCTCGCTGAATTACTTCTCCCGCGTGGAAGTCGTTGGTCAGGCCGATGCCGCTCGCGCGCTGACACGCGCTCTGCTCGCGCATCTGCTGTCCATGACGCCGCCCAGCCAGTTGCGCGTGGCGGTGGTGGCCTCCGAGGAGAATCTGGGGCAGTGGGAATGGCTCAAATGGGCGCCCCACGTCTGGTCGGACACGGTTCAGGATGATGCCGGCCCCGCCCGTGTGATCACGACGTCGTGGCAGGAGGCGCTCGAGCTGCTGCCCGAGGATCTCGAGGATCGCGGGGCCTTCTCCTACGACGTCGCCGACACTCCCATGCCGTACATCATCGTCGTGGTTGACGGCGGCCTGGTGCCCCCCGGGGCTCCCATCGCCTCGAGCAGCGGGGTGAACGGGGCGACCGTCATCGACCTGCCCGAGAGGTGGGGCGCGCTGACCTCGCTGTCGACTCTCCGCCTCCTGCTGCACCCGGCCTCCACGCTGACCCACGCCACTCCCATGGAGGTCGTGCGCGCCGGGGAGGACCCCGCCCCCGCCGTAGCCGACCTGATGGACATCGCAACCGCCGAGGCCGTCGTCAGACGCCTGTCCTCGCGCTTCAGCACCTCCGGGGAGGCCGCCGTCAGCGCCCCGGTGGGCACCACCGACCTCAAGCGCTCGGCCGATCTCCTCGATCTTCTCGAACTCGGGGACGTGCGCGACGTCGACCCGGACGTCGTCTGGAGCCGCAGGCGGTCGGGGCGGGACCGCCTGCGGGTCCCCTTCGCCGTCACGCCGGAGGGCGCCCCGGTGGTTCTGGACATCAAGGAGTCCGCCGAGAGCGGCATGGGCCCCCACGGGCTGCTCGTGGGCGCGACCGGCTCGGGCAAGTCCGAGGTCCTGCGCACCCTCGTGCTGGCGCTGGCGCTGACCCACTCGCCCGATCAGCTCAACTTCGTGCTGGTGGACTTCAAGGGCGGCGCCACCTTCGCGGGTATGTCGGAGCTCCCGCACGTGTCCGCCATGATCTCCAACCTGGAGAGCGAGCTGGGGCTGGTCGATCGCATGGAGGAGGCCCTGCGCGGGGAGATGACGCGCCGCCAGGAGATGCTCCGCGACGCGGGCAACTACGCCAACGTCTCCGACTACGAGGAGGCGCGCCGCGCGGGCAGGCATAACGGGGAGCCGCTGCCGGCCCTGTTCGTCATCCTCGATGAGTTCTCCGAGCTGCTGTCGGCCAAGCCGGATTTCATCGAGCTGTTCGTCGCCATCGGACGCCTGGGGCGCTCGATGCAGATCCACCTCCTGCTGTCCTCCCAGCGCCTGGAGGAGGGCCGCCTCCACGGTTTGGAATCCCATCTGTCCTACCGGGTCGGCCTGCGCACCTTCTCCGCGGCCGAGTCGCGCATCGTTCTGGGGGTCGCCGACGCCTACGACCTGCCGCCCTACCCGGGCAGCGGCTACCTCAAGAGCGGCACACGCGAGATGACTCGTTTTCGGGCCTGCTACGTGGCCGGCCCGCCGCCCGAGCGCGCGGGCGCCGCCGTGCCCGCGCCCGCGCGCGACCCGGACGAGTCCCGTGAGCGCGAGCGGGTCCGCGCGCCCCAGGTGGTTCCGTTCTCGGCGCGGCCGGTTCACGGCAGGGACGGTCGGGCGGACCCGCCGTCGATCGGGCAGGACGAGCCCAGCGCCGACGTCCCGGCCGCCCAGTCCGAGGCGGACGACCCGAGCGGCCTCGCGGGGAGCGGCCCGTCGCCCGATCGGGACGCCGCCTACGCGGATATGACGACGATGGACATCGCCGTGGCGCGCATGGCCGGGCACGGCACGCCCGCCCACCAGATCTGGCTGCCGCCCCTGGACGTCAGCGAGACTTTCGACTCGCTGTTGAGTGATCTCGTGGCGGATCCGACGCTGGGCCTGGTGTCCCCGTCATGGCGCGAGCGCGGCGACCTCGTGGTGCCCCTGGGTATCACCGACATCCCCCTGGAGCAGCGCCGCGAGTACTACAGCGTCGACCTGGGCGGCGCCGGCGGGCACGTCGCCGTCATCGGCGGTCCGCTCAGCGGGAAGTCGACGGCGCTGCGCTCCCTGGTCATGGGGCTGGCGCTGACGCGCACGCCGGCGGAGGTGCAGGTCTACGTCGTCGACCTGGGCGGCGGCACGTTCTCGACCATGCTCGATCTGCCGCACCTGGCCGGTGTCGCCACCCGTGATGAGCCCGACGTCGTCGCCCGGATCGTGGCCGAGGTGGCCGCCCTGCTGGACGATCGCGAGCGCTTCTTCAAGGCCAACCGCATCGATTCGATTCAGACCTACCGCCACGAGCGGGCCGCGGGCCGCCTCGACGACGGGTACGGCGATGTCTTCCTCATCATCGACGGCTGGTCGACGCTCAAGACGGATTTCGAGAAGATCTCCGACCAGATCATGGCGATCGCGCCGCGCGCCCTGGCTCTGGGCGTGCACGTCGTCGTCGCCACGGGACGGTGGACCGACATGCGCATGACCATCAAGGACATGTTCTCCACCCGCATCGAGCTGCGGCTGGGCGATCCGGCTGATTCCGAGATCAGCCGGAAGGTCGCGCGCGAGGTCCCGACCGGTAGGCCCGGGCGCGGCCTCGACCCTGAGGCGCGGCACATGCTGCTGGCGCTGCCGCGCACGGACGGCGATCATGACCCCGCGACGCTGGCCCGCGGCGCCAACAACGCCTGCCGTACGATCGCCGATGCCTGGACCGGCCCGCAGGGCCCCAAGCTGCGCCTGCTGCCGACGCGCATCGACCTGGCGACGCTCCAGGAGCGGGTGCCGGCCGGCGGCGACCCCGTCATCGGGATCGACGAGGCGCGTCTGGAGCCCGTGTGCCTCGATATGCGTCATGAACCGCACCTGCTCGTCCTGGGCGACGCCAAGACCGGCAAGTCCTCGTTCCTGCGCGCCCTGGCGAATGAGTTGTGCCGCGGGCGCACGACGAGTCAGGTTCGCCTGCTGGCCATCGACCTGCGTCGCTCCCTGCTGGGCGAGCTCTCCGCCGAGCACCTCCTGACCTACGTCACGGTTCGCGAGGATGCCGCCCGGGAGATCGCTGAGCTCGCCGGCTTCCTCCAGGGCCGCATGCCGGGGCCGGATGTGACCCCCGATCAGCTGCGCCACAGGTCCTGGTGGGAAGGGCCGGACGTCTACATCCTCGTCGACGATTACGACCTGCTGTCCTCGGGGCAGGCCGTTAATCCGCTGCTGCCCCTGCAGCCGTTGCTCGCCCAGTCGCAGGATCTGGGTCTCCACCTGGTCCTGACCCGTCGCATCGGAGGCGCCAGCCGCGCCATGTACGAGCCGGTCACCCAGACGCTCAATGACCTGTCGACTCCCGGCATCATGCTGCCCGGGAGTCCTGATGAGGGGCCGCTGATCGGGCGACAGAAGCCGATCCCCGGGCCCGCGGGGCGGGCGCGCCTGATCAGCCGCGACCACGGGGTTCAGGCTCTTCAGCTGGCCTGGGCGCCGCCCACCCAGTGAGGACGGTGCGGGCGGCCGGACGGCCCGCGCGCTGGCCTCCCTGCTGGCCGACGGGCTGATCGCCTCCGACGACGGAGCGGCCCTCCGCCTGCCCTGAGGCCGGTGCCGGAGTCGGTCGCGCCGCGAGCCCGGAGCGGACCGGGTCCGGCATGGACGGGATGTCGACGGTCGGCCGGCGTCATGAGGACTTCGCCGCGCCTCGGCGAGGGGGATCGGGAGGCGCCGACGGCGCCGGTACAGTCGCTCGCATGGCACAGGGACGCAGGGGGCGCGGCATTCCGCCGCGCAAGAGGAGGCGCCGCACCGGCGGCGCCCGATCGTCCGGCGCGGGCTCGGGCCGCGCGCACCGGACGATCCCGGGCGCCCGCGCCTCCGGCTCGCCCCGCCCGAGCGGCCGCCAGTCGGGCCG
>ERZ772973.31-NODE-31-length-107323-cov-190.42_pt1 | contig 107323 bp, 97 predicted proteins | sample MGYA00580672_ERZ772973 | MGnify/ENA primary metagenome ERZ772973 (study PRJEB29015, sample SAMEA2737938) | human oral metagenome | biome: human oral; feature: human-associated habitat; material: dental | place: China | collected 2152 ...
CGAGGAACTGGTAGATGGGCGACATGACGTTCTGCTGCATGCCGAAGGAGTACTGAATGCCGAAGAAGCCGACGTTCATCAGCAGGATCTGGGGCGTGGTCATCATGGGCTTGTGCGCCAGATCCACTTTCCCGTCATGGGAGAACTGTGCCATGGGTCGTCCTTGTCCTGGGCAGGCGGGGATGGTCGACGGCGTCCGGGTCCCGAGGCGGGCGCCGCGCCCCTCCCCCGGGCGGGCGCCGCACGGGGCGGCGGGGCGCTCGAGGAGGGAGCGGAACTATGATCCACCCAGTATATTCAACGATTAACAGGCCCTTGGTCCCCTCTTGGGGCGGACGCGCGGCGGGGTCGGAGCGGCGCGGCCGGCGCCCCGACGCGCTCCGGCCCCGCCGCCCGGATCGGGGCGGCGGGGCCGGAAGCGGATGCGCCGGAGGGCGGGAGGATCGCCGGCCGTCAGATCGCCTGGGCGGCGGCGCCGGGCCCGCCGTCGCGCCCGCCCACGGCGGGACCGCCGACGGCGGCGACGACCCTCTCGGCGTCCTGCTGGGCGGCGACCTCGGCGCTGAGCGGGTCGGAGCCGACCCGGGGGTCCCAGGGCTCGCCGCGGAAGGTGAACTCGCCCAGGACGCCCTCGCCGACGGCGTCGACAATGACCTTCTGGCCGCGCTCGATCTCCCCGAAGAGGATCTTCTCGCTCAGGGCGTCCTCGATGTCGCGCTGGATGGCGCGGCGCAGCGGGCGGGCGCCGAGCACCGGGTCGAAGCCGCGCTCGGCCAGCAGCTCCTTGGCGGCGTCGGTCAGCTCGATGGTCATCTCCTGCTCGACCAGGCGCTTGTCCAGGCGGGCGATCATGAGGTCGACGATCTGGCGGACCTCGTCCTTGGTCAGCTGCGGGAAGACGATGAGGTCGTCCACGCGGTTGAGGAACTCGGGCCGGAACTGGCTCTTGAGCTCGCGGTTGACGTGGGCCTTCATCTCCTCGTAGTCCATGGTGCCGCCCGCCGTCGACTGGAAGCCCGTGGCCACGGCCTTGCCGATGTCCTTGCTCCCCAGGTTGGTGGTCATGATGATGACGGTGTTCTTGAAGTCGACCACGCGGCCCTGGGCGTCGGACAGGTGCCCGTCCTCCAGGATCTGGAGGAGGGAGTTGAAGATGTCCGGGTGGGCCTTCTCGACCTCGTCGAACAGGACCACGCTGAAGGGCCGACGGCGCACCTTCTCGGTGAGCTGGCCGCCCTCGTCGTAGCCGACGTAGCCGGGGGGCGCGCCGAACAGGCGCGAGACCGTGTGCTTCTCGGCGAATTCGGACATGTCGAGCTGGATGAGGGCGTCCTCGTCGTCGAAGAGGAACTCGGCCAGGGCCTTGGCCAGCTCGGTCTTGCCCACGCCGGTGGGGCCGGCGAAGATGAAGGAGCCGCCGGGGCGCTTGGGGTCCTTCAGGCCGGCACGGGTGCGACGGATCGACTTCGACAGCGCCTCGATAGCCTTGTTCTGGCCGATGATGCGCTTGTGGAGCTCGGACTCCATGTTGAGGAGCTTGGCGGACTCGGCCTCGGTCAGCTTGACCACCGGGATGCCGGTGGACATGGCCAGGACCTCGGCGACGAGCTCCTCGTCGACCTCGGCGGCCTGGTCGAGGTCGCCGGAGCGCCAGGCCTTCTCCTTGGTCTCGCGCTGCCCGACCAGGCGGCGCTCGTCGTCGCGCAGGGCGGCGGCGCGCTCGAAGTCCTGGTCGTCGATGGCCGACTCCTTCTCGCGCTTGACCTCGGCGATGCGGTCGTCGATCTCGCGCAGCTCCGGGGGGGCCGTCATGCGGCGGATGCGCAGGCGCGCGCCCGCCTCGTCGATGAGGTCGATGGCCTTGTCCGGCAGGAAGCGGTCGTTGATGTAGCGGTCGGCGAGCTTGGCGGCGGCCTCGATGGCCTCGTCGGTGATGACGACGCGGTGGAAGGCCTCGTAGCGGTCGCGCAGGCCGTTGAGAATGCCGATGGTCTCCTCGATGGTGGGCTGCTCGACGGTCACCGGCTGGAAGCGCCGCTCCAGGGCGGCGTCCTTCTCGATCTTGCGGTACTCCTCCAGGGTGGTGGCGCCGATGGTCTGGAGCTCGCCGCGGGCCAGCATGGGCTTGAGGATGGAGGCGGCGTCGACGGCACCCTCGGCGGCGCCGGCCCCGACGAGGGTGTGGATCTCATCGATGAACAGGACGATGTCGCCGCGGGTGCGCACCTCCTTGAGGACCTTCTTGAGGCGCTCCTCGAAGTCGCCGCGGTAGCGCGAGCCGGCCACGAGCGAGCCCATGTCCAGGGAGTAGAGCTGCTTGTCGCGCAGGGTCTCGGGAACGTCGCCGTGGACGATGGCCTGGCTCAGGCCCTCGACGACGGCGGTCTTGCCCACGCCGGGCTCGCCGATGAGGACGGGGTTGTTCTTGGTGCGCCGGGAGAGGATCTGCATGACCCGCTCCATCTCCTTGTGGCGGCCGATGACCGGGTCGAGCTTGCCCTCGCGCGCCGCGGCGGTGAGATTGCGCCCGAACTGATCGAGGATGGCCGACCCGGAGGGCACGCCCTCCTTGCTGGAGCCGCCGGCCGTCACGGTCTCCTTGCCCTCGTAGCCCGAGAGCATCTGCATGACGGTCTGGCGCACGGTGGACAGGTCCGCGCCGAGCTTGGTCAGGACCTGGGCGGCCACGCCCTCGCCCTCGCGCAGCAGGCCGAGCAGGATGTGCTCGGTGCCGATGTAATTGTGGCCCAGCTGGAGAGCCTCGCGCAGGGAGAGCTCGAGGACCTTCTTGGCCCGGGGGGTGAAGGGGATGTGGCCGGAGGGGGCGGCCTGGCCCTCGCCGATGATCTCGACGACCTGGGCGCGCACGGCGTCCAGGGAGATGTCCATCGACTCCAGGGCCTTGGCGGCCACGCCCTCGCCCTCGTGGATGAGGCCGAGGAGGAGGTGCTCGGTGCCGATGTAATTGTGGTTGAGCGCGCGCGCCTCGTCCTGGGCCAGGACGACGACGCGGCGGGCGCGGTCGGTGAAGCGTTCGAACATCGCTGGTTTCTTCTCCTCGGCACGTGCGAGTCGGTCGGTGCGCCCGCTTCCGCCATCGGGATCTCATAGGGGGAGACCCGATAATGCCTGAAGCAGGGCGCGGGGCACGTGCCCGGTAAGGCTAACGGCGGGACGCGGAGGCCCATGCCCCTGTTCGCAGTGGGCGTGAGTCAGAGTTGAGCCGGGACCGCTCAGGGCCGTTCGCCCGGCGAGACCGGCGCCGTCGGGCATAATCTGGCAACGTTTCAACCGCTCCCGCCCGACGGAGGTTCTCATGGCAACAACAACGCGCACCGTGACCGGATCCCTGCCCGAGGTCGTCGCCTTCATCGAGAACAGCGTCATGGCCCAGTCCTCCTCCGCCTCCATGGAGGCCGCCGTCGACCTGGAGACCCAGAGCGGCGGTGTGGCCGTGCGCGGGTACGAGCGCTACAGCTGGACCGGCTCCAACCGCGTGGGCATGACCGTCACCTCCGTCCAGGACGGGCCCTACGTCCACATCGCCGGCGTCTCGCTGGGCGGCAGCCAGGCCATGTTCTTCAAGGTCAACACCCTGGGCGAGCAGAACTTCCTGAACACCCTGGACGCCGCGATCGACCAGTGGATCGCCCAGCATCCGCAGGGCTGACGGCGCCGTCGCCCCCGGCTCGACCCGGGTTCGGCCGGTCCGGGTCCGCCCGCCCGGGGCGCCCCCGGCTCGACCCGGGTTCGGCCGGGCCGGGTCCGCCCGCCCGGGGCGCCCCCGGCCCGGGTCCGGCGGCCTCAGCTCAGGTCCAGCAGCCCCCGGCGCAGCGCCTCGGTGACGGCGGCCGTGCGCGAGTCGACGCCGAGCTTGTGGAAGGCGCGCAGCAGGTGCGTCTTGACGGTGGCCTCGGTGATGTAGAGCTCGCGGCCGATCTGGCTGTTGGACCGGCCCCGGGAGACGGCGGCCAGGACCTCCCTCTCGCGCGGGGAGAGGGTGATCGGCGCCTCGGCGCCCGGGTCGCGGCCGGTCCCGGCGCCACGGCCGGACGCACCCCCGCGGCCGGATGCGCGGGCGGCCCCCACCAGGCGCGTGGTGACGGTGGGGCTCAGCGCACTGCGCCCCGCAGCGGCGGCGCGCACGGCGGCGAGGATGTCCTCGCGCGGGGAGTCCTTGAGCAGGTAGCCGATGGCCCCGGCCTCCACGGCCCGCAGGATGTCGCCGTCGGTGTCGTAGGTGGTCAGCACCACCACGCGGGGCGGGGCCGGGGCGGCCAGGATGCGCCGGGTCGCCTCGACGCCGTCGAGGCCGGGCATGCGCAGGTCCATGAGCACGACGTCGGGGGCGAGCTCGACGGCGAGCTCCACGGCCGCGGCGCCGTCGGCGGCCTGGCCCGCGACGTCCAGGTCCTCCTCGCCGCCGAGCATGCCCACGATCCCCGAGCGCACCACCGGGTGGTCGTCAACGACGAGGAGCCTGATGCGGGCTCCGCCCCGGCTCCGGCCCGGCTCCGTCCGGGGGTCGGACGGGGAGTCGGCTCGGGGGGCGGACGGGGGGTCGGAGGGGCGGTCGGGGGTGTTCACAGGGGGATTCTCGCTTCCACGACGGTTCCGGTGCGCCCGTCGGCGCCGGGGGCGCGGGCGGGGTCGACGGTGAGGGTGCCGCCCAGGGACTCCACGCGCGAGCGCATGCCGGTCAGGCCGGTGCCCTCCGGGGCGCCGCCCGTGCCCGCGCCGTCGTCGGTCACGGTGATGGCCAGTTCGCGGTCCGCTCCGAGGCGCTCGACGGCGACGACGACCTCGGCGCGCGCGGCGCGGGAGTGGCGGGCGACATTGGACAGGGCCTCCTGGACGGTGCGCAGGACGACGACCTCGACGGGGCGGGCCAGGTCCCGGGGCGGGCGGGCGTCGAGGCCGATGTCGAGCCCCGGCCCCTTCCGGGAGTCGACAAGGCGGGCCAGGGCCTGGACGAGGTCGCCCGAGCGCAGGGCGGAGGGGCCCTCGCCGGCGACGAGGGCGCGCGCCTCGGCGAGGTTGTCGCGGGCGAGCGCCTCCATCTGGTCCAGGCGGGCGGCGGCCTCGTCGGCGCGGTCCCGGGTCAGTTCGGCGCGGGCGGCCTGGGTCAGGGTGATGACGGAGATGAACCCCTGGGCGAGGGTGTCGTGCACCTCGCGGGCCCAGCGCCGGTGCTCGGCGGCCCGGCCGGCGGCGCGCTCGGCGGCGGCGAGCTCGGCCTGGGCTGCGGCCAGGCCCTCGCGGGCGACGCGCTCATTGTCCAGGGCGGAGGCCAGGGCGGCGGAGATGTCGTAGACGCGCCAGAACCACAGGCCGATGAACAGGGAGAACAGGCAGGACAGGCCGCCGTTGGCGACGGCGCCGACCCAGTCGGGCTCCGGCCGCGCGAGGAAGGCCGCGCTGATGCCGACGGAGAAGACCGCGGTCGCCGCCACCCCGGAGCGGCGAGTGCGGTGGACGATCCACAGGAGGGGGTAGACGACGAAGAACAGGATGCTCGCCCAGGTGACGTGGCGCGCCACCGCCAGGAGCACGGCCCCGGCCGCCGCCCAGATGATGACGAGGGCGGCCCCGTGGCGGGCGGGGCGGCCGGGGGCGCGCGCGAGGTCGAGCAGGTTGATGCGCCGTCGGATGATGACGGGGTCGAGCCACGCCGAGGGCAGGCCCGCCCCCGCCGGCGCGGCGGAGGCGGGCCGGGGCGGGGCGGGCGTCGGGGGGATCTCGTCCCTCATGGCGGACTCGCTCACCGGTCGACCGTATCGCGGCGGGTGACGACGATCGCCGCGACGACGCCGGCCACCAGCCAGGCGGCGACGATGACCAGGCCCCTGCCGGTCTCCCAGCTCCCGGTGGGCTCGACCGCCTGGAAGGCGGAGGGGAGGAAGGACTCGCGCATGAGCTCGGCCGACCAGCGCACCGGCAGGACGGAGAAGGAGTCGACCATCCAGGTCGGCAGCTGGGCCAGGGGGAAGAAGATGCCGGAGACGAACTGGAGGATGAGGACGACGGGGGTGACCAGGCCGGAGGCGGCCCGCTGGGTGGGGCGGGTGCGGCCGATCACCAGGCCCAGGGCGGTGCAGGTGGCGACCATGAGGACGATGGTGGCGGCCAGCAGCCCCCAGGCGCGGGCGGTGTCGGGCAGGTTGATGTCCAGGGCCCAGTGGCCGACGAGGATGAGCATGGCGGCGTTGAGCAGGGCGAGGATGGTGTTGGACGCGCACTTGCTCGCCACGTGGGCCCACGACGGGGCGGGCAGCACCGCCAGGCGCCTGAGCGCGCCGGTCTCGCGCTCCCCGGCCACGGTCACCGCCAGGTTCTGCAGGCAGGTGGTCATGATCCCGGTGGTGACCATCGCCGGCAGCAGGTACTGGGCGTAGGACACGCCGGCGAAAAGTTCTCCGGGGAAGACCGCGTGGAAGATGAAGAGCATGAACAGCGGGTAGAGGAACTGCATGACGAAACCGACCGGTTCGCGCACGAAACCGAGCAGCGTGGCGCGGACCAGGGCGCTCATGATCCTCAGGCCGCCCGCGGGAGCCCGCAGGAGACGGGCGGCCGATGAGGCTGGTGCTGAGGAGACGGGGGGGACGGGAATGGAAACGGTGGCGGCAGTCATCAAGGAGAAATCCTTCGGAGAGTATCGGCTGGTGATCCGGTTGTCAGGCTGCGGTCGCGACGGCGGCGGTCCGACGAGCAGCGGTCTCGTGAGCGGTGACGAGCTCGAGGTAGCGGTCTTCCAGGCTCGGGGCGGTCACCTGGAGGCCGGGGACCTCGCCGCCGGGCCCCGCGAGCCGCTCGATGAGGCCGCGGACGACAGCGGTGGGGGCGATGGTGCGCACGCTGCGCTGCTCGTCGTCCTCGAGCCAGGAGACCGTGACCTCGCCCTCGCCGCGAGCCAGGTCGGCGGGCGCGCCCTGCGCCACGATCCTTCCTCCCAGGACGACGGCGACATCATCGGCCAGGTGGGCGGCCTCGTCCAGGTAATGGGTGGTCAGCAGCACGGTCGTGCCGTCATCGGCCAGGTCCTCCACGAGGCCCCAGAATTCGCGGCGCGCCTCCGGGTCGAAGCCGGTGGTGGGCTCATCGAGGAAGAGCAGCTCGGGACGTCCGATGATCGCCAGAGCCACATCGAGGCGGCGCCGCCGTCCACCGGACAGACGAGAGGCCCGGGTGCGGGCGTCGTCGGCGAGACCGACCCGTGCGACGGTCTCGGCCGTATCAGCCGGTTCGGCGTAGAAGCGGGAGATGTGCTCAACGGCCTCGGTGACCGTCAGGTCGCCCATATCGGTGGAGGACTGGGAGACCACGCCGATACGCGCCCGCCACGCCCGGCCGGCGCGGGCGGGGTCCTCCCCCAGGACCGAAACGGTGCCGCCGGCGCGGCGGCGCAGGCCCTGGAGGATCTCGACGGTGGTGGTCTTACCGGCGCCATTGGGACCCAGAAGCGCCAGAACGGACCCGGTGGGGACCGTGAGATCGAGGCCGTCCAGGACGCGCTTGGAACCGTAGGACTTGGTGAGCTGGTTGACGCTGATCGCCGTGGGCGAGGGGTGCGCGGTCTGCGCTGTCGGTGTTGTCATGGCCCCAAGTCTTCGCCGCCGCCTCCGGCCCCGGTAGCGACCGCCCGGACCACACAGGCATCCACCGGACGGTGGACGCCCACCCGCCACCGATTGTTCCCCGGGTCGGTGCGCCGTCGTCGGCCGGCCCGCGACGCGGCTCGCCCGCCCCTACTCGAAGACGCCCTCGAGGGTCGCTCGCTGGAGGACATGCCCCTTGATCGCACGCCGGAGCCCGGCCAGACGGGTCAACGACGAGACCGTCAGCTCACAGTCCAGCGCGTACACCGTGAAGCGGTAGGTGTGGGTACGGCCGCGAGGAGGCTTCGGCCCTCGATACCGGTGCAGTCCGTAGGCGAGTCCCTGGACGACTCCTGTTGACGGGTCGGTGCGGCCGGAGGGGATCGCCGGCGGGATCAGCCCGCCCGCGGGGATGTTCCACGCCAGCCAGTGGGCCATTGTGCCGAAGAGGGGGTGGGTGAGGTCTTCGAGCGTGACCGCCAGGGTGCGGGCACGCGGATCGAGCCCGTCGAGCTGCAGGCCGGGCGAGACGTCGTCGCCGCGCCCAGTGCACTCGACGGCGAAGCGTCCGTCGGACCCGATGCTCGTCGAACGGACGGTCAGTGCGGCGCGGCTCTTCTCCGAATCATCGGCACCATCAGCGACCTCTCTGTCGCTCATGTCATTCATATCACTCATGGGCGCATCTTCGCACCCCCCGGTCACCGCGGCCAAGGGGTCCATCGGGTACACCGGCGATGATCTCGACGAGCAGGGGCGGCCGGTTATCAGCAGCTCCAACACGATCACGTCCGCGAGCGCCTCCACGCCGACACCCTACTCGTCCGACGCTCTCGGAACCCTGCCCGCAAAAGCACGCTGCGCCGACGCGACCCGCGCCCCTATTCGTCCCCGCGGCACCCGCCTCATTACCCGGCCGGCGCAGGGCAGGCAGGGCGTCATCGAGACCCGGGCCGAGGGCCCCGGCCCCTCACGCCTCCACGAGGATCGTCACCGGCCCGTCGGCCTCCATATCGATGATCATGTGCGCGCCGAAGCGCCCTGTGGCGACCTCCAGGCCGCGGGTCCTCAGCGCCGCCACGACCGCCTCGACAAGCGGTTCCGCCACCGGCCCGGGCGCGGCCGCGTTCCATGAGGGCCTGCGCCCCTTGCGCACGTCCGCGTAGAGGGTGAACTGGGAGACGACGAGCACCGGCGCCCTCAGGTCGCTGACGCTCACCTCATGACCCGGTGCGCCGCCGTCCTCACCCGGACCGTCGAACAGGCGCAGCTCGGCGATTTTGCGGGCGATGGTGGCGACCTGCTCGGGACCGTCGTCATGCGTGGCGCCCACGAGCGCGAGCAGACCCGGCCGCGGAATCTCCCCGACGACGACCGGTCCGCCGCCGTCGTCGACGCGTACAGCGGCGCGGGCGACACGTTGAAGGACCGCGCGCATCAGCGCCGCCGGCCGCCGGCGCCGCGCCCCGAATCGCCCCGTCCGGGCCTGCGGATTCGTGAGCGCACTCGCACGGACCTGTAGTAGTTCAGCGCCGGGCGCACGTCCGCGAGGTAGACGGCATTGGCGACCACGCCGAGCAGGCCGAGCATCGAGGCCGCCCCCATGAGCGCGACCACCGCCACCCCGACGGCGTTGACGGCCAGCCAGAATCTCTTGGTGCGCTTGTCGGCGGCGATGAAGTGCTGGTCCGAACGCCGGACGGTATCGATGAGCGCCCACACGCCCAGGCCGACGGCGCAGAGCTGGGCGACGTGCCAGATCCACATCACGGCGTGACTCAGGTAGGACGCGGTCATGGCGAGAGCAATCACGCATCCACCCTACCGGTCGTGCGGCCCCGTGCCCGGAGGCCGGCATGTGTCCGCCGTCAGTGCAACAGGCTCTTGCGCAGCCCGGCCCCCGGGCGCTGAGCCGGGCTGGCCTGCGCCTTGCCGTCCGGGCAGACGAGCGGTTCCTGAACGGCGTCCACGCGGGCGGCCGCCCCGGAGCCGCCGCCCGGCCCGGCCCCGGCGGATCCGGGACCGGTCTCCTCGGCCGCGTCCACCGTGAGGGCGGCGTCCACCGGCACACTCCGACGCAGCAGGGCGAGAGCCATCGGCCCCAGCTCATGGTGACGGGCCACCGAGGTCACCGACCCCACGGCGCGCTCCCCCAGGCGCACGACGGCGCCCGGCGCGGGCAGCCGGCCGGTCAACCCGTCGAGCTGAAGGATCGTCAGGCGGCGTGGCGGCCGCCCCAGATTGAGAGTGCGGGCGATCGTCTCCTGCCCCGGGTAGCAGCCCTTGGTCAGATGGACGGCCGTGCGCAGCCAGTCGAGCTCGTGGGGGATGGTCCGCTCGTCGACCTCGCGCGCCCAGCGCGGTCGCCCCGCCTCGATACGCAGCGCCTCCCAGGCCAGCGACCCGGCCAGGGCTCGCCCCGGCCCGTCCGCCAGGAAGTCGTCAACGACCTCGCCGACCGCGTCCACGGGCACGATCACGAGACCCGCCCGCCAGGAGGCGCCTGGATGAGCACGGGCGAGGCCGACGTCGTAGCTGGTGCCGCCCGGGACGACACCGGGCCACGGGTCGCGCCACGCGCCCGGGCCGCCGCGGTCCGCGGCGTCCGGGTCAGCGGCATCGGGTCCAGCGGGATCGGAGCCCGCTCCTCCACCGAGCCGAGCGAGCCGCACGCGCCGCGCGGCCCCGTCCAGGGCGTCCGCTCCACCGCCCATGGCCGCCAGCACGGCGAGGTCCCCGGCTGTGGCGACCTCGACGCGCAGCATGAAGCGCATACGCTGAAGATGCTCGGCCAGAGCGGCGCCCCGTCCGGCCTCGGTGACGAGCCGGAGCGTCCGGCCGTCATCAAGGGCGGCCAGCGCGTGGGCGATGTGCCCGTGAGCGTCCAGGATGAGTGTCTCGACGCCGCCGTCACCGGGCACGAGGCCGGTGAGCACCTGGCTGGACAGGGTCGTCAGCCAGCTCAACCGATCGGGGCCGGACACGACGACGACGTCGCGGGCCAGTGCGGTCACGGCGGCCCCGCCGACCAGGAGCCTCTGCTCGCGCAGAGGGTCGCCGTAGTGGGCGGGGACGGGCTCATCAGGATCGCCGACGGCGTTGGGAACCGCGCCCGGGCGGTTCAGGAGCGGGGACTGCCGCATCAGGCCCACCCCTCGGCCCGGGGCCCGGCCGAACCGTCAGCCTGGTCGGCGGCGATGGCTGCGCGCAGGGCCGCGCCCGGGTCGTCAGCCGGCTCGTCGGGGCCCGGGACCCGGCCCAGCCGGCCCGAGGCGTAGGTCGTCAGCTCCTCGACACCGAAGGCCGCCATGTCCTGGGTCCACATGAGGTCGCCGCCCACGAGCCCGAACATCCGGGTCATCTCAGTCAGAGCGGCGGCAGTACGGGTGCGGCCCACCGCCTGAGTGCCGACCTGGGCGCGCGGTCCCTGAATCCAGCCCTCCCACACGGCGACATGTCCGGCGGGGTCAGCCGAGACGAGCTCGAGGGAGGTGACGGGAACGTCCGGCGATCTCGATGAGGCCGCGTCGAGGCCGCCATCGGCGCCGTCGGCATCCGCCTCCTCCCGACCGACCGGCCGCCAATACGCGGTCTCCGCGGACCAGACCCGAGCGGGCGCCAGGCGCGAGAAGCCCTCCAGTCCGGGCGTTTCGAAGTCGAGGTCCCGGGAGCGATCGGCGTCCACAGTCCACACCGTCGTGCGCTGGCGCAGGTAGGGGCCGCCGTCGTGGTCGAAGACCATCTGCTGAGCCACGGCCTGCTCGGGCACGGTCTCGCCGTAGGTGAGAATGCCGTAACCGCGCCACGTGCCGATCAGCCAGGCCAGCGGGTAGATCTCGGGCGCCAGATCGTCGGGAAGCGTGAATGCCATGCCCGCAGAGTACGTGCCCGGCCAACGGCCCGCCGTGACCGCGCCCACCGGCCGCGGCGCGACGAACGCGATGAAGCGGGGATGAGGACGTCGGGCCGGAGAGCGCCAGTCGGCGCGAATGCCGCTCGCGGCGGCTTGAGGTGGAGCCCGGGGCCCGTCGCGGCCCGACGCCGCCACCAGGATACAGGCGCTTCACGGCTCGTCCGAAACCGTCCGCCATCCGCGGAGTGTCGGCGAACCGGCGAGTCGGCGCCAGTCGCCGCCTACTCCTCGTCGGGGGCGTCGAGGCGGTAGCCGACATTGCGCACCGTGCCGATAAGATGATCGTGCTCGGTGCCGAGCTTGGCGCGCAGACGGCGGATGTGAACGTCGACCGTGCGCGAACCGCCGATGTAGTCCTCGCCCCACACTTCATCCAGGAGCACCTCGCGGGTCAGCACCCGCCCCTGATTGAGGGCGAGGTACTTCAGCAGCTCAAATTCCTTGTAGGTCAGATCGATGATCTGCCCGCGGATGCGAGCCGTGTAAGCGGTCACGTCGATGACGAGGTCGCCGACCTCGATCTGGTCGTCGCCGACCTGCTCGGGAACGACCGCCCGAGTGCTCAGCAGCCGCAGGCGAGCGGAGAGCTCGGCCGGCGTCGCCCCGGCCATGACGAAGTCAACGGCGCCCCAGTCGGGCTGGACGGCGGCGGCGCCGCCCTCCGCCACGACCAGGATGATCGGCGGGCAGTCCATCGGGCCGCTCAGAAGCTGGCACAGGGCCCGCGCCCGCATGAGGTCCCCGCGGGCGTCGATCATGACGACGTCGGCGTCATCCACGGTGCTGTAGGAGGCGGGGGCGGGGGGGCGGCAGTCAACGCTGAAGTCCAGGAAGGAGGCCGACGGGAGAACAGTGGAGACATCATCCTCACGGGTGAACATGATGACACGCATGCTCAGGACTCCTTCCGCTCCCCGGTGGGCTCCGGATGTCAGTGAACCACATCCCCATGTTTCAGGTATGGGACGATGCCTCCGTGAACACCCAGGACGCCTTCGCCTCGCCGAGCTCCGCCTCGCCGTCCTCCCCGGGGGCGACGACGGAGCCCGGCGCCTACGGCACCCGCCGCGGCGGGCACCACCCGATCGAACCCGGCCTGGTCGACCCGGCCTGGACGCGCCTGGCCACGGCCGGCGTCGTGCCGCTGCTGCTGGCCGTCTCCGCGGTACTGCCGGCGTGGATGAGGCTCATCGTCGTGGCCCTGCTCGTCCCGCTCACCGCGCAGGGCTGGCCCGCCCTGGTCCGCTCCCAGCACGACCAGGGCGCGACGGCCGTAGTCTGCCTGACCGGGCTCACGGCGGCCGTCGCCGTCGCCCTGCGCGGGGACTACGGGATCGCGGGCGTGGTCATGGCGCTGAGTGTGCCGACGGCCTTCATCTCACAGATGGCCCGCCACGACGGACGCGAGGACCTCGTAGAGGACCTGTCGGCGACCGTGACCGGGTGCCTCATCATGGTCTCGGGCGCCGCCTGGTGCGCACTGACCCCGGGTCTGGCCGACCCGGCGGTCATCGTCCCCTGCGCGCTGTCGCTGTTCACCGGCGCGCTGCTGACGGTGCTCGAAGTGCGCGCCACCGTTCTGGAGGCGTTGACCCTGACGGTGCCCACACTCGTGGCGGCCGTGGCCGGAGGCGCGCTGGCGACGGTGGGGTTCTTCGGGCCCAGCCACGTCGGTATCGAGCCGGCTCTCCAATCGGCGGCCGCATGCCTGGTGGTGGGATTCGTCGCGGGCGTGCTCATGGCGGCCTCCAACCGGGTGCTGTGGACGCATCGGTGGGTGCCCGGCGGCCGCGCCGCGGTGGCGAGCGCGATCGTGCCGATCCTGGCCCTGGGCGCACCGGTGTACACGATCGCGCGCCTCATGGGCGGCTTCGTCGCCGGCTAGCTCCTCGGCGAGGCTTCCGAGCGAAGCGGCCTCGGCTCTCAGCGGCCCTCGGACAGGACCGGGCGCTGCTTCTCAATGGACACCGCCCGGATCTTCCCGTGGGGCCGCCGGGCCATGTGCACCACGAGGATCTCCCCCGTTTTGAGCCACGGGTCCCGGTCGGGCACCGACCGCAGCAGCTTGCCCGGCGCGTACTGGGAGATCACCTTCATGACCGTGGGCAGCACAGGACGATGCGTGCACAGTGCCACCGGTGCGTCCCGGTGGCGCAGCACCTCGGAGACGACTTTGCGGGCCGCCTTGCGGGAACGGGAGTGGGCCGCCTCCGTCAGGGCAGGCTGCGCGACGACGTCGAGCCCCGCGGCCCGGGCGTAGGGCGCCACCGTGTCCGCGCAGCGCCGCCACGGGCTGGTCACGACCCGCCCTACCCCGTAGGCCGCCAGCACCGGCACGAGCGCGCGGGCGCGCACCTCCCCCTGGTCGCGGGTGAGCGGGCGGGTGGCCTCGTCCGCCTCCTTGTCGCGCTTGTCGCTCGCCCTGGACCGGTTCCACACCGAGCGCTTGACCGCACGAGCATGGCGCACGAGAACGAAGGTCCACGTGTCGAGCTTGCCGTCCTCCCACAGGTCCACGAGACTGCCCAGCAGATCGCGGTCCACCGCGTGCGTCAGCAGTCCGCGGGCCTTCTTGGCGCGCTGCCATGCCACGCCGTCGATCTCACGGGCCGACGCCGGGGAGACCGCGGCCCGGGCCCGCGCACTCGGGTCCTCGTCGGGCAGTTCGCGTGCGGCCCAGTAGTGAACGTGCTTACGGCGCCCATCGGAGATCTTGTAGCGAACCGTCTCCAAGGGCTGGCCCAGGGCAATCCGGGCGCCGGTCTCCTCGGCCACCTCGCGCACCGCGCACGTGCGCACGGACTCGCCCGGCTCGACCTTCCCCTTGGGGAAGGACCAGTCGTCGTACTTGGGGCGGTGCACGAGCAGAACCTCGAGACGATGGTGGCGCTCGCGCCACACGAGCGCGCCGGCGGCGCGCACGACGCGCTTGGCGCGCTTGGCGCGCGACGACGATGACATGGCTTCTCTCCCGCTGACATCTCAGTGACGGCCCTTGACGCGCGAACGCGCCCGGGCCATCAGGGTGCTCTGAATATCCTCGAGCCGCTCGCCGTCGGGGCCGTAGGCGTGACGCGTCCAGGTGCCGTCGGGGTTGAGCCACCACGAGGAGACGGCGTCGGATGCCGCGTGGGCGACCAACCAGTCCAGCTCATCGATCATCGCCGGGTCGGTGATGCGCACGAGCTCTTCGACGCGCCGGTCCAGATTGCGATGCATGAGGTCGGCCGACCCGATGAACAAGTCGGTCCGCCCGTCGTTGCAGAAGGCGTAGACGCGCGAGTGCTCCAGGTAGCGCCCCAGGATGGAGCGCACCCGGATGTTCTCGCTCAGCTCCGGCACGCCGGCGCGTATGCCGCAGATGCCGCGCACGACGATGTCGACCGGCACGCCCGCACGACTGGCGCGGTAGAGGGCGTCGATGCAGGTCTCGTCGATGATGGAGTTGACCTTGATGCGGATCCATGCGGGCCTGCCGGCGCGCCTGTTCGCGATCTCGCGTTCAATGCGCTCGACGAGCCCGTCGCGCACGGTGCGCGGCGCCACCAGCAGGCGGCGGAAGCGGGCGCGCGGGGCGTAGCCCGACAAAAGGTTGAACAGGGTCGTCATGTCCTGAGCGACGTCCCGGTCGCAGGTGAGCAGTCCCAGGTCCTCGTAGCCGCGCGCCGTCTTGGGGTGGTAGTTACCGGTGCCGACATGGCAGTAGCGGCGCAGCCCGTCGCTCTCCTGACGCACCACCAGGAGCAGCTTGCAGTGGGTCTTGAGCCCGACCATGCCGTAGACGACGTGGACGCCGGCGCGTTCGAGCTTACGGGCCCAGGAGATGTTGTTCTCCTCATCGAAGCGTGCCTTGATCTCCACGATGGCGACGACCTGTTTGCCCTCCTCGGCCGCCTCGATGAGGGCGTCGACGATCGGCGAGTCGCCGGACGTGCGGTAGAGGGTCTGCTTGATGGCCAGAACCTTGGGATCGGCGGCCGCCTGGGAGACGAACTCCTGCACGGAGGTGGAGAAGGAGTCGTAGGGGTGGTGCAGCAGGACGTCGTGCTCGCGGATCGCGGCGAAGATGTCCCCCGCCGAGCTGGATTCCTGGGGGGCCAGGCCCGCCGGGGTGACGGGCACGAACCGCGGGTACTTCAGCTCGGGCAGGTCCAAATCGTGGAGCTGATTGAGGGATGTCAGGTCCAACGGAGCGGGCAGCTCGAAGACGTCGTCATCGTGCAATCCCAGAGCGCGCACAAGGTAGCGCCGTACGAAGGGCGTGATGGTGTCCTCGACCTCCAGGCGCACGCCGGCCCCGAAGCGACGGCGCTCGAGCTCCTTCTCCATGGCTTTCAGGAGGTTCTCGGCGTCGTCCTCCTCGACCTCGAGGTTCTCGTTGCGGGTGACGCGGAACAAGTGGTGCTCCAGGATGTCCATGCCCGGGAAGAGGTGGTCGAGGTGACGGGCGATGACGAGCTCGATCGGGATGAGCGCGGTGCCCGCGGCCTTGTTCCTCGTGCTGAGCTCGCGGCCGGGCACGGTGATGTAGCGGGGCAGCGACGGCGGCACCTTGAGGCGGGCGAAATGCTCCTTGCCGGAGCGAGGATTGCGCAGCAGGACGGCGAGATTGAGCGACAGGCCCGAAATGTAGGGGAAGGGATGGGAGGGGTCGACGGCCAGAGGGGTGAGGACCGGGAAGATCTGGTGGCGGAAGTAGCGGGTCAGGCGCTCGGCCTGCTCCGCCGTCAGGTCCTCCCAGGCGAGGATCTCGATGTTGTGGGCGGCCAGCTTGGGGCGGACGTCGTCCTGGAAGAGGGCGGCCTGGCGGGCGGTGAGATCCTTGGCGCGCTCGGTGATGGCGGCGACGACCTGGTGGGCGTCCAGGCCGGAGGCGCGCACCGGGGTGATGCCGGCCTTGATGCGCCGCATGAGGCCGGCGACGCGCACCATGTAGAACTCGTCGAGGTTGGAGGAGAAGATCGCCAGGAACCAGGCGCGCTCCAGCAGCGGGAGGTCCTGGTCCTCGGCCTGCTCCAGGACCCGCTCGTTGAAGTCCATCCATGTCAGCTCGCGGTCGGTGTAGCGCTCGGCGAAGGACTCCAGAGGAGGCAGGTCGTCCTCGGGATCGGGCGGGTCGGACACGGGCGCCTCCCCGTTCCGCGCCTCGCAGACGCCGTCGGCCCGCGACGGGTCGGCGGCGATCGCCGGGGGCGGCGCGGGCCTGGCGATCGCCGCATCGATGAGGGCGTCGGTGCTCTCCGCGCCGAGCGGGCCCCGGCCGGTCCACCCGGGGTCGTCGATGTTCTCATCGAAGTCCTCGTCCTCGTACTGGGGACCGGCGTCGTCGGCGAAGTCGCGCGGATCCGCCGCCTCGATGACATGATCGACCATCTCGGGGTCGTCATCGGGGTCCGCGGGGATGTCGATGTCCTCAGCCTCCGCGAGATCCTCGCGGGCCGACGCCTCCGCGACGTCCGCAGCCGGCTGGGGCCCGTCGACGGATGCGGTCCCGTCCCGGGCCCGGTCGTCGGGGAAGGCGGCGGGCGGTACGGGGCTCTCCTGGGATGGCGTGGGTGTCTCGGCGGGGTCGGGCGTCGTCATGAGGGCATGGTCCCACGTCTGGGCCGGTGTGAGGAGTACGTCGGCGAGCGAATCTTCCGCACGATCGGATCGTGCCCCACGATCGGGCGGCACGGCCACGGCCCGGGCCCCGATCAGTCCAGGCGGCCGGAGGCGGCTCGGCGCGCGGCCTCGGCCACTTCATCGGCGGTGGCCAGGAGGGCGGAGTCCCGACGGGTGACGCGGTCGGCGAGCTCGTCGGCATCGTCGACGATCCACGCCGGGTCGCTCCCGGCCGCGAGCGCGCGCAGAAAGGCGGCGACGGTGGCCAGCACGGGCACCAGTGCGGGCAGTCCACCGTCGGCCCGCCCGGTGAGAACCCGGTCCAGGAGGGCGCGCACATCGAGCGGGGAGGGGGCCGGGTCCGCCTCGGCCAGGGCCGCCTCGAACCGGGCTAGGACCTTGTCGTCCCGTCCGGTCAGGTCGACGACGGTGGCGTAACGTCTGGCGACCAGCGCCGGATCGCGCCGGATCCACTCGCGCACCAGGAAGAGGCGCCACAGCACCCCGGGCAGGGTCGTGGCGGGCGAGTCGGCCCACAGCTCGGCGACGGCGTCGACGCCGTGGGAGGCGACGGCGGCCACGACGTCGGGGCGGGCGAGCCACTCCCCCGGTTCCTCGGAGGCTTCCCCGGCGGCGCAGTTCCCGAGCGGTGAGCCGGGCGCCTGCCCGTCGCCCGGCTCACCGCCCTCAGAAGGATAGCCTCCCAGGAGGGCCTGGGCGGTGCGATGGGCCAGTTCGGAGGAGGCGGCGGTATCGGCGGTGCCCTCGATGGACTCGGCGGCCTCCGGGTCGAGGCGGGCGGGACGGTGGAACTGGCGGGTCATAGGGGCTCCTCATGCGGGATTGCTGTCGGCGCGCCCTCGCCGGGCGCGGGGACGCTCTATTCTCCCGCATCGGGTGCTCCGGGGAACGGGGCGCGCGAGCTCCGCGGGGACGACATATCAGGATATCGGGAGGGGTGATGCGGCCGCCTCGGCGGCCCCTTGCGGCTCGGAACTTCCCGCCGGCGGCGCGGCGGCCCGGAGGCCGGGACCGGCGGAACGGGGCTATTCCCCCTCGCTGCTCCCTCCCGGCAGCGCCGCGGGCAGGCGCCTCAGCGCGGTCAGCGCCACCACGGCGATTCCGCCCGCCAGGCAGGCGCATGCCCCGGGATAGCCGATCGTGGAGGTGAGCGCCCCGGCCAGGACGGGTCCGAGCGTCAGCCCCGCGGCGTAGGCGACGTTGTAGAGGCTGTAGGCGCCGCCGAGAGCGGGCGGCGTCGTGCGCGCCCCCTGCACGCCGATGAGGGTGCCGGCCGGGGCGATGAGGAAGGCGATGGCCGCGCCCAGGGCGACGATCCCCGTGATCATGGCGGGCAGGTGCGAGCTGGCGCCCGCGATCGCCAGACCCGCGATCGCCAGACCCGCGCCGATGAGCGTGAGCAGCCTCGGGGAGACTCGGCCGAGGGCCGCGCCGACGAGCGGGTTGAGAACCGCCCCGACTATGACGAGCAGGGCGAACAGCAGGCCGATCCCCGCAGCGTCGAGGCCGAGGCCGTTCGCCAGGCGGACCGGGAGGATCGGCTCGATCGCGCTCGTGACGGCGGACCCCAGGCAGATGAGGACGACGACGGGCCACGACCCGTTGACGCGCAGCACGTCGCGGGCGGTCGCCGGGTCGTCCGTCTGGGGCGGGGTGGGCCTGATGAACACGACGCGCAGGATGCCGTCAACCAGGAGGACCGCCGCGGCCAGGACGAAGGGGGCCCCATGGCCGTGATCGCGGGCGAGCCAGCCGGCCAAGGGCGGCCCCGCGAGAGTGCCGACGGATACCATGCTCATGGCCAGGGCGAGGTACGGCCCGCGCCGTGCCAGGGGGATGGACGCGGCGATGAGGGCGAGGCTCGCCACCCAGCCGAGCCCGGCGGCGGCCCCCTGCATCAGACGGGAGATCAGGAGCAGCCAGTACGGGCCGCCGGCGGCGAACAGCAGGCAGACCGCGGCCAGGCCCAGGAGCGCGGCGAGCAGCGGTCCGCGGGGGCCTCGGCGGTCGACGAACCGTCCGGCGAGGGGCGTGACCGCGATCATCATGGCCGCGTACGCGGCGAACAGCAGTCCGGTCGCCGACGCTCCGAAGCGTTGGACTGCGGGCATGAGGGGGAGGAGAGGTATGAGCATGCCGTAGACGAGCATGTCGGTGAACAGAGCGGTGCAGGAGACGATGACCGCCATGCGCGGACTGGTCCTGCTCGTTACGGGTGCTGGGACGGACGCGGGCATGAATGCTCCTCGGTAGGCGTGGGCCGCGGGCGCCGGCCGTCCGGCAGCGAGAGTGCGCGATTCCGCCGACGGCGGAGTCGGTGGCCTTCCGGCCTCCCGTCATTCCCCGGCGGAGAGCCTCGGAGGATCTCGCAGGGGCGATAGCCGGCGGAGCACGGCAGTACGGATGAAGATCGTGGATGAGGGGCCGGCGTCGAACGGGCGCAACACCAGAGAGCGATGGCTTCGCGGACCGGCGCGGTGTTCGCGACGGGCGCCTCACGACATACATACAAACATGTACGTATATTTTCGTCAAGAGATCGGTGCCGCGAAGACATGCCTGCTCGCCGCCGCCCGCACCCGCTATGCTGACTGCCGCCGCTCGACGCGAACCGTTCCCGCGCCCGGCGCAACGCCCCCTTAGCTCAGCTGGTCAGAGCTGCGGACTTTTAATCCGAAGGTCGTGGGTTCGAGCCCCACAGGGGGCACCCCGCCCGCGGGCCCGGACGCCGACACCGCACCCACCTGGCATCGTCCTCCTCTGAGGTCGACATTCTCGTACGAGGTCGACGGCGGCGCCGTCGACCTCGTACGAGAATGTCGATATCGCCAGTGGGCGCGCCCTAGAACAGCCCAAGGACGAGGGCGATGACGCTGATCGCCACCATGGCGGTCACCGACAGGAGCGTCTCCATGAGCGACCACGTTTTGAAGGTCTGCCCCACCGTCATCCCGAAGTACTCCTTAACCAGCCAGAAGCCGGCGTCGTTGACGTGGGAGAGGAACACCGAGCCGGCGCCGATGGCCAGCACGAGGAGGGAGACCTCGACGGGGGGCATGCCGGCGGCGAGCGGCGCCATGATCCCCGCGGCCGTGACGGTGGCCACCGTCGCCGACCCCGTAGCCAGACGCACCGCCACGGCGACGAGCCACCCGGCCAGGAGCGCCGGAACGGCCGCCTGCTGAATCCAGGAGGCGATGATGTCGGCGATGCCGGAGTCGACGAGGGTCTGCTTGAATCCGCCACCGGCGCCCACGATGAGCAGGATCCCGGCGATCGGGCCGAGGGAGGAGCCCACCCGGTCCGCCACCTGGTCGGCGCGCAGGCCCAAGCGGAAGCCGAAGAGGTGCATGGCGACCAGAACCGTGATCAGCAGCGCGACGATGGGCTGACCGACGAACAGGGCGGCGTGCGCGACAAGAGCGGGCGAGCCCTCGGACACGGTGGTCTCCACGACGGTGCGCAGGAGCATGAGCGCCACGGGCAGCAGCACCACTGTGATCGACGCGACGAAAGAGGGGCGCGCACCGTCGTCACCGTCCTCGGACCCGCCGAGAGGCTCGGAGGCCTCGATGGGGACCCACCGGGCCATGGCACGCGCGGCAACGGGGCCGGCGATGATGACGGTGGGAACGGCCACCAGCAGGCCCAGGCCGAGGGTCATCCCCAGGTCGGCGTTGACGGAGTCGATGGCGAGGAGCGGCCCGGGGTGCGGAGGCACCAGGCCGTGAAGGGCGGACAGCCCGGCCAGTGCGGGTACACCCACCAGAACGAGGGGCTGGCGGGCCCGGCGCGCCACCATCATGACCACGGGGATGAGCAGGACGATACCGACCTCGAAGAACAGCGGAATGCCGACAACGAAGGCGATCAGGGCCATCGCCCAGGGCAGCCGGGGGCCGGGCGCGCGCGCCAGGACGGTGTCCACGATCTGATCGGCGCCGCCGGAGTCGATCAGGAGTCGCCCGATGATCGCCCCGAAGGCGATGAGCGTGCCGACGTTCCCGATCGTCGAGCCCAGGCCGTCGGTGAAGGCGGCGAAGGTGTCGGCCAGGGGGACGCCGGCGACGGCGGCGAGGACCGCCGACCCGAGAGTCAGCGCGAGGAAAGGATGCATCTTGCGCCATACGATCAGCACGATGATCGCGATGATGCCAACAACCGCGGCCGCGATGAGCTGCACGTCGTTGTCGGCGTGCGTCACCGTGCCGGCGGCGGGAAAAGCGAACGCCATTGTCGTCTCCAGATTGTGTCGATGGGCGGAAATCGGATGTCGGGCAGGACGGGCATCAGGACATGTCAGGCGCGCTCGAGCGCGGCGAGGATCGCGTCGAGGGTCTCCTCGGGGGTGGGACGCGACACCACGGTGACGCCGTCCTCGTCGTCGTCCAGGGGCTCGAGGGCGGCGAACTGGGAGGGTAGGAGGGCCGGGGGCATGAAGTGCCCTTCGCGGTGGGCCATGCGCTCGCGCAGCTCGTCGGGATCGGCGAGCAGATGGATGAAGAAGACGCGGCCCTCCGCCTCGGACAGCAGGTCCCGGTAGGAGCGCTTGAGCGCCGAGCAGGTGACGATGGTCCTAATGCCGTCAGCGGCGCGCGCGCTCATCCAGTCCCGCAAGGATGTCAGCCAGGGCCACCGGTCCTCGTCGGTCAGGGGGACGCCTCGGCTCATCTTGGCGATGTTGGCGGCCGGGTGGAAGTCGTCGGCCTCGGCGATCGGCCAGCCGAGGGCCCGATGGAGATTATCGGCGGCGGTCGTCTTACCGCAGCCCGCCACGCCCATGAGGACGAGGTGCTCGACGGGGCGGGTCATGGTCACTCACTCCTTGATCACATCATTGTTGATCACTGATACAACGATTATACATGGAACATACTACTTTTGGAAGAGGTGCGTTCTCCCATCGTCGGGCGAGCGTTGACGGAGCGGAAGCGCCCGCCCGCTAGGATGAGGGCGGCGACTTTCGATTCCGCCGGCTCCGCGCATCGACGCGGTGGTGGATCCGATCGCCTGCGGACGTTCCCCGTGCGAAAGTGCAGTCATGCCCACCACCGATCGACACCACGACGTCCTGGATGCGCTCGGGCGCGCCGTCGTCGGCGGCGAGATCGCTCCGGGCGCCTCACTGACCCTGGAGGACGTCCAATCCCGATACGGGGTGTCACGAACCCTGGCCCGCGATTGCGTGCGCGCCCTGGAATCCTTGGGCGTGGTCGTCTCGCGCCGTCGCGTCGGCATCGTGGTGCGCCCGCGTGAGAAATGGTCGGCGCTGGCGCCCCAGGTGGTGCGCTGGCAGCTCGAGGTCGACCCGCGCGGCCCGAAACTCGGCGCCCTCACCGAGCTGCGCGCCGCCGTCGAACCGGTCGCCGCCGCGGCGGCGGCCCGCCGCGCCACCGAGAGGCAGCGCTCCCGGCTGCTGACGCTGGCGGACTCCATCCGGGTCAAGGGAACCACCGGAATCGTGGCCTCCTACCTGAAGGAGGACATCGCCTTCCACAGTCTCGTGCTCAAGGCCAGCCACAACGACACCTTCGAGGCGCTCACCGGCGTTGTCGCGGAGGTGCTCTCCGGGCGCGCCCGCCTGACCGGCGAGGTCCAGGTGCCCGTGGCCGAGGCGCTCGAACTTCACGAGCGCGTCGCTCACGCCATCGCCGCCGGCGACGCCGAAACCGCCGAGACCCGCATGCGCGACCTGGTCGCCGAAGTACGGACGGTCCTCCTGGACCGCGGTCTGCGCGGTTTCCTCGAGGCCTGAGCCCGGACTCCTCCCATCGCCGACCGGAAGGCGGAACCGTGATCGTGGACCGGGGTTCCCCTTTCGTCTACGCTGTTGAACCACCGCACTGCCGCGTGTTCGAAGGAGGTTATCGCGATGCGCCGGGAGATCTCACCGTACGAGACGCGCTCGAACGCCCGGGTGCGGATCAGGATCCTCATCGGCCTCCTCGTCCTCGCAGTCCTCATCGGCGGTCTCCTGTGGGCGTGCAATCGAAAGGGCGACGATCAGCCCCCGCAGGACCGGGCGCGGGACGCCTGCCAGGAGCGCGTGGCCAGCGGACTCGACGACCCGCAGCGCGCCGCCTTCTCCGACGTGACCGTCACGGCGGTCAACGACACCCACTGGGAGATCACCGGCACGGTCGCTCAGTCGGGCGGCCCCGACGAGGCCGGCACAGCATTCACATGCAAGGTCAAGCACGAAGACGATAAGTACTTCGCCACCTACAAGCTCGACGAGTAGCCCGGCCGATTCGGCCGGCGCATTCCATCTCACTCACCCCAGCACCGCGGCGGCGATCAGGATGATCGGTGCGAATCCGACGGTCGTCAGCAGCACGGCGTCGCGGGCCAGCGGCTTGGCCACGCCGTAGCGCGAGGCGTACATGAAGACGTTCTGAGCCGTCGGGAGGCAAGCGGTGGTGACGGGGACGAGGAGGTCCGGCCCGCGCAGCCCCAGGCCGAATCCGCCCAGAGCCGCGATCCCCGGCAGAACGAGCAGCTTCCAGCCCAGCGCCCAGCGCAGAGCCGCCCGGTCGGCCGCATTGTGCACCGGTTCGGGCGGCGGAGCGGGGGCGCCCTCGCCCGACGGCGCGCGCAGCCGGGAGGCCGCCAGACTCATGCCCAGGGAGAGCATCATGAGCGGCACGGCAATGCGTCCGAGAGTGCTGATGATCTCGCGCAGACGGCCACCCGCGATGCCGTCGAGGTCCACCCCGCCGAGATTGACGGCGACCCCGGCGACCACGGCCAGCAGGAGGGGATTGCGCACGGGGATGGTGAAGGTCGCCAGGCGGGAGGGGCTGCCGCGCCGGGTGACGGCATCGAGGATCGCGAAGGTCGCGGGCGTGATGACGAGGAGCTGGAGGAGCAGGACCGGGGCGATCGGAGTCGCGTCGCCCCGGACCAGAACAAGGACGGGAATGCCGAGATTCGCGGCATTGACATAGCCGGAGGCGAGGGCGCCGATGGTCGCCTCCGCCGTCGTGCGGTGCAGGATGAGCCGGTGCAGGAGCCAGGCGCTCAGGATCGCCAGGACTTCGGCTGCGAGCGCGGCGAGCGTGCCGGCGCTAGCGACGGCGCTCAGGTCGGTGTCCGCCAGGGTGCCGATGAGCAGAGCCGGGGTAGCGGCGAAGAAGCAGACGCGGGTGAGGACGGTGTCCGCGTCGGACTGGACGGCGCCGGTGCGCACCAGCAACCAGCCGACGCCGATGACGACGGCGAAGACGGCCAAGCTGCCGATGACGTCGCCCACGGCTCCGCCTCAGTCCAGCGATTCGGAACCCGCCGCGTCATCGGCCTCGAAGGTCAGGCACACGGAGTTCATGCAGTAGCGCCGGCCGGTGGGCGTGCCGGGCGCGTCGTCGAAGACGTGGCCGAGATGGGAGCCGCAGGCGGCGCAGCGGACCTCGGTGCGCGCCATCCCGTGACTGGTGTCGGTGGACAGGGTCACGGCCCGCGAATCGGAAGGATCGTAGAAGGAGGGCCAGCCGCAGCGGGAGTCGAACTTGGCGGCGGAGCGGAACAGCTCGGCACCGCAGCCGCGGCAGCGGTAGACGCCTGTGCGACTCTCGTCCAGAAGAGCTCCGGTGAAGGGCCGCTCGGTGCCGGCCTCGCGCAGGACGTGGTATTCGAGTGGATCGAGCAGGGCGCGCCACTGGGCATCGGTGCGGGCGATGGCGGCCGGGTCGAGGCGGGGCTCGTCGGCGGTGCTGCGGGCGTTGGTATCGGTCACGGGGACATGGTGGCCCGCTTCCGGCGCGGGTGCGAGCAACGTTCACGCATCGGGAACGGCGAGGGCTCCGCATGCCGGGCGCCGGCGTCCGGCACGCGGAGCGCGCCCACTCCGGGAGTCTTTATTCGAGGAGCTTCTTCTGCTCGTCGGTGGAGATGATGCTCGTGGACTCGGTGGGATCGGCCTCGTGCCGGGGCAGGGAGGAGTCGTCCTGACGCCACTGGGCATCGCGCGCCAGGATCCGGCGCCGGCGCACTTTTTCACGCCGCGCCCGACGCAGGCGGGACAGGCCCTTGGCGGCCGCGCGCACACGAGCCTCCTCGATGGGATCGCCCTCCTTGGGCCGGCGCACGGCGGTGGTGGTGTCGGCGCTGACGGCGGCGCCGTCGTCGTGCTGGAGGGCAACCAGTTCCTCGGCCAAACGGGCCACCTCCTCGGGCTGGGGGTCGTGGGTGACCTGGACCTGCTCGACCTCCACACGGGTGCGAGGCAGAGCGAAGGGCGCCTCGCGCTGGAGCCAGGCCACGAGCTCCTCGCGCACGTAGCACTGGAGGGTGAAGACGTCGGAGGGATTCTTACCGGACACGGCGATGCGCAGCGTGACCGTGCCGCTGGAGGTGTCGGTGACGTCGAGGTTGGCGGTGCGCCCGTCCCAGACGGAGGAGGAGGCGACCACGCGGGCGAGCTCGGCGCGCACCGAGGCGACCGGCACCCGCCAATCCAGGTCCAGGGTCAGGGTGCCCACGTGCTGCGTGCCGCGCCGCGACCAGTTGGCGAAGGGATTCTGGGTGAAGTACGTGGAGGGGTAGATCAGGCGACGATCGTCCCAGATGCGCACGACGACGTAGGTCAATGTGATCTCCTCGATGGCGCCCTGCTCCTTGCCGACGACGACGATGTCGTCGACGCGGATCGCGTCGGTGAGGGCCAGTTGGATGCCGGCGAAGACATTTCCCAGCGTCGACTGCGCGGCCAGACCGGCGATCACGGAAACCAGGCTGGCCGAGGCGAGCAGGGAGCCCATGGCCAGACGGGCCCCCGGGAAGGTCATGACGGCGCCGACCAGGCCGCAGATGATGATGATGACCTCGGCCACGCGCCGCAGGACCTGCGCCTGGGTGGTGACGCGACTGGCGCGCCCCGGGTCGCCGCTGGCGTGCACGCCGGCGACAATGCTCGACTCGAGGGCCTTGGCCAGGCCGACGACGACCCACGAGAGGGAGAGGATGATGCCGATGCGCAGCGCCTGCAGGGCCGCCTGGGCCCAGTCGGGCGTGGCGACGGTGGCGACGGCCAGCTCCGCGCCGAGGTAACCGCCGGTGACGCCCGCCAGGACGTAGAGAGCGGTGCGCGTGTAGCGGCCGATTTCGGCGTACATGGTCTGACGGCGGCCGAGTGCGCGCAGGATGACGATACCGATGAAGGCGAGGATGAGACCGATGGCGGCTCCGGCCCCGACCCGCAAGGCGATACTGGCCACGTTAACCGCGGTCTCGGTGACGGTCTCGGCAGTTTGAGCGATGTCGATGGTCGGAGATTCGGAGGGACCGGGGGTGGGGGTGGGGCCGGCATCGGTCGCACGCGTGACCGTTGTAAGGGAGGTGCTCGCTACCACTGCGAGAGGCGGGAGGTTCATGGCCGTCACCTTAGGAGTCGCTCCTGGGAGCCGGCTGTGCGAGGACCGGGGGCGGCTCGAGCAGCACCTCGACGTCCTCTCCTACGAGCCTCGCGCAGCATGCGAGACACAGCACGCACGCTGTATCACGTCGGACAAACCATGTTAGACACAGTACGACTGTCGTAGTATGTTAGTCGTACGCATCCCTCAGGAACCGATCCGAAAGGAGTTCCGAGTGATCAGCGCCGATGCCATCCGCGGCTACATCGATCTCATTGTGCTGACGCTCCTGCACGACAGACCCTCGTACGCCTACGAGCTCGCCAAGACGATCACCGAGGTCTCGGCGGGCGAGTACACGATCAAGCAGACCACTCTCTACTCGGCGCTCAAGCGCCTGGAGGCCGCCGGGCTCGCCTCCTCCTACGCGGACACCTCCGCTTCCGGCAAGCCCCGCACGTACTACCGTCTCACTGATGGCGGCGCCGCCCATCTGGCGGACAAGCTCGCCGAGTGGGAGGACACCAAGACCCTCATCGACCGATTCGCACAAGGACACCGCCACTGATGGACGCCATCGACACCTTCCTCGACGCCATGTTCGTCCCCTACCCCGCCACCCCCCGCCTCCTGGAGGCCAAGGGAGAACTTCGCGCCATGATGGAGGACGCCTACGCCGACGCCATCGGGCGCGGCAAGACCCACAATGAGGCCGTCGGCCAGGTCATCACCGACTTCGGCAACCTCGAGGAGCTCGCACCCGCACTCGGCATCCTGCCGGACATCCGCTCGGCCGGCGACGCCGGAGCCGCCGGCGTCGCCGCAGAGTCCTCGGCCGCCCCGAAGACCGGGGCCGCATCGCTCTCGCAGGACGACGCCTCCGTCGGCTACCCCGTTATCACCCTCCCGGACGCGCAGGCCCTCGCCGAGGCCCGGCGCCGGACCGGCCGACTGCTCAGCCGAGGCGTCGCCCTGTTCGTCCTGGCCCCCATCCCGCTGCTCACCGCGATCGGGCTGAGCGGCGACGACGGAACGGGAACGTCCGGATTCGGCGAGCAGCTGGCGATGGTCATCGGCCTGGCCCTGACCCTCGTCCTCGTCATGATGGGCGTCCTCATCCTCATGCAGCGCCACCGGTCCTTCGCGGGTCTGGAGCACGTAACCGATGGACGGTTCACGAGGAACCCGATCGTCTCCGCCTGGGCGGCCCGCCTGCGAGTGGAGAACGAGGGCCCCCGATCGCGCGCTCTCATGCTCGCCGTTGGGCTGTGGATCATCTCGGCCATCCCGACCGTGGCCGGTGGCATCCTCAGCGACCAGCCGGGCCGCTCCCAGTACCCGCTCTTCGGCGTCTCCACCACCCTCGCGCTCGTCGCCGCTGGCCTGTTCATCCTCCTGCCGACCACCTGGGCATCCTCCACTCACGAGACCCTCACCGAGGAGGGCCGCTCGGCCGGCGTCCCCGGGCAGTGGGACCGGTGGAGCCGGAAGGACTCGGACAACCCCGTCGTCAACGCCATCGCGGCCATCTACTGGCCCCTGATCCTCGTGATCTTCCTGGCGTGGGGGTTCCTCGGCAACGGATGGCACATCTGCTGGATCGTGTGGCCGATCGGCGGCATTCTCTTCGGCGCGATCTCCTCCTTCATCTCCACCCTCTCCATCGGCCGCCGGACCCAGCGCTGAGACCGAGCCGAACCGGCCACCGCCCCCCTCTCCCCCGCTCCCCGCCGAGATCGGTTCGCACCCAGGCGCAGCGCGCCCGCCATCGCCTCCGGGCAGAGCGAAGCCCTCGGAACCTTGTGAGTTCCGAGGGCTTTCGCAGTGGCTCCGACCGGCGTCGATCCGGTGACCTTTCGATTTTCAGTCGAACGCTCTACCAACTGAGCTACAGAGCCTTGGGGCGGTATCGGCCCGATCATGATAGACCAGGCCGATACCGCTTCCGCGACCTCGACGGGACTTGAACCCGCGACCTCCGCCGTGACAGGGCGGCGCGCTAACCAACTGCGCCACGAGGCCTCGCTCGGCACGAAGCCGGACTCTTGGACGAGTCATCTTCCACTCGCACGAGTCCGTACCCCCAACGGGATTCGAACCCGTGCTACCGCCGTGAAAGGGCGGGGTCCTAGGCCGCTAGACGATGGGGGCCTGGTGCCCTTGGCGTCGTCGCGCCTCGAACCGGGTAGAACAGTAAAGGGCGGGTCTCCTCCCGCGCAAATCCCCTCGACGTGACCCTGCTCACCGCAGCCCGTCCGATGTGGCAGGCTCATCCCATGAGCCCGGTGCACCTGTCCGAAGAGGAGTTCGAGGCCGCCGTCGACGACGGCCTGGACGCGATTCCCGACGACCTCGCCAACCGGATGGACAACGTCGCCATCCTCATCCGCGACGAGCCCGAGCCCGAGCTCCTCGCCGAAGCCGACTACGACGAGGACGGGCTGCCGACTCTACTGGGGCTGTACGACGGCGTTCCCCTCACCGAGCGGGACGAGAACTGGTCGATGGTCCTGCCCGATCGGATCCTCATCTTCAAGGGTCCGCTGGAGCGCTGGTGCCGCGACCGCGGGGAACTGGTCGACGAGATCGGGGTGACCGTCCTCCACGAGGTCGCCCACCACTTCGGCATCGACGACGACCGCCTTCACGAGCTCGGCTGGCAGTGAACGACCCGGCGACCCTCCGGCCGACACCGCGGCCACGAGCCCGCCCCTCCGACGTCGTGTATAGGCTGCCCGCCATGGACGACCTCTCCAGCCCGGACGCGCCGAGCCTCGCCCCGCGCCGGGGGACGGGCCGGCGCCCCGTGGTCCTCGCCGGTCTGCTCGCGGCCACCGCCCTGACCCGGTGCGCCCGGGGGGAGTCGGGGCCCGCCACGGAACAGGCTACGGCCGATCGGACCCGAACGGACCCGGACGACGTCTCCGCCTCCGCGGCCGCCTCCACCGCCCCGGCGGACACGGACCCGCTGGAGGGCTGGAGCCCGGAGGAGAGGGCCGGTCAGCTCATCATGGTCGGCGTCGAGACCGCGGGCCCCCGACTGGCCTCCATCGACGCCGTATCCACCCACCACGTCGGCAATGTCTTCATCGCCGGCCAGACCCACGCCGGGGCCGAGGCGATCCGCGGCGTCGTGGACGCCATGACCGCTCTGGTCGGCCCCGACACCACCCACGGCACCCCGCTGCTCGTGGCCACCGACCAGGAGGGCGGCCAGGTCCAGGTCCTCCAGGGCAGCGGCCTGTCCACCATCCCCTCCGCGCTCGAGCAGGCGGCCATGCCCGCCCAGGACCTCCGCGCCCGCGCCCTGACGTGGGGTCAGGAGCTGGCCGACGTCGGGGTGACGATGAACCTGGCGCCCGTGGCCGATCTGGTCGACATCCCCGATCCCTCGGCCAACGCTCCGATCGGGGCATGGGAGCGGGAGTACGGCAACGACCCCGCCACCGTGCTCGACCACGCCACCGCTTTCGCCCAGGGGATGGAGGAGGCCGGCGTCATCGCCGTCTACAAGCACTTCCCCGGCCTGGGCCGGGTGGGAGCGAACACGGACACGGCCTCCGACGTCACCGACGGGACCACTGCGCCCTCCGGGGACGCGGCGGTCTCCGTCTTCGCCGACGCGATCGGCGGCGGCGCCCGGGTCGTCATGGTGTCCTCGGCGGTGTACCCGCTCATCGACGACTCCTCACCCGCGGTTTTCTCCCCCGCCGTCGTCACCGACATGCTCCGCGGCGAGCTCGGCTTCACCGGGGTGGTCATCACCGACGACGTCTCGGCCGCGGCGCAGGTGCAGGAGTGGGACCCCGGCCAGCGCGCGGTCCGAGCGGTGCGGGCCGGCTGCGACATCGTCCTGGCCTCGGGCGATCCGAGCACGGCCATCGACATGGTGCGAGCGCTCGTCGACCAGGCGCGCGACGACCCCGCCTTCGCGGATCGAATCGACCAGTCGGCGGCCCGCGTGCTCGACCTCAAGACCGCCTCCCGATAAGAGCCCCGGACGCGGGCGGGACGGCGACGCCCGCCAGTGGCACCCGCCACCGGTTCGCGATCACATCGAACGCAACCGATAGGCTCGTCACCATGGGCAAGCACCTACCGGATCAGAACGAACCCAACGCCCGCCACCTCAGCACGCCCGCCGACGCGGAGCAGGCGCGGACGCGGCGCGCCCGTCCTGCAGCCGGCCTGACCGTGCACGCCCCGGTGGATGACCCGGTCGTCACGGCCCGCACTCTGACCAAGGTCTACGGGCGCGGGGAGGGTTCCGTGACCGCCCTGGACGCCGTCGACGTGAGCATCGCCCGCAATCAGTTCACCGCGATCATGGGCCCATCCGGCTCGGGCAAGTCCACCCTCCTGCACTGCCTGACGGGTCTGGAGTCCGCCACCTCCGGGACCATCGTGCTCGACGGCGAGGAGATCACGTCGATGAGCTCGCGGCGCCTGACCAGGCTGCGCCGCGAGCGCATCGGCTTCGTCTTCCAGACCTTCAACCTCGTCCCCTCGCTCACGGCCGAGGAGAACATCACCCTGCCGCTGACCATCGCCCACCGGCCGGTCAACCCCGAGCAGCTCGATCGCATCGCGCAGTACGTGGGCCTGACCGGCAGGCTCGGCCACCGCCCCGCCGAACTGTCGGGCGGTCAAATCCAGCGCGTGGCATGCGCCCGGGCGCTCATCGGCGGCCCCGCGGTCATCTTCGCGGACGAGCCCACCGGGAACCTCGATTCCCACTCCACGGACCAGGTCCTGGAGGTGCTGCGCACCAGCGTGGACCGGCTCCGCCAGAGCGTGGTCATGGTAACCCATGAGCCGGATGCCGCCGCCTGGGCGGACACCGTGCTCTTCCTGCGCGACGGCCATCTCGTCGCCGAGATGCACCAGCCCGATCGCCTGCGCATCCTGGACGCGCTGGCCGAACTCCGCTCCACCAGCGGCGCCCAGATCGCCGTCGGAGTGGACGAGCGCCGCGACATCCAGGAGGGGTGGGCCCAGCCCCGCCCCCAGCCCCCGACGACTCCGCCGCCGCCGGCCGTCGGTGCGGGCGTGGGCACGAGCGCGGACACCCGTCGGACCGAGCGGGGCACGCGTCCGCCCGGCGGCAACACTCCGTGGGGGGTCGGTCGATGAGACGCCTCGCATGGCGCTCGGCTCGCACCCACGCCGGCCAGTTCCTGTTCACCACCCTGGCCGTGGCCCTGGCCGTGACCTTCCTGTCCGGAACGCTCGCGCTGGGCGGCACCCTCACCGAGGCGCTGTCGTCGGGGACGGCGGCCACTCTCAGGGCGGACCTCTACATCTCGGGCCAGGTCGTTCCGGGCACGGTGGGGCGCGACGGCGTGGTCACCCAGCCGGTCGACTCCTTCCTGGCGAACGCGGTCTCGCGCATGGACGGCGTCGCCGCAGCCTACCCGTACACCACGACGACGGTCACCCTGCTGGGCACCGACGGGCGGCCGGTGGACCTGGCGGCGACCACGACGACGGCGGTGCCGCTCTACGACCGCGGGCAGACGATGGTGGCCGGCTCCCGGCCCACCGGCCGGGACCAGATCGCGCTCGACTCCCACACCATGAGCAACTCGGGCCTGGAGATCGGCGACAGCACGCGACTGGTGATCAACGGCACGGCGAGCGACGTCACCGTCGTCGGCGAATTCTTCTACGACTCCGAAACGCCCGGCTCCGCCTACGTGGGACTGGATCCGCAATGGATCATGGAAGCTGCGGCGAGCGACGGCAGGGTGTCCTCCATCGCTATCTACTTGGCGGACGGCGCCTCGGCCCAGTCGGTGACCAGCCGGATCTCCTCCCTGCTGCCCGCGGGCGAGCGCGTCCTGACCCGGGAGCAGGCCGCCGACGAGCAGAACACGGCGCGAGACACCTTCCTGGGCTACATTCAGGCCTTCATCCTCGTCTTCGTCATCCTGGCCATGTGCATGGGCGCCTTCATCATCATGAACACCTTCGCCATGAACGTGCGCCAGAGGCAGAACGAGTTCGCACTCCTGCGCGCCATCGGCGTCGCGCCATCCTCGATCCTGGGCGTAATTCTAGCGCAAGCCGCCGTCATCGGCCTGATCGGCTCGATCCTGGGGATCAGTCTGGGCATGCTGCTGGCCAACGGGATCGTCGTGCTTCTGCGCCACGAGGGTCTGGCCCTGTCCGCCGACGCGGTCATCGTCCCCGTGACGGCGCTGCTCGTCTCACTGTGCATCGGAGTGGCGCTCACCTTCGCGGGGGCGCTGCTGCCCGCGCGCAGGGCCGCGTTCACAGCCCCCGTCGAGGCCATGCGCGACAGCTCGGGGGCGAGGGAGGGCTCGTCGCGAGCTTACGGCTACGCCAGCATCGTGCTCATCGTCCTGGGAACAGCGGCCGTGGTCGCCGCCCGGCTCATGGGCAATGAGGACCTGGGTGATCGTGCCACAGTGTTCGGCGCGGGCGCGGGCGCGATCGTCCTCGGGCTGGTCGTCGCCTCGCCCGTGATCGCTCGACCGGTCATGACGCTGCTCGGCCTGCCCCTGCGACTCATCCGCCCCGGCGGCTACCTGGCGGTGCGCAGCCTCAACGCTTTCTCCAGGCGCACCTCCGCCACCGCAGCGGCGCTCGTGATCGGAATGGCGCTGGTGAGCGCGGGAACCACCGTCGCCTACTCGATGCACGAATCCATCCACGAATCCGTGCACGAGTCGATGTATGCCGACCTCGTGGTGCGCCAGACGGACACCTCCAATGAACTGCACCCTCTGCCGGCCGATATGGTCCGGCAGATCTCGGATCTGGAGGACGTGGAGTCGACGACGGCGGTCTCCGCCAGCCTGAACACCCTGACCGAACCCGACGGGTCGCAGATCACCGAGTACCTGGCCGTCGTCGATCCCAAGCACTATCTGGAGTTCTACGACCCGGGTATCGTCGACGGCTCGGTGGAGTCCCTCGACGCCTCGCACGTGGCCGCTTTCGCCTCGACGGGTTTGAAGGTCGGCGACCGGGTCGAGATCTCCGGCCCCAGTCGCAGCGTCAATGCGACGGTCTCGGCCCTGGTGGAGGACAACGCGGGAATCACCGGCAAGTTCCTCGCCTCCCCCGAACTCGCCAAGGCGGTGGGCTCATGGACCAGTGCCAGCACTCGCTCCTCAGCGGATCCGAACGCTCTGCTGACCGAACCGCTGGCCCTGTTCATCACCACCAGGCCGGATGCCGATGCCGAGCATCTTCAGTCGCAGATCGAGCAGATCATCGCACCCACCTACACCTTCACGGTCGTCGACCCCCACGAGCTGTCCGAGATCGTCGGGCAGAGGACCAACGACATGCTCACCGTCCTGTACGTCCTGCTCGCCCTGTCGATCGTCATCGCCGTGCTCGGCGTCCTCAACACCCTCGTACTCTCGGTCGCCGAGCGCACGCGGGAGATCGGCCTCATGCGAGCCGTCGGGCTCGGACGCGCGCAGCTGGTGGGACAGGTCATATGCGAGTCCATTCTCACCGCCGTGTACGGAGCCGTGCTGGGCGGGGCCACGGGCATCGCACTGGCCGTCGTGCTGCGCTCGATCCTGACGGATCAGGGCGTGACCATGCTCGTCATCCCATGGGGCAGGCTCCTGTACATCCTCCTGGCCGCGTGCGCGATGGGGATCGTCGCCGCCCTGTGGCCGGCGCTGCGAGCCACGCGCCTGCCCGTGCTGGAGGCCGTCGCCGCGGAGTAGACCCCTCGGCCCCTGGCGCGCCGTCCGTATACCATGCTTTTATGCGTAGGCGATCGGGAGGGCTGAGTTTCACAGTCGCTGTGATCGCCTCGGCCTCTGCTCAGGTCCCTAGGAGTACCCGTGACACGAACCTCGATTTTTCTTTTCCATCCGAATCTCGACCAGTCAACTGTGAACCTCCGGCTCGCTCAGGCGGCCGAAGGGCAGGAGGGCGTGCAGATCCGCGACCTTTACGGCCTGTATCCCGACTTCGAGATCGACGTGAACGCCGAGCAGGACATTCTCGAGGCGAGCGACCGGATCGTCCTCCAGTTCCCCATGTACTGGTACTCCTGCCCGCCCCTGCTCAAGAAGTGGGAGGACGACATCCTCACCTACGGCTGGGCCTACGGGACCAACGGCGACGCCCTGCACGGCAAAGAACTGCTCATAGCGGTCTCCCCGGGGGCCCCGGCGGCGCACTATACCCGGATCTCCGCCGGCCGGCGCTCCATGACGGATCTTCTCCTGGGCCGCAGACCCGGCCGCGACGAGTCCGTGTCCGGCTACCGGGTCACCGATCTGCTGCGCCCCTTCCAGGCCATGAGCAGCCTCGTCGGCATGCTGTACCTGGAGCCCTTCGTGACCCCGGGCGCGGCCTCGATCACGAAACCCGATCTGGAGGCCCGGGCCAAGGCCTACGCGCGCTACGTCGTCTCCCGCCGCATCCCGATGCTGGACATCTACCAGTGATCCGCTGCCCGGCGGGTTGTCGATCCGCGCGGCGGACGGGCCCGGGCCGGGACCGGCCACGAGCTCAGCCCCGCGTGCGGAGGACCGCCGTGAACGCGAATATGAACGACTCGGGCTCCGACGCGTCCCAGACGCTCGAACAACGATTGGGAGGATGACCGGGACGACCGGGATGACGCCGACGCCCTCGGGGACGCCGAGCCCTGGAAATACGGCGGTGATCGTCGCTCGGAGTACTGAGCTGTTTCGGCGGTCCGACGAGCCCGGCGTTCTTCGGGCCGACCAACGGCGTGTTCTCCCCATAGCCCGGTCATGCCGAGAACTACAGCCCCGTATTCCCAATTCCCTCCGCGGTTCTTCTCACCTCGCGCTCGGCGAGCGCGTCCTGTCGCGCCCCGGCGCGCTCCGATAGCCTCACTGCATCATGCCGATGTCCTTCTCCCGAGTGGTCGAGCGGCTCCTGCCGGCCCCCGACGCTCCCCTGCCCCGACCGCCGTCGACGCGCACCCGCTCACTGCTGGGCTGGTTCACGCGCCGAGCCGCCGGTCCGCTCGCCGTGGCCGGTCTGGCCTCGGTCGTGGCCAACACCATTCAGGCGGTCGCGCCCGCCTTCCTGGGCGCGGCTCTGGATTCCGGTATCGAGAACGGGCTCAATGCGCGCGTGTGGACGATCTGCCTGAGCCTGCTCGGCCTGTTCGTCATTTACGCCGTCGGGGACACCGCCCAGTCCTACTTCGGGCTCTGCGCGTGGATGCGCACCACCTTCGACGTCGCCCGGATGGCGGGCCGCCAGGTCTCCATCACGGGCGCCGATCTGTCCCGCCAGGTCTCCACCGGCGAGGTCGCCTCCGTGGTGGCCTCGGACGCCCAGTACGTCGGCAACTTCTTCGAGCGCCTCGCCCCGATGGCCGGCGCCGTCGTGTCCTTCGGGGTCGTGGCGGTGCTCATGGTCTCGGTCTCGGCGCGCCTGGGTCTCATCGTGCTGGTCGGCATGCCGCTGGTCGCCTGGATCGTCACCCTGGTCATCAGGCCGCTGCAGCGGCGCCAGGCCGTCCAACGGGAGGCCCAGTCGGAGGTGACCACCATCACCACGGACACGGTTGCGGGCCTGCGCATCCTGCGCGGCATCGGCGGCGAGGACGTCTTCGCCCGCCGCTACCGCGAGGCCTCCCAGGAACTGCGCCGGCGCGGGGTCGAGGTAGCCGGCACCCAGTCGGTGCTCATGAGTCTGCAGGTACTGCTGCCCGGGCTGTTCGTCGCCGTGGTCGTGTGGGCCGCCGCCCGCCTGGCGATCACCGGAGCCATTAGCGCCGGCGACCTCGTGACCTTCTACGGCTACACGGCCTACCTGTCGTGGCCGCTCATGGTCTTCTCCAGCTCGGTGCAGGACTACGCGCGCGCGGTGATCGGGCTGCGCCGCCTGGGCCGGCTGCTCGACGTCGTCCCGGCCTCGGGCACCGTCGACGAGCGCCTGGCCCTGAATCCGGCCGACGGCACGACGATCCGCGGCGAGATCATCGACATCGCCTCCGGGGTGCGCTTCGCGCCCGGCCGCCTAACCGCCGTCGTCGCCTCCGACCCCGATGTCTCCGCCGCCCTGGCCGCCCGGCTCGGGCGCCTGCGCGACGACGCGCCCGAGGTCACCCTCGCGGGCCGGTCCCTGACCGGCATGCCGCTGAGCGACGTGCGCGCCTCCGTCGTGGTCTGCGGGGCGAGGGCCGAGCTGTTCACCGGCACACTGCGCTCGGCTCTCGACGTGCGCAGCGCCCGCGCCCCCGAGAACGTCGGCGTCGAGGAGCTCGTAGCGGCGGAGGCCGAGCGGGCGGGCGTCGACGCCGTCGACCAGGACGTGCGCCGGGCCGTCGAGGAGCTGCCCGGAGACGACCGACTGATCGCCGCCCTGGAGGTCGCCGACGCCCACGACGTCCTGACCTCCCTGGACCGGGGGCTGGCCGGCATGATCACCGAGAAGGGGCGCTCCCTGTCCGGGGGCCAGCGTCAGCGCGTCGCCCTGGCCCGCGCCCTGCTCACCCAGGCGCCCGCCCTCGTGCTCGTCGCGCCCACCAGCGCCCTGGATTCGCACACCGAGTCGCGCGTGGCCCGCCGTCTCAGACGCGCGCGCCGCGGGCGCACGACGATCGTCGCCACCGAGTCGCCACTGGTCCTGGAGGCCTGCGACGAAGTCGTCCTGCTGGACGACGATGGCCGCGAGCGCGTGCGCTCAACCCACCGCGAGCTCCTCGCCCGCGCCCATCGCCGGGAAGCGGTCGCGCTGGCCTACCAGGCCATCGTGGCTCGAGCCTGCGGGGGCGACGGGACGGTCGGGCCCGCGACGGACGCCGTCGAAGACCCGACGGCCCTCCGGCGGGACCGGGAGGGGGCGGACCGCTGATGGCTCTTCCCGTCGCGCCCGGCAGGGTCGCCATGCGCAAGACCTTCGGGATCATGACCTCCTACCGGCGGCGCTTCGCATGGGTGCTCGTCCTCCAGGTGGCCGCGGTCCTGGCGACCCTCGTCGCTCCGCAACTGCTGGGCCGCCTGGTCACTCGGGTGTCGGAGGGCACCGGCACCGTCGGCTACGTCGACGGGGTCGTCGCCGTCATCGTGGCCGTCACCATCGCGGGCGCCGCCATCAACCGATTCGCCCAGATGTACGCCCGCACACTCGGGGAATCGGTCTTCGCCGATCTGCGCGAGCGCATGATGACCCGCGTCGTCCATCTGCCGCTGAGCGCCGTGGAGTCCGCCGGCACCGGCGACCTCGTGGGCCGCACCACCAATGACGTCTCGCGCATCGAATTCCTCGTGCGCGTGGGTGTCCCCCAGATCATGGTGTGCACGGTGACGATCGTGTTCACGATCGTGGCGGCCGCCGTCAGCGATCCGGTTCTGGCGGCGGGCCTGCTCGTCGTCGTGCCGCCCGTGTGGGCCATGATGAGCTGGTACCTGCCCATCTCCGTGCCGGCCTACCGGGCGGAGTCGGCGGCCCACGCCCGGCTCAACGGGGCGGTGACCGAGACTGTGGAGAATGCCGAGACTGTCGATGCCCTGGGCATCGGGCGGCGCCGTGAGGCCGTCATCGCGGACCGCGTTGCGCAGGCGTGGGGCCTGGAGCGGTACACGGCCGGTCTGCGGCTGCGCCTGTTCCTCGTCCTGGATGTCGCCTGGCGCTCGCCCGTCGTCGTCATCCTGATCTGGGGCGGCTTCCTGGCCGCCCGCGGCCACGCGACTCTGGGGGCCATCACCACTGTGTCCCTGTACGCCATGGAGCTGCGCAAACCCATCGCCCAGCTCATGTTCTGGATCGACCTCGTCCAGGTCTCGCAGGCCTCGCTCACCCGCATCCTGGGGGTCGAAGAGGTTCGGGACGATCGCACGCCCACCGGCGCCGTCCCCGATGGGACCCGTATGGCGCTGCGCGGGGTCCGATTCTCCTACCGTCAGGGCGTCGAGGTGCTCCACGGCATCGACCTGGATCTCGTGCCGGGCGAGCGGCTCGCCGTCGTCGGCCCCTCGGGATCGGGCAAGTCGACGCTGGGACGCATGCTGGCGGGCATCAATCCGCCCACCTCCGGCTCGGTGACCGTGGGCGGGGTGCCTCTGACCGATCTGAGCGAGGCCGAGCTGCGCCAGCATGTGGCCCTGGTGACTCAGGAGCACCATGTGTTCGTCGGCACCATCGCCGACAACGTGCGTCTGGGCCGCCCGGACGCCGACGACGGGACCATCCGCCGCGCCATCGAGGCCATCGGGGCGAATTCCTGGGTGGACGCCCTGAGCGAGGGCATGCGCACCATGGTGGGCTCCGGGCATCTGACGCTGTCCCCCGCCCAGGCCCAGGAGGTGGCCCTGGCGCGTCTGGTGCTGCTGGACCCGCACACGCTCATCCTGGACGAGGCGACCTCGCTGCTCGATCCTCGCTCCGCGCGCGCACTGGAGCGGACCCTGTCGACGGCGCTGGCGGGGCGCACGGTCGTCGAGGTGGTCCACCGGCTCTACACCGCGCAGGACGCGGATCGGGTGGCGGTCGTCATGGACGGGAGGATCGTGGAGCTGGGCACGCATGAGCAGCTGGTGGCACTCGGCGGTGAGTACGCGAGCCTGTGGGAGGCCTGGAGCCAGGAGTAGGCGCCGGCGCCTGCTGCGCACCGGCCCGAATCGCCTAGGATGGCGCCCCGTGGAGATTCAACGGATCGATCGCACTGTCTCGCAGGAGCGGGAGCGCTGGCACCGCGAGGCCCTGGGATCCTTGAGCGGCAGAGTTCTCGATATCGGAGCCGGTTCCGGCATCAGCGCCGCCTTCCTACCGGGCGACGCCGTCTGGATCGCCCTGGAGCCGGCGCCCTCCCGGCGTCTGAAGCGCGCCGTCGCCGGCAGGCCCGGCTCCAGGCTCCTGGCCGCGAGCGCCGAACAGATCCCCCTGGAGGACGCGTCCGTCGACGCCGTCGTCTGCTCCATGGTACTGTGCTCGGTGGACGACCCGCAGCGCGTCCTGGCGCAGGTGCGGCGGGTGGTTCGTCCGCGGGGGCGCATCGTCTTCCTCGAGCACGTGGGAGCGCCGCCCGGGTCCGGAGCGCGCCGGATCCAGGGGCTCATCGCTCCCGCGACCAGACGGTTCAACAGCGGCTGCGACCCGCGGCGGGAGACGGCCTCGACCCTCCGGTCCGCCGAGTTCTCGGCGCTGGAGCTGCGCACCCTGCGCACGGCGGGCCTGTTGGGTGGGCTCGCCCCGGTCATCGAGGGGCGGGCCGTCGTCTGAGCGAGTCTCGCACTCGACGCCCGCAGTTCCCTCCGCGGCCGGTCTCGCCCCGCCGACGGCCGCCGTGTGTGAGATGACCCCCGCCGTATGAGATTCTGGGGGCGGTACATTCATGCACACGCTCCTACCGCGAGCGTCTGTGCTCCTCCGGACGAAGGTCGATCCCATGGCCCAACAACCCCAACCACCTCGCACGCCGCCCGTCTCGGGGGCGTCCCGCCCCGGCCAGCCCAGCATCGGCGAGCTGGTCAGCCGCATCTGTGAGAACATCACGGACCTGATCAGGAGCGAGCTCGCCCTGGCCAGGGCCAAGGGCGTGCGCATGGCGACGGCCATGAGCGCGGGCGCGGCTTTCCTCGTCGTGGCCGGCATCATGGCGCTCTACGGCCTCGGATTCATCCTGAGCGCCGTCGTGGATCTGATCGCCCTGGCCCTGCCGGTATGGGCGGCCGAGCTCATCGTCGCCGCCGTCCTGCTCCTCGTGGCGGCGGTGGCGGCCGCGCTGGGCATAAGGAGGCTGAGCGCTGCCAAGCTCGACGCGCCGGACCCGCAGGCGCGGCTGAAGGATGACGTGGACGCCGTCAAGCGGGCTGTCGCCTCCGGTCTGGAGAGGGGTGGTCAGCAGTGAGCCCGCAGCAGGATTCCCCGGAGTCACCCGAGGCGATCGAGGCCGCTGCGAACGCTCAGCGCGCCCAGCTGGTCGACGACGTCGAGCTGCTCGCCGCCCGCCTGGCCCCCAGGGCGCTGTCGTCGACGGTGCGCCGGTCGGCCCAGGAGACGGTCGCGGCGGTGCGCGAACGGACGCTCACCGGTGCGGCCCGGCTCACCGCGTGCGCCAATCCGAGGAGGGACGACCCGCTGGTGCACGAGGCGCACGGCTCCGCCGGAGTCGAGCGCACGTGCTGCGGGCGGGCCGTCGCCGCGGTGGCGGGGCTGCGCCCCGCCCCAATCCGCGAGCGACTGACTCGCCTGCTTCAGGACGCCCGCGACGGCGAGCCGGGGTCGTTGGCCGTCGTCACGGGTGCGGCCCTGGTCCTGGCGGGGGTCGGCGCGGTCGCCGTCCTCAGGACGGTGCGCCGGTGAGCGGGCGAGCCGCGGCGAGGGAGGACCTGCCCAAGGATCCCGAGGACATCGAGACGCGACTGCGCTCTCAGCGCGAGGCCCTGTCGACCAGCGTGGATGAGCTGGCGGCTCGGGTGGACCCGCGGGTTCAGGCGCGCCTGGCCGGTCGAGAACTGCGCGGGCGGGCCGAGGGCGCCGTCGCCGGTCTGCGCGAGCGCACCGCGGATGCGGCCGACCGCGCTCGGGAGGCGGTCGACGATGCCCGGGCCGGCGAGACCGGGGCTCTTGCGCGGGTGGTCGCGCTCGCCGGCGGGGCGCTCGCCGCAGGCGTCCTCCTCAGGCGGCTGCTGCGGCACTGAGGCCGTCCGCGGCGCACCGTCGCGCCTCCCGAGCGTATTCGGCGTGGGCGGCGCCACGGACACGGGGGCGGCCTCGAATGGTGCTCACGCGCGTGCTCGTTGTACGGTTGCCCCACGACACATTTGCCCAAGTGAAGCGCGACCATGTGCGCGCCCAGAGATTGTTGGAGGGGGTCGAGCCTATGGGGCGCGGCCGTCAGAAGGCCAAGGCGACCAAAGTCGCTCGCAAGCTCAAGTACTTCAGCCCGGAGACCGACTATGCGGCACTCGAGCGAGAGCTCGTGTCGACGTCGTCGGGGCCCGAGACCGACGACGAGGTCGACTACGAGCAGCTGGCCGCCAAATACGCGGTCGACGATGACGACTGGGACGAGTCGGAGGCGGATAGTGCGAAGACCACCCCCCGGAAATAATCCGTACTGACGTGCGAGAGGGCCGGCAGGCAGCGCCTGCCGGCCCTCTCGCACGTCCGACCCGGGCCGCCCCGCCGGAGTGGGAGCGGCCGGTGCGCAGCGCCTGACGCGGGTGCCAAGCCGGCCTTGCGTTCGAGAAGCGGTGCGGGCATACTGTCTCCAGAACCGACCGACGGTCGGTCTGTTTTTAGATGTCGTCGGACCCGAGAGACGAGATATGACCACCCAGCACCTCAACGCCGCCGCGCGCCAGGAGCAGATCCTCGACGCCGCCCGCCGCCTCTTCCTCACCAAGGGGTACGAGGCGACCACCATCGAAGACGTCCTGACCGCGGTCGGCATCGCCAAGGGCACCCTCTACCACCATTTCCCCGGCAAGGAGGCGATCCTCGACGCCATCGTCCTGCGCACCGTCGACGCCATCGTCCAGCGCGCGCAGGCCGCGGCCGACGGCCCGCAGCCCGCCACGACCCGCTTCCTCGCCGTCGTCGGCGCGGCCCGCGCCCCGCAGGAGGACATCGAGCTCGCCCAGCAGATCCGGGCCACCGGGAACCTCCGCCTCCACGTCCTGGCCATGACCGAGACCTGGACGCGGCTGGTGCCCATCCTCACCCGTCTCGTCGAAGAGGGGGCGGCAGCAGGAGAGTTGAGCACGACGGATCCACGGGGCAGCGTCGAAGTCATCCTCTCGGCGGGTCTGACCATGCTCGACGGCGGCCTGTTCCCGTCCGTCGACGACGACGACACCTCCGAGCGGCGCCAGGACGCCCTCATGCACGCCTTCACCCTGCTGCTCAACCCCGTGCGGGCCTGAGCCCCGACATCCAGGAGTACTCGTGCGCCTGCTCTCCGTTCTCGTTCTCGGCTCTTTCGTCAGCTCCCTCGGCTCGGGCATGACCGCCTTCGCGCTGGGAGTCTGGGCCTTCACCGCCTTCGGCACCGCCTCATCGGTCGCGCTGCTCCAACTGGGCGCCTTCGCCCCCATCGTCCTACTCAGCCCCGCCGCAGGTGTTCTGGCGGACCGGTACGACCGGCGCATCATGATGGTGCTGGGGGACGGCGGATCGGCCCTCGGCCTGCTCATCGTGCTCGCAGCCGTCACCCATCCGGCCCCCTCCCTGGCCCTCGTGCTGACGGGGGTGACGTTCTCATCCTGCCTGGCCTGCCTCACCGAGCCGGCGCTGCGCGCCAGCGTCAACGAACTCGTCGACGCCGAGCACTACGCCCGCGCCTCGTCCCTGCTCCAACTGGCCTCGGCCTCCAAATTCCTCCTGTCCCCCGTTCTGGCCGGGGCCCTTCTGCCTCACGGCGGAGTGACGGCGGTGCTGTGGGTCGACGTGTCCACCTTCGCCGTCACTGTCACCTGCACGCTCGTCGTCCGCATGGCGACCAGCGGGCGAGCACCGCGCCCGACCGGGGACGGGGCGATGAGATCGCTGCGCCGCACCGTAGCGCTCCTGCACGAAGAGCCCGCGGTGCGCACCGTCATCATCCTGACCTCTCTGCTGACCGTTGTCCTCGGCGTCCTCCAGGTGCTCTTCACGCCCATGCTCCTGCCGCGTTTCGCGGTCGGACAGGTCGGAACCGCCCAGTCCGTGGCCGCATGCGGTCTGCTCGTCGGCGCGGCGATCGTCGGGGGACTGGGCCGCGTCGCGCCCTGGATGATGCTCAGCGCCGGCCTGACCCTGGTCGGCGCCGGGATGGTCGGCCTCCCCCTGAGCGATTCCCCGCCCGCGCTCACGGCCTGCGCCTTCCTGGTCTTCGCGGCGCTGGCCTGCTGCAACACGGGCGCCGAGATCGTCGTGCGCACCCGCATCGCCGACGACCACCAGGGCCGCGCCTGGGGCCTGATCTCGCTGGTGACCCAGACCGGCTATCTCCTGGCGTACGCCTTCGCGGGCCCTCTGGCCGACCGCGTCTTCGAACCGCTCCTGCTCCCCGACGGCGCCCTCGCCGACGGTCTCGGCCGCCTGACGGGCACCGGCGCGGGCCACGGCACCGCGCTGCTGGTCGGGCTGTGCGGCCTGGGCGCCCTCACTCTCATCCCGCTGGCCCTCTCACCCCGCCTGCGCCGAGTCCCCGCACCGGGCAGAGCCGACCGCGAGGCGCAGGTCCCCGCACCACAGGAGGAGGTGAACGCCGATGTCACGGCTGCTCCTGCGGCTCGGGCGCGCTGAACTGCGCCGCTCCCGCACCGTGACGACCACGCTCGTCATCCTCATCACGATCTGCGCGGCGCTGTCGGCCGCGGGATCGGCCCTCATCGCCCGCACCATGGACGCCACCGAGTCCCTGTGGAAGCAGGCAAACCCGCCCGATGTCGTCCAGATCCACTCCGAACGATCCGGCTCCGACTCGAGCTGCGACGCGGACTGCCGAGCGGACCTGGAGAGCCGGGTCGACGCCTGGGCGGCCGACGAGCCGGCCGTCGCCGACCACATGGTGATGGCGACCCTGCCCGTGCCGGGCTCCCAGCTGTGGATCGACGGCGTCAGCCAGGCCAACTCCGTCCTGGAGCCGGCACTGGTCACCTCACCCGAGCGCTTCGACCTGCTCGTCGACCCCTCGGGGCGGCGCGTCGACCCGGCGCCCGGGGAGATCTGGCTGCCCGTGTACTACCAGGCTCAGGGAACGGCAGCGGTGGGGGACCCGGTGCGCGTGAGAGCCGGCGACGTCGAGCTCGACCTGACGGTGGCGGGCTTCGTCCGCGACGCGCAGATGAATTCCTCTTTGACGACGTCCAAGCGGCTGGTGGTCTCCGCAGCCGACTACGAAGCCGTCTCCCCTTATCTGGAGGCCGAGGACTACATCGAGTTGCTGGGCGCCGACGGCGTGACGAACACGGAGCTCAAGGCCGCCTACACCGCCTCGGGCCTGCCCGCCGACGGCATCATGGTCGACTCCACGGTCTTCCGCCTCCTGAGCGGCGTGAGCACGTTCGTGCTGGCCGCGGCGGTGCTGCTCGTCGCCGGCGTACTCGCCGTCGTCGTGCTCCTGGCTCTGCGCTTCGCCCTTCTGGCCGCCCTCGAAGAGGACCTCGGACAGATCGGGGCGCTCAAGGCGATCGGGGCGCCCACCGCCTCGATCCGGTGGCTCTATCTCGTCACGTACGCGGCACTGGCGATCATGGGGGCGACGGCCGGCCTGGCGGCCTGCCTCCCCCTGACGAACGTGCTCCAGCGCCCCGTCCTGCTCTACCTGGGCAGCCCGGACGGAGTCGGCCCCCTGGTCCTGGCCCCCGTCGGGGGAGCGCTGCTGAGCGTGCTCGTCGTCATGGGTTCCTGCTGGTTCATGCTGGCGCGAATCGACCGGATCAGCGTCGTCGAAGCCCTGCGCGCGGCCGCTGGGGCCCCGGTCCCCCGACGTCGTCGAGTCCTGCCGGGTCGAACGCGATCCCCACGCCGGCGGGGCCCGTGGGCCCGGCCCGCACTGACGTCCTCGCGCCTGAGCGCTCCCGCACGTCTGGGACTGAACGCAGCCGGGCAGCGCAGCAGCATTCTGCTGGCGGCGGTGGTCGGGCTGTGCGTGGTGGCGGCGGTGGTGCCCGCGAGCATCCTGGCCACGGTTCAGGACGCGCGCTTCGTCACCTACCTGGGAGTCGGTCAGGCCGACGTGCGCGTCGACGTGCGCGATGGAATGACCACCACTGCGGATGTCGAGGCCGCCGTGAGCGCACGCACCGACATCGGCAGCAGCGTCGTCCTCGCCTCGGATCGCTACGAGCTGGGCAAGGACGACGGCGAGTGGGACACGGTGGTCATCGAATCCGGCGACCACGAGGTCTTCCCCCTCAGCTACGATCGCGGCTCCGCACCGACGACCGACCAGCAGATCGCACTGTCAGTGGGGGAATCCACCCAGCTGGGGGTCGACGTCGGCGACGAGGTGACGATCAGGGACGAGGGCCAGAAGCTGAGCCTCACCGTCAGCGGCGTCTACCAGGACATCACCAACGGCGGCAAGACCGCCAAGACCCGGCTGGAGCTCTCGCAGAGCCCGATGTGGCAGGTCGTCTACCTCGACGTAGCCGACGACGCCGACCCCGCAGCGGTCGCCGACTCCCTGTCAGCCGTACTGCCCGGCGCCAAGGTCACTCTCATGACCGAGTACGCCGCCGAGACGATGGGGGCTCTCGCCGGGCAGCTGCGCACGGCGGCGGTGGTCGCCGTCGCCTCCGGGTGCCTCCTGGTCCTGGTCATCACGACGATGAACCTGACCCTGATCATCACCCGTGAGCGCGGCATGCTCGCCTCCCTGCGGGCCATCGGGGCGAGTCGGGCGCAACTGGCCCGCATCTACCTCGTGCGCTTCGGAGTCGTCGCCGCGGCGGGCGCCGTGCTGGGGGCCGTGGCGGCCCAGCTGTGCGGGCAGGGCGGCCTGCGTCTGATCCTGGGCACCTTCGGGGCGCCCGGTGTGCGGCTGCTGCCCGACCCGCTGGTGAGCTGGGTGGGAATCCCGCTCGCCGTCCTCGCCTGCGCGCTGGCCGCCATCGGATTCGGCCTGCGCGCCCTGAGCCGTATCCACCTCACCGAACAGGAGTGACATCATGCTCACCGCCACCGGCGTCATCAAGGACTACTCGGGCGCGCCCCGGGTGCTCGCCGGCATCGACCTGACGGTCCCCGACGGCCAGTTCCTGGCGATCATGGGCCCTTCGGGCTCGGGAAAATCGACCCTTCTGCACGTGCTGTCCGGCATGGAGCCTCCCACCGCCGGCACGGTCGAGCTCGACGGCGAGGAGCTGACCGCCCTGCCGGACAAGAAACTGGCGGCGCTGCGGCTGCGGCGTCTGGGGTTCGTCTTCCAGCAGCCGCGTCTGCTGGCGAGTCTGTCGCTGCGGGACAACGTCTCCCTGCCGGGACTGCTGGCGCGGGCCGAATCCCGCGGGGTGATCGCCCGGCGCACCGACGAGCTGCTGGAGACGATGGAGGTCGCCGGGGTCGCCGACCACCTGCCGTCACGGGTCTCCGGCGGCCAGCTCCAGCGCGCCTCGATCTGCCGGGCACTGGTCAACGGGGCCCGCACCGTCATGGGCGATGAGCCCACCGGAGCGCTCAACCGGGCCGCGGCCGAACAGGTGCTGGGACTGCTCGGGAGGGTGCACCGCCAGGGGCGCAGCCTCGTCATCGTCACTCACGACGCGCAGGTGGCGGCGCGCGCCGATCGAGTCCTGGCCCTGGTCGATGGCGTCGTCGTCACCGACCTGGAGCTGGGCGAGTGCCCGCGGGACTACGGCGAGGAGGCGCGCGCTGAACGTGTCGGCGCGGTCGCCGAGGCCATGGCGCAGCTGGGGGTGTGAGCGGGGCGGCGGACGGCCCCGCGCCACTCGTGCGTGCGGTGCCCGAACGGCGGTCAAGCTGTGCGGTACTGGCCGAAGACGTCGACGGTCCCGCCGTCCGCGCCCTTGGTGCCGGACACGAGGCGGCCCTGCGGCTCGTACTCCTCGGCCCTGTGGACGCCCCCGAGCACCCACGCGGGTATGCCCGAGCCCTCGGCCACGTGCAGGACGGCGTCGGCGGACTCGGGCGAGACGACGGCGACCATGCCCACCCCGAGGTTGAGGGCGCCCTCCAGGTCGTCCCACGAAACGGGGCCCAGACGACGCACGAGGTCGAAGACCGGCGGGACGACCCATCCGGAGCGGTCGACGTCGGCGATCAACCCGGCCGGCAGGACCCTCGCGAGGTTGGCCGCCAGCCCGCCGCCGGTGACGTGGGACAGCGCGTGGACCGGGGAGGGCGCCGCCTCCGAGCCGAGCGCCCCGATCATGGCCAAGCAGGTCTTGGCATACAGGCGGGTCGGTTCGAGCAGCTCCTCGCCCAGGGTGCGTCCGAGCTCGGGCACCTGCCGCTCCAGTTCCCAGCCGGCGCGGGAGACGACGCGCCGCACGAGGGAGTAGCCGTTGGAGTGCAGGCCCGAGGAGGCCATGGCGACCAGGACGTCTCCGGCGAGCACGCGGTCGGAGCCGAGCACGCGGTCGGCCTCGACGACCCCGGTGGCCGCGCCGGCGACGTCGTACTCGTCCTCGCCCATAAGGCCGGGATGCTCGGCTGTCTCCCCGCCCAGCAGCGGCGTGCCGACGGCGGCGCAGGCGGTGGCCACGCCGCGCACGACGTCGGCGACGCGCTCGGGCACGACGCGTCCGCAGGCGATGTAGTCGGTCATGAGCAGAGGCCGGGCGCCGACCACGACGACGTCGTCGACGACCATGCCGACCAGGTCCTGACCGATGGTGTCGTGAATGCCCAGGGCTCGGGCGACGACGACCTTGGTGCCCACGCCGTCGGTGGAGGCGGCCAGCAGCGGACGGCGGTACTCGCGCAGCCCGGAGACATCGACCAGGCCGGCGAATCCGCCGACGCCGCCGACCACGGACGGTGTCATGGAGGCGGCGATGGAGGTCTTCATGAGCTCGACGGCGCGATCACCGGCGGCGGTGTCGACCCCCGAGGAGGCGTAGGTGATCCCGGCGCCGGGGGTGATGGCGCCGGCGGCGTCGGGGTCGGTGGCGTGAGTACTCATCTGTTGTTCCCTTCAGAGGAGTCGGTTGCAGCGGGGGCGACCCCCGCAGACGCGGTCCGGGCGACGGAGCGGGGACTGCCCGCAGCCAGGTCGGGGCGGGTGATCGCCTCCGCGGCCCCGGGCGCGAGAGCGCGGGCGTCGGCGCGACGACGGCGGACACCGGGAGCGCGGGAGACGGGCAGAGTTTCCGGCGCCGCGTCCTCGACGGGCGGCGCCATGGGGTAGTCGCCGGTGAAGCAGGCGGTGCACAGCTCGCCGCGCGGCTGACCGCAGGCCTCGACCATGCCGTCCACGGACAGGTAGCCCAGGGAGTCCGCGCCGATGGACCGGCGGATCTCCTCCACACTCATGCCGGTGGCGATCAGCTCGGCGCGGGTGGCGAAGTCGATGCCGTAGAAGCAGGGCCACAGCACCGGCGGGGAGGAAATGCGGATGTGGACCTCGGCGGCGCCCGCCTCCCGCAGCATGCGCACCAGAGCCCGCTGAGTGTTGCCGCGCACGATGGAGTCGTCGACGACGACGAGCCTCCTGCCCTCAATGACCTCGCGCACGGGGTTGAGCTTGAGCCGGATGCCGAGCTGACGCAGCGTCTGGGTGGGCTGGATGAAGGTGCGGCCCACGTAGGCGTTCTTGACCAGGCCCTGCCCGTAGGGGATGCCGGAGGCCTGGGCGTAGCCGATGGCGGCGGGGGTGCCCGACTCGGGGGTGGCGATGACCAGGTCCGCTTCGACCGGGTGCTCGCGGGCCAGGGCGGCCCCCATGGCATTGCGCGAGGCGATGACGGAGCGTCCGGCGATCTTGGTGTCGGGGCGGGCGAGGTAGACGTATTCGAAGACGCAGCCCGAGCGGCGCTGGCGGGCGAAGCGGGTCGAGCGCACGCCGTCGGCGTCAATCTCGAGCATCTCCGCGGGCTCGACCTCGCGCACGACGGTGGCGCCGACAATGTCGAGGGCGGCGGTCTCCGAGGCGATGACCCAGCCGTGCTCCAGGCGCCCCAGGACGAGGGGGCGCACGCCGTGGGGGTCGCGGGCCGCGTAGAGGGTGCGCTCGTCCATGAAGACCAGGGAGAAGGCACCGCGCAGCATGGGCAGGACCCGGCGGGCGGCCTGGGAGACGGTCAGGGGGGCGGGCCGGAGGGCCTCGGCCGCAGGGACGTCGAGGTAGAGGTCGGAGTCGACGTCGTGGGAACCGCCCCAGCCCGAGATGCGGCCGCGCTCGCAGACGAGATTCATGAGCGCGGCGATGACGGCCGTGTCCGTCGAGGAGCCGCGGCCGAGCTCACCGGTCAGGTCCTCGCCGCTGGTGGCCCGCACGGCCGCCATGAGCTCACGGGTGTTGGTGAGGTTGCCGTTGTGGGTCAGGGCCAGGGTGGAGCCGGCGACCGGCCCGAGCATGGGCTGGGCGTTCTCCCAGGTGGTGGCGCCGGTGGTGGCGTAGCGGACGTGCCCGACGGCGAGGTGCCCGGCCAACGAGGTCAGACAGCGGTCGTCGAAGACCTGGGAGACCAGGCCGAGGTCCTTGTAGACCAGGATGTTGGAGCCGTCGGTGGTGGCGATGCCGGCGGCCTCCTGGCCGCGGTGCTGGAGGGCGTAGAGGCCGAAGTAGGTCAGCCGGGAGACCTCCTCGCCGGGCGCCCACACACCGAAGACGCCGCACTCCTCGGCGACGGCGGGCTCCAGCTCGGCCCGGCGGTCGGTCGAGTCGGGGACCGGACTGGTGGTCTGGGTGGTGGCACCGGAACTCACCGGTCCAGTCTGTCACCCTCGCGCGGACAGGTCAGGCGCACATCCCGCTGCGGCCGATCGCGATACGGCGCAGTTCGCCACAATCGCCGAGTCCCAGCGGCGCCCGGCAGCGCGCGGGCGACACGGAGCGTCGCCCGGGTGGGAGGATCGATCCTCCCACCCGGGCGTCGAGCAGTTCCCGTGCGGTGCACGAGCGGGCGGCGTCAGGCGGCGGCGACCGCCTCGGAAGCGGGCGTCCTGCTCACGGCCATCCGCTTGAGCCCCACGACGCCGGCGCAGGCCACGACCATGCCCACCAGAATGGAGACGACGAACCACAGGAAGTTGTCCATGGCGAAGAACACGAAGATGCCTCCGTGCGGAGCCTTGGACCCGGCGTGCAGGGCCATGGACATCGCCCCGGTCACCGCGCCGCCGACCATGCACGGCGGGATGATGCGCAGCGGGTCCGCGGCGGCGAAGGGGATGGCGCCCTCGGAGATGAAGGAGGCGCCCAGCAGCCATGCGGCTCGGCCGTTGTCGCGCTCGACGTCGGTGAACAGCTTCGGGCGGATCGTGGTGGCCAGCGCCAGGGCGAGCGGCGGGACCATGCCCGCGGCCATGACCGCGGCCATGACCTCGTACGAGGCGTTCGTGGCCTGATCCAGGCCCGCGGTGGCGAACAGGTAGGCGGCCTTGTTGACCGGTCCGCCCAGGTCGAAGCACATCATGAGACCGACGATGATCCCCAGGAACAGACCCGAGCCGTTGGTGGCCATGGAATTCAGGGAATTGGTGAGCCAGCTCATGAGAGCGGCCAGCGGCTTGCCCAGCAGCATGTACATGATGGAGCCGGTCACAAGGGTCGTCAGCAGCGGGATGATGACCACGGGCATGAGGCTGCGCAGCCAGCGCGGCGCGCTGAGACCGGCCAGCCAGGCCGCGAGGAAGCCGGAGAGGATACCTCCGATCAGGCCGCCGATGAAGCCCGAGTTCGTCGCGACGGCCACCATGCCCATGATGAAGCCGGGCGCGATGCCCGGACGTCCAGCCAGGCCGAAGGAGATATAGCCGGCCAGCGCCGGGACGAGCAGATCCATGCCTGTGCGACCCAGCAGGAACAGCACGGCGCCGACGTAGGCCGCGAGCGGGGATCCGAACAGGGCGTGGTCGGCGGCGTAGTTCGCGTTGGACAGATCAGGCAGGTTCCACAGGCTGGTCGCGAGGATGTTCTTATCGGGATCGGAATTGCCGACCACGATGTTCTTGGCGGTATCGGTGATGTCGTAGCCGCCGAACAGGAAGCCGAGAGCGATGAGCAGACCGCCCGCAGCGACGAAGGGGATCATGTAGGACACGCCGGTCATGACCGAGCGCTGAATGCGGCGGGCCCAGTGGACCTCCTCCGCGCCGGCCTCGGTCTCGTCCCCGCCGCCGGCGGGAACCTTGGGGGCCTTGGGGTCGGAGGCGGCGGCGAGAGCGCGATCGACGAGCGAGCCCGCGTCGTTGACGGCGGCCTTGACGCCGACGTCGATGACGGGTTTACCGGCGAAGCGATCGCGATTCTTCACCGGCAGATCGTGAGCGAAGACGACGGCGTCGGCGCGTTCGATGAGATCGGGGTCGAGCCAGTCGATCCTGCCCGAGCCCTGCCCCTCGACGCGCACTGTGACGCCGCGCTCCCGGCCCGCCCGCTCCAGGGCCTCGGCGGCCATGAACGTGTGCGCGATACCGGTGGGGCACGAGGAGACGCCGACGATCACCTTCCCGCCCTCCGAAGACTCGGGGGTCGTGCGCCCGGAGGCCGGCCCGGCAGTCGCCGACGCGGACTCGGACGGCCCGCCGCCCGTGGTATCGGGCTGGACCTGCTCGGTGACGATGCGGGCGATGTCCTCCGGAGTCGTGGCGGCGCGCAGGGTGTCGGTGAACTCGCTCTTCATCAGGCCACGGGCGAGCTTGGCCAGCAGCTTGAGGTGGACGTCGTCGGCGCCGGAGGGCGCTGCGATCATGAAGACCAGGTCCGCCAGGCCGCCGTCGGCCGCGCCGAAATCGACGGGCTGGGCCAGCCTGGCGAAACCGAGGGAGGGCGCCAGCACGTGGGGACTGCGGCAGTGCGGAATGGCGACGCCTCCGGGGATCCCGGTCGATGCGGTCTCCTCCCGGGCGATGGCGTCACCGGCCAGGCCCTCGGCTGTGTCGGCGCGTCCCGCGGAGGCGATGACCTGCGCCAGGTAGTCAATGACCGCCTTCTTGTCGTCCCCGGGAAGGGCGTCGAGTCGCACGAGCTCGGGGACGATCAGCGGTGTGGACGCCCCGGAGGGCGCTGCGGTTGGGGACATGATGCTTCCTCACTGTGTCCGATGAATAGTCCGATGAATAGTCCGATGGATGGGCGGCGCGGTCCGACGGTCGGAGGCCGCCGACCCGGCGCATGGCGGGCCGCGGTGAGCACGAGGCTCGTGCCGGGCGGACGCAGCGGTTCAGGCGAGCCGGGTGATGACGGCGGCCCGGGCGGGCAGGTCGCCGGGGGTGGGCAGGGTCGTACCGGGCAAGGACGCCGCCGCCGACCCGTAGGCCATGGCGCTCGCCAGACGACCCGCCGGTCCTTCGCCGCGTACGTCGGCCAGCACATAACCGGCGACCGAGGAGTCGCCCGCCCCCACCGTGGAAACGACGGGAACGTCGGGCGCCGTGGCGTGCCAGCTGCCATCCCCGGTCGCCAGCACCGCCCCGGCGGGGCCGAGCGTGGCCAGGACGGCGCCGACACCGCGGTCGACCAGAACCCCGGCGGCGTCGATGACAGGCTCCAGCTCACCGCGACGAGCGCCCTCCTCCAGGGTCATGGCGCGCCCGGCGGGCAGCCCCACGAGTTGGCCGAGCTCCTCGCCGTTGGGCTTGATGAGGTCGGGGGCGACGTCCGGCAGGGCGGCGGCGAGCGCCGCCAGGGGCGCGTCCGAGGTGTCGACGGCGACCTGCAGGCCGGGCGCGGCCCCGCGCAGGACTCGCACGAGATCGACGTACCAGTCGGTGGGGGCGCCCGGCGGCAGGGAGCCGGAGAGGACGGCCCAGCGCCGGGCCCTCGCGTCCTTGGACGGGCGCGCGGTCGCGGCGGCCTCGAGAAGCGCCGCCCTGACGGCATCGACCTCCTGGTCCTCAAGCCCGGCGCCGGGCTCATTGAGCTTGGTGGTGGTCCCGTCGGGCTCGGTGACCGCGGTGTTGATACGAGCGGGCGAGCTCACGGTCACGGCGCGCGTGCTCAGGCCGGGGACGGCCACCGCGTCCAGGGCGCGCAGAAGCGGGTCATGGACGGCGGCGGGCAGCACCGTGGTGACCGTCTCCCCCGCCGCGACGAGAACCCGGGCGACGTTGACCCCCTTGCCGCCGGGCTCGATGGTGACGGTGCTCAAGCGATTGACGCCGCCGCGCACGAGAGCGCCCGGCAGGGTGACGGTGCGGTCCAGGGACGGATTGGGAGTGAGGGTGACGATCATGGCGTGACGACCTCGGTTTCTGCAGTGGCGAGCAGGGATGCGATCGGGGCCGGCAGCGGCGAGTCGGTGACCAGGAGGTCGACGTCGTCGAGGTCGGCGAAGGAGATGAGGTGCTCCTGGCCGATCTTGGCGGCGTCGGTGAGCACGGCGACGTGTCCGGCGGCGTGGATCATGGAGCGCTTGACGGCGGCCTCGTCCGGGTCGGGCGTGGACAGCCCGTGCTCGGCGGTCAGGCCGTTGGTGCCCATGACGGCGACGTCGACGCGGATGGATGCGAGCGTCGCCAGAGCCTCGGGTCCGACGGCGGCCTGGGTGAGACCGCGGACCTGGCCCCCCAGAATGCGCACGGTCAGATCGTCTCGCCCGGCCAGGTGCGCTGCGGTGAGGACCGAATCGGTCAGGACCGTCAGGTCGAGCCCGCGAGGCAGGTGCCTGGCGAGAGCGCCGACGGTAGTGCCCGCGTCGAGCAGAAGGGTTGAGCCCCGGCGCAGGGGCAGACGGGGCAGCGCCGCCAGCGCGATGGCCCGCTTGGCGGCGGAGCCGACGAGCTCGCGTTCGGCGACGTCGGTCTCCGGCGTGGCGCGGACCGTGGCCGCAACGGCACCGCCGTGCACTTTGCGCAGGGCGCCGCGGCGGTCGAGAGCGGTCAGGTCTCGTCGGACGGTCTCGACGGTGACCTCGAAGTCGACGGCGAGGTCGGAGACGGTGACGCGACCGTCTCGGGCGACGGCGTCGACGATCGCCTGCTGGCGCTCCTCGGCATTCATGCGCGTCCTCCTCGACCTCGCTCGACTCCGCTGTCCGTACGGGCACCGGAATGCCCGTACGGACATTACCGTACGCCCGATCGGGCATGGAGGGGAAGCGGCTCGCGGACCCGTCCGACGGATCGGTCGGCCGCGGCCGGTCGCGGCCCGGGCGGCCGACGAGGCGCAGACCGGGGATCAGACGCGCAGCAGGGGCAGGTACGCGGACAGGTCGCAGCGCTCCCCGGAGGCGTGCAGCGCACCGTCGTTCACGGCGTCGGCCCAGGCCAGTCGTCCGGTGACGAGCCGCAGCCAGGTGTCGGCATCGGTCTCGACCACCGACGGCGGAGTACCACGCCGGTGGACAGCGCCGGACACCGCCTGGGTGACGCCGTACGGCGGCACGCGCACCTCGACGGCGCGGCCGGGCGCGCAGGCGGTCAGCTCCTCCAGCGCGAATCGAACGGCGGTGGCCAGCGCACGCCGCTCGAGCGCCGGTCCGCCGGCGGCCCACCGGCGGACCGCCCGAGCTCCTGCGGCGGGATCGATCCGACGTCTGGCTGGCACGAGGCGAGAGTACGCCATCGCGGTCCTGCGGACGGAGCGCGGCCGCCGGCAGGATGCGAAGAGCATGCGCAGCTCACCGCGTCAGTCGCCGGGGTCATCGAAGCGGTCATCAAGGCCCCCGTCGGTCCTGCGGCGGCGGATGAGGAGGATGACGCCTCCGGCGACGAGTACCACGGCCAGGACGCCGACGCCGATCGACGCCCCGGTGCGGGCCAGATCCCGACCGCGATCCGGCCGGGCGTCCGTCGTCGGGGCGACAATGACGTCCTCCCCGCGCTCAGAGGCGATGGGGGCCGTGCTCGCACCGGCGGACGGGGCGGCTGCGGGGGCGTCCATGCCGGTCGTGCCGTCCGTGGTCAGCTCGTAGTCGTAGCTGTCGACCACGGTGCCCGCGGCGTCGAGTAGATCGATGGAGGCCAGGAAGCAGGTTCGAGGCCGGCCGCTGTCGGTGAACGTGCAGCTCCGGGTAGCGGCGTCCTGACCGAAGACGACCTCCAGGGTTGCCCGGCCGGTCTCGGGCAGGTCCGCGACGGTGGTGGTGTCCACCGCGACCGGATCGGAGGTCACCGTGGCCCCGGCGGTGTTCTGGTAGGAGTAGCGCACCCGTGCGACGCCCCCGGGCTTCTCGGAGTCGTTGGAGTAGGTCAGCCCGGTCAGACGCAGAGTCACCGCGCGCGGGTTCGTCGTGGAGACCGTGTCGCCCAGACCGATCTGATGCTTGACGTAGGAGGCGCTCGCCGGCCGGTCCGCGAAACTGTTGAGGTAGTCGGCGGTCGCGTCGCGGTCGAGTGTGCCGGTGCTGATCGACGGAACCTGGGACAGAGCGGTGTAGCCGTCCCCGCCGGTGATGAGGAAGGAGTTGGAGGCCACGAGGACGGAATCGTCATCGGCCACGGCGGTGCCGTCGACGACGACCGAGCCGATGACCCGGCTGCGCGCGTCGGCGATGCGGTTCGCGGCCCCGTCCGCGGTGGTGGTGCCGGCCGAGATCTCGGCCTGAATGGCGTACAGCTCGTCGGCGGCGTCCTGGTCGATGAGGACCGAGACGTTGGAGGAGGTGCCCAGGGACAGGACGGAGCGGGCGGCGCCGGGCTGCCACTGCTGGGCGAGGACGGCTTTGAGCTGGGCGCCGGTGATGGTGGCGTAGCCCATCTCATTGCCGAAGGGCTGGACGGAGCGCGACTCTCCCTCGGTGACGATGCCGTCATCCGCCTCGCCCCCGGCGGCGTTCCTGGCGTAGAGGTAGTCGGCGCGCACGCCTCCGGCGTTCATCAGGCCGATGACGTGCTCGGCGTCGCCCCGGGGCACGTTCCCCGACGCCCAAGAGGCGAAGGAGTCGGCGATGAGGTTGGAGGCGGTGGACTCGGTGCCGCGGTTGGTCCCGGGCGTGGTGCCGTCGGACGAACCGCGCAGGAAGTCCGAGCCAATCGCGGCGGCCCTCTCATTGCCGACCTCGGCGGCCCTGGTGGAGGCGTTCGAGACGATCGACTCGACGCCGTAGGCATCGGTGGTGCAGTCAGAGGTCCTCAGATCCTTGTTGTCGGCGCTGACCACGGAGACGGCCCTGGTCGCGGGGTCGTAGGACAGCGAGAGCTCGGCGAGCCTCCAGCCGTAGTGGTCGGCCTGGAGGACGGCGATGTCCTGCCCGTCGGTCGACTTCACGACGGCCGACCCGCCGTCGGCCGGATAGGGCACGTGGGTGTGCCCGCCCAGGACGGCATCGACGTCGCCGGTCAAATGGGGGGCCAGCTCGGCGGCATCGGCATGGGCGAGTACGACGACGACGTCGGCGGCCCCGGAGTTCTTGAGTGCGGCGGCTTTGGCGTTGGCGGTGGCGGCGGCCGGTGCGAGGGTCAGCGCGTTCGCCGTCGCCGGGGCGAGGAGCGTGGGCAGCTCGTCGGTCATGATGCCGACGAAGCCGATCTTGACTCCGTCGACCTCCTTGACGAAGGCGCCGCCGCCGTCGCCCTCGGCGTCCAGAGGGGCCGAGCCGGTGACGTTGGCCGACAGGTACGGAAAGTCCGCGGCGGGCAGAATGCGGCCCGTGAAATCGTCCAGGCCGCCGTCGAACTCGTGGTTGCCCACGGCGGAGACGTCGGTGCCCACGGCGTTGAGAACGTCCAGGGTGGGCTGGTCATCGAGCAGGGCCGAGGTGAAGGCGGAGGCGCCGACGTTGTCCCCCGAGGAGACGAGAAGGGAATTCGGGTCCGACTGACGCGCTCTGGAGACCTCGCAGGCCAGGGTCACGGCGCCGGGGTCGGTGACGGCCCCGGTGCCGGGGTCGGTCGTCGTCTCTATATGGCCGTGCAGATCGGTGATGCCGAGAACATTGATGGTTCTCGTGCCGTCCTCGGTTCCGACCGCAGCCGCGGCGGGGGTGGCGGGAGCGAGGGCAGGGACAGGGACGAACGCACCGAAGGCCAGGGCCGCGAGCGCGGCGACCGCCTTCACGCCGGGACGGAGTCGCATGGGTGGTCCTCATCGGGAGGGAACGGGAAGTAGAAAGCAAGTTTAGTGCGTCACGGAGCCGTATTCCATGCACGATTCGTTGCGGTTCGATGCTCGGCGCGCCCCGCGTCCGCCGCTCGCACGGCGGCGGACGGCGCGAAACGACGCCCGGCCCGCCCCGCTCAGGAGCCGACCGGACGCCGGTCGTCGGAGGCGTCCGAGCGTCGGGGTCAGACGATGCCGTGGGCGATCATGACGTCCGCGACGCGGGTGAAACCGGCGACGTTGGCGCCCAGCACGTAGTCGCCGGGGCGGCCGTACTCGTCGGCGGCGGTCACGCAGGAGTCGTGGATGTCGGACATGATGGCGGCGAGCTTGGACTCCGCGGTGTCGAAGTCCCAGCGCGTCCGGCCGGCGTTCTGCTCCATCTCTAGGGCGGAGGTCGCCACGCCGCCGGCGTTGGAGGCCTTGCCGGGGGCGTAGAGGATGCCCGCGGACTGGAAGGCCGCGACGGCCTCGGGGGTGGAGGGCATGTTGGCGCCCTCGGCGACGACGGCGCAGCCCCCGCGCAGCAGGGTGGCGGCGGCGGCGCCGTCGAGCTCATTCTGGGTGGCGCAGGGCAGGGCGACGTCGACCGGCACGTCCCAGACGGAGCCGTCGACGACCAGGCGGGCGCCGGGCCTGCGATCGACGTAGTCCTTGACGCGGCCGCGCTCCACCTCCTTGACCTGCTTGAGCAGGTCGAGGTCGACTCCGGCCTCGTCGACGACGTAGCCGGAGGAGTCGGAGAAGGTGATCGGGGCGGCGCCCAGCTGCTGGGCCTTCTCAATGGCGTAGATGGCGACGTTGCCGGCTCCGGAGACCGCGACCCTCTTGCCCTCCAGGCTCTGCCCCTTGGTGGCGAGCATGGACTGGGCGAACAGGACGGTGCCGTACCCGGTGGCCTCGGTGCGCACGAGCGAGCCGCCCCAGGTCAGGCCCTTGCCGGTCAGGACGCCGGCGTCGTAGGCGTTGCGCAGGCGCTTGTACTGGCCGAACAGGTAGCCGATCTCGCGGCCGCCCACGCCGATGTCGCCGGCGGGGACGTCGGTGGACGGGCCGATGTGCCGGGCCAGCTCGGTCATGAAGGATTGGCAGAAGCGCATGACCTCGGCGTCGGACCTCCCGTGCGGGTCGAAGTCGCTCCCGCCCTTGCTACCGCCGATACCCTGGGCGGTCAGAGCGTTCTTGAAGATCTGCTCGAAGCCGAGGAACTTGATGATGCCGGCGTTGACGCTCGGGTGGAAGCGCAGACCGCCCTTGTAGGGTCCCAGAGCCGAGTTGAACTCGATCCTGAAGCCGCGCTGGACGTGGACCTCACCCGCGTCATCGACCCACGGGACGCGGAAGATGATCTGGCGCTCCGGCTCGACGAGGCGCTCGAGGAGCGCTCCCTCGGCGTAGGAGGGGTGCTTGGTGATGACAGGCTCCAGGGACTCCAGAACCTCGCGGACCGCCTGGTGGAACTCGGCCTCGCCGCGGTTGCGGTCGACGACCCGCTCGTAGACCTTCTCGACAACGCCCTGCATGGGAACTCCTTCACTCCATATCGTGCGAGGCGCACGGTCGCATCTGCGAGGCGCGCGTCCCCCTCACCGGGCAACCCTGTCACTGCACCGGAAACTGAGACGAAACATCTCATCCTCTGACGGCTCATCGTCACCCGCCGCCGGCCGCGCCGGCCCCGCGAACGGCCCCGAACGCATCACCCGACCAACGTTCTCGCCCCGCGAGACGAGGCCGTCTCCGCCGACCCGCCGGCCTAGCGTCAGCGGCATGTCCGACGACCTCGGCCCGGCCTCGCTCCCGCACTACACCCATGGGCACGCAGCCGCCGTGCTGGCCGCCCATGCCCGCCGCACCGCGGCGGACTGCGCCCCCCGCCTTCTGCCCGTCCTGCGCCCGGGCCTCGACCTGCTCGACGTCGGCTGCGGGCCGGCGACCATCACCGCCGACCTGGCCGAGGCGGTCCTCCCCGGGCGGGTGGTCGCGCTCGACGGCGCGCCCGCCGCTCTCGACGCGGCGCGGGCGACCCTGCGGGAACGGGGCCTGGACGACCGCGTCGAACTGGTCGGCGCGGATGCGCAGGCCCTCCCCTTCGCCGACGGCTCCTTCGACGTCGTCCACGCCCACCAGGTCCTCCAGCACGTCGCCGATCCCGTGGGGGCCCTGCGCGAGATGCGCCGGGTGACCCGCCCGGGCGGAGTCGTGGCGGCTCGGGACGCCGTCTACTCCGCGATGGCGTGGTTCCCCCGACCTCCCGCGCTGGAGGACTGGCGCCGGGTCTACACCGCCACGGCACGCGCCAACGGGGGCGAGCCGGATGCCGGCGCCCGACTGCTCTCCTGGTGCCGCACGGCCGGCCTGACGGAGGCGGCCCCCTCCGCCTCGACGTGGTGCTACGCGACGCCCGAGCTGCGCTCATGGTGGGGCGGGACCTGGGCGGAGCGCGTCCTGACCTCCTTCGGCCCGCAGGCGGTGGACGCCGGCCTGGCCACGAGCGCCGATCTGACGCAGATGGCCCGCGCATGGCGACGGTGGGCCGAGGCCGACGACGGCTGGTTCGTCGTCGTCCACGGCGAGGTCCTGGCCCGCCGGTAGCGGCCGCGACGAGTCAGCGGGTCCGGCGTCCCTCCAGCCGTCGCAGCCGTCACGTTTATGGCAGCTGCGACAATGCGGCGTAGTGGGCGTCGTCGACCGGGTCGAACCACTCGTTGGAGGCGCCCTCCCCGGGGATCGCGAGCGCGATGTGGGAGAACCAGGAGTCGGCCTTCGCGCCGTGCCAGTGCTTAACGCCGGCGCGAGTGTAGACGACCGAGCCGGGCTCGAGCGAGACGGCGTCCCGGCCCTCCTCCTGATACCAGCCCGAGCCCGCCGTGCAGATGAGCACCTGCCCCCCGCCGGAGGAGGCGTGGTGGATGTGCCAGTTGTTGCGGCACCCCGGCGCGAAGGTGACGTTGTGCACCCCGACGACGCACCCGGGATCGGCGACCAGATTGTTCAGGAAGCTCTCCCCGGTGAAGTACTGGGCGAAAGCGGTATTGGGCTCGCCCCTGCCGAAGATGTTCTCGGCCGCGAAGACGGACTCGTCGGTGGTGGATGTCATGGCTGCTCCTGAAGTGAATTCCTGAATCGGGCGATCGGTGGGTGAGCCGGGGCCGGCGGCAGCGAGCCGACGCAAAGTCGGCCGGCGCCGGCGGGCCCCTCTCAGACTAGAGACGGTCCCCTCGTGCGAGCCAGGCCCCCCGGACCCCGTACCGCCTCCCTCCGCGGGGCCGCACCTGACGAAGAGGTGTCTGAGTCCTTCCGCCTCCCGCGGGGCCGCACCCGCGTCCGGCGCCGCCGGCGGGTGCGCTCAACCGTGCAGCCGACGCCAGATCCTGCGCGCGGCCTCGGCGCCGGCGCGCGCGGCCCCGCGGGTCGAAGCGCTCGGGCCGTAGCCGACCAGCAGCACACGCGAATCCCGAGCCGCACCGGTGCGCCCCGTCATGCGGATACCCGCCTCGCACCGGGGGGCGCCGTCGGTCGGATCGCCAGCCGGGGCCTCGCCCTCGTGCAGGTGCAGCGGTCTCAGATGCGTCAACGCTGGCCGGAAGCCCGTGTTCCAGAAAATGGCATCGATCCCGACCCAGACGGGGTCGGGGCAGGGCTTCCAGGAGTCGGGGACGACCAATCCCCCGCCCACGACCGCGGCGGCCCCCAGCCCGTCGGGACGCGCTCCGGTGGCCGTCGGGGAGAAACGAACGGCACGCTCGTCGATGAGATCGATCATCCCTCTGGAGACGAGCATCCCCCGTTCGACGGCGGCGACGTACTCCGTCGGATCCGGGACGATCGCCCCACGCCCGGTGCGGGCCGCCGCAGAGCCTCCGGCGGCCCGCACGCCGTCGACCTGCTCGAGGGCCGCGGCCCACAGGTCGCCGGAGCCGGCGGAGACGAAGTTAGGTGGGCGACGCGTGGCCCAAACCACCGAGGCCGCGTGGGGTTCGACGTCGAGGAGCATCTGCACCGCGGTGAGCCCGCCGCCGACGACGAGGACACGTCGACCGGCCAGGTCCTCGGCCCGGCGGTAGGTGGCGGTGTGGAGCTGGAGACCGGTGAAACGGTCCGCCCCCGCCACGTGCGGGACGCGGGGGCCGGTCCACGTGCCGGTCGCCGAGACGACCATGCGGGCGAGCCAGCTGCGTCGCCCCGTCCCCGTCCGGGCCTCGACGGCCAGGAGCGTGTCGCGACGCACCGGATCCCGCCTGCGGCTCATGCGGGTCGGGGCGGCGCCGCCGGCCGCGTGCGCGCCGCCTGCGCTCAGGCGGGGGGCGGGCACGTCGGTGGAGCGCACGGAGGTGACGCGCGCGGGGCGCACGACCCGAAGGCCCAGCGCCCGCTCGTAACGTCGGTGATAGGCGGGGACGACGATGTTGCTGGGAGCGGCCTCATCCGGTTCGCCCGCCGGCATCCCGGGCAGGTCGGCGATCCGCGTCCGACCGATCGTCAAGGAGTCCCAGCGGTGGCGCCAGGCGCCGCCGGGGCCCTCCTCCGCGTCGAGCAGGAGGAGCTCGCGGCCCGGTGTCAGTCCGCGGCGCACGAGCTCGCCGGCCGTGGCCAGCCCCGCCTGCCCCGCTCCGATGATGACGACGTCGTGGACGTACTGGTCGGGCTCCGCGGCGTTCACGTCACCATCATGCGTCATGAGCCCGGGCCCGATCTCCCCGGGCGAGCGGGGCGCTCGGCTCGCCCGGGGATGGGGGTCCACCGGCTCGCCCGGGGCGCCACCGTCTGGCACGCTGCCGTCCGTGTTCTCATCTTCTGCCGCCATGATGCACATCCTCACCGCGCGATCGGTGCTCGACAATCCGCTGGCCCGCCGCCGGCGGCTCGACGCGGACCGTGTCCGCGCGCTCGCGGGGGTGAACCGGTGCGGGGACCTGGGGGCGCGGCATGTGATCGAGCTGCCGGTGCTCGCCGATCTCGCCGAGACGACCGCCTCCCGGCTGCGTCTGCCCGACGGCCCCGGGTGGAGGCTCGGCCAGGCGCTCGGGCACGCCCTGGAGCAGGGAGTGCGATTGTGGTTGTGCGACGTGTCGGCCGAGGCCGTCCCGTGGATCGTCCGCACGGCCGGCGAGGGGCTCGTCCACGTCGTCTCACTGCCGGGGCCGGCGACGGACGACGCCGGCGGCGGTACCGTCGTCATCGCCGTCAGCCCGCTCGCGTTGATCCTCGCCCTGGCTGACGGCGGGGACGCCTCGCGCCGCTATCTGCGCACCGTGCTCGCCGGCGTGGACACCCTGCGATGCTCGCGCCACGCGGTGCGGGCGCTGCGACGCAGCGGCGTCGGGGCGGTCCAGCATCCGCACGCGCGACGCCTGCTGCGCAACCCCGTGGCCCTGGCCTACCTCGCCGTCTTCATCTACTCGTCCCTGAGGGCCGTCCCCGTGGCCTTCGTCCCCGGTTTCCACGGCCGGGTGTGGATCCTGTGGCTGATCGACATGGTCACCGCCGTGCCCTACACCTGGGGCATCGTCGAGATGGTGGCGGGACGCGCGATTCGCCGTCGACTGCTCGGGTTAGCGACCACCGTGATCACTTTCATCGCCCCCTACGTGTACTTCTGGATCAAGGGGCGCGGCTATCCGCCGACCGTGGTCGTGGTCGTCGCGGCGATGATCGTGGGCAGCGCCGGAATCGAGGTGGTGCGTTGGCTGCGGAGCACGGCGATCGTTCAGGGCCTGGGGGCTGGCGCATGAGGCGCCCGCAGCGGGTCGTTCTCCCCGCGGGCGGAGCGCAGCGCACCGACGAAAAGGAGCCAGAGCCCGCCCCCGACGGACAGGACCAGGCCCGCCATCGGACGCGCCGGGTGGACGACGAGGAGCCAGGCGGTCCCGCCGATCCACGCGAGGGCCGTAGCGATGTTGACCGGGCGGAAGCGCCTGACGCGGACCGGGTGGACGTAGTGGGTCGGCACCAGCGTCAGAACGGCCAGGACGATCGTCACTGCGATATTGAGCCAGCCCGGGGTGGCGAGCACCCACAGCATGACGGCGGCGATGTTCCATGCCGCGGGGAACCCGACGAAGTAGTTGTCGGTCGACTTCTCGCCCTCGTTGGCGTAGCAGAACATCGAGGTGGTCAGAATGACTGCGAGCAGAGCGCTGGCCACCGGCCGGGGCCCCATCGGCAGCCGCAGGTACATGAAGAGCGCCGGGACGAAGGTCCACGTAAGATAGTCGACAACGATGTCGAGCACATCGCCGTCGAACCAGGGAACGACTTCCTTGACGCGGGCGTGGCGGGCAAAGGTGCCGTCGACTCCGTCGACGACGAGGGCAACGGCGAGCCACGCCCACATCCAGCCGATCTCGCCGTGGATGAGGGAGAGCATTGCCAGGCAGGCGAAGACCAGCCCCGACATGGTGAGCGTGTGCACGCCCCAGGCGGACAGATGCGTCGTCGGGGCTGCGGGTAGAGCGGGAGAAGCGGGCTGTGCGGACGTGGCGGACACTATGAGCCTTCTAAGAGTGCGATGTGAGGGTTCTCGGCAGGTGACGGCGTTCGTGGCGTCGGCGTCTCCCCGCCGCGCGGGGGGACCGCCCCGCGGGCGGCCGGCGAACGGCCTCCCGCACTGCTTCCGAACCTATCGCACCGAGTGCCGACTGCAAGACCGGAAGAGCCCGCTCACCCTGTGCTCATTCCGCCGGCCCGAGGCCTCCGACGAGGCGGCGGGCCGCCCCCCATCGTGCTCGCGCCGGGCGCGGGACATCATCCGGCATCGGGCTGCGCGGCCTCGTGCCACACGAGGACCGACCACGGCTGAACGGCGGCGCCGTCGGCGACCGCCACGCCCTCCCCCTCGGCCCAGCAGTTGCTCTCCCTCTCCGCACTCACGGCGGTGTCGACCAGACGCCTCCACACGCGCCCCTCGCGAGCAGCGGGCACGCGAAAGTCGACAGGAGTATCAGCCATGTTGATCATGAGCCGGAAGCCGTCGTCGGGCGCGTCGATGTGGACGGCGAGCGCCCGGTCACCCTCGCGCGGCGCCCCGTCGGCGGCGGGCGTGAGGAACAGGTAGGAGACGTCGTCACCCCCGGCCGCCAGGTCCCCCCAGGCCGCCCGGTGCAGGCAGGTGTGCCGGCCGCGCAACCGCATGAGGAAGGTGCTGAAGCGGAACAGGGGGTTGACCCGCTCGCCGGGGGAATCGAAGACGCCGAGGTTGTCATGGTAGACGGCGCCGGTGCCGTCCTCGACCGCCACTCGCTGCGGGGCGTTGGTGGCGATCATCGCGTAGTTGTTGCGCATGGCTGTGGAGTCCAGCGCCCACGGGTTGTTATTGCCGTTCTGAGTGCGGCCGAATTCGTCGCCGGCCACCACCATCGGGACGCCGCGCGAGAACATGAGGATGGTCCACAGGTTGCGCAGTCGCTGGCGGCGCAGCCCCTGGTCGCCCCCGGAATCCCAGGACAGGTTGTCGTCGCTGCCGCCGTCGGAGGGGCCGAAGGGGTAGGGCTGGTCGTTGACCTTGGTCTGGTAGCTCACGAGGTCGGCCAGGTTGAAGCCGTCATGGGCGACGACGAAGTTGATGGACTTCTGCGGGCCGCCGTTGTCCTCGAAGTGGTGGTAGTCGCCGTTGACCATGTCGAGGAAGTCGGTGGTGTTGCCGTCGCCCTTGGTGAAGCGGCGCACGGCGTCGCGGTAGCGGCCGTTCCACTCGCCCCAGCCGCGGGGGAAGTTGCCCACCTCGTAGCCCCACAGGTCCCAGGCCTCGGCGATGACCTCGATGTTCTCGGCCTCGGCCAGCGCCGCGATGCCGGTCAGCAGGGGGTGCTCGTTGAAGAAGCGCTTGAGGGCGCCCCAATCGTCGGGCGCGGCGTCGGCGGGCAGTCGCCCCAGCACGGTGGCCAGATCGAAGCGGAAGCCGTCGACCCCCATGACGGCGCTCCAGTAGTGCAGCGAGTCCAGCACGAGTCGGCGGGCCGCCGGGGAGGAGTAGCTCATCTGGTTGGAGGTGCCGGTGGCGCCGTCGACCAGACGCTTGTCGCCGGTCATCTGGTAGTACTCGGCGGTGGCGAATCCGCCCAGGGAGGTGAAACCGGTGGTGGCGACGTCGCCGTTCCAGTTGCCGCCCTCGGCCGTGTGGTTGTAGACGACGTCGAGGTAGACCTCCATGCCGGCGGCGTGGAAGGCGGAGACCATCTCCTTGAACTCGCGGGTGGGTCCACCCGGGCTTCTGTCTGCCGCGTACTGGCGGTTGGGCGCGAAGAAGTCCAGGGTCATGTAACCCCACGCGTTGGTCGCGCCCGGGCGGGCCGACTCGGAGGCGTTGGTCTCGTGGACGGGCAGGAACTCGATGGTAGTGACCCCGGCCGCCCTGAGATAGGGGGCCAGGAGCCCCGCGCCCCTGTAGGTGCCCTGATATTCGGCCGGAATGTCGGGTACGTCCTCGAAACCAGGCTCGCCGGCGAGCAGGTCCGTCAGACGGGCCGTCGACGGGTGACCGGTGAACTGTCTGACGCCCGTCTCGTAGATGATGGCCCGTTCGGGCGGCAGCTGCGGTTTGTCGGCCGCTGCGGCCTCCTCGTCGACGACGACGCCCTTGGGGGCGTAAGGGGCGGTGTCGATCTGACGGCGGGGCACGCCGTCGACGAGGTCGCCGCCGGTGCCGAAGACGCCGACGTCGACGCCGAGCCCCGCCAGGGCGTCGGTGTCGACGTTGTGGGTGATCTCGCGGGAGTAGGGATCGAAGAGGACCTTGTTGGGGTTGAAGCGGTTGCCCTGCTCGTCGAGGTCGGCGATGAAGCCGGCCGCGGAGCCGGGGGCCCAGGCCTCGTCATAGAGCCAGTTCTGGCCCCATGCGCGAAAGCCGACGAGGGCGCCGGCCTCCAGCCCGCCCAGTCGGGCGCGCCAGACGCCGTCGGTTCCACGGGCGGGCAGGAAGGCGGCAGAGGCCGTCGCGCCGAGCGCCTCGGGGTAGATCTCCAGCTGGAGGCGAGTGGCGGCGGGGGCGTGGACGGCGAAGGTGACGCCGCCGTCGGAGTCGACGTGAGTGCCGAGCGGCCAGGTCGCGTCGGCCCATGCGGTCTTGTCGAGTGCGGTGAGCTCAGACATGGTCGTCACCGTGTCACGCGAGCCTGAACATCCGCTGAGCGCGGGACTCTCCGGGCGGATGCGGACAAGCGGGCCCTCCTTCCCTTCCACGACGGCGGGGACCCTCATAGACTGAGGCGCTCGGTGAGGGCGGGTCGCTGTAACCACCGTCTTGCACTGACGACGCGTTCGGGAGGCCATGATGACGGCGAAGACGGTGTTCAGCAGGTCGACGGCACGACCGGGACTGCTCGCTCTTCTGACAGGAGTGCTGCTCGCGAGCGCTGCGGGCTGCGCGGGCAACGGCCTGCCGGAGGGCACGTGGGCCGTCACGGCCGTGGAAGGCCGCGACCTCGTGGACGGGTCGGAGCCGTCCGTGACCTTCGACGGCGGCGATGTCCTCATCCGGACGGGCTGCAACCCGATCAACGGGACCGCGCACTACTCCCACGACATACTGTCCGTGCCCGACGGCGCAACGACCCTCGTAGGGTGCGATGCGGCCCTGAGCGCCCAGGAGCAGTGGCTGGGCGAACTCTTCGCCACGGGGGTGAGGCTCTCCCTCGACGGCGAGACGATGACGCTGTCCCAGGACGACGTCACGCTGACCCTCGAGCGGCAGCGATGAGCACGAGATCGACATTCTCGTACGAGATCGACGGCGGCGTCGTCAACCTCAGCCCGCAATGTCGATCTCGGCGATAGCTCCGGTTCAGAACAGCGCCGGCAGCGTCCCCTCGACGCCGCGCCGCAGCTCGGCCAGGTCGAGGACGAGCGGGCCACCCGCCGAGCTCCCGGCCTCGGCGCCCTCGGCGAGCAGGTCGGTGCCGGAGACCACGAGCATATCGCCACCCGTCGTCCCCAGACGCGCCCAGGCGACATCCTCCGCCTCGGCGGCGGCCGCCACGGCCGCCACGGCCCACTCGGGCACCGCCACGAGCGCCCGCGCCCCGGACTCGGACAGCAGCGCGGCGAAGTCGTCGACGCCGTCACGGCTCTGCAGCTGGGCCAGGTCGACGCTCGCCCCCACCCCGTGGCGCAGCACGGAGTCGACGAGGCTCTGAATGAGCCCGCCGGTCGACATGTCGTGGGCGGCGCGCATGAGTCGCTCGCCGTCGGGGCCGTCCACCTCGCTCAGAGCGAGCAGTACCCGCCCGAGCGCCGCCTCCGCCTCGAGGTCGACCCTCGGAGGCAGGCCGCCGAGGTGGTCGTGGATGGTGCGGGTCCAGGCCGAACCGTCCAGCTCATCGCGAGTCGTCCCCAGCGCGAGGATCGCCAGCCCTTCCTCGAACCAGCCCGAGGGGTTGGCGCGGCGCACGTCGTCCATGACGCCGAGGACCCCGACGACCGGCGTCGGGTTGATGGAGGAGTCGGGCAGCCCCTTGGCCCTGCCGTGAGAGTTGTACAGCGAGACGTTGCCCCCGGTGACGGGCACGCCCATGACCCGGCAGGCGTCGGCCAGGCCGGTGATGATCTCCACGAGCTGCCACATGGCGTCCGGGTCCTCCGGGGAGCCGACGTTGAGGCAGTCGGTGACCGCCACAGGACGCGCCCCCACGGTGCATACATTGCGGTAGGACTCGGCCAGGGCCGCGGCGGCGCCGGCCGCCGGGTCGAGCTTGGTGAAACGTCCATTGGCATCGGTGGCGATCGCGATCCCGCGGCCGGTGGCCTCGTCGACGCGGACGACGCCGGCGTCGTCGGGCTGAGCCAGGGCGGTGTTTCCGCGCACGAAGCGGTCGTACTGGTCGGTGATCCAGGCCGGCGAGGCCTGGTTGGGACTGGTGACGACGGCGAGCACCTGCTCGGCGAGCTCGGCGGCGGTGGCCGGACGGTCCAGGCGCGCCGAGGAGTCGGCGTTGAGCTCGTCCTGCCAGGAGGGGCGGGCGTAGGGGCGCTCGTAGGCGGGCCCCTCGTGGGCGACGGTGCGCGGGTCGACGTCGACGATCCGCTGCCCGAAGTGGTCGATCGTCAACCGCCCCGAGTCGTTGACCTCCCCGATGACGGCGGCCTCGACGTCCCAGGTGTCGATGACGGCCATGAAGTCGTCGAGCCTGTCGGGGGCGACGACGGCCATCATGCGCTCCTGGGACTCGCTCATGAGGATCTCACCAGCGGTCAGGGTGGGGTCGCGCAGGAGGACCCTCTCCAGATCCACGTGCATGCCGCCGTCGCCGTTGGAGGCCAGCTCGCTCGTGGCGCAGGAGATGCCCGCGGCCCCCAGGTCCTGGACGCCGAGCACGAGGCCGCCGGCGAACAGGTCGAGGCAGCACTCGATGAGGACCTTCTCCATGAAGGGGTCGCCGACCTGGACGCTCGGCCGCTTGGCGGGCATGCCGTCCTCGAAGGATTCACTGGCCAGGATGGAGGCGCCACCGATGCCGTCCCCGCCGGTGCGCGCGCCGAAGAGAACGACCTTGTTACCGGCCCCGGAGGCGCTGGCCAGGTGGATGTCGTCGTGGCGCAGCACGCCCACGCACAGGGCGTTGACGAGCGGGTTCTCCTGGTAGGAGGGGTCGAATTCGGTCTCACCGCCGATGTTGGGCAGGCCCAGGCAGTTCCCGTAACCGCCGACGCCCGCCACGACGCCGTGGACGACGCGGGCCGTGTCAGGGTGATCCGTCGCTCCGAAGCGCAACTGGTCCATGACGGCGACGGGTCGCGCACCCATGGAGATGATGTCGCGCACGATCCCGCCCACGCCGGTGGCCGCCCCCTGGTAGGGCTCGACGAAGCTGGGATGGTTATGGGACTCGACCTTGTAGGTGACGGCCCAGCCGTCCCCGATGTCGACGACGCCGGCGTTCTGGCCCATGCCGACCAGCAGATGCTCCTTCATCTCGGGCGTGACCTTGGCGCCGAACTGCGCAAGGTGCACCTTCGAGCTCTTGTAGGAGCAGTGCTCCGACCACATGACCGAATACATGGCCAGCTCGGCGCTGGTGGGCCGGCGTCCGAGCAGCTCCTTGATGGAGGCGTACTCCTCGTCCTTCAGGCCGAGCTCTCGGTAGAGCATCTGCCTGTCGGGGGTGGCGGCGGCGTCCCCGGTGGTGTCGGGATGCTCGACGGATCCGCCCTGATCGCTCGTGCGGACGGACTCGGAGGAGGACTCAACGGCCATGGGTGCTCCCGGGTGAGACGGAGTGGGACCGCATGCGAGGATACCCGGGGCTCGGCCCGCGCCGCCCGTCGGCCCGCCCGCGCCGCTGCAGAGCCGGCGTCGCCGCGCAGGCCGTGGACGCCGATCCCCCAGCCTCCCCTCCCACGACACACCGCGCCCGAAGGCGCCTCGCATCACACGCAGTTGGGGCAGGATCAAGCCATGAGAACCATCGACGTCGCCCCCCTGCCCTTGTCGGAGCTCGAGAGCCACCTGGATGAGGTCGCCTCCCACCGACTGAACGGCGGAATCGAGGCCGCTCGGGTTCTGCTCGAGGGACGCACCGTGTGGACGGTGACGCCTTCGGCCGCAGCGGGATCGGGCCCCGCCGAGACGGTCGCGCCCCTGGTCGGCTACGCGCTCGGCCTGGGCATTGACGTGCGATGGCTCGCATTGGACGCACCCGCCGACTTCGTGCGCGTGGCCGCGCGCCTCCACGCCGGCATCCACGGCGATCGTGGAGACGGCGGCAAGCTCGGCGAGAAGCAGCGCGACCTCTACGAGCATGTTCTGGCCTCGAACGCGGAGAACGTCACCGAGGACGTCCGCGAGGGCGACGTCGTCATCCTCCACGACCCACCCACCGCCGGCCTGGCGCGCTCCCTCAAGCGCGCCGGCCTCACCGTCATCTGGCGCTGCCACCTGGGCGGCGGTCCGTCCGGAGTGGCGGCCGAACGCTCCTGGGCCTTCCTCGACAGGTACCTGGAGGACGTCGACCTCGTCATCGTCTCGCGTGAGGAGTACCGTCCCGCCTTCATCGAACCGGAGCGGTGCGTCGTGGTGGCGCCATCGGTCAACCCGGACTCCCCCAAGAACCGGGTCCTCGACCTGGATGAGGCCTGGTCGGTGGCCCGCCTGGCGGGGATCTACGACGGAGAGCCGCCTTTCGAGGCGGTACCCTTCGTGCACGAGGACGGCCGCCCGGACGCCATCCGTTCGATGCCCTCCCTCGCCGGGGCCGGGCTGCCGGTGCCGACCGGAGTGCGCACGATCGCCCAGGTGGGCCGCTGGGACCGTCTCAAGGGCGCCGAGGAGCTCATCGAGGCCTTCGCCACGAATCTCACCGCCCTCCCCGGGGACGCGCACCTGCTGATCGTGGGTCCGGAGCCGGACCCGAACCGCGACGAGGCGGCCGCCGCGTACCTCGGCGAGGTGCTCGACCGGTGGGACCTCCTGCCGGAATCGGTCTCGCGCCGAGTGCATATCGCCGCGGTGCCGACCTACGACCGGGAGGTCAACGCGACGGTGGTCAACGCCGTCCAGCGCGTGGCCGACGTCGTCACCCAGCGCTCGCTGGTCGAGGCCTTCGGTCTGCCGGTGGCCGAGGCGATGTGGAAGAAGGCACCCGTCGTGGCCTCCGCGGTCGGGGGCATCCAGGACCAGATCGTCAACGGCATCGACGGGGTCCTGGTCGACCCGGCCGACGCGAGCACGTGGGCGCAGGCCGTCGCCGATCTGCTGCGTCTGCCGCAGAGAGCACGGGAGATGGGGCTGGCGGCGCACGAATCGGTGCGTCGGGAGTTCCTCCCCGACCGTCACCTGCGCGAGACGGCCGGCGCCATCGACCGGGCGCTGGAGCTCCACGCGGACTGATGACCGGGCCCGGCCGGCTACCGCTCCCCGCTTCACGGCGTTCGACGCCCGCCGCCCGTGCCCATCGGCCGGCCGCTTCGCCTCCGCATTCCCGGCACGGCACAGCGCACGAGTTATCCACAAGAAGCATCCACAGGCTTGTGCACGCGGTGGTGGAGGGGCGCGGTCGCGCGGCTGCCGCTGTGGCTACCTCTCCGCCCTCGCCCGCATGAGCGGTCCCCGGGCGACGGCCCGCTCACCCCCTTCTCGCGGGGCCCTCGGCCGGCCGGGGCGCATCAGAACCATCAACCGTTGAGATCACGCGAATATCACGCCGACCGGAGGCCCGCCGCGACGCCCCCCGGTTCGCGGCGGACCCGCCCGGATCCGCCAGCGGCACGAGATCGGCCGGGATGTGCTCGCACCGCCGTCGACGATCAGTGGAGCCGGTGTATCCTCCACCGCCGTCCACAGTTATCCACAGCGCCGGCGAGTTGCCCACAGGCCCGGTCAGGCTCCCACCAGCGAGCTGATCGCCGACTGGAAGATTCGCAGACCGTCCACTCCGGTGCGCGGGCCCGCCGCGGAGTCGGGGCCGAAGCCGGGCTCGACGGCGTGCTCGGGGTGGGGCATGAGGCCGATGACGTTGCCGCGCGCGTTGCGCACTCCGGCGATCTCGTGAGCCGAGCCGTTGGGGTTGCCTCCGACGTAGCGGAAGACGACCAGGCCCTCGCCCTCGAGGCGGTCGAGCTCGCCGGCGGAGACGACGAAGTTGCCCTCCCCGTTCTTGAGCGGAATCGTGATCTCATCACCGATCTCGAACAGGCTCGTCCACGCCGTGGAGGTCGACTCGACGCGCACGCGCTGCTCGCGGCAGAGGAACGTCTGATGATCGTTGCGGATGAGGGCGCCGGGCAGCAGGTGCGCCTCGGTGAGGATCTGGAATCCGTTGCAGATGCCCAGGACGGGCATGCCCCTGCCGGCGGCCTCCACGACCCGCCCCATGACCGGGGAGAAACGGGCGATGGCGCCGCAGCGCAGGTAGTCGCCGTAGGAGAACCCGCCGGGGACGACGACGGCGTCGACGCCCCTGAGGTCGACGTCCTTGTGCCACAGGCCGACGGGCTCGGCGCCGGCCAGACGCACGGCGCGGGAGGCGTCGACGTCGTCGAGAGTGCCGGGGAAGGTGATGACGCCAATGCGAGTCATCAGCTCAGGCCTCCTCGTCGGCGCGCACGCAGATGACGTCCTCGATGATCGGGTTGGACAGCAGTCTCGAGGCGGCCTCGCTCGCGGCGGCGAGGTCGGCGTCGGTGACCGGGCCGTTCACGGTCAGCTCGAAGCGACGCCCCTGACGCACCGCGGTGAACTGGTCGTACCCCAGGCGCGGGAGGCTCCCCACGACCGCCTTGCCCTGAGGGTCGAGAATCTCCGGCTTGGGCATGACCTCGACGACGATGCGTCCCATCGATCCTCCTGAGTACGGGTGCGGGGAGAGGGTCCGGTAGCAGCGTACCCGCTGCACCGGTGGAGCACCCGCCGCGCCCCGCCCGCTCGGGCCGCCGCCTCCGGCCGAGCACCTTCGGACGCGCTCGCAGCCGCGCAGACGCAACCGGCGCAGGCGCATCGAGCGGGCATCAGATACGGCCGAGCCAGTCCCCCGCCAGGTGGATGGCGGTCACTCCCCCGGTCCCCAGGAACACGGTCCCCAGCAGCCATGCGGGCCCGAGTGCGAGAGCGAGAATGGCGCACACCACAGCCGAGGCCAGCATGAAACCGCCGACGGCTCCGGCCACGCCCGCCGGTGCATGGACGCTCTGGTCGAGGGTCGAGCTCCCCATGATCGGGATCGGCCCCGAGTCCAGTGCGACGCGCGGCGGCGCCGACCCCGCCCGCCCGACGCCTCCCCGGGCCCGTGCCCCGGCCTGCGGGGCACCGGGCAGCTCCTGTCGCGCATCGGCGTCCCCGCCGCCGGTCAGGAGGCGCTGAGTGTCGACGACGTCGACCGCGCCCACGGTCAGGCCCGCGGCGGCGTCCAGGACGGTCGGCTCCCAGCGCTCGCCCTCGCCGCGCACCGCGGTGCCCCCGGCCCAGGCCAGGTAACCGGCGGCCGACACGAGCCCGGCGCCGGCCAGGACGACGACGAGCCACGGCGGGATCCACAGGTGCCCGGCCTCCGCATTGGTCGCCAGGTTCATCGCCGACCAGGTCGCCAGGCCCAGCCCCACCAGGGCGAAGGCGATCCCCGCCAGACGCTGACGCCGCACGGCCACCGGCCAGGGCGTGCGCGCCCTCTGTCCCGGCGTCGGCCCGCCCAGCGCCGCGCCGCGCCCCACGCCCCAGTCGACCGGGCCGCGCTCGGACTCGGGCCGCCGGTCCCGGCTCGGCGGGGGCGTCATGCGAGCGCCTGCCGCAGGATCGAGGCCAGGCCGAGAGCCACCAGGAGGAAGCCGACGGAGCCGGCCAGAAGCTGGGCCACCCGAGCCAGCCCCTCCCCCGCCGTCGTCCCGGCGAGACGCTCGTCCGCGGCCCGCCCGGCGGCGGTGGCCGCCAGCGCGGTCGTCACGGGACCGGAGACGACATCGAGGGCCGTCAACTCGCGCCGTCCGGCCGACTCCGGAATCGCGATATCGGTGCCCGGAACGGTCAGGGGGACGGCGAGGTCGCGTCCGGGTGCGGATAAGGGGCCACCGGGGTGGGCCGCCCGCCCGGCCTGATGGATCGCGCCGGCCTCACGGGCGCGGCGTCGGGCAGCACGGGCTCGATTGCGGTCCAGCCGCAGCCTCGGGGCGTTGACGACGAGCGAACGGGCCGGGACGCGCAGCACCGCGAGCAGGCCGACGCCCACGATGATCAGAGCGGCACCGCCCAGGACGGAGGAGACTGCGCGGACTCCGAGCGCCGCGGTGACGGCAGCCGCGAGCGCAAGCACGACGATCAGGATCGCCGTGACGACCAGGACGATGAAACCCGATCCGGGGCGGAAGGTGCGCGTCGTCGGCCCCGAGACGGGGCGGCCCGACTGATCGGAGGGGCTCGGGTGGCCGGGAGCGGTCATGACGTCCTACACCTCCAGCGGAGAGCCGGTGAGGCGCTCGTAGGCCTCGAGGTAGCGTCCGCGGGTGCGGCCGACGACGTCGGCCGGCAGAGCGGGAGGCTCGGCTCCGCCGGCCCGGTCCCAGCCGGAGGCGGACGAGGCGAGCCAGTCGCGAACGTACTGCTTGTCGAAGGAGGGCGTGACCCGGCCTGGGATCCACTGGTCGGCCGGCCAGAAGCGCGAGGAGTCGGGGGTGAGGACCTCGTCGCCGAGCACCAGCCCGCCCGCCGGGCCAGCACCGAATTCGAACTTCGTATCGGCCAGGATGATGCCGCGTTCGAGGGCGATCTCGGCGGCGCGGGCGTACAGGGCGAGGGAGATTCCGCGCAGCGCGGCGGCCGGCTCCTCGCCGACCATTGCGACTACGCGGGAGAAGGGGATGTTCTCATCGTGGCCGCCGAGTTCGGCTTTGGCGGCGGGGGTGAAGATGGGCTCGGGCAGCCGGGAGGCCTCGGCGAGCCCCTCGGGCAGGGCGATGCCGCACACGGTCCGGCTCCGGCGGTACTCGACCAGGCCGGAGCCGGTGAGGTAACCGCGGACCACGCACTCGACGGGATGCATCGTCAGACGGCGGCAGACCATGGCGCGGCCGGCGACGGCGTCGGGCACGTCCAGGGACAGGATATGGCTCGGAACGATGTCGTCCAGCTGCTCGAACCACCAGGCGGACAGCGCCGTGAGGACCTTCCCCTTGTCCGGCACCGGTGTCGGCAGAACGTGGTCGTAGGCGCTGATGCGGTCCGAGGCGACGATGAGCAGGACGTCCCGTCCGGCCCAGGGCGAGGCGGCGGCGGGGGTGTAGACGTCGCGGACCTTGCCGCTGGACAGATGCGTCCAGCCGGGGAGCTCGGGGGCGACGGGCAGGGTGGAGGCGCTCATGGCACCATCCTGCCACCGCAGCGGCAGTGCCTCCTTTTCAAGAGCAGGGCAAGAGCGGAGCAAGACCACAGTCCAGGGTTGACGCGGACCGACGGTAGCATGACTCGGAACTAGATTATTTGTACTTTCATTCTGCGATTACTTACGGGTCTTCGATCGTCCTCCTTGAACCCCTGGATGGTGCAGCTATCGCCACCGACCGGACCATCCGCGACGCGCCCCGGTAGCACAACGCTGTCAACGACCAGCGGCAATATCCGTGCGGTACTGGCCGCCGTCGAGGTGAATGCGTGAGACGGCCTCATAGGCACGGTCCCGGGCCGAGCCGACCGTATCCGCGAGCGCCACCACGGACAGCACGCGCCCGCCGGCGGCAACCAGACGGCCGTCGTCGTCGAAGCCGGTGCCGGCGTGCAGGACATGAACCCCGGGGAGGGTCTCGGCCTCCTCAACACCGGTGACGGCACCGCCTGCGGCGACGGTGCCGGGGTAGCCGGGGGCGGCCAGAACCACGTCGACCGCGGCCTGCTCCGACCAGGTGGGGGCGGGGGCGTCGGCGAGGCGGCCGCTCGCGGCGGCGAGAAGCAGGTCGGGTAGGGAGGAGGTCAGGCGGGCCAGGACGGCCTGAGTCTCGGGGTCGCCGAAACGCACGTTGAACTCGACCACGCGCAGCCCGTCGGAGGTCAGCGCCAGTCCGCAGTAGAGCAGGCCGATGAAGGCGGTGCCGCGTCGGGCCATCTCGTCGACGACGGGTTGAGCAATCTCGCGGACGACCCGCTCAGTGAGGTCGTCCGGCGCCCAGGTCAGGGGGCTGTAGGCGCCCATGCCGCCGGTGTTGGGGCCGGCGCCACCGTCGCCGAGGCGTTTGAAATCCTGGGCGGGGGCGAGCGGGCGGACGGTGGCGCCGTCGCACACGCAGAACAGGGAGATCTCCGGGCCGTCGAGGTAATGCTCGACGAGAACGCGGCCGCCCTCCCTCGACAGGCACGCCAGGCCGTGGTCCCTAGCGGCGGCACGCTCAGAGGTGACGACGACGCCCTTGCCGGCGGCCAGGCCATCGTCTTTGACGACGTGGGGCGTCCCGAGACGGTCGAGGGCCGCGGCCAGCTCGGCCTCGGTGGAGCAGACGGCGGCCTCCGCCGTGGGCACGCCGGCGGCCCTCATCACCTCCTTGGCGAAGGCCTTGGAGCTTTCCAGACGGGCGGCCTTCGCGCCGGGGCCGAAGACGGGGATACCGGCCTCGCGGACGTCGTCGGCCACCCCCGCCACAAGCGGCGCCTCGGGGCCGACGACGACGAGGTCGGCTCCCATCCGGGTGGCGAGTTCGACGACCTCCCCGGGCGCGGCGGGGTTGATGTTGAGGTTGGTGGCGATCGCGGCGGTTCCCGGGTTCCCGGGGGCGACGACAAGGTCGCTCGTGGCTGGATCGGAAGCGAGAGAGCGGGCCAGGGCGTGCTCTCGCGCGCCGGAACCGAGAAGCAGGATCTTCACGCGCTCAGGGTAGCGGGACGACAGCCCGTGGTCGCGGCGGCCGAGCCCGTGTCACGGCGATATCACGATGTTCCTCCTGGTTCCTCCTGGCCGCTCGCGCGGGAGTCGCTGAGCCCACCGTCACCGACCGACTACCTGTCGCTCCTGTCGTGCTAGCGCTCGCGCGATACCTGCGCTGCGATCGAACTACCGGGGTGCCACTCATGGCCTGCGACGCGGCGCTCCACGAGGGGCACACCACAGTCGCCGCCATCAACGCCCACTTGCGCGGCCCCGGGTCCCGGTTGGCGCAGAGCCGCCTCGCTCCGCCGGCCTCAATGTTCGTGAGGGATCGTGACACGTCGAATCATCAAAACCGGCTGAAAGTCGAGCACGCACCAGGCCGGGAAGCCGGAAACGCCCCCGACCGGTCTCCCGGTCGGGGGCGCCGTAGCGGGTGGTCACCCGTCTCAGCCAGCAGCGAGCTTCACGCCGGCCCGGTGCGCCGTGCCCGCCTCGAGCCGCGCCTGCCTTGCCGCGCTCCGCTCAGGCCTTCTCGGCCTTGGCCTTAGCCTCGGCGATACGCTCGCGGAAATCGGCCAGCTGAGCCCTGATGGCGTCGGGGAGCCTGTCGCCGAACTGCTTGAAGTACTCCTCGGTGTCGTCCATCTCGGCGGCCCAGGCGTCGGGGTCGATGTCGTACATCTTGTCCCAGGCGACCCTGTCGACATCCACACCCTCGAGATTGAAGTCCTCGAACTTCGGATACAGACCGGTCACGCCCTTCTCGGCCCCGACCTCACCGCCGGCGCGGCGGACGATCCAGTCGAGCACACGGGAGTTGTCGCCGTAGCCCGGCCACAGGAAGGCGCCGTCCTCGTCCTTGCGGAACCAGTTGACCTGGTAGACCTTGGGGAACTTGTCGCCCAGCTTCTCCTGCATCTGAAGCCAGTGACCCCAGTAGTCGGCCATGTTGTAGCCGCAGAAGGGCAGCATAGCGAAGGGGTCGTGGCGCAGTGCCCCGACCTTGGCATCCAGCGCCGCGGCGGTGACCTCAGAAGCCACGGAGGCGCCGATGAACACGCCGTGGGCCGGCTCGTACTGCTCGGCGACCAGCGGCACATTGCTCGCACGACGTCCGCCGAACAGGACGGCGTCGACCGGAACGCCCTCGGGGGCCTCCCAATCGGGGCAGATGATCGGACACTGCGAAGCGGGGGTGGTGAAGCGCGAGTTCGGGTGCGCGGCCTTCTTGCCGGCCTCGGCGTCGGCGGGGGTGTAGTCGTTGCCCTGCCAGTCGATGAGGTGGTCCGGCAGCGGGGCGTCGATGCCCTCCCACCACACGTCGCCGTCGTCGGTCAGGGCGACGTTGGTGAAGATGGAGTTGGCCTTCATGGTCTCCATGGCCATCGGGTTCGTCTTGTAGGACGTGCCCGGGGCGACGCCGAAGAAGCCCGCCTCCGGGTTGATGGCGCGCAGGCTGCCATCAGGGCCGGGACGCATCCAGGCGATGTCGTCGCCGACGGTTTCGACCTTGTAACCGGAGATGGTCGGCCGGAGCATGGCGAGGTTCGTCTTGCCGCAGGCGCTCGGGAATGCGGCGGTGACGTGGTACTGCTTGCCGGTGCTCTCCTCGGTCAGACGCAAAATGAGCATGTGCTCGGCCATCCAGCCGTCGCGTCGAGCCATGGTCGAGGCGATGCGCAGCGCGTAGCACTTCTTCCCCAGCAGCGCGTTGCCACCGTATCCGGAGCCGTAGGACCAGATCTCGTTGGTCTCCGGGAACTGAGTGATGTACTTCTCATCGTTGCAGGGCCAGGGAACGTCCTGCTCATGCTCGGCCAGCGGCGCGCCCACGGAGTGCGCACAGGGGACCCAGGTGCGGCCCTCATTGATGAGGTCCATGGCCTTGGCCCCCATGCGCGTCATAATGCGCATATTGACGACGACGTAGGGAGAGTCGGTGATCTCAATACCCAGCTGGGAGATCGGACCGCCGAGAGGACCCATGGAGAAGGGAATCACGTACATCGTGCGACCGGCATAAGTGCCGTCGAACTTCTCATTGAGGATCTTCTTCATCTCGACCGGGTCGCACCAGTTGTTGGTCGGGCCCGCGTCCTCCTCCTTCTCCGAGCAGATGAAGGTGCGGGACTCGACGCGGGCGACATCGCTCGGCAGCGAACGAGCGAGGAAGGAGTTGGGTCGCTTCTCGGGGTTGAGGCGGGTGAACATGCCCGACTCGACCATCTCGGTGGTCAGACGGTCCCACTCCTCGTCGGAACCGTCGCAGAAGTAGACGCTCTCCGGCTTGCCGAGCTCGGCGAGGCGGACGGCGAACGCGATGACGTCCTCAGGAGCGTTGGCGGGCGCGGCAGCGCGAACATCCTGCTCAGACACAGTCATATGAGTCCCTTCCTTGAATTCTTGCGACTCTTGCTGTCAGGGCAATCCTCCCTCATCAGCCCAGATCGATCACGCCCACTTAGGTCCCAACGTGGCCTTCTCCGTCACATCCCTCCCGTGTTCCCGGACACACCGGCGTCCGTGTAACGTCGCGGGCGTGAGTACTCGTCGTCGCACCGCACCGATCCTCGTCGTCGCGAGCGCCGCCGCAGCGCTCGCCCTGTCCGCCTGCACAGCGCACATGGACCTGACCATCTCCGAGTCCGACACCTACGACGCCACCATCGTCATGCGCGACACGACCGGCTCGGTCCTGACCGCCGACACCGACTGCCAGTCCTACGCCGACCCGTCCGTCCTGGGCTCCGTCGCCGACGCGTCCGTCTCCGCCGTCCCCGTCGGCTCGGCCAACGACGACGCGGGCGTGGGCTGCGAGGTGACGGCCACGGGAGTCAAGGTCCCCGACGCCGCGGACGCCGCGGACGCCGATCCGCTCGTCGAGCGCGACGGCGACCTCTACGTCTTCACCCTCGGCGCGCTCGCTCCGGGCGGCCTCGGCGGCCCCGACTCCGACGCGACGGCCGACCCGGAGCAGCAGGGCGCAGATCCGACGTCCGGATCCTCCTCGGACGACTCGCTCAACTCCGCCATCGACACCCATCTGTCGGTCACCTTCCCGGGCGCCGTCGTCGACGGAGGCGGCGGGACCGTCTCGGGGCGGACCGTCACCTGGGACGACGCCGACGTCCTGGCCGACGGCGTGAGCGCCTCGGGCTACGCAACTCCGGACGAGGGCGTGAGCACCCTGGACCGCTTCGGGCCGTGGATCATCACGGGGATTGTCGTGGCCGGCATCGCCGTGGGCGCGGCCGCGATCATGCGCCGACGCCGGTCGACCGCGCGAGCCGACTCGAGCGCTCGACGGTCCGGCCAGACGCCGTCGGGCCGCAAAGGGAGCGCGACGCGCTGAGATGCGCGAACGCCGGCGAGGGCTCCCCGCGTCGCCGTTCTATCGGATGCCCATCGCTCGTAAACTACCGACTATGAATGTTCGAACTCCCTCGCGCCGCCTGGCGGCGGCCGTCGCCATACCCGTCCTGGCTCTTGTCGGAATCGCGGGCCCCTCCCCCGACGCCTCAGCCGCGTTGGGCGACACAACCGGCGATATCACGATGACTGTCCACGACAATGACACGGCCGATACGACCATGACGGTCAAAGTCGAGGGCGCTTCCCCTTCCGCATACTGCGACAAGGACCTGCTGAGCGACTTCAACGACTTGAACAGCGGCACGGCCAATGTGACCACCAACGGCGATCAGTGCGTCCTATCCGTCACCGGCACGCCTCTCAGCGGAGCCGGAGGCGGTGATCCGATGATCAGGCACGAGAACGACAGGTACATCTTCGAGACCTCCGACCTGGACGAATTCCGAAGCACTACCGTCAACATGAAAGTCAATATGTCGGTGACTTTCCCGTACAAGGTCGTCGACGCCGACGAGCACGCGACGGTCGACGGCGAGACCGCCTCCTGGGCCAACATCGGCTCGCTCAGCTCGATGAGAGCCGAGTCCAAGGATTCCGCCGATCCGCCCTGGTTGTGGATCATCGTAGGAGCCGTGGCCGTCCTGGCGGTGGCGATCGCCGCCGCCGTCGCCATCCTCCTCAGCCGCAGGAAAATGCGTCCCAGTGCGGGCTACGCGCCGGTCGATGCCTACGGCCAGCCCCAGCAGCCCGGCCAACCGGGCTACACCCAACCGGGCTACGGCCAGCCTCAGCAGCCCGGCCAACCGGGCGCGCAACCGGGCTACAGCCAACCGGGCCAGCAGACGTACAACCCCAACAACCCGTACTGAAGGCTTAAAGGTCGGTGTCTGCGGCGGTCCGTCGCGGAGCAGCGCGCCATATACTGCGGCAATGAGGTTCACCACCAGATCACTCCGCGGCTGCCTGAGCGGATGCCTGGCGGCGGCGCTGTGCGCCTTCGCCCTGGCCGGCGTCGCACCCACCTCCGCAGCCGATATCGCCGGCACCCAGGCGACCGGGAGCTACGAGATCACGATCCATGAGGACGAGACGGTCGACAACGTCATGACGCTGACCGTCGACAACATGCCGGAGGAGCAGTTCTCCGCATTCTGCACCCAGACGTCTTTCCTCTCCTCGGGAGGCTACCCGACTGACGTCGAGCAGATCGAGAAGGACGGGAAGCCCGCATGCAAGGTGTCGAACACGGGCGTCCCCCTCGACGAGGTTTCGCAGTTGAGCATGACGATCACCCACTCGGGCGGCCAGTTCGACTTCTCCACAATGGTGTCCGGCGAGGTCCGCGTCGCTACTGTGACCGTGACCTTCCCCGGCAGGGTCACCAACGCGAACGAGAGCGGAGTGACCGACGGGAACTCCGTCACATGGACCGAACTCAAAGACAGTACGCGGATCGAGGCGACAGGGAAGGACTCCCCGGGCTCGCCCTGGCCGTGGATCATCGCGGGAGTCGCCGCCGTCGTGGTGGTGGTCGCCGTCGCCGTCACCGCCGTCATCATTCTCACCCGCAGGAGACGGCGGCCGAGCGCCGGAGGTCCTGACGGCATCTACGGGCAGCCGGGGGCGCCGCTGAGCGGCCAGCAGCCGAATCAGCCAGGCCCACCCCAGCAGCCCGGCTACAACCAGCCGGGCCCACCCCAGCAACCGGGCAGGCCTGACGGAGGCTACGGCGGGCCCCAGCCGCCGGATCAGCAGCCGTACGGCGCCAACGGTCAGTACTGAGCGACCGGACGGCTTCCCGGTCCGGGGTCCGACACCCGAACGGTGCCGGGCCCCGACGTCTCTCCTGTTGGACGGGGCACGAGGAGGTCCACGCAGACGCGGCCTCCCGGTCAGCCGAGCAGCCTGTGACGCGTGATCGTGGCCTCCCGCCCGGGACCGACGCCGATCGCGGACACGCGCGTGCGGGCAAGCTCCTCGATGCGCGTCACATAGGTCCGGGCTTCGGCGGGCAGATCGGAGAACTCGCGCACGCCGGTGATGTCCTCCCTCCAACCGGGCAGCTCCTCGTAGACCGGCACGGCATGGTGAACATCGGACTGAGTGAGCGGCATCTCCTCGGTGCGCACGCCGTCGACGTCGTAGGCCACGCAAACGGGGATGGTCTCATAGCCGGTGAGGACGTCGAGCTTGGTCATGACCAGATCGGTCAGGCCGTTGACGCGCGCGGCGTAGCGGGTGACGACGGCATCATGCCAACCGCAGCGGCGCGGGCGGCCCGTGGTCACCCCGTACTCGCCGCCCTCGGAGCGCAATCGCTCGCCCTCGACGCCGGTCACCTCGGTGGGGAAGGGCCCCTCCCCCACGCGGGTGGCGTAAGCCTTGACGACACCGACGACGGAGTCGATGCGGGTCGGTCCCACGCCCGTCCCGGTGCAGGCGCCGCCGGCGGTCGGGCTGGAGGATGTGACGAAGGGGTAGGTGCCGTGGTCGATGTCGAGCATGGTGGCCTGTCCGGCCTCGAACAGGACCGTCTTGCCGTTATCGAGAGCGTCGTTGAGGACCAGAGAGCAGTCAATGACCATGGGCCGTACGCGGTCGGTGTAGGACAGCAGTTCGTCGGCGACCTCGTCGGGGTCGATGGCGGGACGGTTGAAGATCTTCAGGAAGAGTCCGTTCTTCTGGTCGAGGGCGGAGCGGACCTTCTGGCGCAGAATCGACTCGTCGAACAAGTCTTGGACGCGCAGGCCCACACGATTCATCTTGTCCGCGTAGGTGGGGCCGATGCCCCGCCCCGTGGTGCCGAGCCGACGTTCCCCCAGGAAGCGCTCGGTCGTACGGTCCAGCATCCGGTTGTAGGAGGGAATGAGGTGAGCATTGGCCGAGATCCGCAGGGATGAGGCGTCCCGGCCGCGGGAAGCGATCTCGGCGATCTCGGCGAAGAGCACCTCCAGGTCCACCACGACGCCGTTGCCGATGACGGGCGTGACGCCGGGCGTGAGCACGCCGGCGGGCAGGAGGTGGAAGGCGAAGGTCTCCCCGTCGATGACGACGGTGTGCCCGGCGTTGTTCCCGCCGTTGAACTTGACGACGTAGTCGACGTCCTGACCGAGCTGGTCGGTCGCCTTGCCCTTCCCCTCGTCTCCCCACTGTGTCCCGACGACGACGACGGCTGGCATGGGCATCTCTCCTATTGCGACGGCGGCATGACGGTGGCCACGCCGCCGCCCAGACTACCGGAGACCCGCGCCGAACAGGTCGCGGTTCCGGGGCGGTCGACACCGAAGAGGCGGATGCCGAGGGCACTGCCGGCGCCGAAGCAGGCGCGATGAGTCCGCGTGCGCCCGGCGCGCGCCCGTCTCGATACGCGCGGCTGCGCACCCGGATCAGCGGTCGAACACCAGACCGGCGCGCCGTTCGAAGACCTCGCGCTCGCGCTGCTGCTCACCGCTCCGCAGGGGAATGTAGTGACCGGTCTCGCCGGTGGCGCCGACGGCCACGCCCCAGCTCCAGATCTCCTCGCACTGCGCAGCGGCCGTTTTCTCGCGACAGGCGAACCCACCGGATGCGCCGCCTGTCCCGAGCAGAGGAACGGGTATTCCTTCACGATCGACCATGACGACCCGATCTCCGGCCACGTACAGGCTCGAGCGGGAATCGGGCCACCCATACTTCTTTCCACCTGCACGAATCGCTCCACGATCCACGACGGTCTTCCGGAAGCACATACTCATTTTGACCAGAGGAAACACCACTGCAGCCGCCCCGAGAACCAGGCCGAGGAGTCCCACGGCAGTATTCGCGTTGTTGCGAGCGGGCTGACTCAGCATCAGGCCCGCGACCGCGACGAAGACCGCCCCCGTGCAGATGAGGGTCGCCCCGCCGTCCAAAACGGACTCCAGGAGCCGGCCCCAGGCGGGAGCATCGTAGACCAGCGGTTCGTCGTCCACCGCGCTTCGTGCGGTCCGGACGTCCTGCGAGCCCTGATCCGAGCACGCCTGCGCGAGCGCGGGATCGACCGCGACGAGGGTCGGATCGGAAACGATCCAGCCCTGGGCGACCGCGAATGCCCAGATCCTCTCCAGGGCGAAACGGGCTCTGGTCTCGCAGTTCTCGCCGAATATCCGGAGCGTCCCCCCGAAGACGCATCCCGGCATTCTCCTGACATCATCGAGGACGCCATTGACGAGAATCAATCGGCACCGTTGGATATAAAAAGAGTGAAAGCCATCCGAATCCCGTACATCGGCCCTGACTCCCGAGACGGCGAAGCCCGAGCGCGTCGCCGGCCATGGCCGTCTCTCCGTGCGGAGCAGACGGCGCATGTCAATACCGCAAGCGCTCATAACCGTTCGGCACCGCAACACATTCATACTCCACAGCAGCACCGGGAGATTCACGAAGACGATGAAAAAGAAACCGACCCCCGGGGCGCCCCTCCCCAGAAGCTGGCCGATCAACCATGGGGCGGAGAGCACTTGCTGAGCAGCGGCGGGGATCGCGATGATCCCGGCGATGGCTCTCGCAACGATCGATCGGCGCAGGATGAGCCGGGGGCCTGCCGGGCCGCCTGTCTTCACACTCGCCCGACCTCTCAGGAAGGGCTCGAGCGTTAACGGGTCGACGCGGGCGGAGGGCCGTTCCGCGTCGGCCGCAGAAGGGTCGCCGTCCTGTCCCATGCTCCTCTTCCACGAGTGGTCGTGCACCGGTCGGCGGGTCGCCCGAGCGGAGGCGGACCAGGCCCTGCTCCCCATCCGGCCGCACCGGCATCCGACGGTCATGAGTCACTGCCAATTCCTGCCACTTCACTGTAATCCGCCATGCGGCTGACAGGGCGGCGCGAAGGCGGGCACTCCTCCCCATGCACCCAGTGGCCCCGGCGATGCCCGACGACATCGGCTCAGCCGTCGGGCTCAGCCGGAGGCGCGGCGCAAACGGTCGATAACACTGCGCTGGATGAGAGCCATGAGGTATCCCTGGAAGGCGAGCCCCAGCAACACCATGAACCATGTCACGGCCGCCCTGGACTGCGGCACTGCGCAGGCCAGGATCGCAGGGGCGGACGTCACGACCAGACATGTCGCGGTCCGCCCGAGACAGCCGACCGCCAGTCTCACCGCGTTGGCCGCGTGCGCCGCCGTCGTATTCTCGAAACGCGCCGTCAGGGGCACGAGCCAGACGAGCACGCCGACCACGATGGCGCCGCCGGCCAGCAGGAGGCCCGAGAGCGCGCCGAGCCCAGCGGGATTCGCGCCGATCGCCCCGCTCTCGGCGCCCGCTGCGACCGTCCGGTTCTCCCATACGGCCAGCGCAAGCACCCCAACCGTCGGAAGCCACCAGGCCAACGACCGGATCAGTTCACCGCGGAAAATCCGCCACCACGTGCGAACGATGTAGCCGTCCTCGTCGCGCACCATGTCCATGGTGATACGAGCGCATGCGGTCAAAGCGGCTCCGGCCGTCACCACCGGCAGGCAGCCGATGAGGGTGAGGGCATTAATGATGACAAGATCGGCGGCGCCGGTCCAGGCCCGATAGAAGGGCGAGTCGATCCGGAGGAACCCGGGCACGTGGAACTCCTTGTGTCCGCGAGGGACGGGACCCGCGGATGCCCGCTCAGCCCTTGACGGCGCCGGCGGCGACGCCCTCGATGATGTGCCTCTGCCCGAAGAGGTAGAAAGCGACGATCGGAATGATCGCCAGCACGAGCATGGCCATCTGAGCGCCCATATCGCGGTTGCCGTTGGATCCGATGAGCGACTGAATGACGATCGGGATCGTCTTGTAACGCTCGTCCTGACCGATCACCAGGTTCGGCAGGAGGAAGTCGTTCCACACCCACATGGCGTTGAGGATCGCCACCGTCACCGCCGTGGGCCTCAGCAACGGCATGACCACCTGGAAATAGCTCTGCAGCGGCGAGCAGCCGTCCATGAAGGCGGCCTCCTCGATATCCACCGGGATGGACTTCACGAAGCCGGCGAAGAGGAACACGGACAGTCCGCCGCCGAACCCGAGGTAAAGCACGATCATCCCCCACGGCGTGGCCAGGCCCAGGGCATCGGCGACCTTGACGGTGGGGAACATGACGAGCTGGAAGGGCGCGACCATGGAAAAGGCGAACAGGTAGTAGAGCAGAGTCGTCCACCATGTCTTGACTCGAGTGATGTAGTACGCCGTCATCGCCGTGAGCATGACGATGACCGCCACCGATCCCACGGTGACGAACAGCGACCAGCCAATGGCACGGAGGAATCCCGACAGCCCCAGCCCAGTGGCGTAGTTGGTCAGCCCCGCGAAGGCCTTCCCGGTAGGTATGGAGAAGGGGGAGTCCGAGATGTAGAACTTGCCCTTGAATGAGTTGATGAGGATGAATAGCAGCGGGATGATCCAGATGAGGGACAGGACGGTCAGCATCGTCACCAGCACGTGCTGGCCCGTCCCCCGCTCCGGTGATGAAGTCGGGGACGAGGGTGCCTCGTTCCCATCGACGGATGCGACGGATGCGGATGATTCGGTTTGCGATACAGTGTCGGCGCTCACGCGTCGATCTCCTTCGAACGGGTCGCGCGCAGCTGCAGCACGGCGATGATGGACACGAGGATGAAGAAGACGACGGCCTCGGCCTGAGCCACTCCGTGCCATGCCTTACCGGGTTTGTCATACATGAGAGACACGATATTGAGGGCCGCCATCTGCGTATGCTTCAACGGGTTCCCGTCGGTCAGCGCGAGGTTCTGATCGTACATCTTGAATGTATTCGCCAGTGTGAGGAACAGGCAGATCGTGATCGAGGGCATGACTATCGGGATTGTCACGTTGCGCAGCGTCTGCCACTTACTCGCACCGTCGATCTGCGAGGCCTCGACGAGTTCGGGCGGCACGTTCTGCAGGCCGGCGATGTAGATGATCATCATGTAGCCCATGAGCTGCCAGTTGACCAGCATGATCAAACCTGCGAGCCCCATGCGCCAGTCGTTGATGATGGTCTGGTCCCAACGCTGGAGGACGGCATCGAGCATGACCTGCCACGTGTAGCCCAGCACGATTCCCCCGATGAGATTGGGCATGAAGAACACCGAGCGGAAGAAATTCGTACCGCGCAACTTGCGTGTCAGCAGGTAGGCCAGGCAGAAAGCGCCCAGGTTGACGGTCACGACCGAGATCGCGCAGACGAGCACCGTGAACCACAGGGCGTGCACGAATCCGGACTCGCCCCCGAAGGCGTTCGCGTAGTTCTTAGTGCCCACCCACGTCGCATCGGTGAGTGTCGAGAACTTGGTGAAGGACAGGTACAGACCCATGAAGAACGGCACGATGAACGCGATGAGGAAGGCGATCAGCGTGGGACCCGCGAAGATCGGGAAGTATTTCTTGAGTGATTTTTCCATTTGTTCCCCTAGTCGGCTCCGTGCAATTCGGGTATCACGATGGCCTGAGACCCGCGGAGGGAGTTCATCGGCTGACGCCCGACGCACCGCCGCCTCAATGCACGAGGACGGAGCTCTTGTTTCAGATCAGGCCGTCTTCTGGGCCCTCCATTCGCTGACGAAGTAGTCCTTGACCGCGTTCCAGTCCTCCTTCCCGGAGGCGTACTGAGCGAGATACGAACCGAGCTGGTCCTTGAAGTCCAGACTCGGGAACGTCTGGAAGACCCAGTTGATCGGGTAGAGTTCCTTGTCATTGAGGAATTTTGAGATCTCCTGCCCCAGCGGATCCGCGGGCACCAGATCCGAGAAGACCGAGTAGGGACTGACGGAGACGATCGAGCCGTCCACGAGCATTCCGGCCCCCTCGGCGTCGTTGAACAACCAGCTGAGGAAGTCGATCGACGCCTGCTGCGCCTCCTGGGAGGCCTTGGAGTTGATGGACAGGTAGTTCTCGGTGCCGAGTGCGATGCCTGATCGTTCCTCGCCGCTGACGCCGACGTAGACCGGCATGAAGTGGATGTCCTCCTCCTTGACCGTGTTCCCCTCGACCTCGGAGATCTGCGACCAGGCCCAGTTGCCGTTCTGAACGAAGACGCACTTTCCGAGGGCGAAGTCCGCCATGGAGTCGGTCACGCTCTTCGCCGCGGCGGCGGAGGGCTTGACCGTCGAGTTGTTGAGGTAGAGATCGAAGATCTGCTTGTAGTCGTCCGAGTAGGTCAGCTCCAGGTCCGGGGTGTCCGTGACCCCCTTGTCTCGGAACTCGTAGAAGACGGGGTAGTTGGCCAGATGAGTATGCCACCGCCAGTCCTCGCCGGACGCCAGGGAGGTGCAGGCGAAAGCCCCCTCGACACCGAGCTCGGCCTTCCTCTCCTGGATGTCCTCGGCAACCTCCTTGAGCGTGGCGAAGCTCTTGATCTCCTCAACGGAGGAGGCCCTGGCCCCCTCCATGGCGAAATACTTATCGAGAATCGCGGCGTTATAGATGATGCCGTACCCCTCGGTCGCCAGCGGCGTCCCGTAGACGACGCCCTCATCATCGGTCAGGGCCATCGACTTGTCGGTGAGAGCCTTGACGAAGTCCGTATCGGACAGATCGAGAGCGTAGTCCTTCCATGTGGCGAGCCCGACCGGGCCGTTAATATTGAAAATGGTCGGCGGGTTGGACTTGGCAACCTCGCTCTGAAGCGTCTGCTCGTAGTTCCCGGAGGCGGCGGTGACGACCTTGACCGCAACGCCGGTCATGTTCGTGTAGGTGGCGGCGATGGTCTTGAAGGCCTCTTCGGCCTCCGGTTTGAAATTGAGCAGGTAGACGCCTCCGGCGGGTCCCGAGTCGCCGGAGGAGCCGCCGGAGCAGGCGGTCAGCGTGGCGGCGACGGCGAGTGCGGCGGAACCGCCGAGCATCGAACGGCGAGATAATAGTCGGGATAGCATTGCCATGAGGTTCTCCTAGCAGGGAGTGAGGGTGCCCGAGCGCCTCCCTGCATCCAGGGGGCGGGCACCCGACCAGCACTGCAGCCGAACCGGCATGAGGACCTGCCCCGCTGCAGCGCCAACGAGGCCATGATGCCATATTTTGCACGGCGCCACCCACCCGTCCGCGGGAGAGCGCACGCCCGGCCCGTCGTCCGATCGCCGGCCAGTCGGCCCGGAGCACGGCGGCCCCGACACCACGCGAGGGCGCCGGGGCCGCCGGTCGAAGTCACCGGTCGCGCCCGCTCGGGGCGCGTCGACTCATCTGCTGATGGAGCCGACGGAGCCGAGGCGCTCGCACGCCTCGACGACGCGAGCGGCCATGCCCTTCTCGGCGGCCTTGCCCCATGAACGGGGGTCGTAGACCTTCTTGGAGCCGACCTCGCCGTCGACCTTGAGGACGCCGTCGTAGTTGACGAACATGTGGTCGGCGACCGGACGGGTGAAGGCGTACTGGGTGTCGGTGTCGACGTTCATCTTGATGACGCCGTTGCGCACCGCGGTGGCGATCTCCTCGGCGGTGGAGCCGGAACCGCCGTGCATGACCAGGTCGAAGGGGGACGACGTGTCCCCGACCTTGGTGGCCAGTCGGTCGCCGAGGCGCTTCGCGACGTCGTCCTGGATCTCGCCGAGCAGCTCGGGGCGGAGCTTGACGTGGCCGGGCTTGTAGGAGCCGTGCACGTTGCCGAAGGTCAGGGCCGTGGTGTAGCGGCCGTTCTCGCCCAGGCCGAGGGCCTCGACGGCGGCCCATGCATCGTCGGCCGTGGTGTAGAGGCTGGCGTTCTCCTCGCCCTTGACCCCGTCCTCCTCGCCGCCGACGGCGCCGATCTCGATCTCGAGGATGGTGTTCGCCTTCTTGCTCATGGCGAGCAGCTCGACGGCGATCTCAATGTTGTCCTTGAGGTTCTCGGCGGAGCCGTCCCACATGTGGGACTGGAAAGCGGTGGGCTCGCCGCGTTCAGCCTGCTCGATCTCGATCTCGAGCAGCGGCTTGAGCCAGGTGTCGACCAGCTTGCGCGGGCAGTGGTCGGTGTGGAGGGCGACGACGCCCGGGTAGAGGTCGGCGACCGTGTAGGCGTAGGCGGACAGGGCGAGGGAGCCCTTGACGCGGTCGGCGCGTGAGGAACCGGACCAGTAGGCGGCACCACCGTTCGAGACCTGGATGATGCCGTCGGACTCGGCGTCGGCAAAACCCTGAAGTGCGGCGGAGAGAGTCTGCGATGAGGTGACGTTGATCGCGGGGATGGCGTACTTGCCGGCCTTCGCGCGGTCGATCATGTCGGCGTAGGTCTCCGGGGTTGCAATGGCCACTGGATGCCTCCTGAGTGTCAGTTAAATGGGCAGCGGTGCACGAGTGATTCTCCCACGGATCGGGGAGGTCGGGTACCGGCTGATGGTCCCGAATCGGTCCGAGCGCCCCCCAGACGCTCCACTCTGAGCGATATCGTTTAGCACTCTCGAGCCTGGAGTGCCAGACTGGGGTCGTCCGGGAGGGGCGCGGAGAACGCTCCTTCCCTACTGCACCGGACAGTCCGGTGCAGTAACCACATGATGGGAGATGGTTGACATGGCGACGACATCTTTCGACCCGTTCCGCGACCTGGACCGCTGGCTGTCCAACGGCATGGTTCGCACACCCGCCTCCGTGGGCATGCCGCTGGACCTGTACCGCAAAGGCGAGTCCTTCATCGCCCGTATCGATCTGCCGGGGGTCGACCCCTCGACGATCGACGTCGACGTCGAGGACCGCACCCTCACGGTCCGCGCCGAGCGTCCGGCCCACGACGCCGAGGACGTCCAGTGGCTCGCTCACGAGCGTCCGTCCGGCACCTTCGCCCGCCAGCTGACCCTCGGCTACGGGCTCGCACTGGACAGGATCTCGGCCCAGTACACCGACGGGGTCCTTACGCTGACGATCCCCGTTGCCGAGGAGGCCAAGCCGCGCAAGATCGAGGTCACGCACGCCTCGTCCTCGCACCCGGTGATCGAGAACGAGAAGGGGCAGGCCTGAGGCCGGCCCACCCACCCCGCACCGCTGATCGCCGCCGCCGCTGCCCACGGGTGGCGGCGGCCGCGTCTACCGCTGGTCATTGCGACTCAGTCGGGCGCGGAGCCGCCGTGCTGGAGAACCCAGGCGTGCATGGCGATCGCGGCGGCGGCGGCCACGTTGATCGAGCGTGTCGATCCGTACTGCCCGATGCGCAGCGTGCGCGAGCAGTCGGCCAGCAGCCCGGCGCTGATTCCCGCTCCTTCACTGCCGAAGACGAGCAGGCAGCGCGGGGGCAGGACGGAGGTCTCGAGCGGCTCCGAGGTCGGCCCGTTGTCGATGGCGACTGCCTCGTATCCCGCCCCAGCGGCCCAGGCGAGCAGTTCGGCGGGCTCGGGATGGTGGCGCACGTCGAGGTAGCGGTTGGTGACCATGGCACCGCGCTTATTCCAGCGGCGCCGACCCAGGATATGAACGGCGCCGACGTTGAATGCGTTGGCCGTGCGCACGATGGAACCGATATTGAGGTCCTGGCTCACATTCTCGATGGCGACGTGCAGCGGGTGCGCGCGGGCGGCGAGGTCGGTGCGGATCGCTTCGACGCTCCAGTAACGGTAGCGGTCCACGACGTTGCGCCGGTCGCCTTCGGCGAGCAGCTCGCGGTCGTAACGGGGGTCGTCGGGCCAGGAGGCCTCTCCGCCGGGCCATGGTCCGACGCCGACCTCGCGGCGGTCCGCCGGGGCGTCCTCCTCCGCCGGCGGGAGCGCCAGGCGGTCACCTGGCGGCACGATCCGTTCGCTCACGAGGATGTTCTTCGTCGTGCCCTCTCCCATTCCCAATAGCTCCTATGCGCATCGGCGATCACGTCGTATCCAGCGGAGTCCGCCGAGCGCACGTGTTCGCCGTGCTCGGCGCCGATTCACCCGACCTGCGGATGCTCGACCAGCGGGTCGATATCCTCGTGCGCGTCAGGACCTGGCTGAAGCTGCAGTGCCGCAGACCGCGCGCCCGGCCTCTCAGCCGAGTCCGAGGTCGGCCGGGCCCAACGCGGCGTAGTAGGGCAGCCCCTTCGACTCGATGCGTTCGCGCGCACCGGTGTCGCGATCGACGACAACGGCCACGGCCAGCACGTTCGCCCCATCCTCCCGCAGCGCCTCGACCGCCTCCAGGGGGGAGCCGCCGGTCGTGGAGGTGTCCTCCAGGACGACCACTCTGCGGCCCGAGACCTCCGGCCCCTCGATGCGACGCCTCATGCCGTGGTCCTTGGCGGCCTTGCGCACAACGAAGGCATCGAGGTCCAGGCCGCGCGAGGCGGCGGCGTGAAGCATGGCCGTGGCGACCGGGTCGGCCCCCATGGTCAGGCCGCCGACGGCGTCGACGTCGTCCACGCTCAGACCGACCTCCTCAAGCATGTCGAGCATGACGTGGCCGATGAGGGGGGCGGCATCGTGGTGCAGGGTCGCCCGGCGCATATCGACGTAGAAGTCGGACTCGGCACCGGAGGCAAGGACGACCCGGCCGCGCACAACGGCGAGATCGGTGACGAGCCGGGCGAGACGGGCGCGCTGGGAGTCGTTGGTACTCACGGGCTCAGGCTAGGCGACTCGGCCGTCGGGATCATATCGGTCCCCGTATCGGTATGGTGCGCGTTGGAACGGCAGTCGCAGGCACTCACCAGCCCGGCGGCCCGATCACCACGGCCACGACCACGAGGATCCCGCGACATGACGCGGGATCAGGATCAGGAGGTCCTCAGCGCCTCGATCGACCGGATCATCTGCTCGGGGCTGAGCAGTCCGACGTGCACCTCACGGACGACGCCGTCGCCGTCGATGAAGAAGTGCGAGGGCACGCCCATGACCCCGTACGCGGCGGAGATCTCCTGGTTCTGATCGGCCACCTCGGCGAGGCCACTACCACTGCTGCCACCATGATCACCGCCGCGATTGCCGACGCGATCGGAGTAGGAGCGCACCGCGGACGCGCTCTCCCCCACGTAGACCACGACGACTTGGACGTCGTCGCCGTAAGCGGTGACGGCGTCCCGCACATCGGGCATCTCGGTGCGGCATCCCGTGCACCAGGTGGCGGCGAATATCAGCCACACCGGCCTGCCCCGCAGCTCCGTCAACGACACCTGCCGGGAGTCGATGTCGGTACCGGCGAAGGCCGGGGCGGTGTCTCCCTGCGTCGGGGCCCTCTGCGCGCCCTCGACATCCACCTGGGTGACGACGGCCGTCTCGGCCTGCGGGTCCTCAGAATCGCTCGGCTTGACAGCCCACCAGGCCGCGATGGCGATGGCGAAGGAGGCCGTCAGGAGGACGGCGACCTGGCCGAACCCGGAGCGGCGGATTCTGGCTCGCCAGTCCGCCTTCACCGTGGACGCCGGCTCCTCCTCAGCCGGCTCCTCCCCCGCGGGCGCCGGCTCTCCGGACCCGGGAAGCTCGAGCGAATCCTCCACCAGCTCCTCGCCCGGCTCCTCGTCGTGATCAGGCATAGGAGTGCAGGCCTCCGAAGAACAGGTTACCCAGGTAGGTGAAGATGACCGCGACGAAACCGAGGATGAGCAACCACGCCGACCTGGAGCCCCGCCAACTGCGGGTCACCCGCGCGTGCAGGTAGGCGCCGTAGATCAGCCAGGTGACCAGGGCCGCGGTCTCCTTCGGGTCCCAGCCCCAGTAGCGGCCCCATGCGACGTTGGCCCAGAGCGCGCCCAGAATGAGCATGAGTGTCAGCATCGGGAACGTGACGACCGTGGCCTTGTAGCCGAGATCGTCGAGCACCTCCGGCCTGGGCCAGCCCTTCCACTTCACATATGGCGAGAGCAGGTACATGACCGCGGCAGCGAAGGAGACCACTGCCGCTCCGTAGCCGATGGAGGCGGTGAGCACGTGCAGGGTGAGCAGCGGGGAGTTCTGCAGAGCCGGCATGAGCGGGCTGGGCTGGTAGGACAGTGTGGAGGCGTAGATGAGCATCGCCAGAATCACCGGCAGCACGATGATCGACACGGTGCGCACGCGGTAACGCCACTCGAAGTACACCTGCGCGAGGATCATGCCCCAGGCGAAGGAGATGGCGAACTCGTAGTGGTTCGAGAAGGGGGCATGACCGGTGGCGATCATTCGGATGATCAGCGATCCGGTCAGCAGCACCAGGCTCAGCTGCGTGGACTTGGCGGCCCACCAGGTGACGGTGAACCGCTTGACGGGGGCGTGACGGATGCCCCCGGTGACCGCCACGGTACGGTCGCCGTCGCCGGCGTTGATGACCACCGTGCCGGCCGATTCGGTGGCGGCCGTCGCCACCGGCGCCCGGGACATCCGGACGGCGAAGAAGGCTCCCAGATAAGCGATGGTGGATACGACGACGAGCGTCGTGGTGATGAGCAGGATGGCTTGGGAGTACTCAATCATCGGCGCGGGTCCTCTCATTGGCTCGGGTCATGTCGCTGCTGACGCGCACGGTCATGTCCGTGAAGAATCTGGTGAACCCGAAGTCCTGCCGGTCCGGTGAGGCCATCTGGACGAGGGCCTCGTCGTCGTCGGTCTCGGTGACCCGTACCCACATCCGCTGGTGCCGGAAGAACATCGTCATGCAAGTGCCGACTATGAGCAGGACGAACCCGAACCATACGATTCCGATCCCGGGATCCTTCTTGACGATCATCCCGGTGAACTGCTGCTCTCGCTCGAAATCGAAGGTGTAGGCTCCCACGGTCGCAGGGACTCCCGTGTCGAGCACGGCCTCGCCGACCGGGGTGTTGGTCTCGCCCTCGTACACCTCGATCTTCATCTGGCCGGGCTCGATGCCGGTACCGGACTGGCCGGAGGCCGCCCCGATGACGAAGACGGTGTTGCCGTCGGGCAGAGTGGTGCGGCCGTAGGTGAGCTTCTTGTCCCGGGTGGTCCGGTCCAGGGCGACACCGTCGTGGAAGACCTCGGCGCCGGAGTCGTCGGTGATCGTCAGGACGGCGGCCACACCGAAGTAGGCCTGGTGGAACACGACGCCGTCGTAGCTCAACGGGGAGTTGATGCGCACCTCCCGGTCGGCCACCTCCTCGTCGCCGTCGTAGATCGCTAGATCGGCGACGTAGTCCTTGGGGGATCCGTCCTCGTAGTAGGTGTCCTGGAAACTCCTCGCCTCGGCCACAAGGGTGGTGCCGTGGCCGACGTCCTTGGGATATCCGATGGTCAGCGTGAACTCCTGGTCGTTGAAGCCGGTGACCGACGAGACGACGAAGCCGGCCATGATGATGACGAAGGCGGTGTGGGCGAATACGGTGCCGAAAGGTCCCCAGCGGTTGCGGTCGATATAGGCGTTGCGCCCCGGCCCCCCGTCGTCGACAATGAACCGCATGCGGTGCTTGCGGGCATCGGCGCGAATGACCTGAAACGCCTTCTCGGCGCTGACCGGGGCGGTGAAGCGGGAGCGTAGCCGGGCCCGGTCGAAGAAGCGGGCGGTCACCCTGGTGCGCGGGTAGCGGGCGGCGTTCCAGATGACTGGCAGCCGGTGCACGGTGCACGCGATGATCGACAGGGCCAGCAGCGCCATGACGGCGAGGAACGGGATCGAGGAGAACATCGCGAAGATGCCGACTGCGTGCAGGACGTCGGTCCAGCCGCCGAAGGTCTGCCGGGCCGACTCCACCCATCGGGCGGCGGCCTCCGGGTCGCCCCTGACGGAGGAGGGCATCTGCGGGAAGAGCACGCCGAGCAGGGAAAGCGTCCCGGCCAGCAGGAGGAGGACCAGACCAACGGCCTTCTTGTAGAAGAAGGCGTAAATCTGCATGAGAACCTGGCCCGGGGACAGGGCGGTCTGGTCGTCAAGGCCGTCCATCGGGCCGGAGCTGTCCGTCCGGTCCGGCTCGGGGGACCGCTCCGGTTCGGGGGACCGCTCGGGCTCGGGGGTGGTGTCGTCGCTCATCCGTGTCTCCTCAGAGCCCGAACTGCGGGATCAGTCCGGCCAGTTTCGCGAACAGGTTGGTGATCATGAGAAAGCCGACGACTACCAGCAGGCCCCCGCTGAGCAGCGAGACGCCCGCGTGGTGGCGTCGGAACCAGTCGAAGCGCCTGGTGACCCCCGCCGACCCGAGGGCGACCGCGACGATGGGGACGCCGAGCCCCAGGCAGTACGCGCCCATGAGGGAGATGCCCGACCAGGCGGTGGCGCTCATCGTCGCCAGGGCCAGGATGCCGCTGAGGATCGGCCCGATGCACGGGGTCCAGCCCGCGCCGAAGATGACGCCCATGAGGCCTGCGCGCAGCGCCGATGCGTCTCTGCCTCCGGATGGCAGGGCGCCCCTGACCGGAGTGTCGAGCAGGCCGATGCTCAGGACTCCCGCCAGGTGCAGCCCCATGAGCACCAGGACGGCGCCGCCGACGATTCGGGCGTGCACCGCGTAAGGGCCGAGCGACCGCCCGATGAGTCCTATCGAGGCCCATACGGCGATGAAAACGGCGGAGAACCCCGCCACGAAGCACAGTGCATTGATCAGGGCCGCGCGCCCGCTCACCCGTCGGACGCCCGTCCCCACAAGCTGGCCGACGAAGGCCGGGACAATGGGGAGGAAGCAAGGCGAGGCGAAGGAGACGAGTCCCGCGAGCAGAGCCACCGGAAGCGTGATCTCCACGGCTAGCCCTCGGCTGCCGTCGTCGGGGCCGCCGCTGAGGCCGAGCCCATCGAGCCCTGGTGGGCGCGGACGGACGCGGCCATGTCCGAATCCGGGGCGATTGTGAGCACCTTGTCCCAGCACTCCGTCGCCCGCTCGGCGTCCGGCGGGGTGCGTGCCATGTAGAGGAGCCCCAGGTTGTACCAGGGCTCGGCGACGTCGGGGGCCAGCTCGGTCGCGTGGAGCCAGTGGTTCTCCGCGGCCTCGTACTGGTTCGACTGGTACTCCGCGACGCCGATGGTCAGAAGCGCGTCCAGGTTGTCGGGATCGACGTCGAGGATCTGCTGCAGGTAGGTGACCGCGTCCTGGTACAAGGCCGCCTTGAGGTACATCTCGCCCAGCTGCTGACGGGCCGAGACGTTCGCGGAGTCCGCCTCGGCCTCGGTCTTCAGCCTGGTCTCCTCCTCGGTGTCGACCGGTTCGGCCTCGTCCATCTGGGCGATGGCGGAGGGGTCCGCGCTGGAGGTGACCGCCGGATGGTCGGAGGGCATCGTCATCTCGGAGGCGGACTCACCGCCCCTCGTCTGCCCCATCTGCCGGACGATGATGACGGCGGCGGCGGCGAGGAGAACGACCAGCACCAGGTTCACGCGGGAGACGCCGGTCCTCCGTTGCAGCTTCGACGGAGTGCGGGGGTGGTCTCCGCCGGCTCTACCAACCGTCCGAGCGGTTCTCGAATCGGGTTCCGGTCCCTCATCGTCCGCAAGCAGGTCCTCGACGTCCGCCGCCCCGCCGGACTCATCATCGTCGCCGGCGCTAGTACCGGCACCGTCATCCGGGGACTCATCGCCATCCTGGCGCGCCCGCTCATCGGAGAACTCGGGCTCAGCGGCCGATTCACCCGGGCCGTCGTCACCAGTGGCCAGCTCGGCCAGCTGCTCGTCGGCCCAGGGCTTCAGGTGCTCCGGAGCGGTGGCGAGGAAGGCCGCGAGCTCCTCCCGATGCGCCCCGTCGTCCTCAGATTTCATCGTCCGCGTCCTTGCATCATTCCTCTTCGCCGCTCCTCTCTGCGCGACTGCGCTCGCTCACGGCCCCTTCCGAGGCCCCGTCACTTGCTCCCACTCGGCATGTGCTGCTCCGGCACCGCCGGACCGACGTCGTTGCTCACCTCGACGCCGCGCAGCGCCAGCTGGCCCGAGCGCGCCCAGTCGGTCGCCTGGTTGAGGATGGAGATCGAGTAGGCGGGAGCGTGGAAGCCGCGTCCGTTCTCGGAGAACGAGTAGTCGACGACGAACTGGGCTTTGCGCTGGTAGTCGCGCGCCGCCGTCAGCTGCTCCTCGGTGGCCGTGCCGTCATCGGCAGCCGCGGTGATGTCGGTGATGAGCGCGTCCAGGGCGGTGAAGCTCACGTCCAGTGAACTCTGCCAGCGGTTCTGGATGCCTTCGACTCGTTCTCGCATCTCGTCGGCGGTCGAGTGGTGGCAGGTGAGGCAGGACGAGTTGATCGTGTCGTCGTTAGCCATCGGACTCATGATCTGATGGTTCGAGACCTTGGCCGCCCCCTCGCGGTTGTACGACATGTGACAGTCGGCGCAGGTGACGCCGTTGGCCGCGTGAATGCCTTGCGACCAGGTCTCGAAGTCGGGGTGCTGCGCCTTGAGTACGGGGGCGCCGGATTCCTCGTGGGTGAAGTCGGTCCAGCCGACCTCGTCGTAGTAGTTCATCTCGTCGTAGACGGTCAGGCCGTTCTTCCAGGGGAACGTGAGGGTTTTGCCCTCACCGGCGAAGTAGTACTCGACGTGGCACTGGGCGCACACATAGGTGCGCATCTCCTGGTTGGTGGCATCCCGGTTGACGTCGTAGTCGGCGATGCCCTCGGCGGCCTTGGCCTGTCTGATGCCCTCCATGAATGCCGGGCGGGTGATCTTCAGCTCCATGGTCTGCGGGTCGTGGCAGTCGATGCAGGCGATGGATGAGGAGGCGTGCTCGTAGGCATCGTCGTAGCTCATCGCGTTCAAGGCGTCGAACCCGGCCTGGCGGTCGCCGTCGCCCAGCTCGTCGTAGACCTGGGGCATCGACGCGTGGCAGTTCAGGCAGGTGCCGGGCTGCTTGAAGCGCGCAGCGGTGCGCTCGGTGTACCGCTGGTCCTGCAGCGCCCACTCGTGGCCGCGAGGCTCGTCGTAGTCCACGGCGAAAGCGTATCCGCGCCACATCTTCTGAGCCCGGGTCTCGGAGTCGATACGGGAGATCGTGTGGTACTCGCGCGGGTCATCGGCGGTGGGAACGACTTTGACGAAGTCTCCGTCGGTGTCCTCGGCGGTCTTCTTGTACTGCTCGTACTCGATGGGGAAGTTCTCTCCCCACACGGCCGGGTCGTAGGTCGTGTCGGTCAGCTGGACCGTCTGAGCGAAGGGGGACTTCGCCTCCTGCTTGTGCTCGAAGATGGTGATCAGCAGCTAGGTGAGGGCGGCCGATGCCATGGCGACGACGATCAGGACGGCGATTGGTACCCACCTCCTGCGCGGCCCGGTCCGAGCGGTGGGCTCTTCGGGGCCCTCCGCCTCCGTCTCGCCGGTCGTCTCTGTTGCCTCGGTGCTCATGCTGCATCACCTCTTGTGCCCGACGCCGTCGTGGCAGCGGATGCACGACACCGTCTCGCCCTTGCGAGTCGAACTGTTGGTGGCCTGATCGACGAAGTCGCTATGGCAGTAGAGGCAGGCCGCCTCGGTGATCTCACGATTGTGCTCGCGGATCTGGATATTCTCCGGATAGTTCTGAAAGGTGAACTTCAGCGAGTGCCAGAAGCCGTTGTCCGCCTTGTTGATGTACTTGTAGACGATATTGTCGTGCGGCGTGTGACAGGAGTTGCAGGTGGCCACATCATGGTGGCTGCCCCTCTGCCAGGCCTCGTACTCTTCCTGCATGGCGTGGCAGTTCGCGCAGGTGGCCGGATTATCGCCGAAGTAGCTGGTGACGCCCGAGTACTGGAGGGTGAAGACGCCTACCCCCAAGAGGACGCCCATCAGCCCCGCGAGGGCGATCCTCGACCATCCGACGAAGGCACGCGTGAAGCCGCACCACAACGACGTGATGAGGCGTACCACGCGGCCTCTCCTCGCACTCCGTGACGACCGTGTCTCGATCTCGCCGCGCATCGCCATCGAGGGTGACGCCCGCCGAGCATGACAAGGATAACACAGCGTGTCGTAAAAGTCGGGTGGAGGGCGTCTCGCGGGTTCGGCGCGGACGGCCCCGCCCGCGCCGGGCCTCGCACGTGGACGCTGGGGTCGATCGGGTGAGCGGGGCGCCCCCGCCTACCCTGAGCTCCGAGGAGACGACCGGCGATTCAGGCCAGGGGCGGCCTCAGGCCAGGGCCGCGACGGCCGCCTCGTAGTCGGGCTCCTCGCCGACCTCGGGCACCTGCTGGGTGTAGAGGACCGTGGCGTCGCCGTCGAGTACGACGACCGCCCGCGAGAGCAGTCCGGCGAGCGGGCTGTCGGTCAGGGTCACTCCGTAGTCCTCGCCGAAGGTGGAGCGGAAGGCGGAGGCGGTGACGACGTCGTCGAGACCCTCAGCTCCGCAGAAGCGGGCCTGTGCGAAGGGCAGGTCCTTCGAGACGCAGACGACGGTCGTGTTCGTCAGGCCGGAGGCGCGCTTGTTGAACTCGCGCACGCTCGTGGCGCACACGCCGGTGTCGACCGACGGGAAGATGTTGAGCACGACGCGTCTACCGGCCAGGGACGCCGAGGTGAGGGAGCCGAGGTCAGCGCCGACGAGTTCGAAGGCGGGGGCCTTGGAGCCGACGGCGGGCAGTTCGCCGATGGTGTGAGCGGGAGAGCCGTGGAACGTCACAGAAGTCATGGGCTCATGGTCCCACGGGCTTGGACCGGGGAGCCAGAGCGGGTATTGCGCCGAGACCGAACAGCAGCGGACGGGACGCGCCTCGGGGTGCCGTCCTGGCGTCAGAGGCAGTCGGTGGCGTCCTGCCCGGTGGTGGTGTTGTACCAGCATCGGCGAGAGATCTGCTTGGTAAGCCTGTCACGTCAAGACCGTCTCACTCTCACTCACTCAGTCGCAGGCCTCGAAAGGATCTTGTAGCGGGCGGATCCGTCGCGCTCGCCGGTCAGCGGCCAGAGTCAGCACCGTCCGGCGGGTAGGGCACGTCGTTTTCGTCGGCGATCTCATCGAAGTACTGGGCCTCACCCCTAGCAGCCTCATTACCCGCCGGGGAATCGATATCAGCACCAATGACCCAGCCGACGGTGCCGATTCTTACCGATGCATCGCTGGGCAGAGTCCACGTCACTGAGGCATGCTGCTTGCGCTTGCCACGCTTGCCCTGACCGTAGACGGCGGTGAGCGCCTCAACATAGGCATCGAACGCCCGCCCCGTAATAGGGACGGCCTCATTCGTCATATCCTTGGGAATACGGGACGTCAAAATCAAGTGGAAGCTGACGACAGTCCTGGTGCCCCCGCCAGCCTCGACGGTAGTGAAGGAGGCGTCTTTCTCCTCCAGATCATGGTCGGTCGTGAACATCCACTCCTTGGTGGGTGAGGAGGTCCAGCCGAGCCTGTCACGCAAAGCCAGAGCCTGAGCCGGACTCATAGGCCACGGATGCTCAACCCAGGCACGGATCGCCCTCACACCAGCACCGACCGGCACCACCCGGTACACGGACCCATCCGACAGGACCGTCTCGGTCGGGAAAACAGCACCAGCTGTATCAGCAGTCACGGGATGTCCTCCTGATTGGTGGTGGTCAGGTGTCCGGGTTGTCGATGGGTCAGCGGGCGGGGTCGTTCTCGTCAGCGATCTCATCGAAGTACTGGGCCTCACCCCTAGCCGCCTCATTACCCGCCGGGGAGGTGACGTCGACGGATACGACGCGGCCGACGGTACCAATCTCCACCGATGTGTCGCTGGGCAGAGTCCACGTCACCGACAGGACACCACGATTGCGTGAACGCTTGCCCTGACCGTAGACAGCGGTGAGCGCCTCAACATAGGCATCGAACGCCCGCCCCGTAATAGGGACGGCCTCATCCATCACCTCCTTGGGAACGCGGGACGTCAAAGACATGTTGAAGCTGGCGACCGTCTGCCCTCTCTTGATGGTGGTAAAGGAGGCGTCTTTCTCCTCCAGATCATGGTCGGTCGTGAACATCTCCTCATCGGTGGGTGAGGAGGTCCAGCCGAGCCGGTCACGCAAAGCCAGGGCCTGAGCCGGACTCATAGGCCACGGATACTCGGCCCAGGCACGGATCGCTCTCACACCAGCACCGACCGGCACGACACGGTACACGGACCCATCCGACAAAACCGTCTCGGCCGGGAAAACAGCACCAGTAGTCACAGGGTGTCCTCCTCATCAGAATACTGCTGCCCGTGAGAGACCGCAGCACAGCTGATGGTCAGCTGTCTGGGTTATCGATATCGATGTAGGGCACGTCGTTCTCGTCGGCGATCTCAGCGAAGTACTGAGCTTCACCCCTAGCAGCCTCATTGTTCGCCGGGGAATCGACATCAGCATCAATGACCCAGCCGACGGTACCAATCTCCACCAATGTGTCGCTGGGCAGAGTCCACGTCACCGACAGGACACCACGACTACGCGAACGATCGCCTCGACCGTAGACAGCGGTGAGCGCCTCAACATAGGCATCGAAAGCCCGCCCCGTAATAGGGACGGCCTCATCCATCACCTCCTTGGGAATACGGGACGTCAAAGACATGTTGAAGCTGGCGACCGTCTGCTCTCTCTTGATGATGGTAAAGGAGGCGTCTTTCTCCTCCAGATCATGGTCGGTCGTGAACATCTCCTCATCGGTGGGTGAGGAGGTCCAGCCGAGCCGATCACGCAAAGCCAGAGCCTGAGCCGGACTCATAGGCCACGGATACTCGGCCCAGGCACGGATCGCTCTCACACCAGCACCGACCGGCACGACACGGTACACGGACCCATCCGACAAAACCGTCTCGGCCGGGAAAACAGCACCAGTAGTCACAGGGTGTCCTCCTCATCAGAATACTGCTGCCCGTGAGAGACCGCAGCACAGCTGATGGTCAGCTGTCTGGGTTATCGATATCGATGTAGGGCACGTCGTTCTCGTCGGCGATCTCAGCGAAGTACTGAGCTTCACCCCTAGCAGCCTCATTGTTCGCCGGGGAATCGACATCAGCACCAATGACCCAGCCGACGGTGCCGATTCTTACCGATGCATCACTGGGCAGAGTCCACGTCACTGAGGCATGCTGCTTGCGCTTGCTGCGCTTGCCCTGACCGTAGACGGTGGTGAGCGCCTCAACATAGGCATCGAAAGCCCTCTCCGTAATAGGGACGGCCTCGTCCATCACATCCTTGGGAACACGAGACGTCAAAGACATGTTGAAGCTAGAGACGGTTCTGGTGCCTCTGTCGGCCTCGGCGGTGAGAAACCAGGCGTCCTTCTCCTCCAGATCATGGTCGGTTGTGAGCATCTCCTCATCGGTGGGTGAGGAGGTCCAGCCGAGCCGGTCACGCAAAGCCAGAGCCTGAGCCGGACTCATAGGCCACGGATGCTCAACCCAGGCACGAATCGCCCTCACACCAACGCCGACCGGCACCACCCGGAACACGGACCCATCCGACAAGACCGTCTCCGCCGGGAAAACAGCACCAGTAGTCACAGGGTGTCCTCCTCGTCAAAATGCTGCTGCCTGTGCGAGACCGTAGCACAGCTGATGGTCAGGTGTCCGGGTTATCGATATCGATGTAGGGCACGTCGTTCTCGTCGGCAATCTCAGCAAAGTACTGAGCCTCACCCCTAGCCGCCTCATTGAGTGCCGGGGAATCGACGTCGACGGATACGACGCGGCCGATGGTACCAATGTTCACCAATGTGTCGCTGGGCAGAGTCCACTTCACCGACAGGACACCACGATTGCGTGAGCGCTTGCCCTGGCCGTAGACGGCGGTGAGTGCCTCAACATAGGCATCAAACGCCTTCCCCGCAATAGGAACAGCCTCCGCCCTGACCGGCTTGGGAATGCGGGACGTCAAAGACAGATGGAAGTCGGCGACCGTCTGTCCCCTCTTGATGGTGGCGAAGAAGGCGTCCTTCTCACCGATACCATGATCGGTCGTGAACATCTCCTCATCGGTGGGTGAGGAGGTCCAGCCGAGCCGGTCGCGCAAAGCCAGGGCCTGAGCCGGACTCATAGGCCACGGATGCTCAACCCAGGCACGGATCGCCCTCACACCAGCACCGACCGGCACCACCCGGTACACGGACCCATCCGACAGGACCGTCTCGGTCGGGAAAACAGCATCGACTGTATCAGCGGGCACAGGGTGTCCTCCTTGTCAGAATGCTGCTGCCCGTGAGAGACCGTAGCACAGCTGATGGTCAGCTGTCCGGGTTGTCGATGGGTCAGCGGGCGGGGTCGTTCTCGTCGGCGATCTCATCGAAGTACTGGGCCTCACCCCTAGCAGCCTCATTGAGTGCTGGGGAGTTGACGTCAACACCAATAACCCAGCCGACGGTACCGATTCTTACCGATGCATCGCTGGGCAGGGTCCACGTCACTGAGGCATGCTGCTTGCGCTTTCCGCGCGTGCCCCGACCGTAGACAGCGGTGAGCGCCTCAACATAGGCATCAAAAGCCCGTCCCGTAATAGGGACGGCCTCGTCCATCACATCCTTGGGAATACGGGACGTCAAAGACAGGTGGAAGCTGGAGACGGTTCTGGTGTCCCCGCCAGCCTCAATGGTGTTGAAAGAGGCGTCTTTCTCCTCCAGATCGTGGTCGGTCGTGAACATCCGCTCCTTGGTGGGTGAGGAGGTCCAGCCGAGCCGGTCACGCAGAGCCAGGGCCTGAGCCGGACTCATAGGCCACGGATGCTCGGCCCAGGCACGGATCGCCCTCACACCAGCCTCAACCGGCACCACCCGGTACACGGACCCATCCGACAGGACCGTCCGGCACGGGAAAACAGCACCAGCCGTACTAGCGGTCACAGGATGCCCTCCTCGTCAGAATGCTACTGCCCGTGAGAGACCGTAGCACAGCTGGTGGTCAGCTGTCTGGGTTGTCGATGGGTCAGCGGGCGGGGTCGTTTTCGTCGGCGATCTCAGCGAAGTACTGGGCCTCACCCCTAGCGATCTCATTGCCCGCCGGGGAGGTGATGCTGATACTGATGAGCCAGCTGACGGTGCCGATTCTTACCGATGCATCGCTGGGCAGAGTCCATGTCATTGAGGCATGCTGCTTGCGCTTGCCACGCTTGCCCTGACCGTAGACGGCGGTGAGCGCCTCAACATAGGCATTGAAAGCCCGTCCCGTAATAGGAACGGCCTCATCCATCACATCCTTGGGAATACGGGACGTCAAAGACATACGGAAACTGACGACGGTTCTGGTATCCCCGCCGGCCTCGACGGTAGTGAAGGAGGCGTCTTTCTCCTCCAGATCATGGTCGGTCGTGAACATCCACTCCTTGGTGGGTGAGGAGGTCCAGCCGAGCCGGTCACGCAGAGCCAGGGCCTGAGCCGGACTCATAGGCCACGGATGCTCGGCCCAGGCACGGATCGCCCTCACACCAGCCTCAACCGGCACCACCCGGTACACGGACCCATCCGACAGGACCGTCCGGCACGGGAAAACAGCACCAGTAGTCACGGGGTGTCCTCCTCGTCAGGATGCTGCTACAGACCGTAGCACAGCTGGTGGTCAGCTGTCCGGGTTATCGATATCGATGTAGGGCACGTCGTTCTCGTCGGCGATCTCAGCGAAGTACTGAGCTTCACCCCTAGCAGCCTCATTGTTCGCCGGGGAATCGACATCAGCACCAATGACCCAGCCGACGGTGCCGATTCTTACCGATGCATCGCTGGGCAGAGTCCACGTCACTGAGGCATGCTGCTTGCGCTTGCCACGCTTGCCCTGACCGTAGACAGCGGTGAGCGCCTCAACATAGGCATCAAACGCCCTCTTCGTAATAGGGACGGCCTCATCCATCACATCCTTGGGAATACGGGACGTCAAAGACATGTTGAAGCTGGCGATCGTCTGCTCTCTCTTGATGGTGGTAAAGGAGGCGTCTTTCTCCTCCAGATCATGGTCGGTCGTGAACATCCACTCCTTGGTGGGTGAGGAGGTCCAGCCGAGCCTGTCACGCAAAGCCAGAGCCTGAGCCGGACTCATAGGCCACGGATGCTCAACCCAGGCACGAATCGCCCTCACACCAACGCCGACCGGCACCACCCGGAACACGGACCCATCCGACAGGACCGTCCGGCACGGGAAAACAGCACCAGTAGTCACGGGGTGTCCTCCTCGTCAGGATGCTGCTACAGACCGTAGCACAGCTGGTGGTCAGCTGTCCGGGTTATCGATATCGATGTAGGGCACGTCGTTCTCGTCGGCGATCTCAGCGAAGTACTGAGCCTCACCCCTAGCGATCTCATTGAGCTCCGGGGAGTTGACACCGACATCAATGACCCAGCCGACGGTACCGATTCTTACCGATGCATCACTGGGCAGAGCCCATGTCATCGAAGCGTGCTGCTTGCGCTTTCCGCGCGCGCCCCGACCGTAGACAGCGGTGAGCGCCTCAACATAGGCATCAAACGCCCTCCCCGCAATAGGAACAGCCTCATCCATCACATCCTTGGGCACACGGGACGTCAAAGACATGTTGAAGCTGACAACAGTCCTGGTGTCCCCGCCAGCCTCGACGGTAGTGAAGGAGGCGTCCTTCTCCTCCAGATCATGGTCGGTCGTGAACATCCACTCCTTGGTGGGTGAGGAGGTCCAGCCGAGCCGGTCACGCAAAGCCAGGGACTGAGCCGGACTCATAGGCCACGGATGCTCGGCCCAGGCACGGATCGCTCTCACACCAGCCTCAACCGGCACCACCCGGTACACAGACCCATCCGACAAAACCGTCCGGTGCCGAAAAGCATCGGCTGCATCGTCAGTCACGAAGCTCCCTCCTCGTCAAAATGCTGCTGCCTGTGCGAGACCGTAGCACAGCTGATGGTCAGGTGTCCGGGTTATCGATATCGGTGTAGGGCACGTCGTTCTCGTCGGCGATCTCATCGAAGTACTGGGCCTCACCCCTAGCCGCCTCATTGAGCGCCGGGGAATCGATGTCGACGGATACGACGCGGCCGATGGTACCAATGTTCACCAATGTGTCGCTGGGCAGAGTCCATTTCACCGACGGGACACCACGATTGCGTGAGCGCTTGCCCTGACCGTAGACGGCGGTGAGCGCCTCAACATAGGCATCAAACGCCCTCTCCGCAATAGGAACAGCCTCCGCCCTGACCGGCTTGGGAATGCGGGACGTCAAAGACAGATGTAGGCTGGCGACCGTCTGTCCCCTCTTGATGGTGGCGAAGAAGGCGTCCTTCTCACCGATACCATGATCGGTCGTGAACATCTCCTCATCGGTGGGTGAGGAGGTCCAGCCGAGCCGGTCGCGCAAAGCCAGGGCCTGAGCCGGACTCATAGGCCACGGGTACTCGGCCCAGGCACGGATCGCTCTCACGCCAGTCTCAACCGGCACTACCCGGTACACGGACCCATCCGACAGGACCGTCCGGCACGGGAAAACAGCACCAGTAGTCACGGGGTGTCCTCCTCGTCAGGATGCTGCTACAGACCGTAGCACAGCTGGTGGTCAGCTGTCCGGGTTATCGATATCGGTGTAGGGCACGTCGTTCTCGTCGGCGATCTCATCGAAGTACTGGGCCTCACCCCTAGCCGCCTCATTGAGCGCCGGGGAATCGATGTCGACGGATACGACGCGGCCGATGGTACCAATGTTCACCAATGTGTCGCTGGGCAGAGTCCATTTCACCGACGGGACACCACGATTGCGTGAGCGCTTGCCCTGACCGTAGACGGCGGTGAGCGCCTCAACATAGGCATCGAACGCCTTCCCCGCAATAGGAACAGCCTCCGCCCTGACCGGCTTGGGAATGCGGGACGTCAAAGACAGATGGAAGCTGGAGACGGTTCTAATGTCCCCGCCAGCCTCAATGGTGTTGAAGGAGGCGTCCTTCTCACCGATACCATGGTCGGTCGTGAACATCCACTCCTTGGTGGGTGAGGAGGTCCAGCCGAGCCG
>ERZ772973.33-NODE-33-length-106388-cov-72.659_pt1 | contig 106388 bp, 88 predicted proteins | sample MGYA00580672_ERZ772973 | MGnify/ENA primary metagenome ERZ772973 (study PRJEB29015, sample SAMEA2737938) | human oral metagenome | biome: human oral; feature: human-associated habitat; material: dental | place: China | collected 2152 ...
CCATCCGGCAGCTCCAGCCCCGCCTGCAGGGCGTGCTCATCACCCGGGTGCGCCGGGGCGACATGGACTTCGTGGCCCGCCCCGACACCGTGCTGCAGCTCGGTGACCGCGTACGGGTCGTTGCCGACCACGAACATATTGACATTGCCACGAAACTGTTCGGTGATTCCTACAAAGGCATCTCAGATTTCAACCTGCTCCCCCTGCTGATCGGCATGACCTTGGGCCTGCTTGTTGGCCTAATCAAAATCCCCCTCCCGGGTGGTGCCAGCCTGAAACTCGGCAGTGCCGGCGGCCCACTGCTCGCCGCACTGATTCTCGGGGCGGTGGGTCGCACCGGCCCCTTCGTATGGCAAGTCCCCTTCGGCGCTAACCTGGCCCTACGCCAACTTGGTATCACCATCTTCCTGGCGGGCATCGGCACGACCGCCGGCGCCGGCTTCGCCAAAGCCCTGCAGGACCCCACCTCGCTCACGGTCATCGGTATTGGTGCTATCGTCACCGTTCTCTTCAGCCTGATGACGCTCATCATTGGCTACAAGATACTGAAGATCCCATTCGGCCAGGTTGCCGGCATGATCGCCGGTATGCAAACCCACCCGGCGGTCCTGACGTACGTGTCGGATCACACCAAAAACGAGCTGCCGGCCAACGGCTACACCACGGTCTACCCCATGTCCATGGTGGCGAAAATCCTCTGCGCCCAGCTGCTCCTATTCCTCCTATTCCTATAACTTCTATTTGTAACCTGCCTCTATCATTCCGGAGAATTAAAAATCGCACGCCACCCACTGATGCACTTATCCCACACAAGCATCGGTTCGGGTGGCATCGTTTGGGTAATCTACAAATTTACGGAACACCAGCGGGTCAAACGACGAGGTCGGGAGGTTTTCTTCTGAGGCTCGCAGCCGCTCGTCTTCCATCACCACATAGGGGCCCTGATCACCACTGGCGGCAGCCTTGATGAGGGTCATGCGCTGCGGAATGCGAACGCTTCGCACGGCCTCCCCCACCGAGTTTCGCTCAATAATAGTGCCGTACACAATGGCAGACACGGTAGAATCAGCCGCCCCCGACGTCCCTGCCCCCGAGATTCTCGCCCAAGCCCAGGTACCCCGGCCAGGATTCTGGTTTTGCGCCGCCACACTATAAATCGCAAACCCAATGATTGGGGCGAAACATGCCCGCTCGCTGTCCCGACCCACCAGGTTTGCACGTTCCTGCTTGGTGAAGACCGACCGTTCATCTGGCACACCGGGGATTGCCTTACTCGACGCGGAGCAATGCGATAGTGTGCAATCCTTATCAAGCCATTCCGCGTTGAGGACTTTCAGGTATTTCTCTACCGCCTCACCCACCGCCTGATCGACCAGCGAGCCGGCAGTTTCCTGCTTCTGATACACGGGGTTAATGGCCTGCTCGTAGGGGTTATTATAGATAGTGAGAATGGCGGCACACATGACTGCAACAAAGCCAATAGCGCTCAACGCCACAAACTTATCCCAGTTGTGTCCTATTAATCTCATGGTCCATCCCACATTGTTGCTTATGCTACGTGCGACCCTACCTGTGGTAGCACGCTGGCACCATCCTTGAGATCGAACCGGGGGTAATGATTCGAAAATTTGATCCCATACATGACGCCGACATACCGGCGGGAAACCCTAAGCGCTACCTTGAGGTTCCATCGCTTCCTGCCCCACACCCCCACCTGACACTCAGTATCGAATGACAGTGATAAGTTTTACCCCCAAGGGTGGGGGTCATTGGTACGACGTACCTGCGAACATAGCTGGCGCACGACAATAGGTTCTTAGCGGTAGCTAGTCGACGCCCATAAAAGCGGGCACTCAAATGGCGAAAAACGTCAGGCCGCGGCGGGGGTCGCGGAGATAATCGCGGGTGTGAACAGTCCCCCAACAACAATGACCCCAATGGCAACAACGGTAGCAACCAGACCGGAAATAATGGTTTTTCTCATACCGCGCATTGTATACATTAAACCAGATTTCAACAGCAGAAACACCCCCACCCTATCGGTTAACTTGCGGTTATCCGTTATGGGTGAGGGTGATAATTCATCACGCTCTTAGCTACCCAAGGCAGCGTCGCACCGCATGTGCATGTGTTACTACTGCCCTGGTAGTGGCTGGGTTAGCTGTTCTCGTTTGACTCAGCCTTGCCAGTGAGCTTCTCCCGCAGGGCCTTCAGCTGTTCTTCAGAGGCCAGGGAGTTACCGGAGGTCACCTCGGCGGCGGCTTCGCCGGCAGTCTCGGAGGAGTAGTTACCACCGGTGGCGGATTCGCCGGCGGCAGCTGCCTCGGCGGCGGCAATCCGGTTCCGCTCAATCTGGGCGGTGTGCAGCTGGAAGCGGCGCTCCGACTCAGCATAGCGAGCTTCCCAAGCCTGACGTTGCTCATCGAAGCCTTCAAGCCACTCGTTGGTCTCGGGGTCGAAACCTTCGGGGAAGATGTAGTTGCCCTGCTCGTCGTAGGAGTCGGCCATGCCGTACTTCGACGGGTCGAACTCTTCGGTGTAGTCTTCGTCGGCCTGCTTCAGCGACAGGGAGATCCGGCGGCGCTCCAGGTCAATGTCGATGACCTTCACCATGGCGTCTTCGTTGGCGTTGACAACCTGATCCGGCACCTCAACGTGGCGCTGAGCCAATTCGGAGATGTGAACCAGGCCCTCGATGCCTTCTTCGACCCGCACGAATGCGCCGAACGGCACCAGCTTGGTGACCTTGCCGGGCACAATCTGGCCAACAGCGTGGGTGCGGGCGAAAACGCGCCACGGATCTTCCTGGGTTGCCTTGAGCGACAGGGATACCCGCTCGCGGTCCAGATCCACATCCAGCACCTCGACGGTCACTTCGTCGCCGACGGAAACAACCTCGGACGGGTGATCGATGTGCTTCCACGACAGCTCGGAAACGTGAACCAGGCCGTCGACCCCGCCCAGGTCCACGAAGGCACCAAAGTTGACGATGGAGGACACCACACCCTTGCGCACCTGGCCCTTTTGCAGCTGGTGCAGGAATTCGGAACGTACCTCGGACTGGGTTTGCTCCAGCCAAGCCCGGCGCGACAAGACAACGTTGTTGCGTTGTTTGTCGAGTTCGATGATTTTGGCTTCGATTTGCTGGCCGATGTAGGGGTCGAGGTCGCGGACGCGGCGCATTTCGACGAGGGATGCGGGCAGGAAGCCACGTAGTCCGATGTCGAGGATGAGGCCACCCTTGACGACTTCGATGACGGTGCCGGTGACGGCTTCGTCTTTTTCTTTCAGCTCTTCGATAGCGCCCCATGCGCGTTCGTATTGTGCGCGCTTCTTGGAGAGGATCAGTCGGCCTTCTTTGTCTTCTTTGGTGAGGACGAGGGCGTCGATCTGGTCGCCCACTTCGACGACTTCGTCTGGGTCGACGTCGTGTTTGATGGAGAGCTCGCGTACGGGGATGACGCCTTCGGTCTTGTATCCGATGTCGAGCAGGACCTCGTCGTGATCGACTTTCACCACGGTGCCTTCAACAATGTCGCCGTCGTTGAAGTATTTGATGGTGGCGTCGATGGCTGCGAGGAATTCCTCAGGGCTGCCAATGTCGTTAATGGCAACCTGGGGGGCTTTATTGGTGGGCATATGTTAGGTGCTCCAAATTGTGTGTAGGAATTGTTGATGGACAGTGGTTCATGTCTTTTAAAAGCAATGGTGATTCGTTGTTTTAATCTCACTTTGATGGGGGCCGCACTCTCCTACCGCAGTGGGGTTCCATCGTAGTAACGACATGCTTTTGCTACTTTACCGGGTTTGCCCAGCTAGAGCAAATAGATTGGTGGTTTTCTTTTTGGTGGGTTTGGTGGGTTAGTGGGCTGCGGCGTCCCAGTTGGGGCCGTGGCCGGTGGAGACTTCGAGGGGGACTTTGAGGGTGATGGCATTGTCCATTTCGTGTTCGATGAGTTTTTTGACTGTGGTGAGTTCGCCGGGGGCGATTTCGACGACGAGTTCGTCGTGGACTTGGAGGAGGACGCGGGATTTGGCGTTGGTTTTTTTGAGTTCGTGGTGGATGCGGAGCATGGCGATTTTGATGATGTCGGCGGCGGTGCCTTGGATGGGGGCGTTGAGGGCTGCGCGTTCGGCGTTTTCGCGGGTGGCGCGGTTGGTGGAGGTGAGTTCGGGGAGGTAGCGGCGGCGGTCGAAGAGGGTGGCGGTGTAGCCGTCTTTGCGGGCTTGGGTGACTACGGTGTCGAGGTAGTGTTTGACGCCGCCGAATCGGTGGAAGTAGTTTTCCATGATTTGTTTGGCTTCTCCGGCTGGGATGTTGAGTTGTTGGGAGAGTCCGAAGGCGGAGAGGCCGTAGACGAGGCCGTAGGAGAGGGCTTTGACTTTGCGGCGGAGTTCGGGGGTGACGCCGCTGGGTGGGACGTCGAAGACTTTTGCGCCGACGTAGTTGTGGAGGTCTTCGCCGTTGTTGTAGGCGGTGATGAGGCCGGGGTCGTTGGAGAGGTGGGCCATGACGCGCATTTCGATTTGGGAGTAGTCGGCGGTGAGGAGGGTTTCATAGTTGGTGCCGACGGTGAAGGCGGAGCGGATTTTTTTGCCGGCTGGGGTGCGGATGGGGATGTTTTGGAGGTTGGGGTCGGTGGAGGAGAGTCGGCCGGTGGAGGTCATGGTTTGTTGGAAGGTGGTGTGGATGCGGCCGTCGTCGCCTACGGCTTTGATGAGTCCTTCGAGGGTGGTTTTCATTTTTTGGTATTCGCGGTGTGCGAGGAGGTGGTTGAGGAATTCGTGGGGGTGGTTGGCGGCGAGGGTTTCGATTTCTTTGGCGGCGGTGGAGTATCCGGTTTTGATTTTTTTGGTTTTGGGGAGGCCGAGGGTTTCGAAGAGGACGACTTGGAGTTGTTTGGGTGAGGTGAGGAGGAGGTTGGGGTCGCCGGCGATGGTGCGGGCTGCGGTTTCTTCTTGGGTGACGAGGTTGGTGAAGGTGTCGAGTTGTTCTTCGAGGGTGGGGATGTCGACGGCGATGCCGGTGGCTTCCATTTCGGCGAGGATGGTGGTGAGGGGGAGTTCGAGGTCGAGGTAGAGTTCGAGTTCGTTGATGGTGGCGAGTTTGGTGGGGAGGGTGGCTGCGAGTTCTAAGATGGCGGCGGCTGCGGTGATGAGGGTGTTGGTGTTGGTGATGTCGAGGAGTGAGAGTTGGCCGGTTTCGGTGATTTCGAGGGTTCGGTGGAGGTGGCGTTGGTAGGTGGTTTTGAGGTCGTAGGTGCGTTGGCCGGGGTTGAGGAGGTAGGCGGCGAGGGCGGTGTCGTGGGCGATGCCACCAAGGGTGATGCCGCGGCCGGCGAGCATGTGGTAGGTGGTTTTGGCGTCGTGGAGGAATTTTGGTTGGGTGGATTGGAGGTAGTCGGCGAGTGCTTTGTCGTCTTTGGGGTTGAGGTCGGCGAAGTTGCCGGCGATGGCGTGGTGGTTTTGGTCGATGATGGCGAAGGATTCGGCGTCGCCTGTTGCGGGGGTGCCGCGGCCGGTGATGTGGACGGCCATGGCTTCGGTTGGGTGTTGTTTGAGCCACTTTGCGACGCTTATGGTGTCGACGGTGGTGGGGGTTTGTGGTGGTGTTGCGGTGGTGTCCACGGTGGCGCCGCGGGCTTTGAGGATTTTGGTGCGGAGGGTGGTGCCGAATTCGAGGTTGTTGAAGTCTTCGGTGAGGGTTTCGGTGTTGACGGGTTGGAGTTTGAGTTCTGGGGGTGTGTGGGTGAGGTCAAGGTTTTTGACCATTTCAGTGAGTTGTCGGTTGAGTTTTACTTGGTCGATGCGTTCCCTGAGGTTGGTGCCGACGACGCCTTTGATGGTGTCGGCGTTGTTGAGGAGGTTGGTGAGGTTTCCGTGTTGGACGATCCATTTGGTGGCGGTTTTTTCGCCTACTTTTGGTATGGAGGGGAGGTTGTCGGATGGGTCGCCGCGGAGGGCGGCGAAGTCTGGGTATTGTTCTGGTGTGAGTCCGTATTTGTCTTGTACCGCTTGGGGGGTGAAGCGGTGGATGACGGATACGCCTTTCATTGGGTAGAGGACGGTGGTGGTGTTGTTGACGAGTTGGAGGGAGTCGCGGTCGCCGGTGACGATGAGGGTTTCGAATCCTAGGGGTTGGGCTGTGGTGGCGAGGGTGGCGATGATGTCGTCGGCTTCGTAGTTGGGTTTTTCTATGGTGGTGATGCCGAGTGCGGCGAGGAGGTTTTTGAGGATGGGGATTTGGCTGATGAATTCGGGGGGTGTTTCGTCGCGTTGGGCTTTGTAGTCGGGGAACATTTCGGTGCGGAAGGTGGTGCGTCCGACGTCGAAGGCGACTGCTACGTGGGTGGGTTGTTCGTCGTGAAGCAGGGTGGCGAGCATGGAGAGGAACCCGTATATGGCGTTGGTTGCTTGGCCTGTGCTGGTGGTGAATTTTTCGGTGGGGAGGGCGTAGAATGCGCGGAAGGCCATGGAATGTCCGTCGATGAGCATGAGGCGGTTTTTCTCGTCAGTCACAGTGCCACAGTGTAGCGGACGGTGGGGACATTTCGGCCGGGTGGTGGCTGTGAACAGGAAATTTCGTGGCTGGGGTGTTTTGGGTTATTATTTCTTTTGCGCCCCAGTAGCCCAATTGGCAGAGGCAACGGATTCAAAACCCGTCCAGTGTGAGTTCGAGTCTCACCTGGGGCACTTTTTATTCCCTCACTGTCGCTGGCAGGTGGGGGTTTTGTTTTAGTTTCATGTGTCGTTTAATTGCTGTCACTTTTGGTGGCAGGATCTGCTGTTAGATGCTATGAATATGAAAGAATCCCCACCCGGCGCGCTGTTGAGTCCGGCAAGGTGTGGGGGTTGTGTGGTTTTAGTATTTGTTGCTGATGTCTGTTTGGGGGAAGCCGCAGCCTTCACGTAGTGATTTTAGTTCTTGGTGAATATTTTGGAGGTCTGTTTGGATTCTGTGTACTGGGGTTTTGGGTTTCGCGGTGCCAAAGAGTAGTACAGCGTTGAGTTCAAAGATGTCGCTGTAGTGGGTTGGTTTTTGTACCTGTCGGTGTAGCTGATTTTGATTGTGGTTTTGGCGGGGATTCCTTCTGCGGAGACGTCGAATTTGCCGTTTTCGTTGGGGAACCAGAACAGCATTGTTATTTCGTAGCCTGGAACCCAGGTTTGGATTGGCTCGCCGAGGAGTCGTTGCCGGATGATGTCGAGTGGGTTTTGGTGCCATGCTGGGGTTTTTGTTGGGGTGATGGTTTTTTCTGGTGGTGGTTTGGGAAGGTCGGGAATAAATTCAAATTTTACATTGTGGGCAATTGTTTGCCCTGGGTTGGAGATTACTAATTCTGCGCAAGAGAAGGGATCTTCGGCCATGCGTAGATGGGCCTGCATCATGGGCTGGATTCGCTGTTTCTCGAATTCTTTCGTTTGGCGAAACGTCAAAATGGCGGTGATTAATGTTCCGAAGGCAAAGATCGCCAGGATAATGTTCATAATCTGACTAAAATCCACGCTCATCATGATAGATCATTTTCCTAAATGAGTAATGACGAGACTTATTCAATACTGCTCGGGCCGGGGATGCTGTTTCGAGCATGAACCTGCTCTTTATCCTGTCAAAATTCTTCAAAACTATTTCCTGGAGTCGAGGAAAAACATATGATTAGGTTTGGCTGAATATTGTATTCTTTTTGGGAGCTGTTATCATGCGCAAAGCATTACCTGTCATTCTTTTTACTGTTCTTTTAGCTAGTTGCGGTGGTGGGGGTAGTGCGCCGGTCACGGTTACGAAGACCGTCACGGTTCCGGCTTCGAAACCAACGTCGCAACGCTCGTCCAGATCTACGACAACGAGCCTTGTAGCACCAGCTGCCGGGGCCGCAGCACAGCAAACGATTGTGCAGCAGACACCGCAACCAATATATGAGCCTACGCCGGTTCCGACAATCTATAATCCCGAGCCTAACAACTTCGATTCCGATGTGCCTTTGGGGTTTACGGCTGCACCAACCGGATCGCCGCAACCATTATGGGATAAGAGCATTAGCTACTGCATGGATGACCCGGTGTATGAGCGTGGCACAACCATGTTTACCGATGGGACAACGGGATGGACTTCCGAGTGCGCCGGGTAGGGTCCGAATAGTTTCATGAAGGCTAAAACACCCATGTCTTCATATGTGAAGCCGTCCTTTTACCAATAATTGGGATTTTGCTTTTGCTCTCAATGACGTCGCTTAGGCCACGGTTTGATGAATACAAGGAAATAAGAATGGTTTTTCCGGGCATGGACTTGTTTTTTCACTCGGGAGATTCCAGCTTTATTGGTTCGGGTGACGACAAAGAGATCTTTGGCGTAAAAACCGTAGTTGGCGTATTCATTGATGATTTCTACATGTGTTAACCATTGCTTATTTGCGGATACTTCGTCTTGACATTTGACGATAAGGACACCGTTGTCTTTAAGAACTCGCCATGCTTCTCGCCCGGCGCGGAAATATAGGTCGGTGACTGCCGCATGCCATTTGGGTGGTGGGGTGCCATTGTCTCCGGGAAGAGTGGATTCGGTGCCATTGCTGTAGTAGTCACGAAATCCTGCGTGTGTTCCGGTACCGGCACTGCTGGTTTTATTGGCTCGCAGTAAACCTTCCATGTAGGGCGGGTCTAAAACAACTGCGTCTAGGGAGGCATCATCATAGGGGAGATCACGGCAATCTACTCCGGTAGCAAGATCTGTGGCCAGTAATGTGTAGTTGTCGAGGTTAACGTTGCGCCAAAACACTCCTTTTCCATAGGTGACATCTGCAATGGTGGCGCCTTCTGGGACGTGGAGCGCAAGGATGTTGGGGAATACGTCGCTATTTCCTGACTGGTAGGAGGAGAAAATCACATCGCTGCGGGTTTCGCCTCCTTGGGTGCGTTGTGATTTGTTTTTCGATGGCGTTTCGGCAACTTCCACGCCAAATATGTCGAGGACAGGGTGTGTTTCTTGTTGCGATTGAGCCATGATTATGAATGTTACCGGAATTATTGTTGCAGAAAGATTCCGGGTTCTTCTTTTATTTCACGCCGCTCCCCCGCTGATTGTGCAGTAAAACACCCATTAATCAGATTAGCTGCCTGCTGGTTGGCGGTATTATTTAAGGTGTTTTGTTCAGCATCCGTTGTGTAGGGAGCAGTCTCGTGGCTAAGCATTTCGAATTTACTGGTGATGAGCGTGTGTTTGAGGGGGTGACGGTGCACCGGATTCGCGCGCTTGTTGATTTGCCGGAGCTTGATGTTGTAGCTGGTGATGTTGGGGGTTGGGTGGAGTCGGAGGATAATGTGTCGGATTCTGCTTGGGTCATGGGTGAGGCTGTGGTGTGTCAGGATGCGCGGGTCATGGATTCCGCGGTAGTTTCGGGCAATGCTGTGGTTTCGGGGCAGGCCAAGGTGTCTGGTTCGGTGGTGGTGACGGATAACGCCCAGGTGACCGATGGTGCGAAGGTTTCGGGTAGCGCGGTGGTTTCGGGGCAGGCCAAGGTGCAGGGGAAGGCGAAGGTGAATGGTTCGGTGACGATTATGGATAATGCGCAGGTGCGTGATGATGTGGAGTTGGCTGGGGTGATCACGGTGTCGGTAAATGCGCTGGTGTGTGGGAATGCGTTGGTGACTGGGGAGGTGTTAGTGACGGATAATGCGCAGGTGCGTGATGATGTGGAGATTAGCGGCAAGGTGAAGTTTTTGGGGAATGCGCAGGTGTTTGGTTCGGCGTTGATTTCGGGTTCGTGTCGTATTGAGGATGATGCGCAGGTGTTTGAGCATGCGGAGTTGTATGGTCGGGTGCGGGTGAAGGATCGGGCACAGGTGCACGGGAGCGCGGTGGTGTATGGCAAGGTAAAGATTAAGGGGAAGTCGAACGTGCACTGATTTGTTGCTTGTCGACGCCCTCCCGGTGGGGTTAGGTCAGGTCGCCGTCGATGTAGCGTTGGAGGGTGGGGCCTACTGTTTTGACGAGGGTTTCGGTGTCGAGGCTGGCCATGGGTTCCATGCCGATGAGGTATCGGGTGGTGGCCACACCGGAGATTTGGCTAACGAGGAGGGCGATGCGGGTTTCCCGGTGGGGGTCGTCTGGGTCCAGGATGTGTTCTGAGAGCGGCAGGATAGCGTCGGAGATGATGGACCAGGTGGCGGTGGCGTTGCTGGCGATGGCGTGCCGGAGGGCGGCGAGGTAGGATTGGCCCGCCGGGGAGGTCCAGAGGATTTCGGCGTAGCGGATGATGCTTTCCCCTAGTTGTTCCCGGGGGGTGGTGGTGAGCATGGTGGTTACTTCGTCCATGTTGATGGTGTAGGTAACAACGGCGTAGAAGAGTTTTTCTTTGCCTCCGAAGTAGTGGTTGATGAGTGCTGCGTCCACGCCGGCAGCGGCGGCTATTTTTCTGACGCTTACTCGGTCGTAGGCGGCGGCGGCGAAGAGTTCCCGCGCCGCTCGGATGATTCGGGCCCGGGTTTGGTCGCCTTTGCTTGTTTTCGCCATACCCCAAGTATTACTTGGTGGTCCGTCGCATCGTCAATGAGGATGCGTACAAGGCCACAATGATGAGGATGATGAGCCCGCCGATGTGGCGCCATACGCTGGTATCGAGGGTGTCGGTGGTGGTAATGGTGCGGACTACTTCAACTGCCCAGGTCATGGGGAGGATTCGGGCGATGGTTTCGAGGATGTTGGGCATCGCTTCGAGGGGGATGAAGAGGCCGCAGAGCAGGAGTTGGGGTGCGATGAAGACGGGCATGAATTGGACGGCCTGGAATTCGGAGCGGGCGAGGGCGCTGGCGAAGAGGCCGAGGGATACGCCGAGGAAGGCGTCGAGAAGCGCGAGGACTAGCAGCATGGGCCAGGGGCCGGCGATGTCAACGTTGAAGGGGCCGAGCACCATGAAGCAGAGGATGCCGGCCTGGATGAGCCCGAGTACGCCGAAGACGATGGCGTAGGACACCATGAGGTTGATGGTGTTGATGGGGGTGGTGAGGATGCGTTCGAGGGTGCCGGTGGTGCGTTCGCGGAGCATGGCCACGGAGGTGATGAGGAACATCATGGTCAGTGGCAGTATGGCGAGCATGGTGGGCCCGATGCGGTCGAAGGGGGATGCTGGTACTTCGTGGAATTCGTAGTAGAGCAGGCTCAGTAGGACGACCGGGACGATAAGGATGAGGGCGATGGTGCGTTTGTCTGCTTTGAGTTGTTGGGCGATTCGGATGGTGGTGGCGAAATGTTTCATGATGACCCCAGTTATGAATTGTTCGCAATGTAAGCGAGGAAGGCGGCTTCCGGGTTGGTGGTGTGGGTTTCTTGTTGGATCGTGTCGATGGGTGCGTGGGCGAGGATGCGGCCGCGGCGCATGAGGATCACGTTGTCGCAGTGGTTGGCTTCGTCGAGGACGTGGCTGGAGACCATGATGGTGATGCCAGTGTCGGCGAGTTGGCGGAATACTTCCCATAGGGATTTGCGGGTAACGGGGTCGAGGCCGACGGTGGGTTCGTCGAGGATGAGCACTTGTGGGTGGGCGACGAGGGCGCAGGCAAGGCTCACGCGGCTGGCTTGGCCGCCGGATAGGTTTTCTACCAGGGTGGTGCGGTAGTCGGCAAGGCCCACGGTTTCGAGCACGTTGTCGTAGTCGGTGGCGCCGTAGAGACGGGCGAAGTAGGTGATGTTGGCCATGACGGTGAGGTCACGGTAGATGCTGAGGTTTTGGGTGGCGTAGGCGACGGTGGTGCGTAGTTGTGCGCTACCGGCGGGTCGCCCCAGGATGGTGATGGTGCCGCTGGTGATGCGTTGGCTACCCACGATGGCGCGAATGAGGGTGGTTTTGCCGCACCCGGAGGGGCCGAGCAGCCCGGTAATGCTGCCTTTGTCGAGGGTGAAGGTGAGTCCGTGAAGGATGTGGTTTTTGGCGCGGGTGATATGGAGGTCGGTGACTTCCACCGCGGTGGTGGTTCGTGCACTCATACCACCACCATAATTCAACAAGTGTTGAATTTGCAAGGGTTGTGAATAAAAAACATGGTGATAAGGAAGAAATCACCATGTCACTCAGCATTCCTGCCTAGATTTCTAAGTCAAAATCATCAGCAAGCTCTAGGTTAAGTCCCGAATCTATTCGCTGCTTTACTGCTTGAAGCCGGGCAATGTCCAACAAGGTATGAGAAGTTCCCCGTTTCCAGTACCCAAAGATTCGCAACGCCGACCGAGCAACGCCGCATTCTGCCTTGCAGTAATTTCGCAGCATGCGCATCTGATCTCGTTCCCCCGCCGCCCACACAGTCGTAGTCGAAGTAATATTTAACTCCCGGCAAGCATCTACTACATCCTTTGCTGTTTCCAGATACACCATATCCGCCAATCCATGACAATCCGCTAAATAGGTTTGGGCATCTTCCATCGGGGCGGTGATCACCACGGTTGGTGGGATTGACATTGGCTGATTCTTCATGATGTTTCGTACTGCGGGCAGCGCCGAAGCATCGGCAAACATATAATTCTTTACCCCAGGTTGAAGAATTTGATGTTGACGAGGTCCCTTCACTACCATACGGTCCCCCGGCTGAGCACTGGCTAACCACCGCATCATGGGAGAGTCAGCATCGTGACGAACCGCATCAATAATAATGTCATAATTATCGCCCATCTCAGCCACCGTATACACCCGGGAAGAGGTATCCATGTCAGAAATAGCGTCATTACTGATGGGGACCTCTAACCGCAATGTAGTATTAGGCTTTCGCCACGCATCCGCATGACGAAACCCCTGCAATTGCCCTCGAATCCGCATAAAGGTCGAGCTCAGCACCTGGATGGTATCAACAACCAATTCCCCTTCCTCTAGGCCAGTGACGTGTTCGGGCAGGTCGAGCACTTGGGCCATGCGAGTAAATTCTGTAGCGGACATTTTTTGCGAATCACCCATAATATTCAATCCTTTCCATGATTCACGAGATATTCGACTTTTGTTAGACACTATAACAAAAATGGCTGCGGCATGGCATTAAGTTCTATGTCACAATCGAATTATGTCCCCAAAACCACACGGCAGACCTCGCAGCATCACCATAGACAACATCCTAGAAGCCGGACGCATCATCACTCTTGATCGCCTGACCATTCGTGGCCTGGCCGAACAATTAAACGTCAGTGAAATGTCCATTTACCGGCATGTCCATAATCTACACACCGCGAAATCTTTGGTTGCCCAACACATCATTGCCCAAGAATCCCTCCCCAGTCCCCACTACCCCAATCCCGAAGATTCCCTTATTGACATGTCCTGCGCCCTCCGGCGCTTTGTGCTTAATAATCCTGGAATTGGCATATTCCTCACCCAATTAACCCCTCAACACACAACAGCATTGCAGGCAATTGAAAAAACTCAGGCTGATTATGCCACCGCATATGGATGGCAACCACATCATGCCAGTATTATCCTATCAGTCGTCGCTGAACACGCTGTAGCCCTCACTCACCTGAATCCACTCAGCCACCAGGAAACCGGCCTAGCCCATCATAGTGAACTCCCAACCAATATCCCCACCATTATTTCGGGCGCCCGTAGCACAGAAGCCTGGAGTTCTCATGATTATTTCATCTGGTCTATGCGGGCCACCATCCGCGGTGCACTTGATCTACTTGGGCTACTATAGACGTCGAAAAGCACACTAACTATATTTCTGTTTAATCGCTTCCTCCACATCGGGGGGCAGCACATCACGAATATCGCCGCCGTATTTAATGACCTCTTTGCACAGCGTGGACGACACGTGGCCGTATTTCGGATTGGTCATGAAAAACATGGTGTCCACCCCCGACAGACTGCGATTCATCTGCGCCATCGGCACCTCATACTCATAATCCAGCGCCGACCGCAGCCCCTTGACGATCACCCCAATATCATGCTTGGTGGTGTAATCCACCAACAGGCCACCCCACCAATCCACCGTCACATTGGGTAAATCAGCCACCGCCTTTTCCGCCAATTCCACCCGCTCGGAAATGCTAAACAACCCGGATGGCTTATTGGGATTCCCCGTCACCAACACCACCATCTCGTCGAACTGTTGTGCGGCTCGGCGGAAAATATCGACATGCCCCATCGTGATCGGATCAAACGACCCCGGGCACACGGCACGATGAACCATCGGTTACTCCTCTCCCCCATCATCAGCCGAAAACACCGCCATGTCCATGCGCGCAATACCAAACGTGCGCTTTTTCAGCTTCTGCGGCGTCGGCGTATACCCCGCCGGCCACTCGGTGTGCGGCGAATCCCGATGCCGCTCCACCACCACCGCGGCCCCATCGACCAGCAACGGCCGCAACGCCTCAAGCATCTCCACCACCGTCTCCGGGGCCAAATCGTAGGGTGGATCCGCCAACACCATATCGAAATGCTTCCGGGGCGCCTGCGCCACATACGCCGACGCCGCCATCTGCATCACCTGCACATTCGGGTGCCCCACCACCTCGGCGTTCCGCCGAATCACCGCACACGTGTGCGGATCCGACTCCACCAGCACCACCTCGGCAGCGCCCCGGGAGGCCGCCTCTAACCCCAACGCCCCCGAACCGGCAAACAAATCCAACACCACGGCGTCCTGAAACCCAAACCGCACCTGGAGCGACGAAAACAGCCCCTCCTTCGCCCGATCCGATGTTGGGCGGGTCCCCTCCGACGGCACCTGCAGCTTCCTGCCCCGGGCCTCACCGGAAATAATGCGCGTCATCCCCATTTACTTCCCCTCCCCCACCAGCGTTGCCGGTTCCGAACCATCCGCGAGCTCCACCAATGCCTGGCCGCCCACCACATCACCGAAATCGGCGACGCTCAACTCCACTACCACGCCCGGCCCCGGCGCGATCACGGCAGCTTCGAGTTTGGTGGCTTCGACACTTGCGAGTTTTTGTCCGGTGGTAACGGTGTCACCGGCTGCGACATGGTAGTGCACAATGCCGGCGAAGGGGGCATAGATTTTCATGGGGACTACCCTAGCAAACCGGTGGTGGGGTTTCGGTAATGGGTTAGGATTTGTCCAGGTAGTCTTGGGTGATGTCGTCGATGCCGGCGATGAGTTGGCGGGCTAGGTCAAGGTTGTGGGCGACAATGTTTTTGGCGTCGCGGTTGGCCCGGTTGATGAGGCCTATGTCGCGGGCGAGGTTGAGAAAGGCGATTTTGCGGTTGGTGCCGGATTGGCTGGTGCCTAATACGTCGCCTTCGTGGCGTTGGATGAGGTCGATTTCGGCGACTTGGAAGCCGTCGGTGGTGGCGGCCATTTGCCATATGCGTTTGTCGGCGGGGGTGCCGCGTTCGGCGGTGTGGTGGAAGAAGCAGATGGAGTCATATCCGCCGCGTCCAACACGGCCGCGGAGTTGGTGGAGTTGGGAGACGCCGAGGTTTTCGGATTCGCGGATCATGATGATGGTGGCGTTGGGGACGTCGATGCCGACTTCGATAACGGTGGTGGCTATGAGGATGTCAAGGTCGCCGTTGGCGAATTGGCGCATGATGGTGTCTTTGTCGGCGTCTTTGAGTTGGCCGTGGAGAAGGCCGATGCGGTAGTTTTTGAATTCGGTTTCGCTGAGGTGTTGGTGGGTTTCGAGTACGCCGCCGGGGCCGTTGATGCGGGGGCAGACGATGTAGATTTGGTGGCCTTGGTGGATGTGTTCGCGCATGACTTCGTAGGCGCGGGTGGTGTATTTGGGAAGGTATTCGGGGACAACGTAGCTTTTGATGGGTCGGCGGCCGCCGGGGAGTTCGCTGAGGGTGGAGTGGTTGAGGTCGCCGAAGAAGGTCATGGCGATGGTGCGGGGTATGGGGGTGGCAGTCATGACGAGGAGGTGGGGGGTAGTGTGGTTTTTGCCTTTGGTACGGAGACTGTCACGTTGTTCGACACCGAAGCGGTGTTGTTCGTCGATGATGACGAGTCCGAGGTCATAGAATTCGACGGTGTCTTGGATGAGGGCATGGGTGCCGATGATGATGTTGGCGTCGCCGGAGATGATGGCAAGGAGGGCGTGGTTTTTTTGGGTGGGGGTCATGTCGCCGGTGAGGGTGGTGACGGTGAGGTTGATGCCGGCGTTGGTGAGGAGTTCGGTGAGGCTGTGTCCGTGTTGGTGGGCGAGGACGGAAGTGGGGGCGAGGAGGGCACATTGTTTGCCGTTTTCGACGGCTTGGAGCATGGCTATGAGGGCGATGATAGTTTTGCCAGAGCCGACTTCGCCTTGGAGGAGGCGTTGCATGGGGTGGGGGGAGTTGAGGTCGGTGGCGATGGTGTTGATGATGGTTTGTTGGCCGGTGGTGAGGGTGTAGGGGAGGTTGTTGATGAGGGTTTCGCGGTGGTGGGGGGCGCCGGTGGGGTGGGGGGCTAGTGGGGTGGGGGTTTGGGGGGGTGGCGTGGCGGGTGGTGGTGTCGTGGCGGCGGATTTCCATGACGAGGGCGAGGGCGAGGGCTTCGTTGTAGGCGAGGCGGTGGCGGTAGGTGTAGGCGTTGGTGCCGTCTTGGTGGATGCCGCGGAGTGCGCGGTCGAAGGTGGGGAGGTCGGGGGGTGTGAAGGGGCCGAGGGGGTCGGGTATGGGGTTGGTGTGGTCAAGGATGTGGTGGATGGCGCCGAGGATGCGCCAGGTGGTGATGCGTTGGCGGGCTGGGTAGATGGGGATGGCGGGCAGGCTGGTGAGGAAGTTGCTGATGTCGGTGTCGTTGCCGTAGGCGGTGAGTTGTTTGAGGGCGCCGGTGCTGGTGGGGTGGGGGGTGTTGAGGAGGAGGAAGTCGGGGTGTTGGAGTTGGGGGGCGCCGCGGTAGGTTTTGATTTTTCCGGTGAAGATGGCGGTGGTGCCGCGGGTGAGGGTGCGTTCGCACCAGGCGGCTTGGTGGGGTTTTGCGTGGAAGAAGGTGGCTTTGATGAGTTCGTTGGTGGTTTGGATGGTGATGGTGTAGATGGTGGTGGTTTTTTTGGTGTGGATGGTGGCGGTGTGGATGATTTCGCCGATGCAGGTTACTATGTCGCCGTCGTTTGCTTGGTTGAGGAAGGGGGTGTCGTTGTGGGTGGCGTAGGCGCGGGGGTAGTGGGTGAGGAGTTCTTTGGCGGTGGTGTAGCCGAGGGTGGTGCGAATAGTTTTGGCTTCTTTTTCGGGGAGGAGGTCTGTGAGTTTGCGGTTGTCTTCCCAGTTGAGCATGGTTATTCGACTCCGATTTCGGCGAGGGATCCGAGGTTTTGGGTGCGGTAGGTGATGATTTCTACGCCGTGGAATTTGGGTAGGTCGCTGGCGGAGAATTCGGGGGCGGTTTCGTCGATGAGGATGGTGATGCGGCGGGTGGTGGGGTCGATGAGGGTGGTGAGGGTGTGGGATATTGCTTGGTGGAGGCTGGTGGTGGTGCAGAGGGTGGTGGGGTGCCGGTTTTTGTCGTTGGTGATGGCGTGGATTTCGGTGGTGGTGGGGTCGGTGATGATTCGGGCGGTGCGGGTGGCTTGGGCGGCTTCGCCCATGGTGTAGGCGTCGACGGCGAGGGGTTGGGTGTTGTTGCAGGCGGCGAGGGCGGCGAGTCCGCGGATGATGGTGCCGGTGGGGACGATGGTGAGTGCTTGTTCGAAGGCGTGGCTGGAGCGTTCGATGCTGGCGAGTTGGTGGGTGGTGAGCATGCCGTTGGGCAGGAGGATGATTTCGGTGGCGCCGCTGGCGCGGGCGGCTGCGGCGATGTCGAGGACGATGTCGTCGCCGGGGTTGATGGTGAGTGCTCCGGCGGATTGGTAGAGGTGGGTGATGAGTCCGGTGGGGGTGAGTGCGAGGATGATGCGGTGGCTGGTGGTGGTGGCTTCGGGGAGGGCTTCGATGTGGAGGTTGGTGATTTTTCCGAGGTGGTGGGCGGTTTCGATGACGGTTCCGGCTTGGTGGGTGTGGATGTGGACGCTGGCGGAGTGGGGGCTGATGGGGGCGATGATGAAGCTGTCGCCGAGGGGTTGGAGTTGGTCGCGGACGTGGTTGAGGTCGGCGTTTTGGATGAAGAACATGACTTCGAGGTAGTCGACGCGGGGGCGGGTAGTTTCGGTTGGGACGGTGGGGTTAGCGTTGGTGGTAGTGTGGAGTTTTTGCTGGTTGTGGGTGGTGGTTGTGGGTGGGGTGTCGATGGTGGGTGGTTGGTGGTTCCAGAGGCGGGCGAGTTGGGTAGGTTGGCCGAAGGGGCTGCGGGGTTTGGGTGGGGTTTTTCCCTGTTGCGGCTGCTCGGTAGGGTTGGATTTGGTGTTGGTGGGGGCGGTGATGCGGGTAGCGCCGAGGAGTTGGGTGAACATGTCGACGCTTCCGGGGGCCGCCGTCCCCACCACTTTAATCGAAAGTGCTTTCGGTTTTGGTGGTTGAAAGCTGGGGTTGGTGCTGGTTTCTATGGTGCCGCCGCTTACTTCGTCGAGCATGGTTTCGAGGAGGAGGACGAGGCCTTGGGCACCGGCGTCGACCACTCCGGCATCGCGGAGAACGGCAAGTTGGGAGGGGGTGTTGGCCAGGGCGATGGCGGCGGCGGTGGTGGCGGCGGTGAGCACGTCGATAAGCGAGTCGGTGGGGGCTTGGTTCGCGGCGATGGCGGCGGCCCGCAGGACGGTGACGACGGTGCCTTCGACGGGTTCGATAATGGCGTGGTGGACGAATTTATTGGCCGTGGTGAGTGCTTGTTGCACGGTGCGTCCGGTGATCCGGTCGGAGACTGCGGATTGAGCGAGCCCGCGGAGGACTTGGCTCAGCACCATGCCGGAGTTGCCGCGGGCGCCCTTCACCGCACCAACGGCAATGGCCGCGGTGAGTTTGGTGATATCGCGCTGGTGGGCTGCCGGAAGACTATTCACCTCGGCGAGGGCAGCCTCCATGGTGTGGGCCATGTTTGAGCCGGTGTCGGCGTCAGGGACGGGGAAAACGTTGAGTTTGTTGATTTCGGCGCGGCGGGCGACCAGTTCAGCGACGGCCCGGGTGAGCCACCTATGCAACGCGGGCCCGTCCAGATACTCAACGTTTACCATAGAAAAGTAGTTTACAACGCCCAGTTGACTTGCGGAGCCCCCAGCTTTCCGAGGTAATAGTTTGCGGTGGTAAATGGGCGGGAGCCGAAAAAGCCCCGGCTGGCGGATAGTGGGGACGGGTGCACAGACTTTATCTGTTTCACATTGGGGTGCCCGGAAAGGAGGGGGCTGAGGGATTGGGCGTCTTTACCCCAGAGGATGGCGACGAGCGGGGTGCCCCGATTCACGAGGGAGGTGATGACATGGTCGGTGATTTTTTCCCACCCTTTTTTCCGGTGGGAGCCGGCCCCGCCGGTTTGAGCGCGGACGGAGAGGACTCGGTTGAGCAGCATGACGCCCTGGTCGCTCCAGGCGCTGAGATCACCGTTTCTGGGCCGATCGACACCGAGATCGGATTGGAGTTCGGCAAAAATGTTCACCAGGCTTTTGGCCAGGGGCTTCACCTCGGGGCGGAGGGAGAACGATAGGCCCATGGCGTGGCCCGGGGTGGGGTATGGGTCTTGGCCAACGATGAGGACGGTCACTTTATCGAAGGGGTAACGGAAGGCCCGCCACCGGTCTTCCTCCGGGGGCGCAATGGTGTAGCCGGCGGCCTGTTCGGCGGCGAGGAAGTCTCCCATGGCATTAATGTCGGGGGCGATGGGGGCGAGAACTTGCCGCCAGGAGTCGTCAATGTTGAGGGTGGAGAAATAGTCCCCACTGGTGGTCAGTGGTTGGTGCGCACTGGAAAACAGGTCTTCTTGCTGGTTGAACTGGTTAGTCATCGGTCAGTAGCTTTCCCATCCGTAGGTGTAGGGGGGTGCTGCCCTATCGAAGGTGACGGCACCCATGGAGTTATGTCGAACCACTGTACCAATTTCTACGAATCCGGTGGGTGGTGGGCCGAACGTTGTACCAATAAGCGTGTGATCTTCCCCACCGGACAAAATGAACTCCCACGGGTCGGCCCCTACCAGCTCAGCGGCCCGCACAAGCAGATCGTCAGGTTGCAGGGCAGCGGAATCCAGGTTGATGGTGACGGCGGATTTTTTCGCCATAACATACAGGTCGTGGACGAGCCCGTCGGAATTGTCGGTCATGGCCGTCACCCCTGCGGAACGGGCCACGAACCCGCGGCCGGGGGTCAAAATGGTGGAGCAGTGGGCGCGAAGCATCGGGTCGAATTCGGCCGGAACACCCGTGCGACCGAATTCTTTCAGCAGCGCATAGCCGGCGGCGGAATACCCAATGTGCCCGGAGGCGACGAGGATTTGGCCGGGCCGGGCCTGGTCGAGCCGGAGCGGCGGGAGGGAACCACCAAGTTGGCCGATACCGGTGACCGCAATGGTGATGCGATCATTGTCGGTGACGTCACCGCCCACGAGTTCCGCATCGTAGTCGGTGACCCGTTCGTTGATGCCGCGGGCCAGGTCGGCGACGAATTCCAGCGGGGTGTCCCCCGGGGCGCTGAGGGCGAGCAGGGCCGCGATGGGCCGGGCCCCCATGGCTTCCACATCGGCGAAGTTTTGGGTGATGGCTTTCCGCCCAATTTCGGCGGGGTGGGACCAGTCGCGGCGAAAATGGTGGCCTTCGACCAGGGTGTCGGTGGTAATCACGGTGCGGGAGTTCGGGGCGGCATGGTCGAGGACCGCCGCATCGTCACCATTCCGGGTGCTGGGGGCGTGGGCGACAATAGCGGTAATGACTGCCTGTTCACCGACGTCGGCAAGTGTGGGGTTGGGGTTTTTTACGATGCGAGTCACGAACATCATCCTTGCAGTCTTCAATATCACATATTGTTGGGGTACCTTGGGCCCAGTTTTTCCGCAGATTACACTGACTTCCATGCATGATGCGAATGAGGGTATCAATAAGGTTCCTATTATTATCGCCCTAGTATTGGCGATACTTTTGGTTGTGGGGGTAATCGTGGGGGCACGGGTGGTGGCGGAGCGGGCGCATCAAACACCGGTAGCGATCGCCGAGGTGGATGCTCCTGCGGCAGATTCGTCGGAATGCGGGGATTTCATCGCGGCCATGCCCACAACGGTGATCGGGCTGCGGCGGGCGGTGATTGCCGACCCCGCCCCGGCCGGGGTGGCGGTGTGGCAGAAAACCGCGAGCCGGCAAATCACCGTGCGGTGCGGAGTGGCGGCGCCCGCACAGCTCACGGACCTGTCGCAGCTTGAGGAGGTTGCGGGAACGAAATGGTTACAGGTGGTAGACACCACTCCCGGCTCCACGCTGCAAACATGGTACACAACAGATCGGGATAAGGTGGTGGCAGTCACGGCCGACGGGGAGGCGCTGCAGTCGCATTCCATGCCGGAAGTAATCACCACATTCTCCGATGCACTGGCAGCGCTCCCAGCAGGCTCGGCGAACCGGTCACCGATCCCCCTGTCGGAACTACCCGCGGCCGAGGGGGAAGACACGTCGAAATGCAACGGGCTACTCTCCGGCCTGCCGGAGACGATTAATGCTGGCGGAACCCAGTATTCGCGGGCAAAACAGCCGTCCGGGGCGCCGGAGTTAGCGGCGTGGACCGCGCCGGGGGTGGAACCCATCGTGGTGCGGTGCGGGGTAGAGTTCCCAACAACCTATGAGGCGGGGGCCCGATTATCGCAGGTCAATGACACGCCCTGGTTTGAGGACACCACATTAGGCAATGGGACCACCGCATCCGTGTGGTACGCGGTGGATGCGCACCCGGTGGTGGTGCTCTCTGCCCCACAGGCGGCCGCGCAGTCGGCATTGGTGCAGGTGAGTGCGGCAATCCGGTCGAAACTCTAGTCGCAGCCTGCGCATGCTTGACGACGCCGAAACGAGCAAGGTCTTGAAAAAGTGATATCACATTAATATAATGTGATATCAGATTAATTCTTCGCTTGTTAGGAGCCCTCAATGTCCACACCAGACATCACCGCCACCCCGGTTGGCCACAGCGGCACCGCTGTCGACATCACCGAACGCAAATCCTGGTCCGGGGGAGGCGGACTCGCCACCATCATCATCCTCATCAGCATCATCCTCATCGCCCCCGCGATCTTCCTCATCGGCACCACCTCCACCAAACTCGACGCAGGCACCATCAGCGTCCCCCTGGGTGTTGCGCTCATACTGGCCGGCGCCTGCTGCTTTCTCCTCAGCCTTCTCGGGCTCACCAGCATACGCATCATCAGCCCCGGCGAAACCCGAGTCATCCAATTCTTCGGACGCTACATCGGCACCATCCGCCACACCGGACTCCGGGCCATCCCCCCGCTCAGCAACCCCACCAAAGTCAGCATCAAAGTCCGCAACTTTGAAACCAACACCATCAAAGTCAACGACCTCAACGGCAACCCCATCAACATCGGCGCCATCGTCGTCTGGCAGGTCGCCGACACCGCCAAAGCCACCTTCGCCGTAGAAAACGTCGACGACTTCATCCACTCCCAAGCCGAATCCGCCCTCCGGCACGTCGCAACCACCCACCCCTACGACTCCACCGACACCACCACCATCCCCTCACTCTCTGGGTCCACCGACATCGTTTCCGCCGAACTCGCCGAGGAAGTCGCAGCCCGCGCCACCATCGCTGGCCTGGAAATCATCGAAACCCGCATCTCCAGCCTGGCCTACGCCCCCGAAATCGCCCAATCCATGCTGCAACGCCAACAAGCAGCCGCCATCGTCGACGCCCGCGAAACCATTGTTGACGGCGCCGTATCCATGGTAGAAACCGCCCTCAGCCAACTCGACGAACGAGACATCGTCGACCTCGACCCGGAACGCCGCGCCACCATGGTCTCTAACCTGCTCGTGGTATTGTGTTCGGACAACAATGCCCAACCCGTCATCAACACCGGATCCCTCTATACCTAAACCATGCCCCGAAAAAGCGTGCCGCTTCGCATCGACCCAGCCGTCTACAACGCTATAGCCGCCTGGGCCAACCAGGAAATGCGCAGCGTCAATGCCCAAATAGAGGTGATGTTGCGCGAAAACCTCCGCAAAGCCGGCCGCCTCCCCAAAGACACCGGGGAAATCCCCAAACGCGGCCGGCCCAAAAACCCAAAATCTACAACCTAGCCAGACACTCCCCTACGCCAACGCCTGAGCAATCAGCGTATCCAACAACTCGGCGTACGGCACCCCCGATGCCGCAAACACCTGCGGATACATCGAAATCGGCGTGAACCCGGGCATGGTGTTCACCTCATTGAGCACCGGCCCGGCCGGGGTCACAAAGAAATCCACCCGGGCCAACCCGGAACACTGCAACGCCTGAAACGCCTCCCGGGCAAGCGACTGAATCAGCCGCGTCACCGCGTCGTCAAGCGGGGCCGGAATCATCGCCGAAACATCACCATCAACATATTTCGCATCAAACCCATAAAACCCCTCATGGCCCACCGACGTATTCACCAACTGCGCCGGCACCGACGCTATCACCGTGCCATCCGGGTACTCCAACACCCCACACTCCACCTCGTCACCGATGATCTCTGACTCCACAATCACCTTCGTGTCATACTGACGAGCCTCACGCAACGCCGCATCCATGTCCTCCCACCGAGTCACCCGGCTAATCCCAATCGACGATCCCCCCCTAGCCGGCTTCACATACACCGGCAACCCCAACAACTGACAATCAGCCTGGGTGAGCGTCTCCTCCCCCCGCAAAATGACTTCCTTCCCCACCGGCAGGCCCTCAGCAGCCAACAGCTTCTTCGTGTACTCCTTATCCATGCCGCACGCCGACGACAACACTCCCGTGCCCACATACGGAACCCCCGACAATTCAAACAACCCCTGAATCGTCCCGTCTTCCCCATACAGCCCGTGCAACACGGGGAAAATCACATCCACCGTCACATGCTCCGAACCGTCCGCAAACCGGAACTGCCCCCGGCGCGCCGGGTCGGCAGCGAGAGATACTTCTTTGGTGAGGGTGACGGTTGGCATGGCCCCGTTTGTGCTGCGGAGTTTCTCCGGGTCGGACTCCCCCACTGTCCAGGTGCCTTGTTGGGTGATGCCGATGGGGTACAGCTCGTATTTTTCCGGGTCGAGGTGGCTCATGATGGCGCCGGCTGAGATACAGGAGACGGAGTGTTCGGAGCTCCGGCCGCCGTAGATGATCGCAATTTTAATCGGTTTAGTAGTCAAACTCACAGTATTTTACTGTACCAGTTGCCTAGGGCCTGCCGTTTGGGTTACCTGGGGTTTTCTTGTGGGGTTATTCGGATTTTTTGGTGCGGCCCATGAGTGCTGCCACCATGTCGATGACAGCGAGTCCTTGGTGGCAGACGCCGTAGACGGCCTGGGTGATGGGCATTTCGACGTTGTGGGTGTGGGCGAGGGCGTTGATGGCGGCGGAGGAGGTGACGCCTTCGGCGACTTGGCCGTTGGTTGCTTGGGTGGCTTCTTCGAGGGTGCCGCCTTGGCCGAGTCGGTAGCCGAAGGTGCGGTTTCTGGAGAGTGGTGAGGAGCAGGTTGCTACGAGGTCGCCGAGGCCGGCGAGGCCGGCGAAGGTGCGGGGGTCGGCGCCCATGGCGGTGCCGAGGCGGGTGATTTCGGCGAGGCCTCGGGTGATGAGGGATGCGAGGGTGTTTTCGCCGAGTCCGTTGCCGGAGGCCATGCCGCAGGCGAGGGCGATGACGTTTTTGCAGGCGCCGCCGATTTCGGCGCCGATGACGTCGGTGTTGGTGTAGGGGCGGAAGTAGGGGGCGCCGACGGCTGCTTGGACTTGTTTGGCACGGTGTTCGTCGGTGCAGGCGATGACGGTGGCGGCGGGTTGTTGGAGGGCGATTTCTTTGGCGAGGTTGGGGCCGGAGAGGACGGCGATGCGGCTGGGGTCGGCGCCGGCGACGTCGGCGATGACTTGGCTCATGCGGAGGAAGGTGTCGGTTTCGATGCCTTTGGCGAGGCTGACGAGGGTGGCGGCTGTGGGGATGTGGGGTGCCCAGGTGGCGAGGTTGTCTCTGAGGGTTTGGCTGGGTACTGCGAGGACGACGATGGTGGCGCCACACAGTGCGTGGGTGGGGTTGGTGGTGGCGGTGAGGGTGGTGGGTAGTTGGATTCCGGGGAGGTAGTCGGGGTTGTGGTGGTGGGTGTTGATGGTGTCGGCTATTTGGGGGCGGCGGGCCCAGATGGTGACGGTGCTGCCGGCGTCAGCGAAGACTTTGGCGAGGGTGGTGCCCCAGGAGCCGGCGCCCATGACTGCGATGTGTTCTGGTGTGTGGTGGTTTGTGATGTGTGGCACGGTTGTGTCCTTGGTTGTTTGTGAGGTTTTGCGTTTTGGTGGTGGGTCTGGTGAAAGGTTTCTTTAAAAGATTAGCCTAGTGGTGTTTGGAGGTTGGGGTGGTTGTTATGGTGGGTTTGGTATGGGGCCGGGTTGGGGTTTTGGTGGTGGGCGTTTTACGGTGAGGGGTAGTTCATTGTTGTTTTTCCGCGTAAAAGTGAAGGATGGTTGTTGTGGCTGGTCGGGGTTTTCCGCAGGGTGTGGTTGGTCGGTTTCAGGTGGTGCCGGCGGATCCGGGGTCGGGGTTTGCCCGCCCGGTGTTGGCGGCGGGGGCGGTGTTGTGGCGGTGGGCCGCGGGTGCCGATGGCGCCGCGGATGCGGCTGATGGTGGGGGTCGGGTGTTTGCGTGTGTGCACCGGCCGGGATATGACGATTGGTCGTTGGCGAAAGGGAAGGTGGATGCGGGGGAATCGTTGCCCGTAACGGCGGTGCGGGAGGTTGGCGAGGAGACGGGTTTTTCGGTGCGGTTGGGGAAGCTGGTGGGCCATGTGACGTACCCGCTGCCCGATAAGATGTCTGGGGGGAAGGGGCCTCGGACGAAGGTGGTGTATTACTGGGTTGCTGAGGTTATTGGTGGGGAGTTTGTGCCGAATGATGAGGTGGATGAGGTTCGGTGGTTGTCGGCGGATGGGGCGCGGGAGTTGTTGTCGTATGACACGGACCGGCTGGTGTTAGCGAAGGCGGTAAAACGGCTTACGGCGACGCCGGTGACGTCGCGGGTGTTGTTGGTGCGACATGCGAAAGCGGCCCGCCCTGAGGGGGTGCCGGATGAGAAGCGGCCGTTGACCGCTAAGGGGGTGCGGCAGGCGCAGGCGTTGGCGTCGATGTTGGCGCCGTATGGGCCGACGGTGGTGTTTGCGGCGGAGCCGGATCGGTGTGTTGCGACCGCTACCCCGCTGGCGGATGCGGTGGGGGTGCCGGTGGTGACGGATTCCCGGTTGGGGGATGCGAGTTGGTGCGCGCAGCTGGTGGCGTCGCAGGCGCGGGTGTCGGAGATTATCGGCTTGGGTGGGACAAGCGTGATTGTGTCGCAGGGGTTGATGATTCCCGATGTGGTGGCGTGGTTGTCGGCGCGGGGCACGCTGCCGATTGATTCGCCGGTGGCGAAGAAGGCGAGCGTGTGGGTGTTGTCGTTTACCGATGGGGTGTTGACGGGCGCGGATTATTTAGAGTCGCCGCTAGCGGTGTTGTAGTGTGCTTGACGACGACTCTAGGTGGGGGTCTTATTTGACGACTGGTTTGAAGCTGGGCCGGTGGGCTTCGTAGGTTTCGATGTCGGCTTCTTTGCGGAGGGTGAGCCCGATGTCGTCGAGGCCTTCCATGAGCCGCCAGCGGGTGTAGTCGTCCACATCAAACCGGTAGGTGTGGTTTTCGCAGGTGACGGTGCGGTCTTCCAGGTTGACTGTGAGGCTGAGGCCGGGCTGGTCGGTGAGCTGCCGCCACAGTTGTTCGATGTCTTGTTGGTCCATGAGGGCTGCGAGTAGGCCGGCTTTGCCGGCGTTGCCGCGGAAGATGTCGGCGAAGCGGGAGGAGAGCACGACTTTGAATCCGTAGTCCATGAGGGCCCAGACGGCGTGTTCGCGGGAGGAACCGGTGCCGAAGTCGGGGCCGGCGACGAGGATGGTGCCGTGGGTGTAGGCGTCTTGGTTGAGGACGAAGTCGGGTTCGTTGGTGCGCCAGTTGTTGAAGAGTCCATCGTCGAATCCGGTGCGGGTGACGCGTTTGAGGTAGACGGCGGGGATGATTTGGTCGGTGTCGACGTTGGAGCGCATGAGCGGAACACCGACGCCGGTGTGGGTGGTGAATTTTTCCATGATAGGTCCTTGTGTGGTTTAGCTGGTGGCGTGGGTGGGCAGGTCGGCGGGGGATGCGAGGGTACCCATGATGGCGGTAGCGGCGGCCACTTCGGGGGATACGAGGTGGGTGCGGCCGCCAGGCCCTTGGCGGCCTTCGAAGTTTCGGTTGCTGGTGGAGGCGGAGCGTTCCCCGGGTTTGAGCTGGTCGGGGTTCATGCCAAGACACATGGAGCAACCAGCGGAGCGCCAGTCGGCGCCGGCTTCAGTGAAGATTTTGTCGAGCCCTTCGGCTTCGGCGAGTTGCTTGACCATGGTGGTGGAGGGCACGACCATCATGCGGACCGTGTCGGCGACTTTATGGCCTTTCATGATGTGGGCTGCGGTACGCAGGTCTTCGATGCGGGCGTTGGTGCAGGAGCCGAGGAAGACCGTGTCGATTTTGATGTCCCGCAGGGGGGTGCCGGGGGTGAGGCCCATGTAGGTGAGGGCTTTTTCGGCGGCTTTTTTGTCGTTTTCGTTGGTGAAGTCGTCGGGTGAGGGCACGACCGCGTTGAGGGGGAGGCCTTGGCCGGGGTTGGTGCCCCAGGTGACGAAGGGGGTGAGGGCGGAACCGTCGATGGTGATTTCGGTGTCGAAGGTGGCGCCTTCGTCGGTGGGGAGGGTTTTCCAGTAGGCGACGGCTTTGTCCCAGTCGTCGCCGGTGGGGGCGAGTTCGCGGCCGTAAACGTAGTCGAAGGTGGTTTGGTCGGGGGCGATCATGCCGGCGCGGGCGCCGGCCTCGATGGACATGTTGCAGATGGTCATGCGGGCTTCCATGGAGAGTTTTTCGATGGCTTCACCACGGTATTCGATGACGTGTCCTTGCCCACCACCGGTGCCGATCTTGGCGATGATGGCGAGGATGAGGTCTTTGGCCGTGACGCCGGGTTGGAGTTCCCCGGTGACGTTGATGGCCATGGTTTTGAACGGTTTGAGGGCGAGTGTTTGGGTGGCCATGACGTGTTCGACTTCGGAGGTGCCGATGCCGAATGCCATGGCGCCGAACGCGCCGTGGGTGGAGGTGTGGGAGTCGCCGCACACGATGGTCATGCCGGGTTGGGTGGCGCCGAGTTGGGGGCCGACCTGGTGGACGATGCCTTGGTTGATGTCCCCCATGGCGTGGAGGCGCACCCCGAATTCTTCGCAGTTTTTCCGCAGGGTGGAGACTTGGGTGCGGGAGATACTGTCAGCGATTTCGGTCAGGTCACCGGTTTTGATGCCGGTGGTGGGCACGTTGTGGTCTTCGGTGGCGAGGTGGAGTTCGGGGTGCCGGAGGGTGCGGCCGGCAAGCCGGAGGCCATCGAAGGCTTGGGGGGAGGTTACTTCGTGGAGTAGTTGAAGGTCGATAAAGATAAGGTCGGGTTCGTCACCGGTGCCGTGGGTGACGACATGGTCGCGCCAGACTTTTTCGGCCAGGGTGAGTTTGGGTTGGGAATCCACGGGGCTGGTCATGGATTGTGTTACCTCTACTTCCGCATAGTCATCTCATTTTATGAGATGGTAATATCACACTATGGGACAAAATATTACACCACCCGCCACCACAAGTGGAATTAAGGTATTAGACCGGGCGATGCTTATTCTCGTCACCATTGGGGAAAAACCCCGGTCGCTCACGGAATTATGCGAAGCAACCGGCCTGCCGCGTGCCACCGCGCATCGGCTTGCCAGCGCGCTAGAAACCCACCATATCCTCACACGCACCGCCGACGGCCGATGGACCATTGGCGCGGTACTCACGTCCCTGGGGGCACGCAGCGCCACAACGCTTGTCGACGCCGCAACCCCCATCATGGCGGCCCTTATGGCCGATACGGGTGAATCGGTCCAGCTCTACCAGTTGGCGGGCGCCCACCGGGTGTGTATCACCGCCCAGGAGCCGGCCAGTGGCCTGCAAAACACGGTGCCCACCGGCTCCCGGCTGCCACTAACCGCCGGGTCGGCCGCGAAAATATTTTTGGCCTACTCCTCCCCCGCCCTCAAGGCCACAATCATGGCGGAAAACCCCAGTTTCACCCTGCAAGACATTGATGAGGCCCGGGAACAGGGCTGGGCGGAATCCATTAGCGAACGCGAAGTCGGCCTCGCCTCCCTGTCCGCACCCGTGTTCAACAGTGAAGGTTTGTTCGTGGCGGCTCTGTCGATCTCGGGACCGGCGGAGCGCCTGAAACCCCACCCCGGCGCGCTATGGGCGGATCATCTCGTGGCAGCCGCCACCCAGCTCAGTGCCGCCCTATAGGCCCTGTAGTTTTTGAAGGCTCTCCCGGTAGCGGGCCACCAGCGGGTGGCCGGCCGGCAGCTGGGGTTCGGCCGCGGCCAACACCATGGTGTACCACCATTGTTGGTCGGATTTCCCCGCATTGAACCGCTCCCATAACACGTCGCCAAGCTGCTCATAGTCGGCTAGAATACTGGTCAAATTATGGTATTTATCGGACAGGCTAATAAGCGCCACGTCGGGTCCAGCCTGCCGCAGGTGTGCCAGGTAGGCGTCGGAGCGGGCCCGCCAGTCGGGCAGAGTGGAGTCTTTCGTCACGCCTTGCACAAGGTCAACAACCCGCGGCCCGAAGTCGGCGGCCATCTGGTCGAAACTGTAGGTGTCGGGGCGGTCTTCCATAATGTCGTGCAGCAGGCAGGCGACGAGAATATCCTCGTCATCGGTGTATTCCGATGCGATGAGCATGACGGAAACCACGTGGGTGACGTAGGGTTTTGTGCTGCCTTTCCGGTAGTGGCCATCGTGGGATGTGGCGGCCTGTGTGATGGCCTGCTGCAGTCGTGGGGTCAGGGGAATGCTCATGGCCGGTAAGTCTAATAGATTTCTGCGTGTTTCTGAGCCGCCTGTGACCACATGGATTCGAATGTTCCTTCGAATATTTACAGGTTAGGTTTCTGGGAAAAATTGAAATCATGACCGCACAAGATGGCTTTACCAATAAATAGCTATGATCTCAGCTTCGATAAATAGCTCTTCAGCGACAGATTTCTCCTCAACCTTCTTTACCTCAGACGGAGCTGACGTGAATAATCTATGCGATAATCCAGCTTTTTCACTGCTACCTTCCCTCAGAGTTACTCGAATATTGGGAGGGACATCTATTTTTAAAGATGCCAGTTCTCCATCAACCTTCTCATAAAGAACTTTTCGATCCCCCATTGACCCTTCATCAAAATTACCTTTTAATACCTCTTCAATAATACCTTTAATCTCATCGCTACCGATCTCCCCTCCCGCATGTTTGCACGAACTCTTTATATATTCTTCAAGAGCTAGCCTCATTTTGCTACTTGCATCATTATCTGTTTCAGCTGTACTAGCAGCATCAACATTATAGGAAAGTAGCTTTAGCATTTCTTTTACATTATGGATTTCCTTCTGAGGAAAAACATTACCAAATAAATCAAGGAGTTTGATCGGGTTCCAATCCTGTACCAATCCAGGACGGCTAATCCTACATAATACTCTAAACTCTTGGTTGGAAAACAATACCCTTCGTATATCTTTCCAATACGCCGAAAGCTCAGTGACACCAACAAGATTGACCTTGATTTTTGAAGTAGATACTCCTGTTACTTTATCTTCATGCACTAAATAAGTATCATCACCGGTTTTCAGTGCGCGATAATTAAGAATTTCCGCTTTGATCGGAATAAGCCCCGCTAAAAGCTGTTGAAGTAATTCAATCTGCCACTTAATTTCGGAATAACCATTCAGTTCGGATATATTTTCGGATAATTTAAAAAACTCTGAAATTGAGGTGACAACGTTAAAATAAGGATCAGTGGCAAGTACAACTTGAAGCTCAGCCAACGTTCCCCGTTGTAACGCACTCGATTTAACTATGATATCTTGATCACCATCTTCAAGTGGCTGAACACCCAAGATATTTGGTGTTTCGTATAATTCACGGAACCATGATTGAACTGTAGCTTTCGTCTCTGTCTGAGTTGCGCTACTCTTACCAGACTGGTACTGGGCTGTAAAACCTAATTTCAGAGGGGCTAAATTATTGGTATCAATGTTCCCACTAACATTTCTAGTATTTGAGGTGGAATCTGTTATGGATTTTTTCTCTGTTAATTCTCCATGGAGCGATACCAATAAGCTTTGAAGACTTACTTCATCGAGATAAATAAACTCTCGAAGTTGGAATTGACTGACTTCCTTTTGTCTTCTAAATTTATCCCTCAAGGCAAGCCATAACTTTTTAGGATTAAAAGAAACCATATTATTTTTTATTCCTTACACGAGAATCTATCTGTTCAAAAGCAATCACCATATCTTCAACATGAATTTTATTTCTGCCTTCACCCACTGCTATTAAGGCAGCTTCATCCCAAAGTGCACCTAAATCTACCGGTAACCAGTTCTTAGTTTCTTTAGCAACTTCCTTAAGAAACTCTGGGGAAATCTCGTCTACGCATTTATATCGCTTAGCCTGTAAAATTAAGATACTGCGACGATCTTCGCAAGTTGGGATAGTAAATTCGATTGTCCAGTCAAATCTACCTGGGCGCCGTAGGGCAGGATCCAATGCGGCCTCACGATTGGTAGTAGCTATAACTACAATATTATCATTTTCTTTATTAAAACCATCCATTAATGTTAGAAATTGATCCACTAACCTGTCCGAAGATTCATGTGTATTTTCGTCCCTATTTGCAGCTATACTATCTATTTCATCGAAAAATATTATTGAAGGTTTCTCGCCCTGTTGCGCATGTGCAAATATTCCACGTAAGGTCTTTTCGGAATCACCAACATATTTGCTCACTATAGATGGCCCATCAATATGATAAAAATTAGCCCCACTTTCTTTGGCAATGATTCGGGCCAAATGAGTTTTACCTGTTCCCGGCAAACCGGTGAATAGTACGCCTTTTACTGGCTTGGCCCCTATTTCTCGGAGCTTCTCTCGCTTTCTTAATTGCGTTTCTATCAACTCTCGTGCACGTCTAACTATAGCTGGATACCCTCCAAAATCTTCAAATGTTAAATCTAGTTTCTGCACATCAACAAGATACTCATTCTTCTCATCAGAAGTTAATCGATCCTTAGGTATTACTTGAACGATAGTCTGCTCTAGGGAATCATACTTCACAAGGTCACCGATATGAATATCTAAATCACTTTTATCCAATGCGAATAAACCCCCATTGGCACTAACTATAATCTCCTCATTAATAATGTAATCCACATATCCAATAGATACAAAACTTGACCACCAACTGATATCAATTTTAACAATTCTTAAGATCATATTTGAAGTAGGATCATTAATAAGAGCAAGCACATCTAACTCTTTGTAATCTGAAACTTCTTCTCCGAGAGCAATAAGACCACACTTATTACCGTTCATATATTGCACAATCAACATATTCTCTTCTTGGCAGATGCCCACTACCTTGACAATTGATGCATAGCCATAAATTTTATCATTATTTATCATATTAAAACCAGCATATCACGATACCATCCAGCCTTCTCTCGCCCCATAAATCTGTGCTAACAATGATATTACTGGTAACTTCTCCCCATTTTCCGAGGTGGATCATACGTTGGTAACCATCTGGGAAAAACTATGCTGATGCGAAACCCGAATTCGCTAAAAATACTGCACTTTGCACACAGAGATTACGCGGATGTGATTTATCATGCATATGACGAGGAGAAGGTAGAGGAAGTAATAGAGTTTAGGTTGTAGGAGATTCTTTGAACGATCACATAGTAACCACATGCCACCAACAACCCAAACCATCACGCTACACCACCTGACAAACACTTTCACCAGGAAAATTCACCGAAATCGATGCGAAAAATCCAACTCAGGTTGGATACGCTTCTTCTACCGATTATCATTTCACCACTTTGGAGGAACTGAACTGCGCTCCCGGGTTTATCTGTTCAAAGCTGAGCTGTACAGCGAGAACCACGCCCTGTGTTCTTCACCGGCACTAGAAAGCTTATTCAGTCGCCGGGAAAACTTATTTACACCAGCAGATGGAAAATCAGAAAGGACATAGCATCTAGCTTGGTCTTCCTTACTTCTAGAGACTAGTCATGTGTGGGGACATCGTCAGCTTCCAGGCCACCCATCAACACGGCACTAAGATCATCCCCTTTGACGACTCCGGCGACGAAGCACGGAACAACACGGTCAATTTCGACGCTGTCTTTCTCAACCTCACCGAAAACAACCGAGCTGCCATCCTGCTGCTGGCGGAAAGCTATCATACCGATGTGGTGACTGGCTCCAGGAAAAGCACCCTTGAGCACTGTTGTACTCAAGGATCTCTGCGACGATGTGCAGGTTCTGGCCGGTACCAATGCTGTCTGGAATATTGCTGCCGGTGAGGTGGAGATCATGGTAGGCGACATCTGCGAACTTGAAGCTCAGGCCATGTGCAGAATTTGGATTGTAATCTCCAGCGTGAATCACGAATCGTTCAATGGTGGCGTTATTAGGTTGTGGGCTCTCGATGAGGGCACGGAACTCCTCGTTGTTGTCGACTGCGATATTTGGCACACTGGCTGCGGAGGAAGATGTATCGGCTGTCTCACTGGCCTGCTTGGGCAAGGTGTGGAAGCTAACAACTACTGGGGTGTCCGCGGCGAATGCGTCACTGGTGGAGAATGATATGTCACCGCCTATCACCCCCCAATGAGACGACACTCATCACCATGGGCAAGCGCTTCACTGTCTCAACCTCAACAACCAACCTCCAACCCCTTACTCCCCTACTCTCCCTCCCCATCGCACGCAAAGAAAAACCACGCCCCGCGGTGTGCGAAGCGTGGTTTTTATTTTGTACCCCGTACGGGATTCGAACCCGTGTTACCGGCGTGAGAGGCCGGCGTCCTAGGCCTCTAGACGAACGGGGCTTAGAACTAGCAATATTATTGCTGCTGGCCTACCAGGACTCGAACCTAGAATGACGGTACCAGAAACCGTTGTGTTGCCAATTACACCATAGGCCATTGTGGAGTGTTCTCCGTGTTGCTTCACACGTGATCGTGCTGGGCAACAGGAAGAAATATAACAATAAAGCGTTTACTTTGGCAAATTCCCTGGTCAGTGGCCGCCCTGGGCCGCCCCCCACTGTGGGGCGGCGGTGCGCGTCGACAAGCGTCGATAGGCGGTTGCAGCTAGCGGGCTTGGCTGGAGAGGAACTGCCAGGCTTCGAATGCAATGTCGGGGTTGCGGGGCCAGGTGTGGCCGCCAACATTCACCCTGATGTGCTGGGTGGGTTCCTCACAGTTATTGAAGGTCAGGCGGGTGCCGTTGGTGATGTCACTGCTGGTGGGGGGCAGCAGGTCACAATGGTTGCGGTGCGCGTACTGGTAGGCGACCTCGTAGACAGGAATGAGTTGGCCACCGTTGCGGGGCCCGCCCTTGTAGTGGACCACGGGGTCGTCGACGTTGTGCACGATCATGGCGGGGATGGGCCGCTCGGAACAGCCCACATTGACCTGCTGGTAGTAGGCGCCCGACACGGAGGCGAAGGCGGCGAACTTGTCCGGCAGGTGGCAGCCGACAACGGCCGCCATGCCGCCGCCGTTGGAGAATCCGCTGGCGTAGACGCGGTGCCGGTCGATGAGGTAGTCGTTGTCAACATCGGCGATGATGTCTTCCACGAAGGCGAGGTCCTTGCCTGGCCTACCTGTGGCGTATGGCGCCGCCTCCCAAGCCCCGTCGAGCGCTTCCGGGTAGATGACAATGGCGTCGTTCCAGGCGCGGGTGTTTTGGTAGGCGGAGGATTCCATAAAGGAGTCCACCGACTGGTCCCACCCGTGGAAGCTAAAGAGCACCGGAATGGGGTTGGGTTTGTCGGGGTTATAGTTGGCGCCCACATGCATGATGTAGCGGCGCTGGGTCCCATCCTTGGTGGTGAGCGTGATGCTTTGGGTATCACCGGACGCTACCGGGGGGTTGGGATTCGATCCGTGGTCGTCCTCAATGGTGGGTTCTGCCGGTTTCGACGGCTGCGCCGAGGCGTCCGCTGCAGCGTTACTGTCCGCAACGGTAGTGACCTGTGGGGTGGCGGTGCGCTCGAAGAATTGCCGCAGCGTTTCGGCAGATTCCGCGTTGGAAATGCCTAAGCTGCTGGCGGTGAGGAGCGCCACGGCACCTGAGGTGCTAAAAATCTTTTTAACCGATTGAGGTAACACGTTTTCAAGCCTAAAAATCAATTGTTATAAACTAATCCATAGCTAGTAGGGTGTCGATAGGGCCGGGTGACCGCATCGAAGCCATCTCATCTTAACACCACTGGTGATAAGAATGACTATAGAATATATCCGCCTTCCATACCCCACTGTTACAATCCCCACCACCATTTATGGGTTAATCTTTGGCAAATTTTCGTGGTTCACTTATCGAAACTTGCTGGTTAATTCGGCTTCCATTTCCCCCCGGTTTGTCCTACACTAAGGGATACGTTCTCAGGGCGGGGTGAAAGTCCCCACCGGCGGTGATCCCCCTTTTGGGGGCGAGCCCGCGAGCGCTTCTTGGGGTTTTCTCCAAGAAGGTCAAGCTGATTGTGGTGTGATCCCACAGCCGACAGTGACAGTCTGGATGGAAGAGAATGGCGGAAAATTTTTGGTTTTCTGGCTACATCACTACATATTGCCTTGAGGATTTACTCTTGTTCGTTCCTTTATTTTTAAGGAGTAACCATAAGTGGATCTTCTCACTCAACTACTCAATGCCACACTGACGATTGGCGGGGCGTCGATTCTGTGGCGGGAAATCATTGGTAATGCGTTCGGGCTTGCTTCCGCGTTCGGCGGCATGCGGCGCATGGTGTGGGCGTGGCCCATTGGCATTGTTGGCAATGCCCTACTGTTCACGGTGTTTTTGGGCGGGGTTTTCCACACCCCCCAGAATTTGGATCTTTACGGGCAGGCCGGCCGGCAGGTCATGTTTATGATCGTGAGCTTCTACGGTTGGTGGAATTGGTCGCAGGCCCGCAAGGCTGGTCTGCGTGAGTCGCACGAAACCGACCCGTCGCGGTCGATTGTGTCCGAGCCCGCCGAGGACGTGAAGGCGGTGCAGCCGCACTGGGCGTCGACCCGGGAGCGGGTGGGCATGGTGGCGTTCGCCGTTATTTCCACGCTTGTGTGTGCGTGGATCTTCACGCAGCTGGGTTCGTGGGGTCCGCTTGCCGACGCCTGGATCTTCACCGGCTCCATGCTCGCCACCTACGGTATGGCCCGCGGCTGGACGGAGTTTTGGCTGGTGTGGATTGGTGTGGACATTGTGGGCGTTCCGCTGCTGCTCACCGCCGGCTATTACCCGTCGGCAGTGTTGTACCTGGTGTATGGGGCCTTTGTGCTGTGGGGGTTCTTCGTGTGGTTGAAGGTGCAGCGCACCGAGGCCGCAGCAGCCGACGCCCCAGCCGATGCCGAAGCTAGCGCGGAGCCGCAACCGGTCCGCCACTAAACCAAACCGGCTATCCGCAAATTCTCGTGGCCCCGGGCCTGGAGGAGCACGATACTCTTCTGGGCCCGGGACCATTGGTTTTATGGTTATGAGCCGGCGGAAGTATCCGGCACGAAGGGGGTGACTGCTCGGGCAGCCCGCAGCCGGGCCAGGGTGGATTCCTTCCCCAACAGTTCCATGGATTCGAACAGTGGTGGGGACACTGCCTGCCCGGAAATGCCCACCCGCAGGGCGCCGTAGGCGACCCGGGGTTTGAGACCCAGGTCGTCGATGAGGGCGGCGGAGAGGGCCGATTCGATGGCGGCGGTGTTCCAGTCGTCGACAAGCTCCAGGGCGGCGATGCCGGCGTCGAGCGGCTGTATGGCGGTTTCCTTCAGGTTTTTCTTCGCCGATTTTTCGTCGAGTGTGAGGTCCTCGTCCGCGGTGACGAGGAATTTCACCAACCCCCACGCATCCGACAGGGTTTTGATCCGGGTTTGCACCAATTCGGCCAGGAGGGCGAATTTCTGCTCTGGGTAGTCGGCGGGGAAATCGTAGTATTCGGCCAGGTAGGTGCGGAGCCGGCGGGTGAAGTCGTCGAGCGGGAGTTGGCGGATGTGGTCGGCGTTGATGGCTTCGAGTTTTTTCTGGTCGAAGCGCGCCGGGTTGGCCAACACGTCGGTGACGTCGAAGTTTTCGATGAGTTCCGCCATGCTGAAGATGTCTCGTTCGTGCGAGAGTGACCAGCCTAGGAGGGCCAGGTAGTTCAGCATTCCCTCGGGGATGATTCCGGCGCTCCGGTGGTGGAACAGGTCGGATTGGGGGTCGCGTTTGGAGAGTTTTTTGTTCCCCTCCCCCATGACGAACGGCAGGTGGCCGAATTGGGGGGTGTGGTGGGCGACGCCGATGGCTTTGAGCGCCTCGTAAAGGGCGAGCTGGCGGGGGGTGGAGGGCAGCAGGTCTTCGCCGCGCAGGACGTGGGTGACGCCCATGATGGCGTCGTCGACCGGGTTGACCAGGGTGTAGAGGGGGGCGCCGTTGGAGCGGGCGACCACGAAGTCGGGTTGGCTGCCGGCCTTGAATTCGATGTCGCCACGAACCAGGTCGGTCCAGGCCCAGTCGGTGTCGGGCATGCGGAGCCGCCACACGGGTTTGCGGCCCTCGGCTTCGAATGCGGCTATTTGCGCCTCGGTGAGGTCATGGTCGTAATTGTCGTAGCCGAGTTTGGGGTCGCGGCCGGCGGCTTTGTGCCGGGCCTCGACTTCCTCGGCGGTGGAGTATGCGGGGTAGACGAATCCGCCTTGTTTGAGTTTTTCCAGCACGTCGGTGTAGATGTCCATGCGCTGCGATTGCCGGTAGGGGGCGTGCGGGCCGCCTTTCTCCACACCCTCGTCCCAGTCCATGCCGAGCCAGGTGAGAGAGTCGACGATGGCTTGGTAGGATTCTTCGGAGTCGCGGGCGGCGTCGGTGTCTTCGATGCGGAAGATGAGTTTCCCCCCGGTGTGGCGAGCGTAGGCCCAGTTGAAGAGGGCGGTGCGCACCATCCCCACATGGGGGGTTCCGGTGGGTGAGGGGCAAAAGCGAACGCGTACTTCGGACATGGTTTCTTAGTGTAGTGGATGGGTGGGCTGGGGCTATAGCCGGTTGATGGCCGTGGGAAACCTGCAGGTGGCGCCCCATCCGGGTGCTGGGTTCCTGCGGGTTTACGGATTCCTGCGGCTCAACGGCTGTTGTTATGGGCGTCGGATGATGTGGAGGACCCGGTCGATGGTATGGCCGGCCCCCATACCACCGGTGACGTGGCGGGTGAATTCGCCGTGAGTGAGAACCTCGTAGTCGTCCAGGTAACGGCTGGTGATGATCTGGTGCAGCCGATCGGGGGTAAGGAACGCGGTGACGTCGGCGTTTTCGCGCTGGGCCATGTGGGTGATGTCGTCGTGGTGCACGATGATGAGGTGACCACCGGGTTTGATACTGCCGAGGAGTTTGGTGAGGGTTTCTTCGGCGTCCCGCAGCGGGGTGTAGAACGCTGTGACCAGGTCGTATTCGTCAAGGTGCGCGGTTTCGAACGGTTCGGTGCGGACGGTGACGCGGCGCCGCAGTTCCTCGGTGGTGAGGGCACAGGTGATGCGGCCGCTGGCGATTTCGGAGGGTTCGAGGGCGGTCACGGTATAGCCGTGGGTGGCAAGATACATGGCGTCAGCGCCTTCGCCCGCACCAATGTCGAGGGCGGTGGCGGAGTATTCCGGGGTGGGGATAAGCGCAATTTCCACGATGAGGGCCTGGTTGGGGTTGCCGCTCCAGTGGGGCCTGTCATGGTCGTGGTACATGTCGTGGGTTTGGTTAGTCATGGTGTGCCACTATAGTGCGTCGATAAGCTAATGTCAGTGTGTCACCAGCGCTGTTTGGTGGTGACGTCGCGTCAGGGTTTTAGGGTTGGAGTCATGCAGGAAGAAGAAACCTACACAATAGGTGATGTTGCCGCCCAATTTGGGTTGACAGTGCGCACGTTGCGTTACTGGGATCAGATTGGGTTGGTGGTTCCTAGCTATCGGGATTGGCAGGATTTCCGCCAGTACACGGAGTCCGACATGCAGCGTATCCATGATGTGTTGACGTATCGGGCGGTGGGGTTGAAGTTGCAGGCCATCCGGGAGCTCTTGGATGATCCATCAGGCGATAACGCCTATGTGGTTGCGCAGTTGCGGACGCAGCGGCGGCTTCTTCTGCAGCAACAAGATCACATTTCAGGCATGCTCAATGCCCTGGATACGCTTTTGGAGGAAGCAATGAGCACTCATGAAGTTCCCGCAGCTCGGCGGAAAGAAATCATGGGCGAGTTTTACCGCCCCGAGTTGGAGGCCGAAGCAGAGGAAAAATACGGCCACACCGAAGAGTGGGCACAGGCCATGGAAAAGCAAAAGTCCATGTCGGAGGCCGATTGGGCAGCAATGCGGGAGAAAACATCCCACGTGCAGGAAACGCTGGCTGACGCAATGCGGCGGGGCGTGAAGCCGGGTTCCGCAGAGGCCAATGAACTGGCGGAGATGGCCCGGGAGTCGCTGGATTGGTTCCCGGTGACCCACTCCAAGCACGTGATTTTGGCCCGCAGCTATGTTGCCGACCCCCGGTTCAAGCAGTACTACGACGGGTTCGCCGACGGCCTGGCAGTGTGGCTGCGTGACATTATTGAGGCCAACGCCCAAGCACACGGCGTGGATTTGGAAAACGTTCGCTGGCAATAATTGCATGCTTGACGACGCCGAACCTTGCGGCACCGCGGCCACTAGTCGATGAGCTTTTCCAGTTCAGCGAGCATGCGGCCACGGGTGGCAGGGTTCGGTGCGGCCAGGTCGAAGGTTTCCGCCAACCACAGGCCGTCTATGGCGCAGCGGACAAGGGTGGCGACGTGCGGGGGAATACCATCGTGGTCGAGCCGGCGCTGCCACGTGGTATAGCGCTGGTTCAGGCTTTCTAGCGCCGCCGGGTTGCTGATTGCCGCCGCCAGGAGGGCAAGCACTGGCCGGGGTGCCGGTTGGGCGGCGGAACGCAGGTAGGCGCGGGTGGCGGCGCCGGGTTCGTCGCCGGCCTGGGCGATGAGCTGGTCGAAGCCGGAAACATAGTGCTGGATGAGGCCGGCGATGAGCTGGTCTTTGGATTCGAAATGGTAAAACAGGCCGCCCTTGCTCACGCCGGCCTCCTTGGCTACGGCGGCAATGGTGAAGCCATCGCTGCCGTCGCGGACAAGGATGCGGCCGGCGGCATCGAGGATGCGGGTGCGGGTATCGGTCGGGGTGTCGGGTTTCTCACTCATACCCCCACTATACCGGTCGTCCGGTATAGTGGGGGTATGTGTATTCGCAAAGCATTACTTGTCGGCACCGACCTGGGCCTTTTAGGCTATTGGACGCTCTCGCTCATCGGAATCATCACCGTGGGGGCTCACGACGCCACGCTTCACACCTGGAATTGGTCGTTTGTCCCTCTGGATCTCGTGGCGATCATTCTGGGGTTGGCCTGGTCTTTCACCCCACAACACCATCAGTTGAGCCAACCGCTCCAGATCACCGCCCTGGCATTTACGCACGCGGCCGGGCTCATGGCCATTAGCTTCTTCGCCCAACAGCCGACCGAGTGGGGCATCTCATGGTGGCTGGTCAATCTGTGGCTCATGCTTTTGCCCATAGGCCTGGCAACGCACCAATTCTTGTGTCTTAGCCCCGCAGGTGCACAAAAATAACACCAACCGGCCACTCCCCCTTTTTTGAGGGGAACACACCGATTAGTGTCGATACCACGTTCGAATGTTGCCGGTTAGGCGCGTTTGACGGGATTGCCCAACTTACCGATGCCGGGGATTTCGATCTCGATGAAATCCCCCGGGAACATGGCGGCGGTCCCCGCCGGCGACCCGGTGCAAATAACATCGCCCGGCAAAAGGGTCATGGATTCGGTGATCATTTCGATGATCTCACCCAGGTTCATAATCATCTGGTTGGAATTGGAATCCTGCTTGGTTTCGGTCACACCATCGTGGGTGAGGTGGGCCTTGATCGGCAGGTTGTCCACGTCGATGGAATTGATATCGGTTTCGATCCACGGGCCAAGCGGGGCGAAGGTGTCAATGCCCTTCGCCCGAGCCCACTGCCCGTCGGCAAATTGCAGGTCGCGGGACGACACGTCGTTGATAATGGTAAAACCCAACACCACGGACTTCCAGTCGTCGGCCTTGACCTTTTTACATGGCTTCCCGATCACCAACGCGAGTTCCCCTTCGAACTCCACCTTGGTGGCAAAGTCGGGAATCTTAATGGCGGCGCCCGGACCCACTACCGCTGTGGGGGGCTTGATAAATAGGGTGGGCGGCAGGTGCTCCGCAGACTTTTGAAAGACCTCCGCCACGTGGTCGGCATAGTTACGACCAATGGCCACAATCTTGCTGGGCAACACCGGGGCCAAGAGTCGCACCTGGTCTTTGGTGTACTCCTGGCCGGTGTAATTGGGGGTAGTAAAGGGGGTATCTCTAATGACCCGGTATTTTTCGTCGTCACCCGCACCGTCTATGGTGCAGAAAAACATGCCATCAGGTGTAGCAATTCGTCCAAAACGCATAACGGTCATACTACTATGTCTGTTTTGGGCTACCTCTAAATTACCCCCAGTTGGTGGGGCTGACGGAAGAACGCCCCAAGCAACCTCAAGGAAACCGCGCTAGTGCTTCACGGCGGCGGCAATCCGGTCCCCCACCGCCACGGTCCGGACCGGTTCGTCGCCGCGGGCTGCCACGTCTGCGGCGACGGCCGCCTCGATCCGTGCCGCATTCTCCTCATCCCGCAGATGCCGCAGCAACATTGCGGCAGACAGGATCGCGGCCGTGGGGTCGGCAATTCCCTGCCCTGCAATGTCCGGGGCCGAACCATGAACCGGCTCAAACATGGAGGGGTTCACCCCGGTGGCATCAATGTTCCCGGAGGCGGCCAGCCCGATGCCACCGGTGACTGCACCGGCCAGGTCCGTGAGAATATCGCCAAACAGGTTATCGGTCACGATCACGTCATACCGCGCCGGGTCGGTCACCATATAGATGGTGGCGGCATCAATATGGTTATAGTCCACGGTGACATCCGGGTATTCCTGAGCCACCTCGTCGACAGTGCGCTGCCACAGGCCGCCGGCATGCACTAAGACGTTGGTCTTGTGCACCAGGGTGAGGTGCTTGCGGCGGTGTTGGGCGCGTTCGAATGCGTCGCGCACCACCCGCTCCACCCCAAACCGGGTGTTCTGGCTGACCTCGGACGCCACCTCATGGGGGGTGTTCTTCCGCAGGGAACCGCCATTGCCGCAGTACAGGCCCTCGGTGCCCTCCCGAACCACCACGAAATCAATGTCACCGGGGCTTGCCAGCGGCGAGGTGGCGGTGGGGTAAAGCTTTGCCGGCCGCAGGTTCACGTGATGGTCGAGGGCGAATCGCATGGTGAGCAGCAAGCCGCGCTCTAACACCCCGGGTGGCACCTCGCCCGGCGCGCCAATGGCCCCGAGGAGGATGGCGTCGTGTTCTTTGAGGGAACGTAGGTCGTCGTCGGTGAGGAGTTCGCCGGTTGCGAGGTAGCGGCGGGCGCCTAGGTCGTAGTCGGTGGTGTCGATGTCGTCGCGGCAGGCGCGGAGTACTTTCAGTGCTTCGGCGGTTACTTCGGGGCCGATGCCGTCGCCACCAATCACAGCCAGTCTCATATTGTGGAATTCCTTTCTCGCATAATGGACGGTTTTAGTGTATCACCCCGATTGGTGGGTATAGGGCGGGCCGCGCTTTATCACGGCTTCAAGCATGCGGTTTGGCGTTCGTTAGTCGCTGCCGCAGACGAACCGCACCACGGTCCGGCAGAGTTCGCGGCAGAGGAAATATGCCGGTTTTCCAGGGGTTTTTGCCAGTAGGTTCCAGGCGCCGGAGTCCCGCACGAGCCGGAAGTATTGTTTGAGGCCCAAATGGCGGGGGCGTCGGTCGAGGATGCGTTGTTGGGCATGGGGGTTGGCGGCAATGGCCCGGCTTAGTGCCTGGCTGTCCATGGTGGTGAAGAAGCGTCGGGGGAGCGACCGGAAGCCGTCTGTCGTGTGTGCGAGGGCGGCGACGAGTTGGGCGTCTGCTTCTTCCCTGGTGAGGGCTGCGTGGTGCCCGAGTTGCCGCATGAGGATAACGGCGTCGGAGTTGATGGGCAGGCCGCCGGTTGCCGGGGCGACGAGGAGTTTCAGGCCGGCTGGGACATCACGGGCGGGGATGATGGTGTTTTTGATGTGGTCGGTGATGATGTCGGGGTCCACAATATCGTGGTGGGCGGCGAATTCTGCGAGTACGGCGGTGGTTTTGGCGATGTCGGTGCAGGTGGCGTGGCGGCGGGAGGTGGTGAAGGCGTGTTTGACGTTCAGGTGGGCTGTTTTGCTTTTGGGGGTGGTGAGGAGGATGCGGGTGGCTTCTTCCCAAAAGACTTGGTGCATGCTTTGCGGCACATCTTTCGCAATGGTTCGGAGGGCTTGGTATGCCGCTTTGCGGTTGTTGGGTGCTTGATTTCGGACTTTCCTGAGCCGGAGTTCGATGGCGAAGGCGATGTCGGCATTGTCCGGGTCGCTACGGGCGGCGTATTCGGGGAATCGGTAGATGCCGTCGTCCCCGCAGTAGCCCACTGTGGTGTTAGTGGTGCAGGTGATGCCGTATTTTTCGTAGAGGTTTTCGTAGGCGGGGATGGATTCTTTCGGGGTGAGGCAGACCAGTGTCCCGCCTTGTGGGAGCGGGAATTCGAGGGCGTGCAGGGTGGTGGAGTTTGCGATTGGTGTGGCGGGTTGCAGTGGGGTCAGGGAGGTGAACACACGTTTTACGGTAGTCACACCCCCAGACATGTTTTGTTGGTGGTGGGGTTACATTTTTTCGGCACCCCGAGCGGCGGTCACGAGGTTGTCGACGGTGGCACGTACTGAGGCGGGGACTTGTTGGTCGTCTAGGTTGAGGAAGCCTTGGACGATGAGGTCTCGGGCGCGGTCTTCGTCGAGGCCGGTGGCCATGAGGTAGTCCATTTTGTCGTCGTCGATCATGCCGACGGATGCTTCGTGGGAGAGTTGGGCGCGGGCTACTTTTGCGTCGAGTGCGGGGATGGATTCGATTTGCCCGGTGTCTTGGAGCATGAGGCCGTCGCATTCGAGGAAGCCTCGTACTTCGGCGACGGCGGCTTCCAGGGTGGAGCGGTTGACGATTACTCCCCCGTCGCTGACCATGCGGGCGACTTGTTCGGCTTGGGCGCCGGGGCCGGTGAGCGACACGGTGTTGGTCATGTCGCGGCGGGTGCCGGTTGGGGCGAAGAGGATGGTGTGGTCGGTGATGGCGGCGCCGGCGGCTACTTCGGTGTGGGAGTTGTTGACGCTTTGTTTGAGGCCGGATACGGCGACGCTGACGGAGGTGACGCGGGCGTTTTCGTCGATTTTGGTGCGGTCGTAGGAGTGGACGGTCATGTTGGCGCCCCACCGGTCGACGTCGATGGAGCGGACGGTGGCGCCGGCGCCGATGTAGGTTTCGGAGACGGATACGTGGGTGGCGTGGGTGAGTTCGGGGGCGACGGCGGCACCGGAGACGAAGTCGACGGTGGCGTTTTTCCCGATCACGGTGATGTCGTGAACGAATTGTCGTTCTTGGGGTTTGGTCATGATGGTGAAGCTTTGGGAGGGCAGTTCGACGTGGGCGTTGTCTTTGACCCAGGTGAAGGTGCCTAGGGGTTCACGTTGGGATTCGAAGGCGCGGCGGAGTACTTCGTCTTCTTCGGGGGTGATGAGGTCGAAGACGAGGGCTTGGACCCAGGGGTAGCGGACGAGGGCGTCGGCAAGGGTGGTGACGATGACGTCGCCGTCGATGGAGGTGAGGGTGCCGAAGTGGTGGTCGATGAGGATGCTAGTGCCGGATCGTTGGGTTTCGGGCGCCCAGCCGATGGTGGTTAAGAGTTCGGGGGTGGCGGTGGCTGGGCCGATGCCGGAGTGGATGGCGGGAATGTTGTTGGTGGTCATGGTGTGTCCTTGAGGGGATGTGGGTCGTGGGTTATGCGGTGGGTACGTATCCGGTGCGGCGGATGCGTTCGAAGAGGTCGCGGGGGTTGGCGGTTTCGATGATGCGGCCGTCGACCATGAGATGTCCGGCGGTGGCGTCGACGCCGTCGAGGAGGAAACCAGTGTGGGTGATGGCGAGGGCGGCGCGGTGTTTTCCGCTAGCGGTGGGGGTGGACATGAGGTGGTTGATGGCGGTGGAGACCACGCCGACTTGTTGCAGGTCGACGCCGGATTCTGGTTCGTCGAAGAGGCAGACTTGGGGGTCTTGGAGTTCGAGTTTGGCGACTTCCCATCGTTTGAGTTCGCCCCCGGAGAAGCCGGTGTTGACGTCGCGGTCGATGAGGTAGTCAACACCGAGGCGGTGGGCGGCGGTTTCGAGCCGGTGGGTGGCGCCGAGGGCGTGGGCAAGGCGGCGAACGGAGACGCCTTCTAGGCCGATGGGTCGTTGGAAGGCGAGTCCTAGGCCGGCGCGGGCCCGGTCGGTGATGCCATAGGTGGTGATGTCGACGCCGTTGAGGAGGATGGTGCCGGAGGTGATGGTGAAGGGTTTGATGCCCATGATGGCGCAGAGTAGGGTGGATTTCCCGGATCCATTGGGCCCAATGAGGATGTGGCATTCGCCGGGGTTGATGGTGAGGTTAATATCGTGACAGATTTCCTTGCCCGCAATGGAAATGTTGATGTTGTTGAGGCTTAGTGCTGGGGTTGTTGGCGGTTGTGGCATGGTTGCTCCCTGCGTCCATGATGCCGGGCACCTGCCGCGGGGACGCTATTTTGTGCAGCTAGCGCCGGGCATTCTTCTTTGTTGTGGTGGTTCTACTCCCATCGTAGGATTAATTCTGAAAAAAATAAAGAGTTAGGTTATGCTTAGCGACGCCCGACGGTGGGTCATCCCCCCCTATCGGGCGTCGTAAGGCATGGTGCGGCTAGCTCAGGTTGAGTTGGAACGACTCGGCATGGAGGGACTCGGCGATGGATTCCAGCAGCTCGTCGGGGACTTCCCGCTCAACGCGGAGGATCAGGACGGCGAACTCACCACCGGATTCCTGGGTGAGGGCGGCCGCCACAATGTTAATGCCAGCATCCCCCAGGGCGGATCCTACGATACCCAGCGCGCCGGGGGCGTCGGAATAGTTAAAGAACAGGTTATGCCCGGAGGCGCGCAGGTCAATGCCGCGGCCGTTGATGCGCACGATTTTCTCCACCCGCTCCAGGCCGGTGAGCGCGCCCACCACGCTCACCCGGGTGCCGTCGGCGGCGATACCGGTCACGTCCAAAACGGACCGGTGGGACACGGACTCGGGCGCGGTCGTCACGGCAATGGTCACGCCCCGGTCGGCGGCGATGGTGTCCGCGTTGACGAAGGTCACGGGCTCGTCGACGATGCCGGAGAACAGGCCCCGCACCGCGGACAGGCCCAGCACATTCACGTCCTCGGTGGAGAGCTCGCCCCTGGCCTCTACCTCTAGGCGCACGGGGGCTTTGGCGAGCATGCGCCCCACCACCAACCCCAGCTTCCGGGCCAGCTCTAGCCACAGGGCGACTTCCTCGCTGACCTGCCCGCCGGACACGTTGACGGCGTCAGCCACGAACTCGCCGGCCAGGGCCTTGAGCACGCTGGCCGCCACGTCGGTGCCGGCCCGATCCTGCGCCTCTGCGGTGGAGGCCCCCAGGTGCGGGGTGACCACGACTTCCGGCAGGTCAAACAGGGGGCTGTCCGTGCACGGCTCGGTGGTGAACACGTCGAAGCCCGCGCCCCGAATGTGGCCGGACCGGATGGCGTCGGCCAGGGCTTGCTCGTTGACGAGCCCACCGCGGGCGGCGTTGATAATGATCTGCCCCTTCTTGGCCTTCGCCAACAGTTCGGCGTTGAACATGCCGGCGGTTTCCGGGGTTTTCGGCAGGTGAATCGTGACGAAGTCCGCGCGGGACATGAGTTCGCTAAGGTCGGTGACCAGCTCTACCCCGAGTTGGGCGGCCCGGGCCCGATTCGCATACGGGTCGTACGCAATGATTGTGGTTTCGAATGCTGCGAGCCGCTGGGCGAATAATTGCCCAATGTGGCCGAACCCCACGATGCCGATGGTTTTCCCGAAAATCTCCACGCCGGTGAATTCGGACCGCTTCCAGGTGTGTTGCCGCAGGGTGGCGTCCGCGGCTGGGATTTGACGGGCGGTGGTGAGCAGGAGCGAAATCGCATGCTCGCAGGCCGAATGGATGTTCGAGGTGGGGGCGTTGGCGACCATGACGCCGCGTTCGGTGGCGGTGGCAATGTCCACGTTATCCAACCCCACCCCGGCGCGGCCCACAATTTTCAGGTGGGGGGCGGCTTCGAGAACTTCCCGGTCGACTGTGGTTGCGGAGCGGACGAGGAGGGCGTCGGCGTCTTTGACTGCGTTGATGAGTTCGGGCCGGTTGGGGCCGTCAACCCACCGTACTTCTACCTGGTCCCCTAGGGCGTCGATGGTGGATTGCGCGAGTTTGTCCGCGATGAGGACTACCGGTTTGCCGTTGTGGCTCACGTTGAAATCTCCTGGATTTTCCTTGGAATGGTGGTTGTCATTGGGGTTTGGTCTCCGCCGGGTGGCGTGTGACTTGCCCATAGTGTAAACGACCTGGCGGGTTTTTACCTGTTCTTCGACAGGTTTCCCGTGTGGTGGTTACTGCTATCATGGGTGGGTTTTTGGGTTTACGCTGGTATTTTGTGGTTTTCGGTCCTGGTTGCCAGCTTGGTGGTTATCCGCGGTTAATCATGAGTGGTCGGGGCGTGAGTTGGGTCATGTCCCAGGCGTTGAGGGGGTTGTGTGCGGAAATGCTGATTCCGGGGGTGACGCCGGATGGGAGCTGGGTTGCTATTTTGTGGTAGTCGTCGGGGGTTTCTGCGGTGATGAGGGCGACGGGGGCGAGGTCGTCGTGGTGGGTGGCGGTGTTTTGGGCTTTTTCGGCGGTGGTGACATCTAAGGTGAGGAGGAGTTTCTGGGGGAGGTTGTGGTCGTGGGTGAGGGTGGCCAGCCAAGTTGCGGCTTGGGCGTGGTCACCAGTGGGGGCCATACCGACGTTGGGGTTGGTGAGTATGGTTTCGAAGATTGTGAGGTGGTGGAAGTCACCGTGGAGTATGAGATAGGTGTTGTTTCGGGTGGCCTCGGTCAACCAGAGTTGGAGTTGTTCGGGGCGGAGACCATCGACGGTGAGGATGAGGGCGGGGGTTACTTGGGTTTCGGGGTCTGGGGTGATGTAGCGCATGACCCGTTCGTGTAGGTGTTCGAATTCGCCGTCGATGTCGACGGGGTTGTCGGGGCGGGCGGTGGTGAGGTTAATGGGGTGCGCGACGATGATGCGGTGGGGGTATACAGTGCCGCGGTGGTATTGTCCCGGCTGGTATTGGTGAGTGCGTTCACCGCGGCGGATGCGGTCGGCAAGGATGGCAGCGGTACCGAATTGGGCGCCGAGGGCGATGAGGGGCTGGTCGGCCAGGCCGGCGACTTGTTTCATGGTGGTGAGGCTGTAGCGGGGGTCGGGGTCGTCAAGTATTCGGATGGTGGCGCCGAAGGCTTTGGCGGTGGCGATGCCGGCTATGGTGGAGGCGGCGGTGGCGATGACGATGGGGGCGGTGTCGGCGTCTCGGCGCGATTGGGCGGGGAATGCTTTGAGGTCGGTGGGGGCTTGTATAGGCCGAGTTGTGGGGGCAGCAGCAGTGCTGGTGGAAGTTTCCGCGGTGGTGCTGGTGGTGCTTGTGGTGGTGTTGGCCCATGCGGGGACGAGTTCGACGGCGGTATCGCCGTCCAGGTCAGCGATGGCGTGGGGAATGTGCCGTGGGTTGGTGACGGCGCGGGTAACAAACTGTAGGGCGGTGAGTTTTCCCAGGGCGTCGGGGGTTTCGGGGTCGGTGATGTAGTCGATTCCGGGTTGGGCTGGCAGGTGGGGTATGTCGCCAACGATGAGGATGGTGTGGGTTTTCAGGCGGGCGATCTCGTTGAGTATGGCGGCCCGGTTGGTGGTGGTGAGGGTGAGCATGGGTGCGTGGCTGATCACCGCAATGGAGGCGGCCCGGAGTTGGCTGGTGGGGTCGTTACTGGTGACGACGAGGGTTTCCGAAGTGGTGAAGAAGTGTTGGGATGCGTCCACGCCGGTGAGGTCCCGGTCGGGCAGAACAATGGGGTGGTTGGGAAAGTCGGGGGAAACGTGCCGGTTGAGGTTGGTGTTGCGGGCGGCAATAAGGTCGGGGTTGATGCCGGTGTCCGCCTTGGTGTCATCGGTGCTGGTGGGGGTGCTGGTCGAGGTTGCGGGGGTGGGGTGCGGCGTCGAGAGGCAGCCGGCGACCGGGAGTGCCGCAACCAGGAGGGTGGCTGCGGCACAGGCGCGGGCGTGGGGGCGGCTAGGCAAATGCGCCGGGCCCTTCTTCACCTGCGTGTAGGTCGGTTTCGTCCACGTCGTGGATGGCCGTCATGCCCATGGCTTCTTCGATCATTTTCAGCAGGCGGTGGCGCCGGTCGGTGAAGAATTTCGGGGCGTTGGCTTGGAAGAGCAGTTTGGGGTCAACAAGGTGGGTTTCGAGCACGGCGTCGAAATCGTCGTCGTTGAGGAGGCTCTTGGATTGGACGCGGTACAGGTAGCGGGCCGGGGAGGATTCCTCGACCATGACGTGGGTGCGGCGGCTCATTGGGGTGCGGTTGAGCACGGAGTTCGCCAGGATACTGTCAATGCCGTTGGCTTCGCACCAACTGAGGGGGAAGATGGGCCGGAAGTGGGTTCCCAACTCGGAGAAGGTTTCGTGGTTGAATTCGATGGTGGTGCGCCAGTCTTTCGCGCCACGGCCCATGATGAGCGCGTAAATGCCTTTGTACAGGCCAGAGTTCGGGCCGGCGGAGAGCAGGCGGGATTCCACGAATCGAGCTTGGATGATGGACCGGGGGGTGGGAACGTTATTGCGCCCATCGAAGTCGGTGACCCATGCGGTGACTTCGTCAACATCATTACCGATGCGGATGGTGAGCGCCGGGGAACCGTAGAGTTCGCCGAACACGCCGCACCAGAACCATTGGTGGATGCGGTCCCAGGCCTGTTGTTGGCTGAGCACGCCGGGCCGTTCGGCGAGCAGGGCGACTATGACGGCGAGGGGGACGAGCTGCGCGGAGTAGGGCACTTGGGAGGTGGTGATGATACACCGGTGGGCCATGAAGTTCGCAGCCTCGTGGAAGGCCAGGCGCATGGTGTCGGCCGCGGGCCGGTATTCGTCAAGGGTGAGTTCGATGATGGATTCACGGAATGCGGATGCGTGCCCGTTTTTTGCGGTGACGTAGAGTGCGACGGAGGTGAGGAAATCGGTGCGGTCGATTTCGGCAAGCGCGGGGTAGGCGCGGAGGATTTTTTCGGTTTTTTCCCAATCCTCCTGGAGCCGGAAGGTGGGGTCTTCGGTGGCGAATTTCGCGGTGAGGAGTTCGAACACGTCCATTTGCAGGCCAACGGAGTTGGCGTGGGCGAAGATGGATCCGATGCCCGCATGGTCGGTGCTGCGGGAGAGTTGGATCACGGGGACGGCATAACCGACGAGGGGTTTAATGATGCGGGTGTAAAAGTTTTTTGCGCGTTCGCGGGCATCAGCGTCGGCGGATTGTGCAATATCAAAAAGCAGGTCGGTGCCGCCGTCGAAAAGCAGGTCGCAGACGGGAATGTAGCCGGCGGCGAGTGCGGCTTCGCGGGTGGCGAGTCCCTCGGGTAGATCTGGGGCGAAGTGGGATTTCACATGACCGTTTTCGTCGACGGAGACCACTGCCTCGTCGGGCAGCACGTCTTCGGAGACGGCTTTATTGACGTCGATGAAGAAGCGGCGGCGTACTTTCTTCTTGCGGAAGTCCGTGCTTTCCACCAGGCCGTCGCCCCGCATGCATTGGTAGAGGGTGGTGAGGCGCTGTTGCCCGTCGAGGAGCAGTAGACCTGGGGAAACCCCGATGTCGGGGGCGGTTTCGATCGGCCGGGGGCGGAAGTAGACGGGCACATCATGCGTGTCGAGCGCCATGAAGGAGCCGATGGGGTATCCGCGGAGAACCGTGACAAGTAGCGAGCGGATCCGGTCGACGTTCCATCGGTAGTCGCGTTGGAAGTCGGGGAGTTGGAGTTCTCCGCGGTTGATGAGGTCAAAAAGGTCAATGAGATCGTAGCTTGGCGTGGTAAAACCCATAATTTGAGTTTAGCCGCTTCCACCCAACTACGGCATGACTTGTGCTAGGTGTGGCAAATTATTTCGTGATTATGGTGTTTTGTTCCTTCGATTTGGACGGTGGTGTGGTCGATTCCTAATTCCTTGAAGGCCTGTTGCACATCATCGAGCACCCCGCAGTCGGCTCGGGGTTTTTCGTCCACCATCACCACATGGCAGGTTGCGAGCAATTTATTGCCGTCGAGTGACCACACGTGCAAGTCATGGACAGCCGATACGCCTTCCACGGTTTCGAGCTTTTCGACGATCCCCTCGGTGTCGACGCCTACCGGCACTTGTTCGAGGAGAACCCGGAGCGATTCCCACGCGAGTTTCACGGAGCGCGGCAGGATGAGTGCCGCAATGATGAGGGAGGCTACCGTGTCGGCCCATAGGATGCCGGTGAATTGCATGAGGAGGGCGGCGACGATCACGGCAACGGACCCGAACAGGTCGACGAGAACATGCAGGTAGGCGCCGCGAACGTTCATATTTTCGTGGGAATGCCCGTGGAGCACGATGGCGCCGAAAATATTGGCGATGAGGCCGATCACGCCGACTACAAGCATGACGGTAATGTCGATGGTTTCGCCGTTGCGGAAGCGTTCGACGGCTTCGAACACGATCCAAACGGAGATAATGGACACGCTCACGGCGTTGAGGAGGGCGGCCACCACTTCGAATCGTTTATAGCCGTAGGTGGCGGTTTTCGTGGCGGTGCGCCGGGCTAGGAGGATAGCGACGGCAGCCACAACAAGCCCGGTGGAGTCGGACAGCATGTGCATGGCGTCGGAGATAAGCGCGAGGGAGCCGGAGTACCAGCCGCCGAAGAGTTCGGCGAAGAAAATAACCGCGGTGAAGAATAAGACGCCTAATAGGGCCCGCAGGGAGGAGGGCACATGACTGTGATTATGGTCATGATGGTCATGATCGTGGTGACTGTGATCGTGCTGGTGGTCGTGATGATCGTGGGCATCGTGGGAGTGTTGGTGTTCCTCGTGATGAGCCTCATGACCCCCATGGTCATGGTGATCGTGATGGTCGTGGTCGGCAACAGCAGTCGCCCCCACATTGATGGTGTCAGCCTGGTTTTCGGTGTTCGGCTTGGTCATGAATCTCACCTTACACGCTGTTTTCATTTAGCGCCAGTTATTGAAAATAAACATTAGGTCTCACTACTATGTGGTTTATCACTATTGATAGTTCCCCCACTGTTGCCGAGGGACGTTTCGGCGTCGTCAAGCGGAGCCTTCCTCGCCATGCCATCGCTGCTCGCATTCCGCATGCCGGTTTTCTACCCACGAACGCAACCAACTTGTGTCATAGGGGGATGTGATCGAATCACGCAGAATTTTCCAATATTCGCAAGCCTTTTCATAATGCCCTGCACTGTCGTGGGCGACCGCCGCGGCATGAAATAGCTTCATCATTATTAGATGCACACACCCAAATTCATAAGCACACAGCGTTATCACCCACGGGGCTTCGGCCACAACCTGTTGATATTCACCCGCCCAATGCAGGCAACACACATAAGAAGCCCATTGAAGCGCAGTCATTGGATGCCTGAGCCCCCACCGATGCTCACAGGTGGTCGCCAACTCCGCAGCTAATACCAACCCCTGTCTCTTGCGGCCGGCTAACACTAACATCTCCGCATGGCGCCGTTGGATTTGCAGGGTTAATGGGGATTCCGCGCCACAAAGTTTTTCACTCGCCCGTGCCGCATCGCGTAGCTGCCCAAGCGCCACCGAATCCTTGAGCCCAATATCTTGCAGGTAGCAGGCATAATTATAGCGAGCACACATCACAATAAAATCATCGTTCCCCCACTCATCAACCATCACATCGATCAGCTGCCCATACCCTCTAGCAAAGAGCTTATACCCATCAGACTTCTTGGACGGAGCATGGTACTCCCCCTCAGACCATCGGCGAAACCACCGGGTTGTGAGATCATTCAAATGGAAAACTTCATAATCGGCGATCAGGGGAATAATCTGGCGCCGCGCCTCGGCAGGATGCCCTAGCAGGATTAAGTATCTTACGTACACAACCCGCGCTAAGAACGCTTCTGCGCAATAGCTGCGTTGATCCCATGTATCATCGGTATAATTCCACATTCGCTGCAATTCATCGTATGCCTTCTCCCGCTTACCCAGGTCACAAAGCACTTTCATATAACCATCATGAATGTTCACCAGGAGTACTTCTAAGTCATGATCGTCACAATAACAGTAGCCAGTGTATGGGATGCCATTGACGTCAATACCGCTCTCCACATACTCCTCAAAAAACGCAGAATATTCCCACTCCGCCAGATCCAACCACCCTTGGTTCCGTAACTGCCACAGATACCGCGACCGACACAAAAGTAACTCATCAGGTTTATTCATCACACCATCAAAAAGCCGCAGCGCAGGCCCCAATAACGCCGCCGCTTCCTCAATACATCCATGGCGTACAACATAATCAAGATAGCGGTAGCACTTATTACGGCTTCGAGGAACCATACATCCGTAAAATCGAAGCCACTGGGTGAGACACTGACACACATGCCGACTTGTGATAGCCGGATCGCTCTTCTTCCCTATCACTGTGCGCTGAATGTATTTCCACCAATCATCCAAGATCTTTGGAATACTGGTCCCCAACTCTCGACACGTACCCCACTGTTTTCGCACTTGCGCCATTGTTTTCAGCCAATTCCCGGTTCTCCGCGCTTGCCCCAATTGGTTATTTCCCGCAGCAATCTGCTCTTTCGAAAGCTGACGAAGCTCATTGACGTGTTCCATGGCAAGAGCATGCCGGTCAGACTTATGCAGCTGATACCAATCCAGCTCCAAAACAATGGAGCGAAATAAATCAGATTGCGTCCCATATTTCCCAGCCACAAAATCAATAAGTTTCACGTATTCGTCTACGGCCTCGTCAATTCGGCCAATACGCGTCAGCCCCGCGCAATACGCCCGCCGCTGTGGCACATCGCTTGGATCCGTAGGCGCCTTGAGCGTGGGATCCAGCCTTTGCAGTAGGTTAGGGTAGAAATCTTCACGATGTTTTAGCCGCTCGGCAAAGCGAAAAAACTCCGGGTTCCGCACCGGTAACGTAGCCACCGGGTTAAAGGTTTCCCTAATATATTTCGGTTGGTTGGCGGTAATATCATCCAAAAGCACTCGGGTATCTGCCAGGATTCCCAGCGGCCGAGGCATTGACCGCTTGTCGACGCCCCACAGGCGGCCATACTCCACCAACGCTTCTTTCTGATGCACCCCGGCCAGGAGGAAAACCAAGGTACCCCGGGCTAATCGGGTCAGGTCATGCTGGTCACCCAGGGTTTTTGCATAGCCGCGCACCACCGCATGCAGCAGGTAAATGGCCTCTTCAAAACAGCCCAACCGAATGAAACACCCGACCGCGGCAAACCGCACATCGTAGCCATCGTCATAATCCGCGACCAGCAGGTATTGTTCCAATGCCTGGAGATGTAAATTGGTTTCTTTCAAACACAGCGCCCAGTCGGCACGGTTACTTCTGGTTGTGGGATGCTCTGGACCAAACGTCTGTTCGCAGGCCGCCACAAGCCGCCGCAACTCGGGTTGGGCTGTCTTATCATCCCCCTCGTCCATAAGCGCGGTAGTGTAGTCCCGCCAGGCGGCTAACGTATCGGGGTGTTCCTCCCCCAAGGTTGCGCGTAACTGGATTAACTGGTGATAGTACTGTGCCGATGGAGTTTGACCCATGCATCAACTGTACTGCGATCACCAATCCGAGCAATCCGGTGCCGCTCCCCCACCCCAATGATGTGGAAACCCACCTGCCGGCAAGTTGCCAGGCAGGTGGGTACACCGCAATACGTTGTGACGATGCTACGCGGTCTCGTCCAGTGGGTTCTTCACCCAGCTCATGAGGTCACGCAGCTTGTCACCAACCTTTTCGATCGGGTGATTGGCGTTCTTGGCGCGCAGCTCCTCCAGCTCCTTATTGCCGCCCTCAATGTTAGCGAGCAGCCGCTTGGTGAAGGTGCCGTCCTGAATGTCGGACAGAATGTCCCGCATGCGCTGCTTAGCGCTCTCATCAATCAGGCGAGGGCCGGACAGGTAGCCGCCGAACTCGGCAGTGTCAGAGATCGAATAGTTCATGTTAGAAATACCACCTTCGAACATGAGGTCGACAATGAGTTTCATTTCGTGCAGGCATTCGAAGTAGGCCATCTCCGGCTCATAGCCGGCTTCGGTCAACACTTCGAAACCGACCTTGATGAGTTCCTCAATGCCACCACACAGCACAGCCTGCTCGCCAAACAAGTCGGTCACAGTCTCCGCTTCGAAAGTGGTAGGAATCACACCGGCGCGGGCGCCACCGATAGCGGCAGCGTACGACAGGCACAGGGCCTTGCCCTCACCCTTGGGGTCCTGCTCCACGGCGATGAGGCAGGGAACACCCTTGCCATCCACGAATTGACGACGCACCAGGTGGCCTGGCCCCTTGGGGGCAACCATGCCCACGGTGATATTGGCGGCCGGCTCGATCAGGTGGAAGTGAATGTTGAGGCCGTGACCGAACAACAGAGCATTGCCGTCAGACAGATTCGGCTCGATCTCTTCCTTGTACACCTTGGCTTGGGAGGTGTCCGGGATCAACACCATGATGACATCAGCCCAGGCGGTGGCGTCCGCATTGGACAGCACCTTGAAACCGGCCTCTTTGGCTTTTTCGGCGGACTTGGAGCCCTCACGCAGGCCAACCACAACCTCCACGCCAGAATCCCGCAGGTTCTGGGCGTGAGCATGCCCCTGGGAGCCATAGCCCAACACCGCAACCTTACGTCCCTGGATGAGCGACAGATCGGCATCGGCGTCGTAAAGCACTTCAATAGCCATGAGTAACAATATACCTTTCGTTGAAAAACTGACTACCTAACGTTATATCACAGAATGAGATGAAACCACGGGGCCAGTCTCACTTTGTGGGATATGTTGGCGTATGGTGTGGGTGCGACGACCGCGACAGTCGCCGCACCACCACACTCTAACGTACGCTCGGCGCCATCGTCTTCGGGCCCCGGTTGAGCGCAATCTGGCCGGAAGAAATCAACTCACGGATCCCAAATGGCTCCAACACCTCCAACAATGCCCGCAGTTTCCCCTGCGTACCGGTTGCTTCAATAACCACCGAATCCGGTGCCACATCCACCACCCGGGCCCGGAAAATATTGGCGGCATCAACCACCTGCGGCCGATTATTCGCATCCGCGGCCACCTTCACCATCATCAACGCCCGAGCTACCATGGTGCCCTCTTCCAGCCGCACCACCTTCAGCACCGGAACCAGCTTATTTAGCTGCTTAGTGATCTGCTCAATATTAACCTCATCGGCATCCACCACCACCGTGATCCGGTTGATCTTCGGATGCTCGGTCTTGCCGGAAACCAACGACACCAACGAAAACCCCCGGCGCGTAAACATGGCCGACACGCGGGAAATGATGCCGTCTAAGTCTTCCACTAGCACGCTTAAAACATGGCGGGATACCACGGTGTTATTAGGATTATTAGGCATTATCTCGACTCCTTATTCCTCGAATTGTTTTTCGATAACGCTTGGGTCGGCATCGAAGAAGGGGCGCAGGCCGCGCGCGTATTCGATATCCGAATTGGAGTGACCGGCGGCAACCATGGGCCACACTTGGGCATCTTGGCCCACGATGAAGTCGATGACCACAGGGCGGTCGGTGATTTCTTGGGCCTTGCGGATCGTGGGTTCGATCTCTTCGTCTTTGGTCACGCGGAACGCCACGCAGCCTTGGGCTTCGGCAAGTTTGACGAAGTCGGGCATGTATTCGTGTTGTTCCCGCAGTTTCGTGTGGGAGTAGTGCTCATCGTAGAACAGGGTTTGCCACTGGCGAACCATGCCAAGGTTACCGTTATTAATGAGGGCGACTTTAATGGGGAATCCTTCAACGGCGGCGGTGGTGAGTTCCTGGTTTGTCATTTGGAAACAGCCGTCGCCATCGACAACCCAGATTTCTTTCTCGGGGGCGGCTGCCTTCGCACCAAGGGCCGCGGGAATGGCGTAGCCCATGGTGCCGGAACCGCCGGAGTTCAGCCAGGTGCGGGGGTTTTTGAAGTCGATGAATTGGGCGGCCCACATTTGGTGTTGGCCCACGCCGGCAACGTAGACGGCTTCGGGGCCGGCGATGCGAGAGAGAGTTTCGATGACGTGTTGGGGTTCTAGCAGGCCGTCGTGGGTGCGCACATAGCCACGGGGGAATTTCTCTTTCAGCCCCTGGACGTAGCGGGACCAGTCGCCGATGTCGATGCCGTCGGGGAGTTGGCGTTTGAATTCGGCGAGCAGTGCGGCGAGCACTTCTGCGGCGTCGCCGACGATGGGGACGTCGACGGGCCGGATTTTGCCGATTTCGGCGGGATCAATGTCAGCGTGGATGACTTGGGCGTCGGGGGCGAAGGTTTCGGTTTGGCCGGTGACCCGGTCGTCAAAGCGAGCGCCGATGGTAATGAGCAGATCGGATCCCTGCATGCCACCTACGGCGGCGACCGTGCCGTGCATGCCAGGCATGCCCAAGTGCAGCGGGTGGTCGTCGGGGAAGGACCCTAATGCCATGAGAGTGGTGACCACCGGGATGCCGGTGTGGTTAGCGAATTCTAACAGTTGGGGGGCCGCGTTGGCTTTAATGACGCCGCCGCCGATGTAGAGAACTGGGCGTTTGGCCTCGCCGATGAGTTTAATGGCTTGTTCGATGGGTCGGCTGTGTGGGGTGGTGACAGGCCGGTAGCCGGGCAGTTCGAGTTGGGGTGGCCAGACGAAGTCGAGTTCGGTGTTTTGGATGTCTTTGGGGATGTCGACGAGGACTGGGCCGGGGCGGCCGGTGGCTGCCAGGTGGAAGGCTTCGGCGATGACCTGCGGGATTTGGGCGGCGTCGGTGATGATGAAGTTGTGTTTCGTGACCGGCATGGTGATGCCGCGGATGTCGGCTTCTTGGAAGGCGTCGGTGCCGAGAATGGGGCGGGGCACCTGGCCGGTGATGGCGACGAGCGGCACGGAATCCAGGTAGGCGTCGGCGATGGGGGTGACTAGGTTGGTGGCGCCGGGCCCGGAGGTGGCGATGCATACCCCGACTTTGCCGGAGACTTGCGCGTAGCCGGTTGCGGCGTGGCCGGCACCTTGTTCGTGCCGGACGAGAATATGCCGTAGTTTAGTGGACGAGTAGAGCGCTTCGTAGAGCGGAAGGACGGCGCCACCGGGCAGGCCGAAGACGAGGTCGGTGCCAAGGTTTTCAAGTGACCGGACGATCGCTTCGGCACCGCTGATGCGTTCGGCTTGGGGTTTGGTGGTATCCTGCGGTTTTTGGCTTCGGTGGGCGACCGTTGCCGGGGTGGGGTGTGAGGAAGCTGCCACGACTTCAGACTCCTTGAGTAAAATCACTGGGTTTTTAAAGGTTTCCGCCGACTCCACATCGTGGGTGAGATATGACTTGGTAGAAATCCTATGCAAAAACCCTCGCTTCAACACTTGTGGCGTGAACCGAGGGCGCTTGACAAATCAACTTGCACTAGGCAGTTGACACGGCAGGCGCCGCGACAATTACCACGAGTACAAGCTGAATAATGTTCATGGGATCACATATTACCCTCCTAGGGGTGGTTCATCGCAAATCCACCCCCGTATGCTAGAAAATTCAGTCTCCTCTTAACCTCACCGTAATGTAGCAGTTCAGCTGTGGGGTAGGCGTGGTCGAACACTTGTATCCCTTCTTCAGGTCTTCGCTATGCTCGAACATTATGCCCCTATCTACCATTGCATCTTTGTTTTGGGCTTGGATTGTTGATCCGGGTCTTACTCTTGGGCTGTGGCTCATTATTGCATTACTGATTCCTCGCGCCGGGCGATTGGCGATGTATTTGATTACCAATAAAATCGTGGCGCCTGATGAGGATGATACGAAAACTCAACTGGCGTTAGCCGGTGTGTTGGTGTATTTAGCGCAGATAGCTGCGTATTTCCTGGTTTTCGTATTTGCGTTGAGCGCGTTGGGCTTTTCACTGGCAGGCGCGACCATCCCGGCGACCGCGGCGTCGGCCGCTCTTGGTTTTGGCGCCCAGTCGATTATTGCGGACTTTATTGCCGGGTTTTTCGTGTTGAGTGAGAAGCAATATGGCGTGGGCGACTGGGTGCGGTTTGAGGGTGGTGCCACGGATATTGAGGGCACCGTCATTCAGATTACGATGCGGTCCACGAGGATTAGGACCTTGGCCGAACAGACGGTGATTATCCCGAATTCCAAGGCTGGCGTGTCGATCAATAATTCCAATCACTGGTCGTCCGCGGTGGTGACCATGCAGATCCCGTTGTTGGAGTCGTCGACGGTTGATGAAGCTGTTGAGCGGGCGACGAAGGCGGCGGAGGCTGCGTTGACGGAACCGAAGATAGACGAGGTGGTGTGGGGGGCATTGACCGTGCACCCCGCGGTGAATGTGACCGAGCCAACCACTGTGGGTATGCCGTGGACGGTTGGTGTGCGGTTCTTGGCGCAGGTGAAGCCGGGTAGCCAGTGGTTGGTGGAGCGGGCGATCCGCATGAGTTTGGTAAGCGAGTTTTGGAATGAGTACCGGTCGACGTCGTCGCTGGATGGTAAGTATTCGCTGAATGATGCCAACGCCAAAAGTAGCGTGGGCGCGGACCAGGCTTCCCCGAAGACCACCATGTTTGCCAGCACGTCGGCTAGCGACGCGGCGAAGGCGGCGGATCAGGATCATAAGTTTAGGTCATTGACGACCGAACAGCTGCGGGAGGTGCGACTGCGGCATGCGCCCGAGGGGGTGTTGTCGCCTGACGACGTGGTGCCTCCCGAGAAAGTGGAGTCACAAACCGAGCGGGGCCTGCTCACCACTAATGATCCAGCAATCCCTGACCATGATAAGAAGAAGACCTCAAAGGAAGAAGAGAAGCCCAAGGAGGAGCGCAAGCTCAAGGGCTGGGAGAAGCTTTTGACGATTGGTGGCCGGGTGCGGGTTTCCACCACCATGCTGTTGGTTGCCGCCCTGGTGTTGTTGGTGTTGAAGGGTCTTACTTTCACCCCCGCCAATGGTGCAGAGGGTAATGCCGGTATTTTGGCCCCCAAGGCCACGCAGAGCGTGAACGCCCCTGGTAATGGTTATGGGGTGTCCCAGTCGACGAATACGAATGCGCCGACTACCGGGACGAATTCGGAGTCAACGAATCCTAGTGACGAACAGTCGCAGAGCACCGACTCGTCCGGACACCCGCGTGGTTCGGAGGTCGCTCCGACGCAAGGTTCATCATCCCGTGGGGCGGGGGGCGCTAACTCGAATGATGATTACAGCGGCCAGGAGCCGTCGGGTGGCACGAACGGTACCGCTGGTGGTACTTCGGGGGGCACGAGTGGCGGCACCGGCGGTAACGCTGGCGGCGGTACTGCCGGGGGTACTTCGGGTGGCACATCCGGTGGCACCAATAGTGGTGGCACTGGCGGTGGTACCGCAGGCGGGACATCCGGTGGTACCGGTGGTAATACCGGTGGCACCACTGGCGGCACTGGTGGTGAGACCGGCGGCGGCACAGGTGGTACCGGCGGCGGCACCGCAGGCGGCACTGGTGGTGAGACCGGCGGCGGCACAGGTGGTACCGGCGGCGGCACCGCAGGCGGCGCCGCCACCCAATAATCCCCGACGCTAGCCGCACCCGGATAATCGGATAGCCCCAGTTCAATATCGAGAACTGGGGCTTTTTGCCGCCCATCAACTACTATGGGTGCCCATGGCAGAGCAACAGCATCACGTGTTCCGGCCCGAACGCACCCATCTTTTGGCGGCCATCATCATGATTCTCCTGTCGCTGTTTATCATTGGCAGTGATCTTCTCTACCTGTTTTGGTTGCCGCTTCTGCCTGTTGTGTTCATTATGTGGGTAGTGCGTGCCCACACTATTGTTGACGACACTGGGATCACCGCCCATCCCGCATTTGCTCAGCCCACCACCACCGATTGGGCGGATATTGCCGGCATTGGGTTTGGTCGGTCCCAGGCATTCCTGCAAACCAAGGAGGGGAAGAAAATCACGCTGCCTGGGGTGACGTTTAATTCTCTCCCCCAGCTGGAGGCGGCCTCTGCCGGCCGGATTCCCGATGCTCTCACCCAGGGCAGGCAGGCTGCGGACGACAAGGTGGTGATTGTGCATAAGGATGGCCGGCAGGTGCTCGTCGATAAGCAGGAATACGAGCGGTTTGCGACAGAGGACGTCGATAAGCAGGCGAAAACCGACTCGGATTAACAGCATGCCACGACGCGGTATAGGCTAAGAACACACTCTGACTTAATACGTGCGGGGACACCCATACCCGCCGCACCCACATACGATTGTAAGAAGACTAGTTTATGTTTCCGCTTCGATCCCGCGTGACCACTGTTGGCCGTAATGCGTCCGGGGCCCGCGCTCTTTGGCGCGCCACCGGCACTCAAGAACACGAATTCGGCAAGCCCATTGTCGCCATTGTGAACTCGTACACCCAATTCGTGCCCGGCCACGTGCATTTGAAAAACGTTGGCGACATTGTGGCTGACGCTGTCCGGGCCGCTGGTGGGGTGCCGAAAGAATTCAATACCATTGCGGTCGACGATGGTATTGCCATGGGCCACGGCGGCATGCTGTATTCCCTCCCGTCCCGGGAGATCATTGCCGATTCGGTCGAATATATGTGCAATGCCCACACCGCCGACGCCATGGTGTGCATCTCTAACTGCGATAAAATCACCCCCGGCATGCTCAATGCTGCCCTCCGCCTGAATATTCCCGCCGTGTTTGTGTCTGGTGGGCCCATGGAGGCCGGGAAGGTCGTGGCCGTTGATGGCATAGCCCACACCCCAACGGACCTTATCACGGCGATTACTGCCTCTGCCTCGGAAGATGTTTCCGACCAGGATTTGCATGCTATTGAGGCGTCCGCCTGCCCCACCTGCGGTTCCTGCTCCGGCATGTTTACCGCGAACTCGATGAACTGCCTGACGGAGGCATTGGGGCTTTCACTTCCGGGGAACGGCACTACCCTGGCCACCCACACCGCCCGCCGCCAACTGTTCGAACAGGCCGGCGAAATGATTGTGGATTTGTGTCGCCGCTACTACGGTGAGGAAGACGAATCCGTCCTCCCCCGCAGCATCGCCACGAAGGATGCATTTTGTAACGCTATGGCCCTCGACATGGCCATGGGCGGCTCCACGAATACGGTGCTCCACACCCTGGCCGCCGCGCAGGAGGGTGATATTGATTTCACTCTCGCCGACATTGATGAGCTTTCTCACCGCATCCCCTGCATTTCGAAGGTCGCCCCCAATGGCACCTACCACATTGAAGACGTGCACCGGGCCGGCGGTATCCCCGCCATTCTTGGGGAGCTGCGACGGGCCGGCCTGCTCAACGAAGACGTGCACACCATCGCCTACGACACGGTGGATGGGTGGCTCAACGACTGGGATATTCGCAGCGGAAAAACCATTGACCAGGCGATCGAGCTCTTCCACGCCGCGCCTGGTGGGGTGCGTACCACGAAGCCGTTCAGCCAGTCCACCAGGTGGGAATCCCTGGATTTGGATGTGGTCAATGGGTGTATCCACGACATGGAGCACGCCTATTCCGAAAACGGCGGGTTGGTTATTTTGCGCGGCAACCTCTCCCCCGACGGGTCTGTGCTGAAAACCGCCGGCGTGGATGAGGAATTATGGGAATTCACCGGGCCAGCACGGGTGTGCGAATCCCAAGAGGAGGCGGTGTCCACGATCCTCAAGCATGAGGTGCAGCCAGGTGAGGTGGTGGTCATCCGCTATGAGGGGCCGGCCGGGGGTCCGGGAATGCAGGAAATGCTGCACCCCACATCGTTCTTAAAGGGCGCTGGCCTGGGCAAAAAGTGCGCGCTCATCACCGATGGCCGGTTCTCTGGGGGCACGTCTGGGCTGTCTATCGGCCATATGTCTCCCGAGGCTGCCCACGGCGGGTTGATTGGCTTAATTGAGAACGGCGATTCGATCACAATTTCGGTGAAGAACCGGCTGCTCACTCTCAATGTGCCCGATGATGTGATCGAGCAGCGGCGGCAGGAAATGCTGTCCCGGGAAAAGCCGTGGACACCACGCAGCCGGGACCGGCAGGTGTCGAAAGCGCTGCGGGCCTATGCGAAAATGGCAACCAGCGCCGATAAGGGCGCGGTGCGGCTGGTCGATTAACCAACCGCCACCGTTCCTGGCCCGAAAACGCCATGGCCTATGGCCCGCACAGGCAGGTAATGGGCACCGGGTAGGCCCTTAGAGCCACGCTCGCCACAACTTGCTGGCCGACCGGTGGTGATGGGCCAGCTATTGGTCGGTGTGTCGGTGTTTCGGGGCGTGCGTTACACTTGCCGTGCAAGCATACCGCCTCTCAACCAAGGATCGTCAGCGACCAGTGACTGCCAATAAAACATTAACCCTGCTGCTCGAAGCCATTGAATCCGCATTTTCGGCGAAAATCGTGGTGCGGAGTCTCACCATCTGCGGTTTCCTGGCATCAATCATGGTCATGGTGGTGCAGGTGCTCAGCACCACCGACCGGATCGACATGATGGTGTACCGGGCGGGCGCCCAAGCCTATGTGGATGGCGGGAGTCTTTACGGGGAGCCGTTCGAAGTGTTCGGCCTCAAACTGCCGTTTATTTACCCGCCGTTTGCGGCCCTGCTGCTCGCCCCGTTTACCCTCTTGACGGATGTGGGGGCGGGTTATGCCATGGTGGTTATTTCCGCACTCTTCATGCTGGCGTGCATATGGTTTTTGGCCCAGAATTTACTACGTGACACCGGGTTGGCGTTGCTGCTCACCAGTTGGGCGTGGGGGCTCATACTGTTGTCGGAGCCGGTGCGGGCCAATGCGTCTTTCGGGCAGATCAATATGTGGCTGCTGGTGCTGGTGTTTTTAGACCTGGTTCCCCGGCGCCGGCGCATCCCCCAGGGGTGGCTGATCGGGGTGGCGGCCGCCATTAAGCTCACACCAGTGGTGATGCTGTTTGTGTTCCTGATAAAGAAGGATTGGCGGGCGATCACCTCGGCAATCGTGGGGTTCCTGGGGGCCACCGGGGTTGCGGCATTATATAACACCCGGGAGACGGTGGATTTTTACACCCGGGCGATTTTCATCATGAACGATAACTCCAAGATTGGGGTGAATATCGCCTATATTTCCAACCAGTCCATCAAGGGGGTTATCACCCGGTTGTGGCCGTCGAACGATGCCGCGAATGCCGCCAGCAGCCTCATTAATATTATTTGGTTGGTCCTGGTCGCTGTCACCATCACCGCATTCTATTTCATTATTAAAGCCCTGCTGAACCGGGATCTGTTCCTCCTTGCGGCGTTCGCCAATTCGGCGTTGATGCTGTTGATTTCCCCGATTTCGTGGAATCACCACTGGGTGTGGCTGCCGCTGTGGCTGATCGTGTTGTGGCATTACAGTTGGCGGTTGCGTAACCGGGATGGCCTGGTGACCGCAGCTGTTCTTAGCTTCTTCACGTTAACGGTGCCGCCGCAATGGTGGCTGGGGGATCCCACCGGGGACCAGGATTTTCAGCAGCACCTGTTTATGAAGATTTTTATGGACGATTATTTCTTCTGGTGCCTGATGCTCACCATCATGCTGTGCGTGGCCATGCCGCGGATCATGGATTTAACCCGGCCCGACCAGGTCTCCCCTACTCGCTAAGCTTGTCGACGCTGCCACTGGCGGGATTATTGGCTAGCGCCGGCACTGGTTCGCGTATGGATCGTGGCTTCGTGATAAAGAACAATGATCTCCTCTTCGAAATCTATTTTTCCGCCACATCCAAGCACGATGACCGTTACTACAGCACCAGGTTGTGTACTCAGCCATGCTCCCTAACCTTCCTCAACTATATTCCCGATTACTGCGGCTTTCCCTGGGCAATGAAATCCTAATTTTTAGAGAAAACAACCATCGGCAAGCACTGGGAAGAATTATTCACACAACTCGATCAGGATCTACCAGTCGCATGGTCAGAATTAGCAGATGCTCAAGATCTATATACCGTGGTAGAACACGTGCATTCCTGGACAACGAAAGACATCAACATTCAAGGGCTCCCGCCCCGACCTGGTAACTAGACCACTCAAGAAGAATGAGACAACGCCATAAAAGTGGTGACGGAATACGTCGATAAGCATCAAAAAGCGCACCCCCGCTCACCACGGGCATGATGGTGGTATGGATTACCAGGAATTAGCGGCGAAACAGCGCGGGTTTCTTCTTTCGTCCCAGCTATCCGATCGAGAGTTTTCCGATGCTATCCGCACCGGTTTCATCTGCAGCCCGCCGGGAATGCAATGGTACTTTCACCATGGTCGCTCCAACGAAATACCATGTGCTTCTACTAAGTACATGCAATACGCGTACTGCACCAAACTTGTCGGTGGCCACATAGCCGATAGTATTTACCTGGATTGGTTGGTCGCATTCCCCACCATCCCGCCGGAGCACCGACATCCAACCCCCTATGTTTGTGGCACAAAGGCATTAAAAGCCCGCGGGTTTGACACTGGCCGGTGCGCGGTGGCTGATATCATCATGACCCCGCCGGAATTACTGCCCTATATCGACGAAACTTCCCTGTGCGACTACATCATAAATGAGCATATTACCCCTGATGATTGGGAGCTTGTCGATAATATTCCGGTGGAAAATCCGCTTCCTGCCATGCGTAAATTCCACGAAGATGGTGACGATCGGATAGATGCTATTGATATGGCGTACCAGGCCTACCACCGCGGGTATTCCTGGGAAGACATTGCCTGGACCATTGAACCCGCCAAAGGCTTATGGGTTGATGACGATACTGGCACCCAGCCTACTAACGGCAAAGAGCTTCTCGATATTTTCTTTGCCGAGCGTTCCCCGGATGACCCTCGTCCGCCCTACGATGATGACGACTGGTGATAAGCCCCCACCAGAGGGCGTCGACAAGCCTAGTTAAAGGGGTTCGCACCCGCACCAAACCACCACAGGGCTGCGGCGCCAACCAATCCGACGGCGGCGAAAATCCAGGAGGATGCCAACGGCCGACGGGACCAGCCCCGGCTGCGGTCGAATGATATGGTGCCCGGGCCGGTGAACACCATGGCGAACGCCAGCGCGGTGAGCAGCACGCTCAACCACACCGAGTCGTTAGGGCTGAGCACGCTGAAGTTGGGTTGTTTATCAATGGCGTGCAGGGTGCTGAAACCGCACACGGTAATTACCAATGCGGTGGCCACCGGGCTGAGCAGGCCACACAGGAGGAAAACCCCGGCAGCCAGCTGCAGGGTGGGGATAATGATCGACAAGGCGGAGCCGAACGTGTAGGTGGCGAAGTCGTGTTGCAGGCCGGTGAGGCCGGGGTTCGCACCAATCTGGAAGAACGTGCTCACCGACACAATGATGAGGTAGGTGGAGATAATCGCCCGCACCAGCAGCAACCCGAAGTCCAGGGTGCCGCGTTTTTCTTTGGGCTCGTCCTTAGATCGTGCGTTGAGGAATTCCTCGTTGACGATTTGCCGGTCCCGGGCCATGGCGGGCGCTGCCACCACCGGCGAGGCACCCGGCGTGGGAATCGCCTCGTTTTCGGATGTGGCGGGATAGGACTCCTCATAATCGTCGTAATCCTCATAGTCGTCCACCGGATCGGGGGTACCCCCTGGGCTATTGGGGCTGCCTGGCGCGTAGCTGTCGTCGCGGGTGAGTTCGGCGGTGGCAAAATATGAGGAGTCGGCGTAGTCATCCGCCGTCGACTGCTGCTGTTGTGTTGGCCTAGGTGTGGGCGGGAAATATTGGGGGTTTTTCGACCCATCGCCGGAAGGGTTTCCGAATACGTTCGCGGATAGGTCTTGTTGTGATGCGGCCATCACGGTGGTGTCGTTATCGGTTTTCCTAGGTTTATTGGGGGTGATTTCTTCTGGCACGACCCGGCCGGCCCGGTTGTAGACGTCGGATGCTGGGGTGGCGGGTTTTCGTTGCCCGCCGAATGTGGGGAATTGGTTAGCGAAGGGGTCGTGTTGATGAGAATTGTTAGTATTGTCGCTCATACTTATCAAGGGTATTCGATAACTATACGGGCATCCCAAACCAGCCACGCCGTACCGGGTGGGATTTCTGTGCCAGAAATTATTTTCGAACCTATTATTGGGGGTATGCGGTGGGGATGTGCCTGGGATGGGGGAATTTGTTGCGGCGAACACTTAGCCATCATTGGTGAATGGTTGTTCGAAAGGTTTTCCCATTTGGCATGTTTTATCTGCTACCCCTCCTCCCCCATCGTTGAATAAGAACGCATTAAGGAAAGGCTGGTGTGGGCGGCCGATGTTTCATAGCATGCGGGGTGTGTGGGCAGGTCCCGGGCCGACATACGTGGCCGCATTTGGACCGCAACTAATCCGGCCGCGGGACTGGATACCCATAACCGCAGCATGGCAGCAAGTGCTGGTTGCCATGCTGGCCACACCAAGCCGTTGGGCACCCAGGTGCCGGCAGCATCCCAGGGAGTGTGAGGGGCTACAGCAACCTGCCCTGTTTGGAGGTTAGGAGCAGGTGGCGAGTACTTTCTCCATTGCGGTTTTCTCCGCCGGGGTGACACTGAGCCCATAGGTGGACTTGATGGTGATTTGCCGGCCCACGTATTCGCACTGGTAGGCGGTGTTTGGTGGGAGCCATTCGGCGGCATTTTTGGCGGATTTTTGGGTGTTGGATTCCCGGTTGGTGGCCTGGAGGTTGATGGGGTCGTTGGCGAAGTTGCGTCGGCGGTCCGCATCCCACTGGTAGGCACCCGAATACCAGGCGTCGCCTAGGGCCACCACGTGGTCAATGGGAATCAGGTCGCTGGATTTTCTTCCGCGTTTGAAGTTGATGGTGGTGTTGGTGTAGGGGTCGTTGAGTTTCCCCTTGGTCACGATGCAGTTGCGTTTGGCGGGTTTGAATTCCACGTCGGTGAGGTCGCGGGCCAGAATGTCGTTGCGGGTGTCGCAACCGTTGTGGCCACCGTCCACTGTGACGTCGTCGCTCCAGGGTTTGCCGAATTCGTTGCGGTCATATTTGGGGACGTTGGGGCTGAAACCGCGGGTGGGGAGGCTGCCGAGGGCGGTGCGGGCGGCGTTGATGTCGACCGCGGAGAGCGCCGGTGCCGGCTGGCCGGTGGCATCACCGGTGTCACCGGTGTCGCCGGTGTCGGCGTCGTCGGGGAGTTCGTTTTCTTCCCCGTTGCTGCTGGTCCCGTCGTCGACAGGCGATTGTTGGCTGCTTGTGGTGGTTGATTTGCGGGCGAAGGAGCTGCCACTACCTTGGTCGCAGGCTACGAGCGATAGGGCTACGAAGAGGGTGGTTGCGCATGTGGTTACTAATTTTGTTCTGGTCATCGGCGCTAGATTATCACGACATTGAGGCAACATTAGCGATTACTGCTGTAGTGTTTGCGCAGCAGTTTGTACGGCGGTGGTGAGTTTTTCCAATGCTGGCGATTCGAGCCGCCACCTGTGCCAATAGAGGGGCACGTCAAGGATGGTGTCGTCGAGCCGGACCACGTCGCCGCTCATGAGGAGTGGTTGTGCGTGTTGTAGTGGCAGGAGTGACCAGCCGAGTCCTACTCGGGTTGCTTCTGTGAAGGCTTCAGCCGAGGGGATTTGTGATATTCGACGCATGATTGGTTGCGCGTTATCGGGTTCGTGGCGGGTTTTTTGGACGTGGGTTTTGAGGCCTTCGTCTTGGAGCCCGTCGCGGGGGCCGAAGCGGAGTGCTGGCATGGCTTCCCAGTCGACTTGCCCGTCGGTGGTGTATTTGTCGAGTAGCCAGGGGTTGGCGACGGATACGTAGCGCATGGTTCCGAGTTCGATGGCATCGCAGCCGGGGGCGGGGTGGGGGTCGCGGGTGACTGCGCCGAGCACGTCGCCGCGGCGCAGGAGGTTGAGTGAGTGGGATTCGTCTTCGATGCGGAGGGTGAGGGTGACGGCATCCCAGCTGGCTACCCTGGCGAGCACGGGCGGGAACCAGGTGGCGAGCGAGTCGGCGTTGATGGCGATTGATAGTGGGATGGTGGCGATGCGTTCTTTGAGGTTGGTCATGGTTTCGGCTTGGAGTAGTGCCATGCGGCGGGCGGCTTGCATGAGGACTTCGCCGGCTTCGGTGGCGCTGACGGGGGTGCTGCGGCGCAGCAGGAGGCGGCCGACGGTTTTTTCTAGGGCTTTGATGCGTTGGCTCACGGCTGATGGGGAGATTCCGAGGACGTAGGCGGCGTCTTCGAAGCTGCCTTCGTCCACAATGGTGAGCAGGGTTTGGAGGTGAATGGGGTTCATGACCAGCATTATAAAGCGGTTCTTACGCAAGTTAATAAAAAGTAATTTTACTTAAGTGGGTGTTTCGGTAACACTAAGACCTATGAGCATTGCTGTTGCTGGTTTCCTCTTGGGTCTTTCTCTCATTGTTGCCATTGGCCCGCAAAACGCCCTGGTGATCCGTCAGGGCGTCAAGCGTGAGGGCTTGATTGTCGTGCTTGCTATTTGCATACTGAGCGATATTTTCTTGATCTTTGGTGGCACCGCCGGCGTGGGCGTGATTATTGAAAAAGCCCCTCTTGCCCTGGTGGCGTTGAAGTGGTTTGGTGCCGCCTACCTGGCTTGGTTCGCGGTTTCGTGTTTTAGGGACATGGTAAAGCCGCGGGCGTTGGACAGTTCCGCCACCGATAATGGTACTTCGCTTGACGACGCCCCCACGGCGGCACATGTTTCGAACGTGGATACGACCAGTGGGAATGGTGGCCAGGTGCAAACCAAGACCCGGCCCGTCACCACCACTGCCCCGACCTGGCAGGCTCGGCAGGCTCGGCCGTGGGTGAAGCCCGCGTTGGCGGCGTTGGCGTTTACCTGGTTAAACCCGAGCGCCTATATTGATACGCTCGTCATGCTGGGTGGGATCGCTAACCAGCATGGGGAATCCGGCCGGTGGGTGTTTGCGGCGGGCGCGCTGATGGCGTCGGCAGTGTGGTTTCCACTGTTGGGGTTTTTCTCGACGCGGTTTTCCCGGGTGCTGAGCCGGCCGCAGGCGTGGCGGGTCATCAATGGTGTGATTGGGTGCATCATGGTGGTGATGTGCATTCGGCTGATAATGCACTAGGAAGACCAGGTGGAGGAAATAACAATAGGCCGCAGGTCGACGGAAAGGGGATGCCGACCTGCGGCCTTTTGGATTTGTGAGGCTTGCGGGGGTTATTCGGCGAGTTTCGCGGCGATGAGCTTATTCACCTGCCCGGGGTCGGCCTTGCCGCGGGTGGCCTTCATGACCTGGCCAACGATAGCGCCGGCCACCTTGGTGTTGCCGGCCCGGTATTTGGCCACAATGTCGGGGTTGGCGGCAATGGCCTCGTCGACGGCGGCTTCGATGGCCCCGTCGTCGCGGACGACCTCCAGCCCACGGGCGGCAACAACCTCGTCGACGTCGCCTTCGCCGGCAAGCACCCCATCAACCGCCTGGCGGGCGAGCTTATTGGTGAGCTTCCCCGCCTTGATGAGCTCCACCACATGAGCAACCTGGGTGGGGGTGATGGGCAATTGGTCAAGCTCTATGCCTTGCTGGTTGGCTTTTTGCGCCAGGTAGGAAACCCACCAGGAGCGGGCCTCGCCGGAAGTAGTGCCCGCCGCAACGGTGGCGATGATGGGTTCGAGGGCACCGGCGTTGACAATGTCCCGCATTTCAGCGTCAGAGAGGCCCCATTCTTGCTGGATGCGGGCTTTCCGCACCCAGGGCAGTTCCGGGAGGGTGGCCCGGATTTCTTCCACCCATTCCTTCGGGGCGATGACTGGGGGCAGGTCGGGGTCATTGAAGTAGCGGTAGTCCTCGGCGGTTTCCTTGGGCCGGCCCTTGGTGGTGGTCCCGTCGGTCTCCTGATAGTGGCGGGTTTCCTGGATAATGGTGCCACCGTCGGCGAGGACCTGGGCTTGCCGCTGCATTTCGTAGCGGACCGCCTGGTAGACGGAGCGCAGGGAGTTAATATTTTTCGTTTCGGTGCGGGTGCCGAATTCGGTGGCGCCAATGGGTTTGAGGGACACGTTGGAGTCGACCCGCATGGATCCCTGGTCCATGCGGGCGTCGGAAACCCCGAGGGCCTTGACCAGGTCGCGGAGGGCAGCAACGTAGGCGCGGGCAACCTCGGGGGCGCGGTGGCCGGCGCCAATGATGGGTTTCGTGACGATTTCGATGAGGGGAACACCGGCCCGGTTGCAGTCAACGAGGGAGGAGGTGGCGCCGTGGATGCGGCCGTCGGTGCCACCAATGTGGGTGAGCTTGCCGGTGTCTTCCTCCATGTGGGCGCGCTCGATTTCGACGCGCCATTCGGTGCCATCGTCGAGAATAACGTCAAGGTAGCCGTCGTAGGCTATGGGCTCGTCGTATTGGGAGATTTGGTAGTTTTTGGGCTGGTCGGGGTAGAAATAGTTTTTGCGGGCGAATCGGGATGATTCGGCGATGCTGCAGTTTAAGGCCAGGCCGATTTTAATGGCCCATTCCACGCCTTTGGCATTGACGACTGGGAGCGCCCCGGGCAGTCCTAGGGAGACGGGGTCTACATGGGAGTTGGGTTCCGCACCAAAGCGGGCGGAGGAGGTGGAGAACATTTTCGTTTCGGTGGCGAGTTCCACGTGGACTTCCATGCCCATTACTGGTTCGTATTGTTCTAAGACGTCGTCGTAGTCCATCAATTCGTCAAAAGCGGTTGTCATACCCACAAACTATACCGCTTGGGTGGGGATTTTTAGACTTGGCCGCCAGAGAGTAGTTCGTCGGTGCTTACTACCCCAGTACGGTAGGCGAAAAGCACTGCGTGGACCCGGTCACGGGAATTGGTTTTCATGAGAATGTGCCGCACATGGGTTTTGACGGTGGCCATGGATACGTATTCGTGGTCGGCGATTTCCTGGTTAGTCAGGCCCAAGGCGATGAGCCGGAGAATAACGGTTTCTCTAGGGGTGAGTTCGGCCACGGCCGGTGAGGGGGTTGGTGCGGCGGGCTGGTTGGGGTGTTTGAGTAATTCCAGCACGTGGGCGGTGGCGGTGGGTGCGAGCACCGCCTGCCCGTCATAGACGAGGCGGATGGCGCCGAAAAGCTCTTCCGGCTCGACATCTTTGAGAAGGAAACCGCTGGCTCCGGCGGCGATGGCACCGGCGACAAATTCTTCGTCATCAAAGGTGGTGAGCATGATGACCTTGGTGTCGGGGTTGGCGGCGATGAGCTGTTTCGTGGCCTCAATACCGTTGAGTTCGGGCATTTGGATATCCATGAGCACAATGTCGACGGGTTTTTGGTGCGCAACCTGGGTGCCGTCGGCAACCTGCCAACTCGCTTCCATGTCAGCTTGGGAATTGATGAGCAGGCTAAAGCCAGTTCGGACAAGGGGTTGGTCGTCAGCAAGGCCGATGGTTATCATCGTGGGATTTCTACTTTCACAAGAAACTCGTTGTTATCGGTTCTCACCTGCGTGGCCCCACCCAGGGCGGTGGCACGCTCCCGCATGCCCTGGATCCCATATCCGGGGTCGGGCCGGTGTTCCGGAAGGCGGTTCGTTGCGGTAATGGTGACATGTTTCTCGGTCGTTTCTACCGTAAGTTGGCCACGTTGTCCAGGGGAATACTTCAACATATTGGTGAGCAATTCCTGGATGATGCGGTACAAGGTGGTTTGGATAAGCTGCGGCAGATCATCAGGCAGGGTGTCGATTCCACTGGTGTGGACATCCAGCCCAGCATGGCGGGCGTCGTAAAGCAGGCCGCGGATCGCCGCAATGTTGAAGACCGCGTCGGCGTCACGGCCTTCATTATCGCGGAGCACGCTGAGCAGACCACGCATTTGTTTCAGCGCACTGCGGGATGTTGCGGCTATGGTCTCCAGCGCTTCGGTGCCGACTTCGGGGTTGGTGGGGTTGGTGTAGCGGGCGCCGTCGGCGAGGGCGATCACGGCGGACAGGTTGTGGGCCACAATGTCGTGCATTTCGCGGGCGATGCGGGTGCGTTCCACGATGGCTGCCAATTCGGCGCGGTCCTGCAAAGCCTGGTGTTCCGCTTGCCGACGCCGGGCCACACCACCCAACTGCCAGAAGAACCCCACAATGATCCAGCTTATTACGACGGCTGTGACACGAAGCTGCCAGGCACTCACATAATTTTGGGCATCAGCGTCAAGAAGCTTGTCGTTCATCATCTCGGCCGCAGCAATACCTGCGAGAATCCAAACCAGCCACAGGGGCCGCCACCTAGGATTACAGTTGGCGCTGGCAAGATAGATGACGTAAAGGAGTGGAATACCGACCCGAGGGAAATCGCTGGCCACCTGCGCAACAAGGAGGGCGGTAAAGGAGCAGGCAATCACCCCCATGGTAGCGTCGGGATATTTCGGGTGGATGCATAACGCCACCGTCACAGTAAGGTAAACAACAAACCCGATGATGTGTTGGGTGGAGGTCAGCGCCGGCACCCCAACCGTGGGATGGGGATCAAGGAAACTGATGGTAAAAAGCACCCCCAGCGCGACGATGATGAAAAGTCGGAGCGGGTGCCCCACCCAGGCGTTGAGGCGCTCGATCATGAGTATTCCCGGTTAGTGAAGACACGGACGAACCCGATCAGGAAAACACCGGCAAGCACGGCACTGGACAGGAAAATCGTGACCACACTCCCCATATCAATGCTGGTGCCGGTGGCGCCGGTGGCCACGGAAATGAGCGAAAGGCTACGGCTCACCAACGAATAGGGGAACAACCAGCCGAGATCCCGGATCCAGCCGGGGGCGAAACTAAACGCAATCCCGATAATGAGCCCGAGGAACGACCAGGCGATGGGGGCGGCGAACGATTTCAGGTACATGGACAGCACGGACTGCAGCAACACCAACGGCACAGCGGCAACAATGCTGATGAGCACCAACACCAGATACTTCAAAGGCGGGGCACCGTTATGGCTGGCAAAAGTGACGCCAACAACGAAAGTGCCGACCACGAGAATGAGCTGCATAAATAGGATCAGAATACTCACAGCTGTGGTTTTCGCCGCAATGAGGCTCACTGCCCGGCGCGTGTTGGTGCGGAGCATGGTGTAGTTCGAGCCTTGGTGTTCCATGCGCCAGGCGGCGGCAACAATAACGGCGACACCAATGCTGAGGTAGAACATGCCGTAGAAGAGGAGAACCTGGCTGAACAGGGAATCCCAGCCGTGGGTGAGGGCCCCTGGGTTACTGAAATAGTTGATGCTGCCGGTGATAACTGCCAGAAGCGGGAGGACGATGGCGATGAGCCACAGGTGGGAGCGGCGGAGTTTGAGTAATTCGGCGCGAAGCATGATAGGTCAGCTTTCTCCTTTGTTGAGTTGCGTGGTGTGGTAGTAGAACCCCCCGGCGATGAGGATGGTGAGGGTGGTAAAGCACAGGTAGGTGAGGATTCCGGGGTTGGTGTAGACGAGGCTGTGGGTTTCGCTGCTGGCGGTGGCGGGCAGGATGAGCGAATAGTATGCCCAGGGGATAAACCGGGTGATGTAGCGGGGCAGTAGGAAGGAGAACATTGCGATAAACGCCCCGAGGGTGCCCACGCCGATGCTGACGAGTTGGTTGTCGTAGCGGTGCGCCAGGATGATGTGGACCATGCAGGTCAATAGGTTCATGATGATGACGCACAGGATGTAGCTGACCCAGGCGGAGGCCTTGAAGTTTGTGCCGCCGGCACTGAGGTAGAAGGCGAGTGGGACGAGGATTTCCACCAGGGTGAAGGGGATGAGAATGATCGTGAGGATGGCGAACTTGGTTCGGCAGAGGGTGCCGGGCGGGGCACCGATGAGGGAGAAGGATCGCCATCCGCCCCCGGAATGTTCGATTTCGACGATCCTGGTGGTGATGGTGGCAATGAGGATGGGCACCAGGAAGGCCTGGATCATGCCGATGCCGGAGAGTTCAGCAGCGAGGTCTTTGATGCGGCTGGCGCCAAAGCTGCCGATGTTGAAGAGGCAGAGCAGGAAGAGCATCCCCAGGACCATGGGCGCGATTTTGAGGTGGCGGAGTTTGCGGAATTCGATGGCGATCATTGGAGTTGCCCCTGTGCGGTGAGTTTCATGAAGATGTCTTCGAGGGATTGCGATGCCCGATAGGCTTCGAACACTCGTGCGCCCACGGCGTGGAGTTCGCCGAGCAGGTGGGCACCATCGTCCTTGCTAAGGTTGGACAGGCTGACGGTGGTGGGAGAAAGCATGCGGGCGCCCGGGAAGTTTTGGAGCCGGCCAGCTTGGTCGGATTCGATGACGAAATCGGGGATGGACTGGCCGGACAGCTCTTCGCGGCTGCCCTGGAAAATGAGGGTGCCGTTATTGATAATGCCGAGCACGCTGGCCATTTTGTCGATTTCGTCGAGCAGGTGGCTGGACACCATGATGGTGATGCCCTGCTGGGCGAGGTGGATGATGAGCGACCGGATTTCTTCAATGCCCGCAGGATCCAGCCCGTTGGTGGGCTCGTCCAGGATGAGCAGTTCGGGTTCCCTGGCCAGGGCCATGGCGATGCCGAGGCGCTGTTTCATGCCGAGGGAATAGTTTTTGACCAGCTTGTCCTTGTTTTTGGTCAGGCGCACAATGTCGAGTGCCTGGATGATTTGTCGCTCCTCCAGCCCCAGCATGGATTGGACGATTTGGAGGTTTTCCCACCCGGTGAGATGCCCATAGCCTGGTGGGGCCTCAATCATGGAGCCAACCCGGCCCAGCAGTTCGGGGCGGCTGGCTTTGGTGAGTTTCCGGCCGTTGATGAATACCTCACCGGCGGTGGGTTTCATGAGCCCCAGGAGGAGTTTCATGGTGGTGGATTTCCCGGAACCATTGGGGCCGAGGAACCCGTAGACGGTGCCCTGGGGCACGAGAAGATCAACGTTGTTGACGGCGCGGTGCTCGCCGAATGTTTTGGTGAGCCCGTGGGTTCGGATGATGTGGAAATCATGTTCTTGCATGGTTTCTATCATTGCTGGTTATTGCCGTAATAGCGTCACCCCATGGTGTGAAACTCTGGTCGTAGTGATGTCATCCCTGGGGCTAAACCCGAACCGCTCCCCCACCGCTGTGGGTTTCATGTGGGTTTATGCCATATCACCCCACCCGGTTGGGTGAGGTGCGAGTGTGTGGTGTGCCATACGCGCCACCAAGACTGTCGAGATGGCTCGTGGTTAGCCTGCGAGAATCGTGTCAACCGGCACATAATCCCGGCCCAGGGCTTCGGCGGCCTCGGGGTGGGTGAGCGAACCGGCGTGAACGTTCAGGCCCCGGGCTAGGTGCGGGTCGCGGGTGAGCGCTTCCTGCCACCCCAAGTCGGCGAGCCGCAGCAGATACGGCAAGGTGGCGTTGGTCAGGGCCACCGTGGAGGTGCGGGGCACCGCGCCGGGCATGTTGGCCACGCAGTACATTTGCTTGCCGTCTTGGTCGAAGACCGGGTCTTCGTGAGTGGTGGGGCGGGAGCCTTCGAAGCAGCCACCCTGGTCAATGGCAATATCGACCAGCACGGAGCCGTTGCGCATGGCGGCAATCATGGGCCGGGTGACAAGTTTGGGGGTGGCGGCGCCGGGGATGAGGACGGATCCGACCACTAGGTCCGCGGCGGCTACCACGTCGGCGACGTTGTATTCGTTGGACATGAGGGTTTTCAGGTGGGGGCCGTATTGGGAGTCCAATTGGCGCAGCCGGTTGATGTTGATGTCGACAATGGTGACGTTGGCGCCCATGCCGAGTGCCATGCGGGCGGCGTTTTCTCCGGCGATACCGGCGCCGATGATGGCCACATTGGCGGGTGGGGTGCCGGGGACTCCGCCGGGGAGGATGCCGGAGCCGCCGAAGGGTTTCATGAGGTAGAAGGCACCCACTTGGACGGCGAGGCGGCCGGCGATTTCGCTCATAGGGGCGAGTAGTGGCAGGCCGTTGTTGCTGGTGACGGTTTCGTAGGCAATGCCGGTCACGCCGCGGTCCATGAGCGCTTGGGCGCCGTCGGGGTCGGCGGCAAGGTGCAGGTAGGTGAAGAGCACTTGGCCGTCGCGCATGTGTGGCCATTCGCTGGCTTGTGGTTCTTTCACCTTCACGATGAGATCGGCGTCGGCCCACACCTGGGCGGCGGTGGGGATGATGGTGGCGCCGGCGGTTTTGTAGTCGGCGTCGGTGAACCCGGAGGCGGCACCAGCGGCGGTTTCCACGAGGATGGTGTGGCCGTGTTTGGAGAGTTCCCGCACGCCGGCGGGGGTGAGGGCAACGCGGGATTCGCTGGGTTTGATTTCTTTGGGGCAGCCGATAATCATGGGGTTTTCTCCATTCGTGTGTTTTGAGAGTGAAAAAGCGTCGAAAAGCCTAAAAAGGGGAACGCTTTTCGACGCTGCCAGCAGGGGTTAACCGAATAATGCGCGGGCGGTACGGTACCGGCTGTCGGGAACAACCTTGAGCTTGCCGACGGCATCTTCCAGGTCGATTAGTTCAACGTGTTCGCCGCGGAGGGCCACGCATTTGCCAAAATCTTTGTCGTGACAGGCGCGGGTGGCGTGCACACCGTAGCGGGTCGCCAATACCCGGTCGAAGGCGGTGGGGGTACCGCCCCGTTGGATATGGCCCAGCGTGGTGGTGCGCACATCGTGGCCGAGGCGTTTTTTGATTTCGTCACCAATGACCTGGCCAATGCCGTTGAACACTTGGTGGCCAAACTGGTCGACGGCACCTTCGGTAAAGTCCATGGTGCCAGGCTTAGGCAGTGCACCTTCGGCGACCACGATAATGCCGTATTTTTCACCCAATTGGAATCGGCGTTCCATTGCTTTGGTTATTTCGGCAATATCGAAGGGAACCTCGGGGATGACAATATAGTGGGCGCCGCCAGCCATGCCAGCGTGCAGGGCAATCCACCCCACGTGTCGGCCCATGACCTCCACGATCATCACCCGGTTGTGGGATTCCGCGGTGGTGTGCAGCCGGTCGATGGCATCAGTGGCGACGGACACCGCAGTGTCGAAACCGAACGTGTAGTCGGTGCCGTTCACGTCATTATCAATGGTTTTAGGCACACCCACAACAGGGATGCCATTATCGGATAGCCATTTCGCACCCTTGAGGGTGCCCTCGCCACCGATGGGGATGAGTGCGTCAATGCCTGCCTCTTCAAGGTTTTCCCTGATCTGTTCGAGGCCGCTTTTGAATTTATCGGGGTGGAGTCGGCCGGTACCCAAAATGGTGCCGCCGCGGAGAAGGATTCGGTCAATGTTTTCATCGTCATACAGTTGTATGCGTCGATCTTCCATGAGACCGACCCAACCATCCTCATATCCCACGACTGTGGAACCATATTCAGTTGCGGTACGAACAATACCGCGGATAACAGCATTCAGGCCGGGGCAGTCACCACCGGAGGTCAGTGTGGCAATACGCATGCTATCAATCCTAATGTAAATTTGAACTGAATGCCCGATCAAACATAACCCCACAAAACCTTTCTACCTGCGGTTTTACCGAATCATAGGTGGTTTAGGAGTGTGAACTTTCTCGCATATGGGGTTTGTACTCGAATTTTGATACCGAAATCAGGCCGATGACAAGCACAAGCACGACCGGAATGAGGGAATTTCCCATGGCCGTAGTGAACGCCGTGTAGGCTGTCCCAATCTGCATGGCCGCCCCCACCACGGCGGCACCCACCACCGACCCCACCTGCCGAGTTGCGTTATACACCCCGGAGGCGGCACCCATGTGATGCAGGGGCACATCCCGCAAGCTGGTGGACGAGTTCGGGGACCACACAAACCCATTGCCGATACCCAATAACGCCACGGGGATAAGAATGCACCACAATGGCACCCCGTCTCGCATGACCAGCACGAACCCGAAGATGCTGGCGAGCATGAAGCTAAACCCAATCATCGACAGCACCCGGGGGTTGATGCGGTCGCTCATGCGGCCAACGAAGGGCGATAGGCTGCCGGAGAATAGTGCGATGGGAACCATGTACAGGCCAGCCTGCTGGGCGCTCAGATGATGGCCGTTTTGCAGAAACAGCATAGCTGGGATGAAGACGCCGCCAATGGCGAATCCCATGGTGGTGATGGATATGGTGCCCAGGGTGAAGTTTTTTATGGTGAAGAGGTCGAGCGGCACGAGGGCTTCGGTGTTGCGTTTAGTTGCGGTGGCCTGGAGTCGGACGAAGACGACGGCAAGCGCCAACCCCACGACAAGAATGGGCCAAATCCAAATGGGCCACCCCAGGTCGGGACCCTGTTGGATGGTGAACACAATGCTGCTCATGGTGATAATGGACACGATGACGCTGAGGAAATCCAGGCGGCGGGCCAGCCGCGGCAGGTCCGGCACCATGAGCCACACCATGATGATGGACACGATACCGAATGGCACATTGATAAAGAAGATCCATTCCCAGCCAATGGCGCTCACAATAATCCCGCCGAGGATGGGGCCGGCGAGTGATGCGAGGCCAGCAACGACTCCCCACATTCCCATGGCGGCGCCGCGGCGGTGGCGGGGAAAAATGCGGTTAATGACGCTCATGGTTTGCGGGGTGATGAGCGACGCGCCGATTCCCTGAATAGCACGGGCAATGATGAGGATTTCCACGGTGGGTGATAACCCGCAGGCTAACGAGCTGATGGTGAAAATCACCATGCCAATGAGGTAGATGTTGCGCTGCCCGTACCGATCCCCGAGTCGGCCGGTGACGAGCAACGGCACGGCGAAAAACAGGAGGTAAATGCTGGTGACCCACACGACTTGGTTGAGGCTGGCGCCAAGCTCGGTTTGCAGGTCCGGGGTGGCGACCGCGACGATGGTTTGGTCGAGAAGGATCATGAAAAACCCGATGCATAACGCTAGGAGCGCGCGCCAGGCTTGCCGTTCGGTTATTGGTGGGTTCTTATTGGGTTGTGGCGTGGACGATGCGGAGGGATTATTAGTCATCGGGAAAGAATATACTACGCTTGGTTTCAGCTGATCGAGTGATGGTGGTGAGGGTGATGACCGAGTTTAAACACGTTGTGGTGTATGGGGATTCGTTGTCGTGGGGGATCATTCCTCTCACCCGGCGGCGGCTGGATTTTGCTTCCCGGTGGCCGCAGGTGATGGCGCGGGATCTCAACGATACGGCCGAGGCGGCCGGCCGGGACTATCGGGTGCATGTGACGGAGGAGTGCCTCAATGGTCGGCGAACCGCGTTCGAGGATCCCTATAAGCCGGGCCGCAGCGGTTTGATTGGGATTCAGCAGGTGATTGAGGCCCAGTCCCCACTGGATGTGGTGATTATCATGTTGGGGACGAATGATTTCCAGTCGATTCACCGGCATACGCCCTGGCATTCGGCGATGGGGATCGCGGCGATCATTGATGCGATTCGGGCGACCACGCTGGAGCCGGAGATTCCGGTACCGAAAATCCTGGTGGTGGCGCCGCCGGCGTTGGATCACCCGCGGGGCCCAATCGGGCCGAAGTTTACCGGGGGCGATACCGCATCGGCGGGGTTGGCGGATGCGCTGCGGCAGATCACGGCGGAGTATGGGTGCGGGTTTTTTGACGCAAATTCGGTGATCACAAGCAGCACGGTCGACGGGGTGCATTTAGACAAAGAGCAGCACCGTGTGCTGGGTAAGGCGGTGTCGAAAGTGGTGGCGCAGCTACTGTAGGTTGCTTTGCGACGCCCCCAAGGTGCGATACCCCATGACCCCAAGCCACAGGAACATGACGGCCGCACACAGGGAGCATCCCAGGGCAACATGGTAAATGTCGGTGGCCTGAAGTGCCGCCGTGGTGGCCATGAGCCCGATGGGCCCGGCGAAGGAATCCAGGGCGCTGAACAGGGAAAACACTCGGCCCCGAATGGTTTCCGGCACGTTTTCGGTCACCACGACAGTGCCGATCGGCCGGAGTATCCCATTACCACAACCTGCAGCGAACATGCCCACCACCACAATGGTGGTTACGGCGAGACAAGCAACCCCCAAAAATCCCATGGCGGTGGCACCGATCGCCACCAGCCACAGCAGGTTACGGCGCAACCGCTCCCCCACCGCCGCGATCACAATACTGCCGGCGATCATGCCGACGGCATAGCTGGATAGGGCAAACCCCATGGTAGTGGGGCTATTGGTGTGGGTGAAGTGGGCGGGCAAGATCACCATGAGATAGGGGAAAACCGCCATGGCGATGACTATCTCCACAACGAGAATGGGCCGAAGCATGGGGTGTTTCACCACGTCCCGCCACACCGTAACAGTGCCGCGCACGCTGGAATGCTCCGCTGGGGCATGGTGCGCGTTGAGGCGGATAACCCAGGTCATGAGGGCGGCAATCCCGGAACAGGCGGCGGTCAACCAGAGGATCCAGGTGATCGGCAACTGCCCCAACAGCACGCCGGCAAGCGCCGGCCCCACAAGATAGCACACCCCCATGATGGATTGGTTGGCGCCAGCCAACCAATCCAGGCTCTTGCCGGAACGCTCCGAAATGTCGCCAACGAGGGCGGTGCGGGCGGCCATGCCGGGTACGTCGCCGACGGCGCCGAAAATACCGATGGCGATGAACCATGGGAGGGTGGCCCCCACCGTGGTGTCGACGGCAATGAGCCACACCACGGAGACAGCGGAAATAATGTCGGAGATCACACTGATGCGTTTGCGCCCGTACCGGTCGATGACGTCTCCGCCCATGGTCGCCACAATGATGGAGGGGAGCAGAATGCAGGTGGCGACCAGGCCGGCCGCGGCGGGATCCCCGGTGCGGTGCAGCACCAGCCAGGGCCACACCACATTGGAGATGGCGTTGCCGAGCGCTGATGATAGCCCAGAGCCAAGATAGAGCCAGGCTGCCCCGGGATGCCGGGTGACGGGATGGGTGGTCATCACAATCGCCTTCTTTCGACCATCGGTCAGTTTCCACTCCCCATAATACCGACCATTGGTCGGTTGGTCAACGCGCTGCGACGTCGTAAAGCACCCGCACCCCGGCGATCGCCGCCCCCACCATCACCACGACGCCCGTCAGACCGCACACCATGGCGACCCGATACACACTGGTCAGCCCCAATGCCACGGTTGTGGCGGCCAACCCTATCGGGCCCGTCAGCGACCCTACCGCCGTAAACAGCGAAAACGCCCGACCCCGGCGCGATGTGGGAATGGTTTCGGTCACGAGGACTGTGACGATTGGTTGCATCATGCCGCCGGCGATTCCGGCGGTGAGCATGCCAGCGATCACTATGGGGGTGAGGCTGAGCCAGGCGATGCCAATGAATGCGAGGCCGTTGAATCCCATGGCTATGGCCCATATCAGTCGGCGGTGGCTGGTTCCGACCTGGGCGATGATGGTGCCGCCAACGATCATGCCTATGGCGTAGCTGGAGAGGGCGAATCCTAGGGCTGTTGAGTTATTGATGCTTTCGAAATGTGCGGGTAGGAGCACCATGATGAAGGGGGATACCAGTATTTGGGTCACTAGGGTAATGATGGCGAACAATCGAATTGCTGGGATGTGGAGGATTTCCCGCCATATGGCCCATTCTGGTGCGGGTGTGCTGTGTTCGTGTCCTGGTTTTTGTGTTCCTAGGGTGATGAGTGCGGTGAGTAATGCGGCGGTGGCGGAGCAGCCGGCGGTGATCCACAGGATTGATGTCATGTTCACGGCGGAGAGCATGAATCCGGCGAAGGCTGGTCCGAGGAGGAAGCTGATGCCGCTCATGCCTTGTGATGCGCCAGCTAACCAGTCGGTGGTTTTGCCGGAGCGTTCCGAGATGTCGCCGACGAGGGCAGTGCGGGCAGCCATGCCGGGTACGTCGCCGACGGCGCCGATGATTCCTAGGGCGATGAACCAGGCCATGGTGAGTCCGGTGGTGGCGTCGACTGTGATGAGGGCAATGACGGAGGCGGCGGAAATGATGTCCGAGATGATGCTCATGCGTTTCCGGCCGAATCTGTCGATGAGGTTGCCACCGATGAGGGCGAATGCCGCTGAGGGGAGGACGATGCATGTGGTGACTAGTCCTGCGGCGGCGGGGTCTCCGGTGCGTTGGAGAACGAGCCAGGGCCATATCACGTTGGCTATTGCGTTGCCGAATGCCGAGAGGAATGTCGCGCCGAGGTAGAGGTAGGCGGCGTTGGGGTTGGGTGGGGTGTTGGTGGAAGTTGGTGGTGTCATCGTGCTGCTTTCCAGGTGTTGAGCAGCGTGATGGACACGTAGGATACCGATGCTGGCGGCCGATTATGGGGGTGAAATGCTACGGGTATTGGTGGGTGATTGTGCGGTAGTGTGCCGGTGATAATAGGGATAGCCATGGGGGTATTGTGCAGCATGGCATGGAAAGAAACAACGCCCAATCAGGGGAAATATTAGCCTCCCCCAAATGGTGGAGGTGTGTGGTGTTAGATTGCACACATGGTGGTAGCGGCCGGCGGCAGGGTCGGTCGTCGATAAGCGATTGGGTGTGACTAATGGGTTTGGCAACCGGTTATTCGGCGATGGCGCTGGCTTTTTGGCGTTCGGTTTCCATGCGTTCGTTGAAGCGTTCCATGACTTCTTCTTGGCTCATTTCGCCGAGCGCGAGGAGGACGAATTCGTGGATGGTTTCGGGAGGGATTTCTTCGTTGGGGAAGCGAATGCTGTTAACAATGAGCTTAAGCGATTCCAATGTGTCTGGATTCAGGGGAGCATTTTCTAATGTGTACATGGTATTCGCCTTTCTGTTCATTATTGATACATCAGGTTTTCAGCAATTATCGCCCAAATCCACCAAACAAGCATTTATCAAATGTGCGTTTTACCCCCTGGCGGCAAATTGGGATAGTTCCCAGCAAATTCGCCACGATAATTTTACGTAATTTCTACCACACCTTATTGGGGAAACGTCAGGTAATAATTTTGTAATGAATATCTGTTACAGTGCAGTTTTACTGGTTATAAATGGCCTAGTTCACTTATTTCACCTTGAGTGTAATTGGGCACTAATTGGCAAAAAAGTGGCGTTGGTCGAATTTTATTGGGGTGCTGCCACTGGATCGGTTTTTCTTGGACGCATCGCTATGACACGTCGTCTGTTCCGATGTCCTATGTTTCAGTGGCCCACATTTCGGTGGCAGATCAACACGTGACATATGGTCAAGGTCATACTGAACTTTCCCACGTCCGTCATGGTGAACCGATTTCGAAGAGTACTTGATACCTCGCCAGAATAAAAATCTACTTGCGCGGGCGCCTATACGTTGCCTGTAGTGTTTCGGAAAATCCGCCACGTCACCCCCGCGTGCCGGCTGTGGTCATAGCACGGCATCGAGTAAGTCGCGGCGGATTATCTTGGGGGTTTTCTTAAAACCCCATGGGCTACTTACATGCAGATTAGCCCACGAAGTATTCCTTCCCCTGCAGGGAATCCGGCAAGGTCAGGGCGGGGGTAATGTCCGATGCTGGGGCCAGACCGAATTTTTCGTAACCCTTGCGAACGTATTCCGCCGCATCAACATTGAGCGGGCTTGATGTCCACATGGCGTAGGGCAGGTTAATGAACCGGTTTTCCTTCACCGCAGGCAGATCCTTGGTGGCGTCCCGCTCCTTGAGGATCTTCACCTTTTCTTCGAACGTTTGTCCGGGATAGTCGACGAAGACGAGCACGTCTGGGGCCTGCTCGGTCAGGTCTTCCCAGTTCACACTGACCCAGGTGTCGTTGATGGATTCGGTGGAGTTTTTCCCACCGGCGGCCTCGATGATGGCCTGCGGTCCGCCGAACCTGCCCGAGGTGAAAATGCCTTCCCGGGCGGTGTCGAACACGAAGGTGTTGGGCACGGTTTCGGGTCGCTCGGCCGCAGCGAGCGCGCTCAGGCGATCCTGTTGGTCCTTGACCACCGCCGCGGCGGTATCCTCGTGGCCGGTGAGTTTGCCCATGTTGGTGACGTCTTCTTCCACTGCCTTCCACGGGTCGACCACGCCACGTTTCTCGCTGCCGGGCTGGCGGCATGATTCGGTGAGAATGTACGAGCCGATGCCGTGCTGTTTCAGCGCGTCCGGGGTGAGGTTTTTGCCGTCGCTGAAGCCGTAGTTCCAGCCGGCCACCATGACGTCGGGTTTCTTGGCTACGACTTCTTCTAATGATGGTGCTTCGGGGGCGATGTCGTCGAGTCCTTCAGCGTCCTTGCCGTATTTGGCCTTGAGAATGTCGGCGTCGTCTTCGAGAGATGACACCCATTTGATGTGGTCGCGCCCGCCCGCGGCCAGCACCATGGCGATGATATTGCCATCGTTGACCATGAGTTTGTCGGCGGACGGGTAGGTGACTTCCTCACCGCAGTTCGTGAGGGTGATGCCGCCGGCGGCATCGGTGGTGCCAGTCTTGGCCGATTGTTGGGCGCAACTGGTCAACCCGGTCACGGTGAGGGCTGCCAGTGCAAGAACTGCTAGTGGTTGCTTCCAACGCATTATTCTTTTCCTTGGTTGTGTGCTTGTCGACGCCCCCTGTGTGCCGGGCCGCCAACCAGCGTCAGAGACTGTCAATAATCAGATGCGGACTGATTGCCTCCGGCAATCGCGCAATGTAGGCCCGCACGTCGAAAACGACGCGCAGATTGTCTGGGATGAGTACTTCTTCGGGCGGGCCGGCACACAGCATGGTGCCGTCGTATAACACCACCACTTGGTCGAAGTGTGACATGGCCAGATCCAAATCGTGAATGGTGGCTAGAATCGTGCGGCCGGATTCCCGCAGCACCTTGAGCAGGTGCAATTGGTGGTGCACATCCAGGTGATTTGTTGGCTCGTCCAACATCACCATGTCGGTGTGTTGCGCGAAGCCTCGGGCCAGCAGCGCCCGGCGGCGTTGACCACCGGAGAGCTGGTCGCAGGGCCGATCGGCAACGTCGGTGAGCCCCACCATGGCTATGGCTTCCGCCACGATTTCTTGTTCCTCACGGCCACCCATCTGCCACGACTTCAGGTGCGGCAGGCGGCCTAAGGTCACCATTTCCGAGACGGTCAAATCGCCCGGAGGGTTTTCTTCTTGCCCAACCAAGGTGAGAAGCTGGGCGCGTCGGCGAGGGCGAATCTCGTGAACCGATTCACCGTCGAGGGTTACTTCACCATGGTGCGGTTTGGTAATGCCCGCTAGGGCCCGCAACAACGTGGATTTACCGGCGCCATTGACCCCCACCAGGGCGGTCATGGTGCCGGGAGTGATGGTGAAGTTAATATCATGAACAATAGTGGTGTTTCCGATTCCGGCGGAAACCCGAGTGATTTCCATGTGGCTCATTTAACTGCCCCCAAATTGGTAGCGTCCTCGTCCCATGAGCAGCAGGAAGAGTGGGGCACCGAGCACACCGGTGACCACGCCCAAGGGGATTTCCTGCGGTGGTGCCGCGATGCGGGCGATCACATCGACCCACACCATAAACACCGCGCCCAATACCATGGCGATGGGCAGCAGCCTGCGATGCAGGGAGCCCACCATGATGCGGGCCAGGTGGGGAATGACTAACCCCACGAACCCGATGCCACCGGCCACGGCCACCATGGCGCCCACCAAGAGCGCCTGGATGAAAAACAGGATTTGCCGAAGCCGCTCCACATTGACGCCCAGGGCGGCTGCCGTGTCGGGCCCGGCCGCCATGGCGTCTAGTGGATTGGACATGAACATGAGAATGAGGAATGCTGCCAGCACCACCAGGGCAGGCAGCAACAACCTGTCCCATTGGGCGCCGACGACGGAGCCGAGCATCCAGAACATCACCCCTTGCGCGGCACGCGCATCTTGGGCTTTGAACACGAGGAAGCTCGCCAGGGCAGAAAATGCTGATGATGCCACAACACCCGTCAAAATGAGGCGCAACGGTGTGAGTCCGCCCTGCGCCAGGGTGATGAGGTACACGATGGCTGTGGCCGCTAGTGCACCGAAGAGCGCACCAACCGAAATTGCGTACAGGCCAAACGAGGTAAAAACACCAATGGTGATGACCGCGGTTGCACCCACGGATGCACCGGATGACACCCCCAAAAGATAGGGGTCTGCCAAGGGGTTACGCACCAGGGTTTGCATGACAACACCGGCGAGCGCCAGGCCGGCGCCCACGATGAGCGCCAGCAGGCCACGGGGTGCCCGAAGACTCCACACCACCGAGTCGATAGTGCTGCCGAAAACGTCGTCACCAGGAATAATACCGATGTGTGCTGCCACCACGTCCCACACGTTGATGGCATCATAAGCAACGGAGCCGAAGGTCAAGGAGATCACAAAGCTCACCGCGGCTGCTGCGAAAAGCAACACAAAAATCACGGGAGCAGCAATTTTGCGACGTGTGATAATCACAAAACTCCTTACAATGACTCACAAAAAATATTGTTGTGAACTGATTCACAACGGGGGTAAAAAATGTTATTGAAAATACCCCTGGCTACTGAGCTTATCTGATTACCAGTACCAATATGAAGTCAGATACCCGATTCGTAACCATAGGTATACTGCGGCTTCATTCCATTGGTTGAGTTTCGGGCGTTTCCCTGTTCTTCCTGGGCATACCCGGGTAGCGTTGGGAATATGAGCTATACATTAAAAGATGCTAAGGATGTCAATACCGCTTCGCTGGTCATCACCGGACTTGTGGGCGGTTGGTTGACTGCCCGGGAAACCGGGATCCGGCCGCTTGGCGGGGTATTATTGACGGCTGCTGGACTGTGGGCGGGCCGGTCATGGTTGGCAAAGGGCGGGGTGCCGCTCGCGGCAGGTTTGGGCGCCACCTATGTGGCCGCGTTTGGACTATCGCACCCGTTGGCGAAGAAGATTGGGGCGTGGCCGTCGGTGATTGCCGTAACGACGGTGGCTTCGGGCGCGGCCTGCGTTTTGAGCGACCTCAAATCCTCAATGATGTAAACATAAACCGATGCCCACCATGGGGTTTAACCAGAATTGGCGCTCACATTCACCAATATCCCCACGGTGGGCATCGGGCATCCTTAGCAAGATAGAACACTGCCATTTTTCGCCACGAGCCCATAAGTCTGGGAATGGTCGGCCATGGGAAACATGGGAGTGGCTAGTTTCACACGATGCCGGATTCCACACCTTATTGCAGCCCTCACCTGTGTGGCGAAGACGTATAGCGTTCTGTGCTATGCCGCAGCACCACTGGTACTTATGAACATCGCGTTATTTGGACAGTCACCCGATGTGTGCTACTCAACCGTACGTAGTAGCGCTACGGCAGCACGCAGGAGCACCAATGATTGCTCATCGGCGGACCTTGCTGATGCTGGAGTCGGCGGTTACCGTCCACTCCCCCACGACTTTGCCCATGGTGGTTGTCACGAAACCACCGCGGATACAAGCCGGGTGTATCAGGCGACGCCTGGACGCGAGGGTCGCAATGATGGTCAGAGTTGGTCGGTCTTCGGACTTGTGGATCATCCCGGAGCCCCCTATGCCTTCCCAGCTTGGAGTAGCCAGTGGACTTGTTCAGGGGTCAGTCCCCACTCACCGCTGCGCGCCAGTTCCGGTTTTGCACCGGATTCCCATGAAGCCGTACACACACTTATGGCTTCACCAACTCGCTTCTGAGTGCGATGCTAAGTATAGCACCTTGGGGCAGCATGCGTACACGTATTCGCATGAATGAATTCAATCTCATCCGGTTTCTCCCCTGGTGTTTCACGGGCGGCATTCATGTCACATGGCGGCCACGTCACCCGCCGTCACCCTGCTTCGCGCCCCAATGAATTACCCCCGTTCTACGCTGATTCGTGGCCGGAAACAATCTTAAGGCTTCATCCCGGCAACCCAAGAAAGACCGTGGGATGGCGTCGACAAGCTCACACCGTTATCCAGCACATAATCGCAGGCCATAGCAGGTAATCTCCCCTCTTATTGCAAGACGACGTTCCTGCGATCATCGGCGATCATGGGCAAAACATTACGTCACTTGGCCACAAGGCGACCGGGGGTAGTACCCCTTGCAGACTTGCGCAATCATCAACTACTACTTGTTAGTGGCGATAGTGCCAAATGTTAAGAAGTTTTTCTGCCGCCCACAATCAGGCCGCGGCGATGAATCAAGTGAAAGGATGGGATCTGGAATGCAACCGCTATTATTGCCGCTACTATTGCTCAAACGGCACGAACGCGATGCACGGCCGGAGGCCTTCCTGGCGGATTCATCGCAGGACCATGATTGCGGAAGAAAAATTTCACACTAGCGGGGATACCGACAACACCCCCACTGATCGTAGGTGGTGGGATCCTCTTCACCATTACCCGCCACCACCGTTTTTCTATTTTCAGCCGCATCATGTGCCACAAGCATTATGGGCGGCATTTTTCATATTCCCATACGGCCTACCAGCACTTTTATCGGTCACTCACCATGGATGCCACATGGTAAGTGCCCTATAACACCACAAACACACACATCTTCAGTGGGACAACGCTAGTAGGTCGCGGCGGAATAGTTGTCACCGGCAATGTACATCTCCCCATCCGAAGCCCACACACGGTTTTGGATTATGAAAAAGATAAGGAGAATGCGTGCAATGACGCGCAAAGATCGAGGTAACCGCAAAGGCCGCAGGGGCGCGAATTACCTCAACCGTCACTTGAAGCCCCACCAGCCCAAGGATGTGGTGTCCTTTGCCTCTGAGTTGGAGGAATCCACGCTTGAGCAAGCCCAGCAGCTGGCAAAACTGCCGTTTATTTATCCGCATGTTGCGCTCATGCCCGACGCCCACACCGGGTTAGGGTCGTCGGTGGGAACCGTGTTCGGCACCATTGATGCCGTGATTCCTGCCGCCGTGGGCGTCGACATCGGATGTGGCATGATTGCCGTGCGCACCCAATTCACAGCCACCGATTTGGCGGGGAAGGATCTTACCCAGCTGCGGGACGCCATCGAGGCCGCTATTCCGCTGTCGCCGGGCAACTATAACAAGGACTGGATCCTGCCGGGGTCTGCCGATGATCGTTGCCGGGAGCTGGCGAAACTGGCGGAGGAAACCGATGTTGACCTGTCGCATTCGCCGAAGTGGCGGCAGCAATTGGGGTCGCTGGGCGGCGGCAACCACTTCATTGAGCTGTGTTTGGATGAAACCGATACCGTGTGGATGTTCCTGCACTCGGGTTCCCGCGGCGTGGGCAATAAGATTGCCCAAAAACACATCGCCATTGCAAAGAAGTTAATGGCGAAGTGGTGGATTCCCATCGAAAATAACGACCTGGCCTACCTGGTGCAGGGCACTCCGGAATTCGGGAACTATATCAAGGATTTGCACTGGGCGCAGCGGTTTGCATTCCTCAATCGGGAGGAAATGATGGACCGGTTTAGCACCTGTTTGTCCGAGTTTATGGGCACCGATGTGGGGGAAGTGGAGCGCATTAACTGCCACCACAACTACACGCAGCGGGAAGAGCACGCCGGCCACACGGTGTGGTTGACCCGCAAGGGTGCGGTGAATGCGGACGAGGGTCGGCTGGCGCTGATCCCCGGTTCGATGGGTACCGCCTCCTATGTGGTGGAAGGCAAGGGCAATGCCCAGTCGCTGCATTCGGCACCGCATGGGGCCGGCCGCCGCTATTCCCGCACGGAGGCGCGCCGCCGGTTTACCGTTGAGGATCTGGCGTCCCGCATGACCGGTATCGTGTACCGTCCGGGCGAGGCGTGGATCGACGAGATTCCCGACGCCTATAAGGACATTGACCAGGTCATGGCGGATTCCCGCGACCTTGTGGAGATCAAGCACAAGCTGCGCCAGGTCATGAATGTCAAGGGCACATAAGTTGACCACTCATGTCGCTTATCGACGCCCGAACCTGCCGGCCCCGGGCTGGATCGCACCCCACCAACACACCACGGTAAGTGGTAGCTGGTGGGGTGTTTTTGCTGCCTAGCCCAAAGGTAATGTGGGCACCAACATCCACCAGTTTAGAACGTGGCTTCGAATGCTGCGCCGACCTTGTACAGGCGATCGTCGGCGAACGCTGGGGCCATGATTTGCAGTCCGACCGGCAGGTGGGTGTCGTCCGCCAGGCCGGCCGGCAGGGACATGCCGCACAGGCCCGCCAGGTTGAGCGGCAGGGTGCACAGGTCAAAGTTATACATGGCCAGCGGGTCCGACACCTTATCGCCCAGCTTGAATGCCGTGGTGGGGGTGGTTGGTGACACCAGCACATCGCACTGCTCGTAGGCCTTGCTGAAGTCCTGGGCGATGAGGGTGCGCACCCGCTGCGCCTGCACATAGTAGGCGTCATAGTAGCCCACCGAGAGCGCGTAGGTGCCCAGGATGATGCGGCGTTTCACCTCGGGGCCGAAGCCGGCGGCCCGGGTTAGGGCCATGACTTCCGCCGCCGAATGCGTGCCGTCATCCCCCACCCGCAGGCCGTAGCGCATGCCATCGAACCGGGCCAGGTTGGAGGACACTTCGCAGGGAAGAATCAGGTAGTAGGCGGCCAGCGCATCATCGAAGTGCGGACAGTCCACCTCCACGACGGTGGCACCCAGGGATTGGAGGTGGTCGACCGCCTTGTGGAATTGGTCCAGCACCCCATTCTGGTAGCCGTCCCGGTCGAACTGTTTCACCACGCCGACGCGCACCCCGGTCAAATCCCCCCGGGCGCCCTCGCGGGCAGCAGCAACGACGGGGGCCACCGGCCGGTCCACGCTGGTGGCGTCGTACGGGTCGGGACCAGCAATGACCTCATGCAATAGTGCGGTGTCGAACACGGTGCGGGCAGTGGGGCCACCCTGGTCCAGGGAGGATGCGCACGCCACCAGGCCATACCGGGATACCGTACCGTAGGTAGGCTTGACCCCCACGGTGCTGGTGAGCGCCGCCGGCTGGCGGATCGACCCGCCGGTGTCGGTGCCGATCGCCAGGGGAGCCTCCCCGGATGCTAGGGCCGCGGACGAGCCGCCGCCGGAACCGCCGGCGGTCCGCTCCAGGTCCCAGGGGTTATGGGTTGGTCCGTAGGCGGAGTTTTCGGTGGAGGAGCCCATGGCGAATTCGTCGGTGTTGGTTTTGCCCAGAATGGGTATACCGGCCTCCCGGATGCGTTTGGTCACCGTGGCGTCGTAAGGCGACATGTAGCCTTCGAGGATTTTCGACCCGCAGGTGGTGGGCGCATCGGTGGTGGTAAACAGGTCTTTCAACGCTAACGGCACGCCCGCCAGCGGGGATGCCGGTCGAGCGCCCGAATCTAATTGCTCGTCCACCTGCCGGGCGGCGGCCAAGGCTTCGTCGGCGCCCACGTGGAGGAAGGCGTGAATGTCACCGTCAATGTCGGCGATGCGATCAAGGTGGGCCTGGGTGACTTCCTCGGAGCTGAGCTCCCGGGCGTGGATTTTTTGGGCAAGGTCGGCGGCAGTCATGCTGGTGAGCTCGGAGGAACCGGCCGCACCCACAAGGTATTTATTAGTCATAATGGTGTTATTCCCCCAAAATTTGCGGAACGACGAAGCGCTGTTCGGCGACTTCCGGTGCCTGGTCGAGTGCTTGTTCGGGTGTGAGGAGGGGTTTGACAACGTCCTCACGCATGGTGGTGTGGATGGAGTGCGGGTGGCTCATGGGTTCGACGCCGGCCGCGGCAACTTGCTGCACTGCGGACACATTGGTCACAATGTCGTCGATTTGTGCGGCAAAGCGATCGAGTTCTTCATCTGTTAATGCCAGGCGGGACAGTTTGGCCAGGTGTGCGACTTGGTCGCGCGAAATCTCAGGCACGTGTCTTTCCTTACAATATGTTTCTATTGGGGGCTAATGTACGGGTTGTGACACCATTGAATTAGGTTCACGCAGTTATCTTACTGCAATGGTGAGTGGTTCAAATTCGTAACCGGATAACTAGCTGATAGGTGACAATTTCATAACTTCCGATCCTCGCCCTCACTATTGGCACGGGTTTGTTCGTAGAATATTGCGGATAGCAGGTTTCAATAATTATTCGGGTTGGCGCCATGGTGTTGGTTACATCTCTGGGCATCCCACAGCCAGGTGCCCTTAGTTTTATGGGCTAGTACTGTGGCTAGGTGGGAAACGGTCCCAAATAGTATTTATGTTTTGTGAGGAAGGTGGGTTTCGCAGGTGTCATATCTTATTCGGGTGTTGCTCCCTGATGCCCCAGGTAGTTTAGGTAGGTTAGCCGAGGCAATTGGCACGGTGGGCGGCAACATTAAAAGCGTCGACGTGGTGGAATCGCTCCCAGACGGCACGGTCATGGATGACATGGTGATTAGCCTACCCACCAATACCATGGCTGACGTGCTGATTTCTGCCGCCCACATGGTGGAAGGCGTGGTGGTTGACTCCATCCGCCCGTTCTCGGGGACGGTTGACCGCCGGGGGCAGATTAAGATGCTGGTGGATGTGGCGGGCGCTTCATCGAATTCGGATAAGATTGCGCAGCTGATTGATAATATTCCGCAGGTGTTAACGTCGTCGTGGGCGATTCTTTTGGAGGACGGCAGCCCGGTGCGGCGGATTACCGCTTCCTATGGAGCGCCAGAGGATGATGGGTCGACGCCAAGCCTGATTAATATTACGGCCGCCCAAATTTTGAACCCGGCGGAGGACACGTGGATTCCGGAAAGCTGGGCGCTGCTGGATTCTTCGCTGGCCGCGGCCCCATTGGGGAATTCGGGGCTGGTGCTCATCATTGGGCGGGTTGGTGGCCCAGAATATTTGCCCTCTGAGGTGGAACATATTGGATATTTAGGGACGATTCTGTCCCGCATGTTGCAGCATTAACGGCTAGGTGCAAGTTGGGGCTTATTTGGCTTCCCCACACGTGACTAGTCTCTAGAAGCAAAGAAAAACAAGTTAGATGACATGTTATTTCTGATTTTCCGCCAGTTGATGTAGATGAGTTCTCCCAGCGACTAAATAAGCTTCCCTGACGGGGAAATACGGTTACGTCACTTATTAGAAATTTACTGAGGCATGTCAGGTTTGCTGGACACTAATAGTAGATTAATCTGCCCCACAGAAAGGACTATTAATCGCATCTTCAAACCTGTACCTGATACATCACAAACCTCCAGATACCTTAATCACAAGAATGGAATGGAACATGGGAAAATCACGTTTCCAGCAATTCCACCAGTATTTTATGATACAAATCACTTTGTTAAAGTTTCTCTGGGTCGTATTGCCTGGGTGGGGCCGGTTGTATCTATTCCGTTATAACAGCCAGATATTGGAAGCATGAATAATACCCACTCGAAGTAGTGAACAAAAATGAAGCATAAACTATGCCAACACTATGTTTTATAATTTTCCGATAAGAGTTGTAGGATAACCATTCCACTTGGAGCGTTCATCGAGTAGCATACAGTGCTAATTGTTGAATTCACCTGACCTCTGACCAAAAAGGGAATGAATGATAATGCGTTGCCCAACCATGCCCTACCCTAGATTTTCTTGTGGTTTGACCAGTATGGGTGTTCGAAGGCTGGTGGGGTAAAACACCCCATCCTTGCTTGTTGTAGCGTATTTTCTTCATTTCTTGTCTTTCCCCTTTTATTTTCTCTATTTGAATATTAATAAGGTTATTGTATTATGCCTGTTTTGCCGTTAAAGCCTTTTCTTGCTTATAAGCAAAGCGAGTTTCGGATTGGTGGGAACCCGGCGGAGGTGTTCGAGTTCGCCCGCAGGTGGCGGGTGTTTGCCGAAAACGCGTTAACAACCGCCGCGTCACTGAGAATGATTAATGACGGTGGGTTCTTGGGTGATGAGGGGGATCGGTATCGGGAGCTTATCCATGGTGAGTTTCCGAAGCACCTGACGATCACGGGTGAGGCTCATGGTGGGGTAAGCGCAGCCGTTACCAAGTATGCGGAGGCGTTAACGTCGGCGCAAACCCAGATGAATGCTTTGATTGTGGTGGCGTTGGCGGATCATACGGCGGTGCAGACTGCGGTGGCGCATTATAACCTGTGTGAGGCAAACGTGATTAGGGCTGCCGCTACGGCGAAAGCAGCAACAGCAACAGCAATAGCGACCGCTACTCTACCAGGTGTGAATGCGATCACTGCGAGTACCGCTACAGCGGCACAGTCGGAACTGGCTGCGGCCCAGGCAGCGTTCGAAGCCGCGAAAGCAGAACACCTGCGGGCCACTACCGTGTTCAACGCGGACGTGACAAAAGGGGCGGGGATTAAAACCACGCTCAGTACCGAAGTACAGGCCACGGTTACCGCTATTAGGTCGCAGGCCAGGAAACGGTTTGAGGAGAACCCGAGTTGGCTACAGGAGAAGTGGGAGGCGTTTAAGGACTGGGTGACGAAACACTCGAAAGAGATTAGTGATATTTCAGACGCACTACAGCTGATCGGTGCGTTGCTGGCATTTACCCCGCTGGCCCCGTTGGGTGGACTGCTTATAGGCTTGGGGGTGTTATTGAAGGGGTTGTTATGGCTGACGGGGAATTGTTCCTGGGGCGAGTTCGGGTTCGACCTGATAACCTCTCTGCCCGGGGGTAAAATACTGAAAGCATTAAAGGGGACAAGACCCGTAAAATCCCTATCGAAAGCGGCGAAAGCCGCGAAAGCAAAAGCAGGCAAACATGGGGCGAAACTCGCCTCCCGGGGAAATAAGTGTAAACACCCAGGCTTAGAGCCGGTGGATATGGCAACAGGGGCGATGATCGATTCCGCCACCGACATCCATATTGACGGCATCCTGCCGATGGTGGTGGCCCGCAACACCGACTCGAATATGGACACCAGCAGAATCTTCGGCCCTGGGTGGAATACGACATTGGATTGTAGGATCGAAATCCTCCCGGACCAGGTGTTAATGATGACTCCGGACGGGGCGCTTTTGGAGTTTCCGCCAGCCCCCGTGGACGGGTCTGAGGTAGGAGACAAGGGGTCCCCGTGGCGGCTGTGTTTCGTAGACGGTGCATACCGAGTCCGCAACATCCAAGAAGGCGTTACTTATGTGTTCGGTGTAGCAGGAAGCGAAGCCCAAGGCGGCATGCCATGTTACCGGCCCGAGGGTCCCGTGCCGGATTACACGATCACGGGGGACGTGCCAAAGAACTATGTGTACCGCCTGGATGAGAAAACCGGGGAGCTGATCCGCCGGGAACGAACCATCGACGATGATGCACAGCATAATGATGGTGTAGCAGGTAAAGATCATAGTGATGGTAGGGCTGAGTCTACTGGTGCTTTTACTTCAGAGGTTCACAATTCCGCTGCTCCTGTGAACGATTCGGCTGTCTCGCAGAACAGTCCTGATAAGGATCAGGCTAACACTGATAAGGCCCAATCTGGTGCTGCTAACCCCCAGGATGATTCCGGCAATAATGCTGATGCTGGTGGTTCTGGTGTGTGGGAGGCATCGAACTCGTTCGTGAATATGCTGTCCCCGGGTTCGGTAGCTGACACGTTTAATCTGGGTGTTGAGGTTCAGTTATCTACGGTGGTGCATCATTCTGGTGCGTGGATCGAATACGACTATGAACAATCCACGGGGCATTTGGTTGCGATGCGGCGAAGTGACGGCACCGTGTTGGAGTTGAAGTGGCATAACCGGATCAGCAGGTTGTTGTCTATTTGGGTGCGGAATGAGGAAACCCACCCAGGTGAGGAGCCGTTCCGGTTAGCCTCCTATAACTATGATGGCAAAGGCCGCCTACTGAAAGTCATTAACTCCGCCGCTGGGGCACTGCGGTACTACTATGATGACCAGCATCGTCCGTTCCGGTGGACGGATAGGAACGGGCACTCCTACCATTACCGATTCGACGAGAAGGGCAGGGTTATTGCCCAGGTAGGGTCCGGGGGCATGTTCCCCAATGTGGCCGTGTGGCTCCCAGACGAAGGTGATGACGCCCCAGAAGACGGCATAGTCTGTGTTGCCGTGGAATGCGCTGGCGAATTCCACGGCAACCCAACAGAAATCGGCGACACATGCATTAATGAATATTTCGACCGGTTGGATAAACTCCCTCTAGCGAATCTTCTGCGGGAAAAGGGCCTTCAAAGTGCTGGTTTAACGGGCCGGGGCCGGACAAGTACTAGGGATGATGCATCCTGGTCGCTTTCTGACGAGTTGCTTCATGACGAGTTCTTAGGGGATATCCGACCAACCGTGTACCGGTCGACACCAACAGGTGATGTATGGCGGATCATCACCCCGGAAGGCATCATCACGGATCGGGAATACGATGAACACCACCAAATCATTCGGGAAACATCGAACACGGGTGTGGTCACTCAGATTGACCGGGACGAATACGGGACTATTACCCGGATTGATTTTGGTGACGGAACCACAGAAACTATCACCCCAGGTGCGTGGGGCGAACCCGCCCAAATCACCAGCAGGGATGGGCTCATCACCGAATACGAAGTAGATGCCGCCGGCATGGTCACCAGCATCACCGACCCATTAGGAGTTGTGACTAGGTTCGAGTACGACTGGCGAGTGACAGGTATCGTACCCAAGGCCACGATCACACCCAACGGATTAGTACGCACCATGGAGTGTGATAACGCAGGTCGGCCGTTAGCATCGGTGGATCCTGCTGGTAGGCGTTCTTCTGTGATCCGGGATGTGCGTGGTCTTATTACGGAAACCATTGACCCGGTGGGGAACACCACCACGATCGAGTATTCCCCTGAGGGGTGGGCAACTAAAGTCATTAACCCGGATGGGAGTGAACGATCTGCTTCATATGATGGTGAGGGTAACCAGATTGGGTTTGTTAATGAAGCGGGTGCCATAACCACGGCGAAATATACAGTGTTTGATCGGCTTTGTGAGATCATTACTGTTGACGGTGGTGTGACTAAGTATTCGTATAACACGCAGATGGAACCCATCATGGTGACGAATGCGGACGGACACACATGGCGGTTTGAATATGATCTAGACGGGGAGGTCATCAAAGAGACTGATTATAACGGTCTTGTGACTGAGACACACCGATCACAGGATGGTTTGCGTGTAGACATTGTTGATGGGGAAGGAACCATTACCACTCATTATGATATTTTTGGTCTCTTAACCGAAGTGCATGAGATTGATGATGTGGTGCGATTTACCCGAGACAAGTTGGGGGAGATCACCCAGGTGTCAAACAAATGGTCAACCGTTAATTACCAGCATGATGAATACAACAGGCCAATATCAGAAGTCACAACCCTGTATTCCGGGGAACAGTCTACAATAACACTGCACTATGATGCCGATGCCATAATAGATGCGGTTACCCATGTGTTACCTAACGGACAAGAAGTCACGGAAACCCCTTCTTATGACGAGTATGGTCAACTACAACGATTAACTCATTATATTAATAAACGAGAATGTGCCATCATGTCGTTTGGTGTAGATGATATTGGTCGGCGTAGCTGGTGCGGTATTGATTCCGTGGTCCGTAAGTTTGAGTTCGATAACCGGGATCGTATTACCTCGGACACCGTGGTGAAACTTGGCGGAAATACCGCAACAAGCATTATTGATCGGGTGTTTTCGTGGCGTGTGGATGATGTGTTAGAACAGGTGAAAGACACGGTTCGGGATATCACGATAGATTATGCGGCAGATTCCTTGGGCCGGGTTACTGGTGTGATGCATATGGATGCTGTACAGGATCAGAAATCATCGGAGTCGTATGGGTTTAGCCGGGCTGGTATGTTAACGAAACTTCATCCTGATACTTCTGCTAAATGGGCTGATGATGTGGATTCGTATGGTGGTACGATGCCGCGGCAAATCGGCCGGACTACGTTTACGTATGATAAAGCTGGCCGTGTTATCCAGACGGTGACGAAGCGGTTGTCGAAGAAGCCACTTGTGAAGCATTTCTATTATGGTTCCGGTACCCAACCTGTAGGTTATGAGGATTCAGATCACCCTGGTGTTGGTTGGCGATATTTGTATGATGGTTTGAGTCGTCGGGTTGGTAAGGAGCGGATTGATACTGCTACGGGTGATGTGCTGAGCCGTGTGGTGTTTATGCATCAGGGGAATCGGCTTTTCGGCGAGCAACACACAGTGAATGTGCATGATCCACATGTGGTGGGCTCAGGCAAGTTATGGCCTGTTGACCCATTAACTGGTGACGTGATGGGGCAAATTGAGTTTACTAATCCTAATTCTGTTGATGGTTGGTCGCAGGATCAGGTAGATGCGGTGTTTTACGCAATGGTCAGCGATCTTACGGGGTCGCCGAAAGAGCTTGTCGACGTTACTACTGGTGGGATTGTTGGCTATAGCAAGCAATCATTATTTGGTAAGCGTACGTGGTTTGGTGAGAAGTCTTCACCACTGTTGTTTGCTGGCCAGTATGAAGATGCTGAGTCGGGGTGGGTGTATAACCGGTTCCGGTATTATAATGCTGCGTTTGGTATGTATAATGCGCAGGATCCGTTAGGGGTTGGGCCGAATTTAGCTAGCGCGCAAGCGTATGTGGATAATCCTACTACCTGGGTCGATATTTATGGACTCCAAAGTCATAAGAAAAATCGTAGAAAAGGAACCATACCCCAAAAATCTAAGAGAGGTAGGAGTCAAAACCCACCAGGTCCTCAGAAGATATTTCCTCGACCAAGCAGCACCCCACCAGACTATGTGACTGAATTCTCATATCATGCTGAGCAAGTAAGAATGAAAGAACGAGGTGTATTCGAACAGCGAGTGCGAGATGTTGTTACTAGTCGACGAAAATTCGAGTGGCAAGCAGATAAAGGAACCTGGAAAATCACAGATAAAGATGCAAAACTTGTTGTTTGTATTACTGACGATGGTAAAGTTGTAACGGTAATGCGTCCATAGAAAAACACTAAGATAAAACTAGTTTTAGCTTCAAACCCTAAGGAAATAATAGTGTTTCAAAAACCTGCCATGATGACCGATAGGGAAGGCTACATCTATATCAATATTGGCGCACCATCCGCCACACCACGAACCGTTGCTTATTCCATCCCCATGGAATCAGAGAACGGCGAGATGGGGATCGTAATGGATATTTCCGAGGATGATGAACTCTTGGGCATTGAGATCCTGAGGTTAGACGTTATGATTGCGAATTATGCCTCTGGGCTGTGATTTTTTGCTTGTCAACGCCCTACCTGCCCTAGTCACCATAAATCACCGGTAGTTTTTCCCGGATGCGATGGACGAGGTGAGGGTCGACGTCGTAAAGCAGCATTTGCGCATTGGGGCCGGCTTCCAGGGTGATCATGCCATCGGGCTGCACAAATGCGGAATGGCCGACGCCGCGGGGATGGCTGGTGGCGTGATGGGTTTGGTCGGCGGCGATGACCCAGCTGGTGGCGTCGAGGGCGCGGGCGCGGATGAGTAGTTGCCGCTGCTGCAACTTGCCGGGACCATCGGCCCAGGAGGTGGGAACTAAAATAATGTCGGCGCCGCGGCGCGCAAGCTGCCGGAATTGTTGAGGAAACCGCAGGTCATAACAAGTGGCAAGCCCAAAGGTGACGGCGTTATAGGTAAAAGTGACGAGATTTTTCCCGGGTTTGATGGTGTCGGATTCGCGGTAGCCGAAGGCATCATAGGTGTGGATCTTGTCGTAATGGACGACCGTGCCGTCGGGACAGATCGCAACGGTGGTGTTGTACACACGATTGATGGTTCTTCCGCTCACCACATGCTGGTCGGCTGGTCGGAACATGCCAACAACAATGGCAATATTGTAGTTCTTGGCGAGACCCGCAAGTGCACTCACAAACGGCCCATCGAGGGGTTCGGCTATTTCGTCGAGTCGGCCGGTGCCAAACGCCCGCATGGTGGCTTCGGGAAACAGGATCAGCCGGGCATGATTCATAGCTGCGGTGATGACCGCCTGGGCTACGAGAGCAAAGTTGGCGGTTTTATCTGCGTCGGTGCCGATTTGGCCAATGGCGATTTTCATGGTGGCCCTAGGGTAACACTTTCTTCACCTACCGTTGGCGGTATTTCACGGTGGTAGCATCCTCAAACCCTGGTTTGTCGCCGTTCTTATACCGCTCCCACGCCGCAGTAAACAACTCCCCAACAGAACCCAACGAAGGACACCCACCAACAACCGGACGAAACACCACATCACCCCACACCAAAAACAACGACACCTTCCACACCTCCACACCACACGAACCTGCAACACCAGACAACCACCCACCCGGCAAAAACCACGAACGACCCGCACCAGACCGACGACCACCAACCAACAACCCCCGACCAGCCAACACCTCACCAACCCCACGAATATCCCCACTCCCCCAACCATTCCACCGACGCACACACACATCAGACGGACACACCAACGCCAACACCTGCAAAAAATACCGCGCACAATCCAAAGACACCCCCAACACCCCCGAAACCTCAACAACCAAACCAGGCACCGACACACACGGATCAAACCCCACACCAACACCACCAACAACACCCAAACTATCAACAAAACCATCCAACAAACCCTCCAACAACACACGAATCGTTTGGGACGAATGGTTGTATTTGGGGGTAAACGCATCATTGTGGTAGTCACAGCCTAATGGCATTGTTCCTAACCTGTCCCATGTTGAAGATTGTTGGACAGCAAATTCTCTCAGGTCTCGTAATTTTGTGGCGATTCTTGCCCGGTTTGGGTCAGATAAGTCCAGTTCTTGGGCGAGATACAATAGAGCCTCAAGGTAGTGCCCGGCTCTTTCGGATTCATATATCTGGGGCAATCCCAGCCGAGGGCTGATGGCATGAATAATCATTTGATCATTATTCTCCAGCCGTTTGAGGTCATTAATTTGCCATGCTGTGAGTGCCACGAGGGGTTTACCATAGTGTTTCAGCAGGTAGTCCCGCATCGTATCGATGTTAAGGCCCCGAGCCGGGAAGGAGTCATCCACCCCCGAAGCAAGCAACCATTCAAGATCATCAAAACCCCAAACCTGGGTCAATACCGCCCGCTCTGTCACCCGGGTAAACCCAAGCTCGGCACGACCAGCTTTGCCTAACACTGTGCGAGGCCACTCCCATACGAAATAGTTTTTCAGACCGTGAAGCAGGTATGTGGCAGTTTCTGGCAGCAGAATAGTACCATCCGACAACCGGGTTGCCGCATCAGCCAACGAGCCGCCGCCGAAAAGCGTTTTCTTATCCCCTGGCCGTTTCGTGCGCTGTTCCGCCCACGCCTTAATCGCCGCAACACTATCCACAAACTCCTGCTTATCCATCGACAAATCGGGCTGTTCAGTGCTGGTATCCTTGAGCCGTGTGAGCGCATGGAGATCATATCTAGTACGGTACACCAAAGTTCCTTGACGCCATTCAAGAGTCTCTGACTCAGGTTCATCATCCAACTGATGGTAGTGCCAACCAGAGGCAAACACCCCAGATGCTGCCATATCCAGTAACCACTCACACAGTTCGATCACTGCACCTGGATCATTCGATGGGGTGGAAATAGCAGCAACAATGACCTTCTCCCTGCCAATCAACTCATACCATGCATGCGAAACCCATTCCTTATGGCTGGGAATCTCTCCAGGATGGGCAAACAACCACGGTAGTGGGCCACCATCCCACGGACCAATCCGCCGCTTCTGTTTATTTACCCTATGTCCGGGCTTGGCCTGCCAAAGGACTTTCGATGCAGCATCACTGACTTGTCGTGGAGCAGGCGGATTATTCTGCACAGGATTACGTGCAGTCGCCAACCAGCGGGAAAGTTCTTGTACCTCGGCGATGACCTGAAGGATGGCAACCCCCAGCACCGGATCCGCGCCGATTTCTTGCTTAACCACCTCGGCCATGGGTGATGCCAACAACATGGCGGCCTGCTCATAGCTCACATTCCGCAGCCGCACACTCATGCCCTCGTCACGGGGCCGCAACTGGTGGAAAGCGCTTAATGGTAAGTCGTATATGTAGCTGGCCTGCCCCTCTGCTGAGTGCCTAGTGCTGCCGAACGCTTGATGATCGGTATCTGAATCATAGAAGTATCTGCCCCGGTAGGGGCGATCCTCGATGAGCCATACCCCGCCACCGGGCCTGCGGATCGCCCCCATGATGCCGTATTGGGAGGAAAAGCTTCCCAAGGGAGTCCAAATATGGCTGGGTTGTCTCCCTGGCAGGTAGGGACCGCGGAACACAATTCTGACATGCTGGCCGTTGAGGGTACCGCACAGACTATCACGGGTTTGCGATTGAGCGGGAATAACGGTGCTGTGCCACAGGCTAAACTCTTGGCCTGCCGGCGGCGGGCTGGTGGGCAGGCCGGTTAAGTCCACCCCGGGAATGTTTTCTCCCCGGCCGATAGGGTCGAAATAGTCGTCATCTCGATCGATACCAGTCCCCCATTCCTCAGCCTTATAGTTATAGGTAATAAGATAATGCGGACCGGTGCCGAGTACTCGACCGCCGAAGTTTTCAGGTTGTTCGGGGCAGGTAAGTTCACCGTAGCCGGTAAGCCGCCCCGCCGGGATCGGGAGGGAATAGGATTCTGCAGCTATGCGACGATCGTAAAGTTCCTCATCTAATACCGGGGTTTCACCCAGCCAACCAGCATGAGGTTCCCAAGAGGTGTAGTTGCCTTGCGGATCCCACCGGCCAAGCTCGTACAACATCGCCACCTTATTTCCCTCATGCTCATCGCATACCAGATACGCTGCCCGCACACGCGCCTCCAGAGGGATGGTGCCGCAGGCCACAACCTGGTCACCGTCAATGATCTCTACGGTTTCGCCCACCCGGATGGCGACGGCAGGGTAGGTTTCGTAAAACTCCACCTTGGCGTCTATAGGGGCCTCGGCCTGGAGGCGATCTATGGCTTGCTCAACGGCGGGCCAGGCAAATTCTTCTACCATACCGGTGCGCAGCCTGGCTTGCAGCTCAGCCACCGGGTCGAAGGCGAATATCTTTTCGATAGCCTCGGGATGCAGCTCGCTGAATCGTGGGTCAAGAAGCTGGCTGGCTGTGTAGCGAATAAACCGGTGCCATTCCGGCTGGTATCCGGTCAATTGGTCGCGCTTCGCGGCGCATTGTTCAAGGCGTTTGCGGCAGAGTTCCCGAAGCGCAGGCATGGTGGATACCAGGTCGTAGTGCTTGGTAATGCAGTCCAGGGGAATGGTGGCGGACGCCCAATCCGCCAGTTGGTCATGGTGAGCAATGCCCGCAAGGTCACACCGGGGCGTATCGGAGTGAAACCATTCGTGCCAGCGGGGAAACTCGGCGTCGGGCAGTTCCCACACGACACCACCCGCGGACAGGGCATCAATGAGATCAATGCTCATGCATCGACAGTCAAGCGGCAGTGTCATCCCTGCCAGGCCGGCGCTTGCCGACGTTACGACGTCGATAAGCTTCTGGCTATGTGGTAAACCCCACTGGTAGAGGCGGCCGCATTCCGTGGTGATAAATTCGATGAGCCATCGGGCATAGTCGGTACTGTTAGTAGCGAGTTCGGCAAGCGTCCCGGAATCTTCCAGGAGTGTGAAGTATTCGTCGATGCCCAGTTTGGGGGGACGGCCAGTCAGCAGTACCTGCCTGCACTGTTGGGATTGGGTGGCGATGGTCACGAGGGATGCGCGGATGCTTCGGTAGAATCCTGCTGGCGCCGACATGAATCCGGGTGATTCCATGATGGTCTCGATCAGGGCTTTGTCGGATTCGAAGTCGCTCAATCCTGCTGCTTGCGCTAGTTTTCGTAGGTCATTGGCCATGGCGCTGTGGCAGCCCCGACGGAACTTGGCGCATGCGCCGCATAGGCGGAGGAAATAGTCGAAGGCTTCCCGTGGTGCCATGCGGTTTACCACCATGGTGGCCTCGGCGGTGAGCTCGCGGGCCCCCACAACACCAAGGGCTGCAAATTCGGTGAACACGGCCACATGTTGTGTGATATCCACGTCAATAGCGTATATGCGCTCGATATCACGGGCGTTATGGAAACAACGCTTGGCGTACGCCTTCTTGCCCACACCGAGAAAGATGCGGGCGAGTTCTTCCCAGAGGGTGGGAACGAAGTGCGGCACGGACCTCGTTAATGAGGCGGTGAGCTCATCGAAATGGGTTATCACCTGCCGACCATGGCGGCTAACATTGCGTTTTGCCCATTCCAGTTCCCCCACCAGATTCACGGCGTGTTGGGCGTTTGCCGGGTCTTGGCTCATGGGCCAGGTGGGGAATCCTGCCGCCCGAGCAGGACAGCGACCCACATCCTGGGAGTTCACGAGGCTAAATCCGACAGATTCAAGTGCCCGGGCTTCGGCCTCGACAAGTTCCGCTGGAATGATACGAACCATGGTGGTGCCATTGGTGTGAGTAAACTCCGCGGCACACAACACAGTGTCGTGTTCTTGGTGATGGTGCAGGGCTGTGATCTTCGTGGTCATTTTTGAGCTTGGTAGTAATGCTGTACGCCCACAGGTTTTTGGGGCACACAGCATCGGCATGGTTCTTTTTCAACCATACTAGGGGTGAACCACTCGGGTTGCTACCTACCGGCGTTGGTAGCGGCTAGTTGTGATTTCTTCGAATCCTGGTTTGTCGCCGTTCTTATACCGCTCCCACGCCGCAGTAAACAACTCCCCAACAGAACCCAACGAAGGACACCCACCAACAACCGGACGAAACACCACATCACCCCACACCAAAAACAACGACACCTTCCACACCTCCACACCACACGAACCTGCAACACCAGACAACCACCCACCCGGCAAAAACCACGAACGACCCGCACCAGACCGACGACCACCAACCAACAACCCCCGACCAGCCAACACCTCACCAACCCCACGAATATCCCCACTCCCCCAACCATTCCACCGACGCACACACACATCAGACGGACACACCAACGCCAACACCTGCAAAAAATACCGCGCACAATCCAAAGACACCCCCAACACCCCCGAAACCTCAACAACCAAACCAGGCACCGACACACACGGATCAAACCCCACACCAACACCACCAACAACACCCAAACTATCAACAAAACCATCCAACAAACCCTCCAACAACACACGAATCGT